>JABAHQ010001273.1_pt8 | contig 18958 bp, 17 predicted proteins | sample 7062091 | NCBI WGS metagenome assembly JABAHQ01 (sample SAMN14534359, study PRJNA622989) | marine sediment metagenome | biome: marine biome [ENVO:00000428]; feature: marine pelagic biome [ENVO:01000023]; material: deep marine sediment [ENVO:00002113] | place: India: Gulf of Kutch | collected...
GGGAAGCCCGTCGGCGCTACGGGATCCCCGAGCGGTCGGCGGAGGAGGCACGCCGGTTCCTGACCTCCTCTCCCGACGATCCCTGGCTCGCCCTGCTCGCGTGGAGGGAGCGGGGCCTGGAGGGCATGCCCGACGGGGCGGGTCCGGCGGAGGTGGAGGCTTATCTGCGCTCCGCCTCCCTCCTGGCGACGACGTCCATTCCCACCGACGAGGATGCCTTCATGGAGATCGTGGAGCGGGCCGACGTGCTGCGGAAGGCGAGGATCCTCGAGGGGGTCCGGGCCGAGGACCTGGCGGCGATCGCGATCCTCTGTCGCGAGGCGAGCTTCGAGGCGGACGAGGTGATCTTCGAGGAGGGCGACGCCGGTCGGACCCTCTTCGTGGTCGTCCGGGGGAGGGTCGAGGCCCGGAAGGGAGGCCACGCCCTCTTCGACGCCGCCCCGGGCCAGAGCGTGGGCAGCTTGAGCCTCCTGGACGGGCGCCCCACCAACTACTCGGCCGTGGCGCTGGAGCCCACCGAGGCCCTGGTCCTGGGGAGGAGCGAGTTCCAGCGGGTCCTGCAGGAGAGGGAGGCCGTGCGGAACGCGGTGATCGACTACCTCACCGGGGTCGTGCGCGGGCTCAACGAGCCCCCGGAGGATCGGGGAGCGTCGGAGGGGACGTAGCCCGGGCTCCGGCCGGCTCCCCGTTCGCCACGGGAGGCACGGGCCGGATCCGGGCCCGGTCCAGCTCGCTGCCGTTCCGTGCGGTCGCTACCAGCACCAGCTCGTCGCGGCCGGCCCGAAGGAGGACGAAATGGTGCTGGAGGGCCGTGACGGCGGCGAACTCGCGGCGATCCACGCCGCGCCACTCGAGAATCCCGCCTCCGCCCCCGGTGACCACGTAGACCGTGCCGGGGGTCTCCTCGTCCACACGCCCGGCGCGCAGGGGCCGGCTCCGCTCGTAGTGATGATCGTGGCCGGTCAGGACCAGCTCCACCCCGTATCGGTCGAAGAGTGGCGTCAGGGCCCGTCGCAGCTCCACGTCCGAAGCGTCGCCGGTGTGGTCCCGGGCGGAGCTGAAGACCGCATGGTGGAAGAAGACGACGATCCACCTCGTGCGGGGGTCGGCGTGCGCCGCCTCCAGGTCGTCGGCGAGCCACGCGCGGGCCCGACCCTCCCGACGAAGGTCGGCATCCCGGTCGTCCTCGTCCTTCTCGGTGGAGTCCAGCCCGACGAAGTGGACGGGGCCCCAGTCGAAGGCGTAGTGGAAGCCTCCGGGTCCGGCGTGCGCGGGGGTGGGATCCGACGTCGGCTCGCCGGTGACCCCTTCCGGCCCCCCGCGCCCGGGCAGCACGAAGGCGCGCTCGAACGGACCGCCGCGGTCCGTGCCGACGTCGTGATTTCCGGCCGAGGGGAAGAAGGGCGCCCGGGACAGGAGGTCTCGGTAGACCCGGAAGTGGCGATGGGTCAGGTCGTATTCCGAGCCGCGGGGATAGGCCACATCCCCGGTGTGGAGGATCAGGTCTACCTCCAGGCGCTCCATGCGTCGAGCCAGGTCGACCTGGGCCTGGAGGCCGGAGCCCGAGTCGCCGAAGACGAGGGCGGTCACCTCCTCCGGGTCCCCGGGTCGGGGTGCGGTCCGGAACGCTCGGTCCGGCGTCACCCGGCGAGGCGGGCCGGTGATGACCCGGTAGCCGACCGGGGCATTCGGGGGAAGGGGAGCCAAGCGGACCCGATGTCGGAGCGCCGCGTCCGGGGGAGAGGGACGGACGGTGTCGGCCGTTCCCTCGATCCAGTATACGAGGGTGTCCCGGAGGGGCGCGGCGGTGGTCCAGAGCACCCAGGCGGACGAGTCGGTCACCGCCTGAAGGTAGGGAGAGCGGACGAAAGGATCCGGGGGCGGCGGGACCGTCGGGAGCCGCGTCGGGACGCACGCTGGTACGGCGAGAAGGAGATGGAGGGCCGCGATCCGCGCCACCGTCCAGGGTCTGCCGGGCCGTCCGGAGGGGGCCGTCTCGTGGGGCACGGTGGCAGCGTGGTAGGAAGGGCTCTCAGTGCACCAGGCGCGCGATCCGGTACCCCGAGGCCGTGCTCCGGATCGTGATGCGGGCGGCCCGCTCCTTCGTGCCCGGCCGCAAGGCGGTGATCTCCAGCACGGCGCTCCCCGGCTCCCTCCCCTCGCCCGCCCGCCCCGGCGACGGGAGCGAGAGCACCTGCCGGGCGCCCGGGGCCGCGGCCGTCTCCCCCTCGCTGACGCCAGCGCCCGCACCGCGGAGCCGCCATCGGTAGCGAGTCTCGGCGGGCGCCCAGAGGCCCTCCTTCAGCCCCAGGTCTTCGAAACCCACGCGCAGACGACAGCCGGCGTCCTCGACCCACACGTTCTCCACCGGCGTGACCCGCCCGAGCCAGTGCTCGAGGATCGTCCTGCGCCGGTAACGGAGAATCGCCAGGAGGGTGTCCGCGGCCGCCGGGTCGGGATAGCGCGCCTCGCGGACCGCGGCGCGGAGATGCGCCTCCCGGAACGCCGCGACGAGCTTCGCGCCCCAGTACGCATCCCGGACCGTCATCCGCCGGTACGCGTCGTTGGGCCAGAACGGCTTCCACGAGCCGGGATCGAAGGTCTCGGTGGCGATCCATCCGAGGGACGGGCGAATCGGGTCCGCCGACAACGCTTCCCAGCCCACCCGGTAGAAGCCCAGCGTCGCGATCCGGCCCAGGACGGGCCAGAGGTCGAACGCGTACTCCTGACCTTCCCGGGGATTCGCCACACGGATCGAGCGGCTGCCCAGGGTGGCGCCGAAGTCGATGAGGTAGTGGCGCAGGAATCCCGGGGGATCGACCCACACGTCGAGGGTGTTGGCGAAGCGGAGATCCACGTGGGCGACCCAGGAAGCCAGGACCCAGAGGCCGCGGAGCTCGCGCCGATCCTCGTGGGGATAGTAGTCGTTGGGGTCGTCCTCCCGGGTCCCCTCGAAGCGGAATGGGCCCTTCGGGACGCCGTCCACGAAGCGGCTGGCCAGGGCGCGGAATCGCCCGTCCGGCAGCGGATCGATCCGGCGGAGCACTTCGATCACGTCTCCGGGCTCCATCGGTCGGGGTCCCCGTTCGGTCTCCAGGGTGGCCTCTTCGCCGATCTCCATGCGGCCCGGGTCGAGGGTGAAGACCACGTCCTTGGGGACATGGTAGCCGGCGGCCCAGAAGATCCGGGAAGAGACCACGTCGGCGGCGGAGGCGAGGCCCGGGAAGCCAGGCGGGTCGAACTTGAGCAGGTAGTGGTCCCCCTTGCGGTCTCGGACGGTGAAGCCCGGGGAGACGCCCGTCACCTTGGCGTCCACGACGACCAGCGGGCCCCGTGGGGCCGGAGCCGCGCCGGGGGGTCCCTGGGCGACCTCTTCGGGGCCCATCTCCCGCGCCGTGATCCTGGGCTCGAACCACGCCGACGGCACCACCCCGTCGAGGGCCGTGACGTTCAGCGCCTCGGGGGCGTCCGAGAGCCGGCGGGCCACCGAGAAGGAGTGGGCGATCTCCTCCTTCACCGAGGCCTTCAGGAGCTCCGTCGACTCCCGATAGGAGCGCTCCTCCGGCTCCCGGATCGGGAGGGTGTCGGCGAAGGGGACGGGGCCGGGGAGGGGGAGGTCCCCGTCCCCGTTGGCGCAGGCCGCTCCGCCGAGGAGGAGCGCGGCCACGGCGACGACACGGGTCGCCCCGGTCACCCGGGCCCGCCCGGGCGGTCGGGCCGATGGGGAAGCGCCGGCTCGCCCCCTCACGGCTCCACCCCCACGCCCGCCAGGGTCCGGAACGGCGCCGAGAGGGAGGCCGAGACCCGGGTTCCCTCCTCGCCGAACGCCACCCACGTCGTGGCGGCGATGCGCTGGCTCCAGGCCAGGATGAAGCCGAGGCCGTAGGAGCTCAGGGTCCCGTCGAGCTCATCCAGCCGCCGGGCCACGCCCCCTTCTTCCCAGAAGACGCACGCCTCCACCCGGCCCCGCTCCCGGAGGTCGCGCCAGATCTCCCAGCGCCACTCGGCGGTCACCGCCACGAGGTCCCGGTCCCGGAACCGGCCCCACTCGTATGCCCGGAGGGTCTCCGATCCGCCCAGGGCCGGGAGGTGGGTGAAGGGAACGCCCTCGCCGCTCCCCCTGCTCGTCTCGAGGCGGGCCCGGGCGGCGAAGTGCTGCCGGGAGTTGACCGGGACGAAGCCGTGGGCCCAGATGGCGAGACGTGTGAAGTCCGACGGCGTATCCTGTACGCCCTCGTAGCGCCGGGCCTCGATCCCCGCCCGGAGCCCCCTGATCTGGAGGCCCGCGAAGCGGGTCAGGTCCACGCCGGCGTCGAGGCCCAGGAGCAGGTAGCGGGTGTCCCGGGTGGCGCCGAACAGGGCGCCGGGGTCGAAATCCAACGCGGGATCGGGGGGTGTCTCGTCCAGGTCCAGGGTCGCGTCGTTCTCCTGCCAGCCCGCCAGCGCGCGGATGCGGAAGGTCGGGGGGGAACGGATCGTGAGCGCCGCGCCGCCCCCGACCTGGTCCCAGCGGAAACCGGCCCGCTGCTCCGGGTCGCCGGCCAGGCCCGGCTCCCAGAGCCGCTGATCCGCGTGGCGCCGAAAGGCGCCTCCCAATTCCAGGTGTCCCCAGCCGGTCGGGAGCACGAGCCGGGCCCCGTGGCGCTGGGAGCCGCGAACCGCCGCTCCGGTCTCCACGACCAGGGGGCGCAGCCCCACGTACTCCACCGAGAGCCCCATCTCGCTCCGGGGACTCAGCTCCGTGGAGAGGGTCGGCCGGACCCTCGCCCGCTCCAGCGTCCGGTAGAATCCCACGAGTCCCCGGTAGCGTTCCGCGGTGGCCAGGAACCCGATCCCCTCGGCCAGCCCGTCGAAGGCGAGGGAGAGGGGAAGGGCGGCGAGGCGGAGCGGGAAGGCGACGACCTGGCCCACCGTGACCGGGTGCTCGGCCGGCGGGCGCTCGATCGCCTCCCGGAGCACAGCGGCGCTGTCCGGGGAGACGGGCCCCGGGGGTCCTTCCTGGGTGGCGCCCGTGGAAGGGCCCGCCGTCAGCGCCAAGATGACGAAGGTCGCCGTCCGGGTGTGGAGACGTGACGTCATGAAGGGCCCCGGGGACGCGCTGGAGTCTTCGAACGACCCGTCAACCCACGCCGCCGTGGGGATGTTCCGTCGGAGGACCCCGTCCACGGTGGGGCGCGGTGCCGCTTCTCCGCGTCGGCCCCGGACGGGATCACGCCCACGGCGACCGCGAAGTCGCGGAGCTCCTCCTGTAGGATGCGCCGGCCCCGACGAATACGGCTCTTCACGGTCCCGACCGATTCGCCGGAGTGACGGTCAGTCGCGCTCCAGGAGCATGGCAACCGCCGTTCCGCCCGCACCACAGACGCTGATCAGCCCACGCTTCGCATCGCGGCGCTTCATCTCGTTCGCCAGCGTCGTCGCGATGCGGATGCCGGTGGCGGCGAAAGGGTGTCCGACGGCGATCGAGCCGCCCAGCACATTGAGCCTGTCCCGATCGACCTCCCCGATCGCCGGCTCCTTCCAACCACGCTTCCAGGCCTCGAGGTTGCACGCCACCTGTCCACCGAATGCCTCGTGCATCTCGATCAGGTCGATCTCCTGGAGGGTCAGGCCGGCTCGCCGGAGGAGACGTGGCACGGTGATCCCCGGACCCATCAGGAGGCCGTCCTCCGGATCGATGCCGACGAACTCGAAGTCCCGCACGAAAGCCAGGGGTGTCCGCCCTTCACGGTGGGCCCGCTCCTCTGACATCAGGAGGACCGACGCCGCGCCGTCCGTGAGCGGACTCGAGTTGCCCGCCGTGATCGTGCCGGACGGGCCGGGGTCGAATACCGGCGGGAGCTTCGCCAGCTTCTCCCTGCTCGTGTTCGGCCGTATGAAGAGGTCGTGGTCGACACCGTCCAGGGGGGAGATCTCCGCCTCGAGCCGACCGTCCTTCGTCGCCTCGTGCGCGTTCATGTGGCTCCGGTAGGCGATCTCGTCCTGCTCCTCCCGGGAGATCTCCCACTCTTTCACCATCAGCTCCGCGTGCTCACCCATGGAGAGCCCGGTCGAAGGCTCCTCGACGCCGGGGGCGGACGGCTTGAAGTGCCAGGGACGCAGCTTGAAGAAGTGCTCGAGACGCTCGCCCATGGTCTTTGCCGCCGCGGCGTCGAGAAAGATTCGGCCGGCCCGCTTCCCGAAGAGGACCGCCGGGTTCGACATCGACTCCACGCCCCCGGCGATGCACACTTCCGCGCGCTGATCCCTGATCGCGTGATACGCCGAGACGATCGCCGATCCCCCGGTGATGCAGTTGTCGGTGAACGTCAGCGCTCGGACCTCGCTGGGCAGCCGGCTCGAGAAGTTCACCTCTCGCGCCATGTGAGGAACCCGGGGGTCCACGGTCACGATGCCGAAGAGCAACTGGTCCACGGCTCCTGGATCGATCTGCTGCGATTCCAGCAGGCCGTCGACCGAATGGACGCCCAACTCCAGCGGGGAGTACTCGCGAAAAACGGTTCCTGCCTTCACGAACGGCGTGCGCATGCCGCCGACGATCGCGACTCTGCTCATGATCCGCGCTCCTCAGCCTCGGTTCCCGGGGCCTCCCGGGAGCGATCCGGGAGGCCCCGCAGGAGTTCGTCCCCGTCGCCCTCGGGCACCTTCGCCGCGGCCGTCGCGTCGGACACGACGGCGATCTCGAAGCCGACCTCGAGGAGCCCTCTCGAGCTTCCGGCCCTCGCCGGTGGGAATGTAATAGTGTGGCGAGATGAAGATCGGGACGCCCGCGTTCTCGGCGGAACGGATGAGCCGCCCGATCTTCTCCACAATCATGCCGGGATCGGGAAGTGCCACGAGATCGTCCGCCTGCTGGAAGGTTCGAGAGTCCGGAAGTCCCGGAGAGCCGCTCCACCGCCGTTCGAAGCCTCCACCGGTGTCCGCCGTCCGAGAACGGAGGTCCGGAGCTCGATCGGTGGTGCAGAGCCCGTTGGCGATGAAGGGGAAGTTCCCCGACGCGGCTTCGTGGCCGTCGGGGTCGAGGAAGCGAGCCGGCTCTTCCCCACGGGCCGGCCTGCGCGTCTCGTGGTGCCGGGCACGGGTGAACGCATGGGAGCGTGGTCCCGAAATCCGGGGATCCAGCGCCGGGGATGCTCTTCCCGCAGGTGGAGCATCGCCTTCAGAACGGCCGCCCGGGGAGATGTCGCGATTGCCACTCCTCCCCTCTGCCGAAGTGATTGGTTTCGTCAATTCCAATCACAGAGCGAGCATCCTCCGTTCCAGGAGTCGGAAACGTATTGACTCTCTGCTATTGAATGGCTCACAGCCAATGTCGTGTTCTGGGTCGCACCACGACATTGCGTGGACCCACGATCTTTCGTGCCGGAAATACGACACGCGGTGGTCGAATCTCTCGGCCGGGTCGCTTCCGCGGTCGAACCCCGCCGCCGCATCCCCCGTGGCCCCCCCGGCCGCGGGAGCCTTCGTGTGAGAGGAGCGCCCGTGTGAAGGTGGTTCGAATTTCGAACGACCCGAGGCGCTACCGCTTCCGGAATTCCGGTGACCCGTCGTCCGATCGGATCGCGGTGCGTCCGCCCCCCTTCGTTCCGCCATTCCGCCGAGAGCTCGGGGTCGGCCAAGGACGATCTCGGGTCCCCACCCTCGAAGACCGCTGGTGCCTCCAGGGCGCGGCGCTCCGGCACCCGCTCGGGGCGGCTGGGTAGCACACGACGCCATGCCCGACTTCCAGATCGAAGCGCCGTATCAGCCCGAGGGGGACCAGCCCCAGGCGATCCGGGAGCTCCACGAGGGCCTGGAGCGGGGCGACGGGACCCAGGTCCTGCTGGGGGCCACCGGCACGGGGAAGACCCTGACGATGGCCCACGTGATCGCCCGCCACGGCCGCCCGACCCTGGTCATGTCCCACAACAAGACCCTGGCGGCCCAGCTCTACGGCGAGCTCAAGTCCCTGCTTCCCAAGAACGCCGTCGAGTACTTCATCTCCTACTACGACTACTACCAGCCCGAGGNNCTCATGGAGCGGGAGGACGTGGTGGTGGTGGCGTCGGTGTCGGCGATCTACGGCCTGGGGAATCCCCGGGAGTACCGCTCCCTCCTCCTGGAGCTGGAGGTGGGAGAGGAGAAGGGCCGGCGCGAGATCCTGCGCTCCCTGGTCGACGTCCAGTACCGGCGCAACGACCACGTCTTCGAGCGGGGCGCGTTCCGGGTCCGGGGCGACACCGTGGAGGTCTTCCCGGCCTACGAGGAGCAGGCGGTCCGGATCGAGCTGTGGGGCGACGAGATCGAGCGGATCAGCCGCTTCGATCCGATCACCGGCGAGACGATCGCCGCCCTGGACCGGACGGCGATCTACCCGGCATCCCACTACGTGATGCGCAAGTCCACGATCGAGCGGGCGATCCCCCGGATCCGGGAGGAGCTGAAGGAGCAGGTGGCGAAGTTCCAGGTGGACGGCAGGCTCCTCGAGGCCCAGCGCCTGGAGCAGCGGACGAACTTCGACCTGGAGATGATGCAGGAGATCGGCACCTGCCCGGGGATCGAGAACTACTCCCGCTACATGAGCGGCCGGGAGCCCGGGGAGCGCCCCGCCTGCCTCCTCGACTACTTCCCCGAGGACTACCTGATGATCGTGGACGAGTCCCACCAGACCCTCCCCCAGATCCACGGGATGTACAACGGCGACCGGTCCCGGAAGCTGACCCTGGTGGAGCACGGCTTCCGCCTCCCCAGCGCCCTGGACAACCGTCCCCTGAAGTTCGAGGAGTGGGAGTCCCTCCTCCACGAGGCGGTCTTCGTCTCCGCCACTCCCGGGGACTGGGAGATCGAGCGGGCCGGGGGCGTGGTCGTGGAGCAGATCATCCGGCCCACGGGGCTGGTCGACCCGGAGGTGGAGGTGCGCCCGGTGAAGGGGCAGGTGGACGACCTCCTGGCCGAGATCCGGGAGCGGGCCGCCCGAAACGAGCGGGTGCTGGTGACCACCCTGACGAAGCGGATGGCCGAGGATCTCTCCGAGTACCTGCAGAGCGTGGGCGTCCGGGTCACCTACATGCACTCGGACATCGACGCGATCGAGCGCATGGGAATCCTCCGGGCGCTGCGGCTGGGGAAGATCGACGTCCTCGTCGGGATCAACCTCCTCCGGGAGGGGCTCGACCTGCCCGAGGTCTCCCTGGTGGCGATCCTCGACGCCGACAAGGAGGGCTTCCTCCGGGACGACCGCTCCCTGATCCAGACGATCGGCCGGGCGGCCCGGAACGTGAACGGCAAGGCGATCATGTACGCGGACCGGATCACCGAGTCGATGCGGGCGTGCATCGACGAGACCGAGCGCCGCCGGGAGATCCAGATCGCCCACAACGAGGAGCACGGGATCACCCCCGAGACGATCCGGAAGTCGGTGGACGAGATCGAGTTCAGCACCCGGGTGGCCGACGCCCGGGAGGCGCCCCGGCCCCAGGTTGCCGAGCCCGCCGCCTCCTACACCGACGAGGTGGAGAGGGAGGAGTACATCAAGATCCTGGAGTCGGAGATGGAGGAGGCCGCCGAGCAGATGGACTTCGAGCGGGCCGCGGTGCTCCGGGACGAGATCTTCGAGCTCAAGGCGGAGCTCGAGGGCAAGGCGAAGAAGAGGCAGCGGCCCCGGAGCGCCGTGTCCGAGATCCTGCAGGCCGCCGAGGAGGCGTGATTCGCGGGGCTCGGCGCGCCGGCCCCGCCCCGCCGCTCGCTCCGGGAGGGTGATCCTCGACGAGGAGGACCTCGTGCGTTGGGGCCGGGAGGTGGGCCGCGGCCTCGAGACGCCCGTGTTCATCGGCCTCAAGGGGCCCCTGGGGGCCGGCAAATCGGTCCTGGCCCGGGCGATCGCCCGAGGGGCGGGCGTCGATCGCAGGATGCCCTCGCCCACCTTCAACCTCCTCTTCCGCTACCCGGCGGCCGGGGGCCGCACCGTGGTCCACGTGGACCTCTATCGCCTCGAGGATCCCGGCGAGCTCTGGGAGCTGGGCTGGGAGGAGCTGGGCGCCGACGGGGAGGTGGTCCTGGTGGAGTGGCCGGAGCGGGCCGGGGAGCTCCTGCCCGCCGACCGGTGGGAGGTGACCCTGGAGGTGCCCGGATCGGGGACGGAGGTGGACGGGCCGAGGGCCCGCCTTCGGGTGGTCACGGTGGAGCGCATCGGAGATCCGCCCGACCTGCCGGGGGCGCCGTCGTGATCCTCGCACTGGACACCTCGACCCGCCTGGGCTCCGTGGCCGTGGGGACCGAAGAGGGCGAGGTGCGAGCCCGGCGCTTCCTTCCCCGGCAGCGAGCCCACGCCGAGGAGCTGGTGCCCGGGATCGTGGACGTCCTGGACCGGGCGGGGACGGACCGGCGGCAGCTGACGGGGGTGGTCGTGGGCGCCGGACCGGGGTCCTTCACCGGGGTCCGGGTGGCGGCGGCCACGGCGAAGGGGCTGGTCCGGGCCCTGGGGATCCCCCTCTGGGCCTCGTCGAGCCTGGAAGCGGGGGCGGTGACGGCGGGGCTCCGGGTCCCGAAGCTCGGCGGGGACGTCTCCCTTCCCCCCGACGCGGCCGGCCGCCCCCTCCGCGTTCTCTTCGACGCCCGGCGGGACCGGGTCTACGCCGCGGCCTACCGGACGGGAGCGTCCGGGATCGAGACCCTGGCGGCGCCCCGGGCCACTACGGTCGACGGGGTGCTGGCCTCGGAGCCCGAGCCCGGGACCCGATTCTGCGGGAGCGGGGCGCTGCGCCACCGGGAGCGGTTCGAGGGGGCCGGCTTCACGGTCCTGGACGAGCCCGCGGGCACCCCCACTGCCGACGCCCTCCTGTGGATCCGGGCCGTGGAGCCCGAGCGCCCCCCGGTGGACGACCCCGGCCGCTGGGAGCCGGAGTACGTGCGGGAGTGGGCGGCGACGGAATAGCACCCCTCCGCCGGTTGGATCCGTTCCGGGCCGGCGGTACCTTTCCAGGAAGGGCCGGAGGGGCCGGGTCCCCGCGGGGCGAACGCGGGCCGCGCCCCCCCGCCGAGGCCATCCGGGAGAGACGCCGCCGTGAGCCTACGGGACGTACGAGAGAACCGTGAGGGAGCCGGGGTCCACCGGGGACCCGAGGACCTGCGCATCCGTCCCATGGAGCACGGGGACGTGGCCCGGGTGGCCGAGCTCGAGTCCGAGGCGTTCACGAACCCGTGGAAGCCCCGGACCTTCCGGCGGCTGCTCGAGCGCCCCGGTCCCGAGCTCTGGGTCGCCGAGCTCCCGGGCGCCGGGGTGGTCGGATATTTCGTTCTCTGGGTCGCGCACGAGGAGGGCGAGCTGGCCAACCTGGCCGTGGCGCCCGAGCACCGGCGCCGGGGAATCGGATCGGCCCTCCTGGATCGGGTGCTGGAGCGGGCCCGGGACGGGGGCGTACGGAGCCTCTTCCTGGAGGTCCGGGTCTCCAACGACGAGGCGGTCCGGCTCTACGAGGGCCGGGGCTTCGAGGTGATCGCGGAGCGGGAGGCGTACTACGACCGGCCGAAGGAGGACGCCCTGGTCATGATGAAGAATCTCTGGTAGGGAGGAGGAGCCGGATGTCCGGGTTTCCCGTCCACCGTCCCCGCCGTCTCCGCCGCACCGCGGCCCTCCGGGCCCTGGTGCGCGAGAGCCGGCTGGCCCCCGAGCAGCTCATCCTCCCCCTCTTCGTGGTTCCGGGAGCGGGGGTTCGGGAGCCGGTGGAGTCGATGCCCGGGGTCGCCCGGACGTCGGTGGACGAGCTCCTTCAGGACGCCGAAGAGGCGTACGAGGGGGGCCTCGGAGGCGTGCTCCTCTTCGGCGTCCCGCCCGAGAAGGACGAGCTGGGGAGCGGCGCCTGGGACCCGGACGGAGTGGTCCAGAACGCGGTGCGCCACCTGCGGCGGGCCTTCCCCGAGCTGACGGTGGTCACCGACGTCTGCCTCTGCGAGTACACTTCCCACGGGCACTGCGGGGTCCTGGACGACGACGGCCGGGTGCTCAACGACGAGAGCCTGGAGCACCTGGCGTGGACCGCCACCAGCCACGCGGAGGCCGGCGCCGACATCGTGGCGCCCTCGGACATGATGGACGGTCGCGTGGGCGCGATCCGGCGAGCCCTGGACGAGGCGGGCCACTCCGGCGTGGCGATCCTCTCCTACGCCGCGAAGTACGCGTCGGCGTTCTACGGGCCCTTCCGGGACGCGGCCCACTCGACGCCGTCCTCCGGGGACCGGCGCGGCTACCAGATGGATCCCCCCAACGCCGACGAGGCGCTCCGGGAGGTCCGCATGGACATCGAGGAGGGCGCCGACATGGTCATGGTCAAGCCGGCCCTTCCCTACCTGGACGTGGTGCGGAGGGTGAAGACGGAGACGGGCTGGCCGGTGGCCGCCTACCACGTCTCCGGGGAATACGCCCAGGCGATGGCGGCGGGCGAGAAGGGATGGTTGGACGCCGAGGCGGTCCTGGAGGAATCCCTCCTGGCGATCCGGCGGGCCGGCGCCGACGTCGTGATCACCTACTGGGCCCGGGAGTACGCCCGCCGCTGGCGGGAGCGCCGGGGAGCGTGACCGAGGGACGCACGGGGCCCGCGAGCGACGGGGACGCCGCCGCTCGGGCGACGAGCCGCGGCTGGCGCCCGGCCGCGGATCGGCATAAACATATGTATTCCGACCCGACGATTTCGTTGACCCCCCCTGAGCGGCGGGGTATCTTCGAAGAGATGGAAGACGCGCGCTCCCTGGCAAAGGACGGATCCATGCGCCGTACCGCGGCGGCCCTGGTGGCCCTGCTCGTTTTTCCCGGAATTCTCCCGGCCCAGGAAGATCCTCAGGAGGAGCCCCGGGAGGAACCGCAGGTGGCCCAGGAGGCCGGGCCACAGGCCGGTCAGCAGCTGGTCCACACCGTGGAGCGGGGCGAGACCCTCTGGGGGCTGGCCCGCCGCTATTACGAGAATCCCTTCTTCTGGCGCAACATCTACGAGGCCAACACGGAGCACATCCAGAACCCGCACTGGATCTACCCGGGGCAGCAGTTCGTCATCCCCGGGATCGACCAGCCCCGGCGCGCCGAGGCGGCGGTGACCGGCGTCGAGGTGGAGGGGCCGCCGGAGGAGGAGCGGGGCCCCATGGGGCCGGGCGGAATCTATCCGGGCCGAGGGGACCCGACCGTCTTCTCCCTCCCTCCCCGGGAGAACACGCCGAGGCCGGGCGACCGGACCTCGTTCTACCGTTCGCCCGAGGAGCAGATGGGGGTCGAGGTCCTGGCGGGCGAGGAGGTCGAATACCTGGCGGTCCCCCGGGACATCTTCTATTCCGCCTCGTGGCTGGCCCCGGCGGAGGAGACGCGCTTCCCCGGCAGGATCGTGGGGTGGGCGCGGTCCGATCCGGGGGAGGAGCGCCGCAGCACGGTCCGGCCCTACGACCGTCTCCGGATCGGGTGGAGGGGTGAGGACGTCCCCGCCCCGGGCGACCTCCTCCAGACGGTGCGGATCGTCCGGGAGGTCGAGAACCGGGATCGCGTCGTGCGGCCCACGGGAATGGTCCGGGTCGTGGAGCGCCTGGTCCCGGGCCTGGTGGTGGTGGCGACGAACGAGTACGACCGGCTCCAGATCGGCGACTGGGTCCTGCCCGCCCCGACCTTCCCCCTGGAGCCGGGCCAGCACCCGAGCGAGGTGGAGGAGGGCCCGGTGACCCGGATCCTGGGCTTCGGGCGCACGCGCTCGGTCGAGCAGCTCGGAGACGTGATCTTCCTGGACGTGGGCCGATCCCACGGCGTGCGGGTGGGCGACGAGTTCGTCCTCGAGGTCTCCGCCGGCGGGGGCTGGTCGGGGGAGCTGGCCGGCCGGGCGCAGGTGGTGCGCGTCTTCGAGGACCGCGCCTCGGCCCGGATCACCCACATCGTGACCCCGGCGTTCCGGGAGGGCATGAGGCTCCGGACGGACCGGCGGATGCCGTGATCGGGGTCGACCCCGCCCGGTGATCCACCCCACGACCCCGAAGGCCGGCGCCACGGAGACGATTCAGGGTCGATTCCCCCGGCCCGACCGGCCGTGACCCACTTCGCCGCCCTCTTCCTCTACCTGGGCGCGTTCGTCTTCTGGCTCCGCTCCCTCCTCCGGGGAGCCAGGGGCCGGGAAGCCACGGTGGCGTTCGTCCTCGCCGCCCTCGGGCTGACCTCTCACGCGGCAGGCCTCGTCGCCTTCACGATCCGCTACGGCGAGCTGCCCCTCTCGGGCCTCGCCCCCTCCCTCTCCACCCTCTCCCTGGTCATGGGCCTGGGCCTCGTGGCCACCCTCGCCCTGGGCGAGGCCAGCCGCGTGGGCATCGCCCTGGTGCCGATCATGGCGCTCCTGGAGGGAGCGGCGGCCGTCCTGGGCGTGAGCCCCCGGCCGGGCCCGCCCCTGGACTTCCAGGGGGCGTGGTTCGCCTTCCACGTGACCCTCGCCTTCGTCGGATACGGGGCGATGGCCGTGGCCTTCGCGGCGGGCCTCCTCTACCTGATCCAATTCCACGAGCTCAAGGGGAAGAGGCTGGGACGGCTCTTCCGCTTCCTCCCGCCCCTGGGCACCCTCGATCGCCTCGTGAAGGTGGCGCTGGCCTCGGCGCTGGTGACCCTGGGCCTGGGCCTGATCCTGGGGTGGGCCTGGACGGTTCGCTTCCGTGCCTCCTTCGAGGTGGGAGATCCCAAGGTGGTGTGGGGGGCGTTCTCCTGGGTCGTGCTGCTCGGGGCCCTGGCCGCCCGGGGCGGGGGTGGGCAGAGCGGGCGGAGGGGCGCCCTGGCCGCGGTGGTCGGCTTCGCGATCGTCGGCGTCGCCTACATCGCCCTGCGGCTCATCGCCGGCGGCGGCGGGTTCTTCCTGTAGCGGACACCGAGGCGTTGAACCGCGCCGGGCCGGCCGATGCCGGGGGTTGTCGAGGCGCCGGCCTCGCCTACCATTCACCCGTGAGGCAGGAGTGCGAAGAGGCGCCGGAGCGGGCGACCGAGCGGTCGGGCATCGGCGGAGGCATCGAGGCATGCCCCTTGCAACGGTAGGAGTCAGCCACCACACGGCCCCCGTGGAGGTCCGGGAGCGCTTCGCGTTCTCCCCGGCCGAGGCGGAACGGGAGCTCCTGGGTCTCCGGCAGGAGGCGAAGGTGCGGGAGACCGTGCTCCTCTCCACCTGCAACCGCACCGAGATCTACGTGCACCCCGGGGGAGACGAGGCCGTGGCCGCGGTACGGCGCCTCATGGTGCGGCGAGCCGGCTCCCTGGACCACCCCGCCGAAGAGTATCTCTACGCGCTCCAGGGGGGCGAGGCGGTGCGCCACCTCTTCCGGGTGACCGCCGGCGTCGACTCCATGGTCCTGGGCGAAGCCGAGATCCAGGGCCAGGTTCAGGAAGCCTGGGAGAAGGCGGCGTCCGTGGACGTGGACCCGCCTCTGGTCGGCCCCGTCCTGGACCGCCTCTTCCAGCGGGCCCTGGGCACGGGGGGGCGGATCCGCCACGAGACGGGGGTGGGGGAGGGGGCCGCCTCGGTGGCGTCGGTGGCCGTGGACCTGGCCGGGAAGGTCTTCGGCGAGCTCGAGGATCGCCGGGTGCTCGTCCTGGGCGCGGGATCCACCGCGGAGCTGGTGGTGGAGGCCCTGGCCCGGGAGGGCGTGGAGGGCGTGGTGGTGGCGAACCGCACCGAGGAGCGGGCCCGGGCGCTGGCCGCCCGCCTCTCGGGTCGGGCGGTGCTCTTCGAGGAGATGTCGAGCGTGCTCCGGGGCGTGGACATCGTGGTGGCCTCCACCGCGGCCCCCCACCCGCTCCTCACCCGGGAGAGCGTGCGCGCCGCGTTCCCGAACGGGCCCCGGAGGCCGCTCCTGATCATCGACATCGCGATCCCCAGGGACGTGGAGCCCGGCGTGGGGGAGGAGCCCAACGTCTTCCTCTACAACGTGGACGACCTGCGGCAGATCGTGGACGAGAATCTGGACCGCCGCCGCCAGTCGCTGCCCCGGGCCGAGCGGATCGTGGCGGACGAAGCGGCGGCGTTCCGGGACTGGGTGGCGTCCCGGGAGATGGTGCCCCTGATCCGGAGCCTGCGGCGCCGGGGCCACCGGGTCCGCCGGAAGGAGCTGGAGCGGACCCTCTCGGGGCTCGGGCATCTGAGCGAGGAGGACCGGGACCGGGTCGTGGAGCTCTCCCGGCGCCTGGTGAACAAGCTGCTCCACGACCCGACGGTGCGCCTGAAGGAGGGCGCCGCCAACGGGCGCGGCGCCGACCTGATCGAAGCGCTGCGATTTCTCTACGATCTGGAACCGAGGGGAGACGACGACCGAGATGACGAAGGATAGCCGCAAGGTCCTGGTGACGGGCGGGGCGGGCTTCATCGGCAGCCACGTGGCCGAGGCGTACCGGGATCGGGGCGACGACGTGTGGGTCGTCGACGATCTCTCCACGGGGAAGCGCGAGAACGTCGCCGAGGGGATCCGGTTCCACGAGATGGCGGTGGAGGACCCGGCCGTCCGCGATCTCTTCCGGGAGGTGGGCTTCGACCTGGTGAACCACCACGCGGCCCAGATCGACGTGCGCCGCTCCGTCTCCGACCCCCTCCACGACGCCCGGGTGAACGTGACCGGGCTCCTGAACCTGGCCGAGGCGGCCCGGGAGGTCGGCACCGCGAGGCTGGTCTACGTCTCCAGCGGGGGCGTGGTCTACGGCGAGCCCCAGGAGATCCCCACGCCGGAGACGGCGCCGAAGCTGCCCCTGTCGCCCTACGGGGTCAGCAAGCTGGCCGGCGAGCTCTACCTGAACTACTACCGGACCGTCCAGGGCCTCGAGTACGTGGCCCTCCGCTACGCCAACGTCTACGGGCCCCGCCAGGACCCCCACGGAGAGGCGGGAGTGGTGGCGATCTTCTCGGAGCGCCTCGCCGAGGAGGAGCCCCTGACGATCTACGGGGACGGCGAGCAGACCCGGGACTACGTCTACGTGAAGGACGTGGTGAGCGCGAACATGCGGGCCTCGGAGATGAGCCTGGGGCAGGGGGACGGGCTGGACGCCGTCGCCTTCAACGTGGGGACCGGCGTGGGGACGAGCGTGAACCGCCTCGCCGACTTCCTGGAGCGGATCGCCGGCGCCCGGCCGGGACGGGAGTACCGGGGGGAGCGCCCCGGCGAGCTCCGGCACAGCACCCTGCAGGTCAGCAAGCTCGAGGAGCGGGGCTGGGCCCCGAGGACCGACTTGAAGGAGGGCCTGAAGGCCACCTACCAGGACATCGTGGGCGTCCGGGAGGTGCGGGCGTGACCGACCCGGCGATCCTCGCCCTCCTCCAGGCCGCTCCGCCCCAGTCGGCCCTGGACATGGTGCGCCAGTCCACCCTCCCGACCCTGATCGTCCTGGGGGTGCTGGCGGTGTTCAGCTTCGTGAGCTGGGTGCTGATCTTCTGGAAGTGGCGCCAGTTCCGGGCGGTGCGCCGCCAGGGCGACCGCTTCCTGGACCAGATGGAGCGGGCCCGGGACCTGGGGGAGGCCTACCGGGCGATCATCACCCTCCCCGAGTCCCCCTACGGTCGGGTCTTCCGCCAGGGGGTGAACTTCTTCAGCGAGCTGCGCCCCGGGGCGCTGAAGAAGCAGCAGAAGAGCGAGGGGCGCTCACCCGGCCTCTCCTCGGCCCAGCTCGAGGCGCTGCGCATGGTCCTGGAGAAGGAGGAGGCCGAGGAGCGGGACGAGCTGGCCCACGGCCTCACCTGGCTGGCCATCATCGGATCGGTCTCGCCCCTCCTGGGGCTCATGGGCACGGTCATCGGGATCATGAACACCTTCCTGGGGATCACCCAGGCGGGCTCGACGAACATCGGGGCCGTGGCCCCGGGGGTGGCCGAGGCCCTGGTCACCACCGTGGTGGGGCTGGCCGTGGCGATCCCCGCGGTGATCGCCTACAACCACTTCGTGGCCCGGCTCAACCTGGTGAGCGGCGAGCTCGAGGGCTTCTCCAGCGAGTTCATCGGGACGCTGGCCCGGGAGGGGCGCGTATGAGCGCGGCAGGGCGGTCGGCGGCCCTTCGGCGGGACGGATGGGGTGCGGGGTGGCCGGGCCGGGGGCGGGCCCGGGCCGGAGGAGCCTGACGTGCCCCGCCGGCGCGACCGGGAGGGTGACGACGAGCTCGCCGTCCGGGCGGAGATCAACGTCACGAGCCTCGTGGACGTGGCGTTCACGCTGCTGGTGATCTTCATCATCACCGCGCCGATCCTCCAGGGGGGCATCGAGGTGAACATCCCCCGGGCCGACGTCTCGGCGGTGAGCACGCCCCACGAGCCGTTCTTCGTCACCGTCCGCGCCGACGGCACCGTCTACGTGGGCGAGACCGGGGTGAGCCTCGAAGAGTTCCAGGAGGCCCTTCCCCAGCTCGTGCGCACCGCCCAGCCCGAGATGATCTACGTCCGGGGCGACTCCGCGGCGATCTACGGCCGGGCCCTCCCGGTGATCGCCACGGTGTTCCGGGTGGCCCGGGAGGAGGGGATCGGGGCGGCCCTGGTGGCCGAGCCCGCCCCTCGGCGACGGGAGCGCTGACGGTGGAGCGGGAGCGGCCCGGCCGGCCGGAGTGGATCGGCTCCGCGGTGATCCACCTCCTCGCCCTCCTGGTGATCGTCGTCACCGAGGTGGCCCAGCCGGCGCCGCCCCCCTTCGTGGCCTACGAGATCGACCTGGTCTCGCCGCCGTCGTCGGTGGCGGGAGAGGCGGTGAGCCCGGAGCGCCTCGAGGTGGAGACCCCGGAGCCCGAGCCCCCGGCCGAGGAGGCCGAGGAGACCCCTCCGCCGCCGGAGGAGCCCGGCGAGGAGGAGGCGGAGCCCGAGGAGGAGGCGCCCCCCGAGGAGCCGGAGCCCCGCCCCGAGGCCCAGCCGGCGGAGGAGGAGCCGCCCGAGGAGGAGGCCGAGCCCGGCGTCGCCGAACCCGACCCGAACGCCACCACGTCGGGGGAGGACATCGACGTGCGCATCGAGGGCCTCCG
>JABAHQ010004243.1_pt7 | contig 18949 bp, 19 predicted proteins | sample 7062091 | NCBI WGS metagenome assembly JABAHQ01 (sample SAMN14534359, study PRJNA622989) | marine sediment metagenome | biome: marine biome [ENVO:00000428]; feature: marine pelagic biome [ENVO:01000023]; material: deep marine sediment [ENVO:00002113] | place: India: Gulf of Kutch | collected...
TCAAAACGGGTTCCGCGAAGATCCATTGGACCGGCACCACCGAACGGGTGTGTTCCGAGTGCGCCCGAGCCGACGATGCGGCGCCGAGAACCGTCCAGACCATCAAGAAAAACGCTGCCAGGGAAATTTGTGTCGTTTTCATGGGGTATCTCCTTTTCGATTGGTTTTTTAACTTTAAACTTGGAATTCGTTTTTTGTTTAACTTTAATATTAGACATTAAATATATTTTGTCAATATAAAATTTAACAAAAAGTTAATTTTGTCTAAAAAATATTTATAAGCTTTTGATTTTTAAGGCAAATACTTAGCAAAAAAAATCGGGGTTCCCGGGGTTCTCCGGCCCCCGGGAAAGGACGGGGCGGCCCTGGGCCGCGGAATCGAAGGGAAAAGCAAGAGAGGGAAGGAGGGGATGGCCCCCACCGCGGTTTTCCACAAAGACATTGAGACCCCGCCGGCAACGGGATACTCTAAGAATCAAGCGGCCGAACCCGGCCGCACTCGTTCAGAAAAGGACCCATGAACTCGGTCGGACCGGAACCCAAAATCAAGGTGGGAATCAGCAGTTGTCTGCTGGGCGAGAAAGTGCGCTGGAACGGGGATCACCGGCAGGACCGTTACGTGAAGGAAATCCTGGGCCGGTATTTCGAATGGGTGCCCACCTGTCCGGAAGTGGAAATCGGGATGGGCGTGCCGCGGGAGACCGTGCGCCTGAGGGGACCTCGGGACGCGCCGCGGATGGTCGGCACCCGGTCCGGCACGGACTGGACGGACCCCATGCGCCGTTACGCCCGCGGTCGCGCGGAAGAATTGGCCCGAATGGACCTTTCAGGTTATATTTTCAAATCCAAGTCTCCGTCCTGCGGGATGGAACGGGTCGAGCTGGAAGCGGAGCCGGGGAACACCCGCAAGATCGGGCAGGGCCTGTTCGCCCAGGCGGTGATGCAGCGGGTGCCGCAGGTGCCGGTGGAAGAAGAAGGCCGGTTGAACGATCCCCGGATCCGCGAGAATTTCATCGTCCGGGTGTTCGGGTGTCACCGGCTCCGGCAGATGCTTCAGGCCCGGTTCGGCCGCGGCAAGTGGGTCGAGTTTCATGCCGCGCACAAACTCCTGCTGCTCGCCCACAGCCGGAAACACTACCAGGCGCTGGGCCGGCTGGTGGCCGACATCAAACGGCTCTCCCCCGGAGAATTCCAGGCGCGTTACGCCGAAGGATTCATGCAGGCCCTGGCGGTCAAAACCACGGTCAAGAAAAACGTCGACGTGCTGCATCACCTGCTGGGGTTTCTCAAGGAGCACCTGGGCCGCGCGGAAAAGCAGGACATTTTGGAAACCCTGCGCGACTACCACCAGGGCCTGGTGCCGCTGGTGGTGCCGGTGACGCTGCTCCGGCACCACGTCCGCAAACACCGCATCGACTATCTGGAAAACCAGGTCTACCTGAACCCCCACCCCAAGGAACTGATGCTCCGCAACCACGTGTGAGTCCGGGGAGGGTCGTGAGTCCCGGAGGACCGGCGGCCCCCGCGCGGTTTACCGGAGGGCCTGCCCCACGGCCACCCCGAGGAAAGTGGCCGTGGCGTATCCCAGGGTGCCGCACAGGATGGCGGGAAGCACGAGGACCTGCCAGCGGCGGGCCGCCGCCATGGCCGCGGCGGTGGTCGGCCCGCCCATGTTGGCGTTCGAGGCGACGACGATTTCCTCCAGTTTGAGTCCCGCCAGTTTCCCGGCGGCGAGAATCACCCCCAGGTGGACGGTCAGGATGATTCCCGCAAAGGCGAACAGGAAGGGTCCGGCCCGGAGCACCTCGCCCACGTTGGCGCTGGCCCCGATGGCGGCGAAAAACACCTGCATGAGGAGGATGCCGATCCTTTCGCCGCCCTCGATGCGCTTGAGCACGCGGGGAGCCAGAGTGGCGCCCAGGACGGTCAAGGCGGTGACGAAGAGAATGCCGCCGCCCTGGAAGTCCAGAACCGAAGCCAAGGTGAATCCCAGCGCGCACACCCCGGCGCTGGCGGCGAGGGCCAGGGCGGTCTCGAACAGACCGGGCCGCGAGGGGTCCGGATTGGCGGCCGCGGAAGCGGCCGCCGGCTCGCCCGGCCCCGCGGAAACGAAGTCCGGAAACCGGCGGCGCAAGACGCCCCAGGAAGGCAGGGCGAAGAGGACCAGGAAATACAGCGTCATCATCAGGTTGTCCGCCGCCACGCCGGCGGTCAACAGGGTGCCCGACCGCAGGCCCAGGGCTTCCGCCGTGGCGGCGAAGTTCATGGACCCGCCGATGTAGGTGGCGCAAAAGATCCCCGCCAGTTTCCATCCCTCGTCCCCCAGGGTCACCGCGTGGTAGGCCGCCACCGTGCCCAGCACGGTCCCCAGCGCCCCCAGGGCAAACGCCAGGAGCGTCGGCCCCGCCTCCCGGACGATGCGCCGCAAATCGGCCCGGATCAAAAGCAGGGGAATGGCCAAAGGCACGAGGAAGGACCAGACCACCTCATAAGCCGGAGCGGCGGCGGGAATCACTCCCAGGTTGGACAGGCCAAACGTGACCAGCAGGGTCAGCACCGCGCCGGAAAGCCGCGCGCCCCAGGCCGTTCTCTCCGACCCCAGGCCGAACGCGGCGGCGCCGAACAGGATGGCCCAAATGGCCCAATGCTGGTCGGGGGAAATCCAGGGATTCATGACACCTCGTTTCGGGGGTTCGGCCGGCGACCCGTCGCGGCCCACCGGCGGCGGACCGGAAAAACAGCTCTATATTATAGACCCAAAAAACGGCCCATCGAGGCACGCGACCGTTCTTTGCGCCGCTTGACAGGAGCCGGGGGACCTTTTACGATACGGAAGAACCGGCCGGGCCGGTGTTTCCGCGGTGCCGCGGCAGGACTCGCTCCGAACCGATCGCCCGGCGGACCCGGCCTTCTCGATCCGTTGAGTTTATGGAAAGGAACATCGAGGCATCATGCCGATCTACGAATTCATCTGCAAAAAATGCCGTCACTCGTTCGAACGGCTGGTGAATGGGACGCAAAAACCCCCGTGTCCCGAGTGCCACAGCCGGGCGCTGGAAAAACAATGGTCGGTGTTCGCCCCCGGCGGGAAAGAGACGTCCGCCCCGCGGGACCCGGGCCCGGCTTCTTGCGGCACCTGCGGCGACCCGCGCGGACCCGGTGCCTGTTCCCTGGATTGATCTCCGGGCATTCCTCGAGTATTTTCTCCGGGCTAGTCTTATGAGAGGGTTTCCTGTTCCCATGGCCGTGTTTATTTTTTTCCTCCTGGTCTCTTCCGGGTCAGGCGAAGACCCCCCGCCCGGCATGATCTTCGTCCCGGGCGGATCCTACCAGCCGCTGTCTTCCGACTCCCCCCTCCGGCTCGACCCCTTTTACCTCGACCGCACGGAAGTCACGCAAAAAGACTACGAAGCCGTCATGGGAGACAATCCCTCTTATTTCAAGGGACCCGACCGGCCGGTGGAGAAAGTGACCTGGTTCGATGCCCGGGAGTACTGCCGCCGGGTGGACAAACGGCTGCCTACGGAATGGGAATGGGAAAAGGCGATCCGCGCCGGCCGCGACACCCGCTACTTCTGGGGCGAGGCCATGGACGACGCCTACGCCTGGTACAAGGGAAACGCGGACAAACAGACCCATCCGGTCGGCCGCAAAAAACCCAACCCCTTCGGCCTCTACGACATGGCGGGCAATGTCTGGGAATGGACGGCGAGCTTTCACGCCGCCGGAGGAAAGATCGTTCGCGGCGGCTCCTGGCGCAATTCCGAAGTCAGCCTGACCAGCGGCAAACGCATTCCCAGCCTGCCGATTCACAAGTTCCATTACGTCGGTTTCCGCTGCGCCCGGTCCGCCGCCGGTGCGGACTGATCCGCAGGGCTATTCACCCGCCGGGAGAAGCAGAATGGCGAAGCAGCTCCGCGACGTCCCGGTGTCCTTCCTGGAGAGCCCGGTCGAGGGGCGTGAGTCCGGCCTCGTTCCGGGCCTCGACCGTCGCCCCGGACTCGAGCAGCAATCGGACCACCCGGATTTGCCCGAACCGGGCGGCGGTATGGAGCGGGGTGCTTCCATCGCCGGCCCGGGCATCGACATCATGGCCTTTCAACAGACACCACCGGATCTGAGCCCGGTCCCCGTTTTGCGCGGCGAGGTGCAGCCGGGCCACCACCTCCGGATGAACGGCGGGTGCGTCGAGGGACACACACCCCGAAAACCAACTCCCCCCCGCCAGGGTCCCCACGATCAGAAAAAAAATGGTTCGCATTCGCATCCTGTTTTTCCAGGGAACGCCGTTTGAAGGGCGCGGCCGCGGTCTCCGGTTTGGTCCCCTTCCCGCTTCACGTTACAATGAAAGGAATGAAAGAGGCGCTCATCCAAATCACCCGGGAAGCCGGGGAGATTCTCCTTCAGTATTTCCACTCCGACCGGCCGATCGAATATGAAATCAAGGACGACCGATCGCCGGTGACGGAAGCGGACAAGGCTTCGGACCGTTACCTGCGAGAGACGCTTTTCCGAAAGTTCCATCTGCCTTCGGTGTCGGAGGAATGGGAGATCGATTACGCGACCCGGAAAAACTGGGACGAATTTTTTCTCATCGACCCCCTGGACGGGACCAAGGATTTTCTTCGCCGGCACAACGAATTCACCATCAACGTCGCCCTCATCCGCGCGGGCCGGCCCGTGTTGGGGATCATCCTGGCACCGGCTCTGGACGAATTGTTTTACGGGGAAAAAGGCCGCGGCGCCTTTGTGCTGCAAAACGGGCACGGCTCGCCGCTGCCCCGAACCCGGAGCGGGAAGCCCATCCTGGCCCGCAGCCGGTTCCACGACAACCCCCGCATTCAGCGTTTCGCGGAACTCAACCGCATCACCGAAAGCCGCGTCATGAGCTCGGCCATCCGCTACGGGCGGCTGGCGGAAGGCGTCGTCACCATCTACGCCGGATTCAACCGGTCCAAGGAATGGGACACCGCGGCCGGTCATTGCATCGCCACCGAAAGCGGCTGCCGGGTGATCGATCTCACCACCGGCGAGGAGCCGGTTTACAACAAGCCGGATTTTTTGAACAATTTTTTCCTCGCCTGTTCGGGGGACGTGTCGATTCAAGACCTGCGCTGGAAAGAACTGACACCCCCGTAACTCCCCGCGTTTTCCGGGACGGCGCAACTTTTCCTTGGTTCCCCCGTTTTCCCCCGCTACACTCGAGTCGACCTTTCGAGCTCCACCGAATCCGGCTTCAGAGAATAATCCTTCTCCTCAAACTCTCCTGGATAATAGAAGAGAAGAAAAAACTCGATTACCGAAAGGAGGAACCCGTCATGCCCACGTATCTGATCTTGGGACAATTCACCGAACAGGGCATCAAGAACGTCCAAAACACCGTCCAACGCGCGGATAAATTCAAGGAAACCGCCCGGGAACACGGGGTGCATATCCGCGAGGTGCTCTGGATCATGGGAAATTACGATATCTGCGCCATCGCCGAAGCGGCGGACGACCAGACCGCCTGTTCCCTGCTGCTCAAGGTCGGCGCCTGGGGAAATGTGCGGTCGACGACCTATCGGGCCTTCGATCGGGAAGAAATGGTCAACATGGTGAAAAGACTGGAATGAAGCGCCCCCCGGGGAGGCCCTCTTCGACTCATACGCCGGGGACGGTTATAACCGGGGCGGGAAAGCCCCTTACGGAAACACCCAGGCGGCGATCCCATATAAAATCAGGGCCAAAATCACCACCGCGGTAAACCCGAAATGGATGGCCAGCAGGGTGGCGAGCACCGCGCTGATGACCGAGGCGCAGCCGTTCACCCCCCAGACCCAGGGAACGAGGTCGGGGCTGCAGTCGGCCACCCGGGCCAGACCCAGCGGAAACGGAATGCCCATGCAAAAAGCCACCGGCGCGATGAGGGCCAGCGAGAACAAGACGCGCGCCGGGCCGGGCCACTGCAGCGCCGCCGAAAACAACGGATCCAGAATCACCAGGTACAAGCCAGCCAGGACCACGAGTCCCGCCACGGTCCGGCGGATCCCGGCCAGGGATCCGCGGGTCTCCCGGAGCCGTTGACTGAACGCGCTCCCCAGTCCGGCGAACACCAAAAACGAAGCCAGGACGACCGAGACGGCATATAGGGGGTGATGCAGGAATTGAATGAATTTTTGAATGAACGCGATTTCCACGAATAAGAATCCCAGGCCCAGCGCCAGGAAATAAACCAGGATGCGGCTCCGGCGCAGGGGATTTTTTTCGAAGATTTTTTCCCGCCGGTAAAACCAGAGGGGCAAAAGGATCAAAACCACACTGGCGGCCACCGCCTGAATCAGGGTGGCGACCAGAATCAGGTACCCCATTTCCAGGAGCGCGGCGCCGCCTTTCCACCGCAAGGCAAAAATCTCCGGAAGCACCTCCCATTTAAAAAAATGAAAAAAATAGGGCCGATCGTCGGTGGCGGGGCGCAATTCAAACTTGTAACGCTCGAAAAAATTCTCCCGGTCGGACTCCAGGAGGGCGGCGGCGCCTTCAAAAAAATAGGGTTCGGGCAACACGTTGAACCGGTTGGCCTCGCCGCGTGTCATTCCGGGATAGTAGCCCAAATCGAACGACCGTTCCCGGCAGAAGGTCCGCACGCGCTCGAGTTCCCGCTCGGTAAACGGGCTCTTCTTGATCAACAGGGTGCTGGTCTGCCAACTGCGGATCAGCACCAGGTGGCGGCCGGGCGCAACCACCCCCGACCGTTCGAGCGCTTCCACCCCGGTGGCAAACATCTTGAGCGCATCCCGCGGAGGCACCTTCACCCACCGGCTGATGGAAAGCACGCCGTTCGGCGTCAGCCGTTTCCAATAGTCTTCCAAAGCTTCCGTGGTGTACAGATAGCTCTCGCTCAGGGCATACAATCCCGCGGAAGAGCCGCTGAAGGAATCGAGCAGGGTGAGCTGAACCAAGTCAAAAGAGAAGTGCTCCCGGGTCATGAATCCCCGGGCTTCCGCCACATGCACCCGAACGGGGTCGCGATCGTAAAGATGGCCGGAAAATTCCGCGAGATCGTTCCGGATCAGGTCCACCACCTGCGGATTGAGTTCCACCGCGTCGATCGAGTCGATTTCATGGTAGAGCGCCTGGAGCACTCCCGAGCCGCCGCCGGCGCCGAGAACCGCGGCTCGCCGAACGGGAACGACATGATACCCCAGGGCCGAAGTCATCTGGTCCAGGTAGGCCAGCGGGTCCGGGTCGCCGGTGAAGCGCGTGACCGCCGACATGGATCCGCCATCGGTAAACAGTCCCTTCTGGCGGGGAGGCACCGTTCGGGCGTTCAGGCTGAGCCCCGGCGCGTGCCGGAAAGGCACGCGGGAACTTTCAACCACCGCCACCCAGCCCAGGGGACTGGACCGTTCTTCGACGATCTGCGTCCCGGAGACGCGGAGGGTTTGGCTCAACGCCTTGTAAGGGGAGAGGTTCGGTTGCGGCCAGTGGCCGGGCAACAGAAGCGGCAGAAGAGCCATCGCCGCCATGGCGAGGGCCCAGCCCTTGCGCCTCCAACCCAATTCCCACAGGCTCGCCACCGCGGCCAGAAGTCCCAGCACGCCCAGGATCAGCAGCGCTTTCATGGGAAAAACCCAAAACAGCAAAAGGATGATCCCCAGCGCCCCGCCGCCGGCTCCGATCAGGTCGGCGGCGTAGATTTTCGAAGTCTCTTTCCGGTACCCGGTGAGGGCCAGCCCGATGCTGTTGGCCACAAAAAAAAACGGCAACGCCAGGAGAAGATAAATCCCGAAAAGCATCAGCGGTTGTCGGGCGTCCCACAGCACCTCCTGGGGGTTGAACGGAATCTTTTGAGCCAGGAAATAACACGCCACCGAGGAAACCCCGAACAGCGCCAGGTTCAGAAAGAAGGCGGTGGGAAAATGCCGCAGCAGGCGATGGCGAGCGAACGCGAGAAACGTTCCGCTGGCCCCGTAGCCCAACAGCGCCAGACTGATGATCATATAGGCGAAGTGATGCCACTGGATGATGGAGAACAGCCTCATCAGCAGGATCTCGTAGGCCAGCGCGGCCATGGAGACCATGGCGACGGACAGGCGCGGAGGTCGTGTGGCGGGGTGGGACGGCATGAGGCGGGCGGCTCAGGGCGCCCCGTCGCGTGGCGGCCCCTTGATGCGGGTCCCGGGCCGCGCGCCCGACATGCGCCATAGAGAGGTTGGCGAGCGCCGCTGCACCCTATCCGCGTCGTGGCCGGCCTGCGGCCGTTCGGATGTCGTTCCCCTGGTGCTGCGATCCGACATCTGCGGGCCTTCAATGTCCGCCGGTCAGGGGCACGAACGCTACGGGTAGGATCTGGCGCGTGGTGATCTCGCCGCCTGCCTCTCTCTGCACCAGCACTAGCTGCTGCACAGTGAAGGGGCTGCCCACGGGGATCACCATGCGCCCGCCCGGCCTCAGCTGGCGCACGAGTGGCGGCGGGACGTGGCTCGCCGCGGCCGTCACCACGATGGCGTCGAACGGCGCATGGCCCTGCCAGCCGAAGTAGCCGTCTCCGATGCGCACGGTCACGTTGTCGTAGTCCAAGCGCGCAAGGCGCCCCCGCGCCTGCTCGCCGAGCGGCTCGATGATCTCGATGGTGTAGACCGCCTCGGCGAGCCGGGCGATCACCGCGGCGTGGTAGCCCGACCCGGTACCCACCTCCAGCACACGGTCGGTGGGCTCGAGCTCCAGCAGGTCGGTCATCACGGCCACGATGTAGGGCTGGGATATGGTCTGCCCGAAACCGATGGGTAGCGGGCGGTTCTCGTAGGCGCGTTCGCGAAGCTCGGGAGGCACGAACTCGTGGCGGGGCACCTGCCTCACGGCGTCCAGCACTCGCGCGTCCAGGTCGTCTCTGCCCAGGTAGATGCTGGTGTCACGCACGTCCTGCTGGATGGCGTGTACCATGGCTTGGCGCGCCGCGACATAGTCGCCGGCCTGCGCGCCGGCGCCGGTGGCCCCGATGCACAGGGTGGCAGCCAGGCGCATCGCGCGGTGGCGTCGGACATGGCCGTGGGCACAGTGCATATTTATTAGTCTAGGCCGGGCGGCGCCACCGGCATGCAGGGGCGGTGACCTTCGTGTAGGCTTGCGCCACCGCCCTCGACCCACGCGGTTCGCCGGGGGCCGGAACGCAGCGCATGGTTGTCGGATGAACCAGCCGCTTCTCAAGATCCTGCCGATCGTCGCCGTGTTCTTCGCCGGCGTGGCGTTGCGGCGCCTGGGTTGGCTGCAGCGCCGGCACGCGGACCTGCTGTTGCGCATTGTGGTGTATGTCGGTCTGCCGGCGCTGATCCTGTCCTCGCTGACCCGCATCGAGCTGCGCGCGGACCTCGCACTGCTTCCGCTGTGCGCGGTGCTGACCGTGCTCGCCACGTGGCCCGTGGTCCTGGGGGTGGGGCGGGCCCTGCGCCTGCCCCGCGCCAGCCTGGGCGCGTTCGTCACAGGGGCCATGATCATGAACATGGCCTTCGAGTACCCCTTCGTGCTGTTGGCCTGGGGCGAGGAGGGTTTCGCCCGGCTCGCCCTGTTCGATCTCGGCAGCGGCCTGTTGGTGCTCACCCTGGTGTACGGCCAGGCCTGCTGGTTCGGCAGCGGCCGCGCCGACCCGCGCGCCACGCTGCGGGGGGTCGCGGCGTTTCCTCCCCTGTGGGCCCTGCTGCTCGCCTTGGGCATCAACCTGGGCGACGTGACGATCGCGCCGGCGCTCACCGACGTGCTGCGCGCAGTGGGCGGCACCCTGGTTCTGCTGGTCATGTTGGCCCTGGGGCTCTACTTCGACCTGCGGCTGCTGGGCACGCGGGTGCTCGCCTGGGGCATCGCCATGCGCTCGGGGCTGGGCCTGGTGCTCGGATGGGTGTGGGTCGAGCTGTTCGCCTTGCACGGGCTGACCCGGGCCGTGGTGCTGCTGGCGGTGGCCGCCCCGGTGGGCTTCAATACCCTGGTGTTCGCCGCCCGCGAGGGCCTGGACCGGGAGCTCGCCGCCAGCCTCGCCTCCGTGTCCATGCTGCTGGCCCTGCTGTATCTGCCAGTGTTGTTGGTTTTTCTCTCAGGAACATAGAGTTACGGAAGATCCCCGATTCCCCCGGACCTCTCTTGCGGCGCGGGCTGTGCTATAGTAGAGATCCTCTCCGGCTTGCGGGCCGGCGTCTGTAACGGCCCGTAGCCGCTGAATTCGCGCCGCCCTGTGGGCGAAGGGCGATGTCCTGTCGCCCCGCCGCAGTGAGCGCGCAGCGTCAGTCGTTCCGTAAATCAAAACAACAGCACGGTGGACGTTATGGATACACTGCTCGTATCGTATGACTGTTCGCCCGACGGCGAAAACAGCAGCCGGTTGTTGGACGCAATTCGGCACTATCCCTGCGCCAGGCTCTCCGAGCTGTCCTATGCGATCAGCACCTCCGAGTCCCCCAAGGAAGTGTTCGACAAGCTGAGCCGCTACCTGGAAAGCGAGGATTGCCTGTATGTGATCCCGCTCACGGGGCCCTGGGAAGGCCGGGGACCCAAATACGTCAGCAACCTGTTTCAGCGTTGGCTTTGAGCCGTCGGGCCGGCCGCCGCCTCTGGCGCCCGTAGTCTCGGTTGCGGGCGCAGCTTGAGCCTGCCGTGCACCTGCGTACCGTTGCGCTCGACCGCCGTTCGTCTGGTAAATCGCCGACCCCGACGCTGCGGGTTAAACCCCCTTTTCCGTCCGGCCGATATACGGGTCAAGTGATGACACTGCTACGGTGCTCATCACCGGTCCAAGACCCGTATCGCCAATCCATTGGGCGGAGGTGGCTCATGGCCCGGAGCGCATATACCGGTGCAGGCGGGGGCAGTGGGGCCCTGCGTTCGGCGCAACGCGCGAAATCGCGATCCGATCGGCTGCGGCAGGCCATGGCCCGGCGCCGACTGGAGGAGTACCGCGAGCAGAAGCTGTTACGCGAGCGGATCTCCGACGTGTTCGGCGACGAGCGCTGACTCGGAACAGCGCTGCCGATCGGTCTGCGCGGCCCGCGGTCCGGCGTGCCGGCGTCGGAGGGGCGCAGGCAATCGGCCGTGCAGCCAAAAGCGTGAACTGTGCCACACGCTGCGGTCTTGGTACCGCCTATCATCGCCACCGGACATCCACTTGCTCTAGACAGGGGGGCTGCCTATCCCCCGCGTCCGCGTCTCCGCGAGCCCTGGACCGACGCGAAAACAACCAAGGAGAAGAGCGATGCAAGCGTTCCGAAACATTGCCCGGCCACTGGCCACCGCGCTGACGGCGAGCATGCTCTGGCTGGGAGTGTATGCCCCCAGCGCCCAGGCGGCCCTGGTGGGCACCCAACAGGTGGTAGATGCCAAGCGTGCAGATCATGCCCGCGCCCGCCTTCGCGCGCTGTATGAGCGCGAAGAGGTGGTCGCGGCCCTCGAGCAGCGCGGCGTGGATCCGGCCCAGGCCCAGGCCCGGACCGACAGCCTCACCGACGCCGAGGTGCTGCAGATCGCCGGGCGCATCGACCAGATGGAGGCGGGCGCCGGTCCGCTGGAATTCGTGCTGATCATTTTTCTGGTCCTGGTGATCACCGATCTGTTGGGCTACACGAACATCTTTTCCTTCGTGCGCTCGTCCCGCTGATCCCGCGGCGGGCGGGCGCCTGCTCGGCCCATGACCCGGTGGGTACCCTGCGGCGTGTTGGCGGGCGCGGCGGCGCTGCTGTGCGCCTGCGCCACCACGCCCCAGTTGGACCGCCTGCGCGCCGGCCCAATCAGTCTTCCCAGCCGCGTCGAGCTGTCCGATGTGCCGTTCTTTCCCCAGGAACGTTACCAGTGCGGTCCGGCGGCCCTGTCCACCGTACTGAGCTGGGGCGGCCTCGGGGTGCGCCCCGAGGACCTCGTCTCGCAGGTCTACCTGCCCGAGCGCCGGGGCTCGATCCAGGTCGAGATGCTGGGGGCGGTGCGCCGCCACCGGTGGGTGCCCTACGTCCTTCGCCCACGGCTCGAGGATATGCTCACCGAGGTGGCCGCGGGGCACCCCGTGGTGGTGCTGCAGAACTTGGGTCTGGGCTGGGCCCCGGCGTGGCACTACGCCGTGCTGATCGGCTACGATCTGGAGCGCGCCCACGTGGTGTTGCGCTCCGGCCTCGAGCGCCGGCGTGTGACGTCTTTGCCGGTGTTTGCGCGCACCTGGGGCCGGTCCCGGCGCTGGGCCTTCGTGGCCCTTCCGCCGGACCAGCTGCCGGCGACGGCCCGGGAGGCCCCTTTCGTGGAGGCGGCGGCCGCTTTGGAGCGGCTCGGCCATTGGCCGGCGGCGCGCAGCGCCTACGCCGCTGCCTTGGAGCGCTGGCCTGACAGCCTGGCCGCGGGCATCGGTCTGGGCAATGCGCTGGTAGCGCTCGACGATCTCGCCGGTGCCGAGAGCGCGTTCCGGAGCGTGGTGGAAAGCCATCCCTCGGCCCCTGAGGCGCACAACAACTTGGCCGATGTGCTGGCGCGTCTGGGTCGGCTGTCGGAGGCCGAGCGGGCCGCCCGGCGCGCCGTTGCCCTGGACGGACCCCACGCCGAGACGGCGCGGCGCACGCTCTCCGAGATCCGGGCGCTGCGCTCCAAACGCGGCGATTGATTGCACCCTCGCTCCGGTTTCCGTCAACCCCTGCATGGGCACTCGTTGGGCCGGTACGGCGCCGGCTCGCATCCGTGATAAGCTTCGCGCCAGACAGCCCGCGCGGGGCGGGCGAAATCGAATCGAACGGACACCATGGGCGAAGATTTCGTCGAGGTCGCGGAGCTGAACGGGTTTGCCCCGGGCACTATGCGATGCGTGCAACTGCGCAACAGGCGCGTGCTGCTGGCTAACGTGGGCGGTACGATCTATGCGGCCGACGAGCTGTGCAGCCACGAGGACGCCTCCCTGTGCACCGGGGCGCTGCAAGGGCATTACGTAAAATGTCCCCTGCACGGCAGCCGGTTCGACTTGCAGACCGGCGAGCCGTTGGAAGACCCGGCCCAAGCGCCCATCAAGACCTATGCGGTGAAGGTTCAGGGCAACGCCATCCTGATTCGATTGCCATCCGAGTGACTTCAGGCGGGGACGAGCATGAGCACGCCAGCAACCAATGTCGCTGCGGACCCCCAGGCGTTGATGCGCTCCATCATCCAGCGCATCGCCACCGGTCCGGAGCTCAGCAAGGACATCACGCGCGACGAGGCCCGAGCGGCCATGGGCGCGATCCTCGACGGCGCCGCGGACCCGGCGCAGGCCGCGGTCTTCCTGATCGCCCTGCGCATGAAGCGCGAGACCGACGACGAGAACATCGGCGTTCTGGAGGCCATCCGCGAGGCCACCGATGCGGCAACCGCCGCGGTCGACGAGGTGGTCGCGATCGCCGATCCCTACGACGGCTATAACCGGACCTTGCCGGCCTCGCCGTTCCTGCCCGCCGTGCTGGCCGCCTGCGGTGTGCACGCGGTGAGTGAAGGCCTGGAGAGCGTGGGGCCCAAGTACGGGGTCACCCACCGCCAGGTGCTGCGCGCCGCCGGGCTGCCCGTGGACCTGACGCCGCAACAGGCCGCCGCCCGTCTGGGCGATCCCGAGATCGGTTGGGCCTATGTGGACCAGAGCCGATTCTGTCCCAAGCTGCACGAGCTGATCGACCTGCGCACCAAGATCGTCAAACGCCCCGCCATCACCACGGTCGAGGTGCTCACCGGCCCGGTGCGCGGGCGCCACAAGACCCATCTGGTCACCGGCTACGTGCACAAGCCCTACCCGCGCCTGTACGCGCTGCTCGCCCGCCACGCGGGCTTCGACTCGCTGCTGTTGGTGCGCGGCGTCGAGGGCGGTGTGACCCCCTCCCTGCGTCAATCCGGCAAGTGCGTCTACTATCACGACCGGGGCGAGGAGCAGTACATGGACACCGACCCCGCGGCGCTGGGGATCGAGCAGACCGTGCGCGCCGCCCCCTTGCCGGAGGACCTGCCCAAGGCCGCACGGGCCGGCGACGAGATCGCCATTGCCGTGGACATGGACGCCCTGGCCCAGGCGGCGGCCGACGCCGGCCGTGCCGCCCTGGAGGGCCGGGCCGGGCCGGTGCGCGACGGGCTGATCTACGCCGGTGCCCTGGTGCTGCTGCACCTGCGCCGTTTAGACTCCCTGGGGGAGGCGGCGGATACCGTGCGCGCGGTGCTGGATCGCGGCGAGGCCCTGGCCCGCCTCCGACCCTGAGCCCCGGTGAGCCGCGCGGGGTGCATGGGCCCTCCCATGCCGGATGGCTCGAGGCAGCACCCAAAACGGCAGTCACTCTCGCCAAGGCGCCAAGTACGCACAGGGACTATTGCTCTGGCTCGAATCGTCCGAGCCTGTGTAACTTGGATGCGCTTCTTCCCGGTCTTTGCGAGAGGATTTCTTGGTTTCCCTTCCGGAGCGGGGACGCGCGAGGCCAAGCGCCTAGCGCTGCGGCGGCGCTGAATCCAGCGCCTCCAAGACCGCCGTCAGGGCGGGGCGCTCGGGCAGCGCCAACGGCGCGGGCTCGCCTTCGGTGAGAGTTACTTGCAGCGGCGAGCGGCCCACGGGCCACTGGCCCTTGAGAACGTTGTCGGGCGCGCGGCCCCGGAACACGGCGAAGCTGTAGCGCGAATAGTGCGGCAGCTTGCGCGCCAACCCCGCCAGGGCCTCCGCGGGGGCGCCGACCCAGGCCAGGGCGTGCTCCGGCTCATCGGGGTGCCGCGCGACCAGCGCCAGGGCGTGCTCGGGCCGGCGCCAGGTGTGTCCGTCCCAGGCGGCCTCGCCGGAGGTGAGCCGGACGCGCCCGCCCAGCGCCGCGGCGAAGCGGGCGCGAAACCGGTTGTCCCAGCCCAGCAGCCACACCGCCCGGTCGTCGGGCGGGCGCTGTAGCGCGCTGTCCAGCACGATCTCCGCCTCGGCATAGCTTCCTGCCCAGCCCTCGGCCAGACCGCGGTAGGCCGCCCGCTGGGCCTCACCGGCCGCCGATGGCAGCACGAACAGGACCCGCTCGGCGCCGAACACCTGGCCCAGGGAGGGCGGCAGCTCCTCGCGGCGCAGGCGGCGAAACAGATCGAACGCCGGGTCCACGGCCAGACGCACCGGCTCGTCCGCGACCCGGAGATCGAACGGGGTCTCCTTCCCGTTCATGGCCACCTCGGTCCGGAAGGGCTCGGCACCGGCGAGCTGCACCACCACGGGGACCTGCAATGTGTAGGCGGCCCCCGCCTGCGTCTGGACCAGCCGTCCCTGTACCCGGTGGCCCGACGGTCCCGGCACCGCGCGCACGTCCCGCACCTGCAGGGCCGGGGCGCCGGTGCGTTCCAGCCACTGATGAAAAAAGGCGGCCAGGTCCCTGCCGCCCTCGCTTTCCATTGCGGCCTGCAGATCATCGAACCCGGCTCGCCGAAAGCGCTGCTCGCGGTAGAAGCGGCGCAAGCCGCCGACGAAGCCGGCGTCGCCGAGGCGGCGGCGCAGCATGTGAAACAGCATCAGGCCCTTGCTGTAGCCTACCGCCTGGGTGACCTCGCCGTGGCGCGCCCGGAATTGGCGCAGCGGGAAGTCGCGCCCCTCGGCCACGAAGTCGACGTATTTCTGCAGCACGCCGCGGCGGTGCTCGGCGCCTCGGCCGCGCTGCTCGGCGATCAAGTGGTCGGCTAGATAGGAGGTCAGCCCCTCCGCCCAGTTGCCGGAGGCGTAGTCCACGTAGACGCTGTTGCCCCACCAGTTGTGGAGGATCTCGTGCGGATAGGACGTATGGACGATAAAGGGCAGGCGCAACACCCGGGGACCGAGCAGGGTGAAGGAGGGCATGCCGTAGCCCGTCTCCCAGAAGTTCTCCACCACGGCGAACTTGGCGTAGGGGTACGGGCCGATCAGCCGGCTGTAGAGCGCCAGATAGCGGCCCGCGGCCTTCAGATAGCGCTGTGCCAGCATCTCGTCCGCCTGTCGCAGGTACACCAGGGCCGCGCCCCAATCGGTGGCCCGATGGTAGCCGGTGAAGGGGCCGGCCACCAGATAGATGCTGTCTTGCGGGTCCCGGGTGCGCCAGGCCGAGGCCTTCTGCAGCGGCTGGCCCTGGCTCACTGCGTACCAGCCCTCGGGCAGGTGCACCTTCAGATCGAACGTGACCCAGGGGTTCGCGAGCTGCGGGTACCAGTGGCTGGCCGCGTCCAGGTAGACGCCCTCATCGCTGATCGTGCCCGAGGTCTCGCGCAGCCCGCCCTTGACGCCGGGGCGCGCCCGGGGAGGCTCGATGATCCGGCCGGCGTATTCGAGGGTGACCATGCGTTTGCCGGGACCCCGGGTCAGCCGGTAGGCGCGCGGCCTGTCCTGCGCCGCGCCCTCGGGGCGAATCTTGGTGTCGGGATCGGGGGCCCGTACCCGTAGCGCAGGGTGCAGGGTGAAGCGCAACGAACGCTCGCCGGACCCGGGCGGCAGGGTGATCCGGTCGCGCACTGACAGCCGTCCGTGCTCGGGCTCCACGGTCACAGTGAGGTCGTGGTGTATCGGCGCTGCGCCGTGGGCGGTTGACCAGACTGCGCCACCCACCGCCGTCGCGCCGAGCATGAACATTCGTGCAAGCATCTGCGGGTTGTCGCGCTTGGAGGCTCCTAGGATAGCCCCGCCAGGCCGCAATCCGCTAACATTGATCAAATCAAGCGAATAAATGGATTCGAAAGCTGGGCCTTGCGCCCGCTGGGTGCAAGGTCCCGATTCTCGACCTCACCCCCGTTGCGATCCAAGGCCAGGCGACCGACATTGCACAAGCGCCGCAATCGATGCCGTTACCTGCAGTCAACGCGGTTACTCATTCAGCTACTATCGGATTGACTCAATGCGCCCCAAGGTGATTACCTCTTTGCTGTCGGCGCTGCTGAGCGGCTGCTCCGCGACCGGCGGCCTGCCTCCGGCGCACGCCTTTCCGGATACGGCCCACCCCGAGGGCCCCGCGCATCAGTCGCCGGCCGAACGGGAGCCCACCCGCGCGGTGGACCTGACCCGGTTGTCGAAGATCGAGGACATCGTACCGTCCCTGGCCGAGAAGCGGGTGGTGTTCATCGGAGAAACCCACGACCGCTACCAGCATCACCTCAACCAGCTCGAGATCATACGCGGGTTGCACGCGCGCCGCGCTGACCTGGCGATCGGCCTGGAGTTCTTTCAACAGCCCTATCAGGAGGCGCTGGACGCATACGTGGCGGGCAAGCTGGACGAGGACGAGCTGCTGCGGCGCACCGAATACTTCACGCGCTGGGGCTACGACTTTCGCCTCTATGCGCCCATTCTTCGCTTTGCCCGTGAGAACGGCATCCCCCTGGTGGCGCTCAACTTGCCCGCCGAGGTCACCCGCAAGGTGGGGGAAGGCGGCCTGGAGAGCCTGAGCGAGGACGAGAGCCAGTGGGTCCCCGCCGAGATCGACCGCTCGGACGAGGGCTATCGCCGGCGGCTGCAGCGGATCTACGAGGAGCACCCCGACGGTCGGGCCGAGGACTTCGAGCGTTTCTTCCAGGTGCAACTGCTTTGGGACGAGGGCATGGCCGAGCGGGCGGCGCGTTATCTGCGCGCGAACCCGAACCGGTTCATGGTAATTCTAGCGGGCGATGGCCACCTGGCTCACGGCTCGGGCATTCCCGATCGGCTGAGCCGCCGCATCCCCGTGAGTCGGGCCATTGTGCTCAACGGCTGGTGGGGTCCGCTGCGCCCGGACCTGGCCGATTATCTGTTGTTCTCGGACGGCCAGCGGCTGCCGCCGGCGGGGATGCTGGGCCTGCTGCTCGCCGAGGCCGACGAGGGTCTGGAGGTGGAGGGATTTTCCGAGGACAGCGCCGCGCGGGCTGCCGGTCTCAGCCGAGGCGACCTCGTGCTCGCCCTGAACGGCCATCCGGTGGCGACCATGGCCGACGTCAAGACGCTTATGTGGGACCGGCGCCCGGGGGAGCGGATCGAGGTGCGCTACCGTCCCGGGAAGTGGCTGATGTTCCAGGGCGAGCCGCGCACGGTGGACGTGGAGCTCCGCTAGCTGTGGTCTCTGCCGGGCCGCCACAGCGCCCCGGTTCACGGACGGCTGCTACAATTATTTTAAAAACAGATTATTATTGAAGCGGTGCGGGGAAGGAGGATGCCTCCCTGCCTACCCAGCCGTAATACTTGACTGCTGGAGTCAAGTAATTATAATTCCCAAGTAAATCACTCAGATTTTTCCGTCGCCAGACCACGGGTGCCGTTCGGTCGTCGGCCAAGCCCCAGCAACGGAGGTCGCAATGAGCACACCCCAGGAGCAGCTGGACACCCTGATCCGTCGGCAGTACGCGGCCGGATTTACGACCGATGTGGAATCGGACACCGTCCCCCCGGGCCTGAGCGAGGACGTCATCCGGCTGATCTCGGACAAGAAGAACGAGCCCCAGTTCATGCTGGACTGGCGCCTCCAGGCCTACCGGCACTGGCTGACCATGAAGACGCCCCAGTGGGCCAATGTGCACTACCCGCCCATCGACTACCAGGCGATCAGCTACTACTCGGCGCCCAAGTCCAGGGAGGACGCCCCCAAGAGCCTGGACGAGGTCGACCCCAAGCTGCTGGAGACCTANNGCCGTGGACGCGGTGTTCGACAGCGTGTCGGTGGCCACCACCTTCAAGGAGAAGCTGGCCGAGCTGGGGATCGTCTTCTGCTCCTTCTCCGAGGCCGTGCAGCGGCATCCCGAGCTGGTGCAGAAGTACCTCGGCTCGGTGGTGCCCTACACCGACAACTTCTACGCCACGCTGAACTCGGCGGTGTTCTCCGACGGCTCCTTCGTCTACGTGCCCAAGGGCGTGCGCTGCCCCATGGAGCTTTCCACCTACTTCCGCATCAACGCCGCCAACACCGGCCAGTTCGAGCGCACCCTGATCGTGGCCGACGAGGGCAGCTACGTGAGTTACCTGGAGGGCTGTACCGCGCCCATGCGGGACGAGAACCAGCTGCAC
>JABAHQ010009690.1_pt1 | contig 18942 bp, 22 predicted proteins | sample 7062091 | NCBI WGS metagenome assembly JABAHQ01 (sample SAMN14534359, study PRJNA622989) | marine sediment metagenome | biome: marine biome [ENVO:00000428]; feature: marine pelagic biome [ENVO:01000023]; material: deep marine sediment [ENVO:00002113] | place: India: Gulf of Kutch | collected...
CTTCTCTTACCTTGTCCGAGGTCGGTCTTATCCGCGGGTTTTTGAAAGAGACGAGCCGCCTGCCTTTCTGTGAGCCCGCGACAACCCTCATCTTTACCCCCACTGCATTTTTTCTGGCTGGGCTTTTTCTACAAATCGAGGCGATGTGTTTACTTGCCGGTGACCTTTACCGATACCAGACGGCTTCGCGGCCCGTCGAACTCGGAGAAGTACACAGACTGCCACTGGCCGAGCGCAAGGCGGCCCCTTGTTATGGGAAGGGTTACGCTGTTGCCAATGACTACGGACTTTATGTGGGCATCCGCGTTCCTTCCGTATTCGCCCTTGTTGTGGCGGTAGTTCGGTTTGTTCGGGATGAGAGCGTTTAAAAAGTCGTGGAAGTCCTTCTCGAGCTCATGGTCGGCGTTGTTTAAATGTATCGCGGCAGTGGTATGGCCGGTGAATACAAGCACCGAGCCCTCGGTAACACCGCTTTCCTTTACAACTGCTTCGACCTGATCGGTTATCCTCAGCTCTTCACTTTTCTTTTGGCTGTTTAACCTGATTGCGCTGCTAAAGACCCTCATCATCCCTCCTTATATGGTGTATGTTGGCGTATCACGCGATGTCTTTGAAACAGTGGTTGCGCTTCTAAAGTAGTTCTGGTACTGCCTCCCCGGCACTTGCGCAGATAACGGCATCCATCTCCAAGCTAAGCGGCGTCGACTCCGGATTAATCTCCACGAGGTATGCCCCTGATCTCTTTGCAAGCGTTGCGAGCGAGGCCGCCGGCTGAACAACCCCTGAGGTACCTATCACCATCATTAAATCGGCAGACTCCGAGGCGCGTACCGCGTTATCGAATACATCCGCCGGAAGGGATTCGCCGAACCATACTATATGCGGCCTTAGCACCGCTCCGCACTCGCAGTGGGGTAGTATTTCAATCGGCACCTCTCTGTTTTCTGTCACCTTCTCGCACTCTGTGCATCTTACGAGCCAGATATTGCCGTGGAGCTCAAGGACGTTTCTGCTTCCTGCGAGCCTGTGGAGACCGTCGACGTTCTGGGTAATGATGGTAAGGTCTTCGCATCGCCTTTCAAGCTCGGCAAGGGAAGAGTGCGCTTGGTTCGGCCTTATACCCTCGAGGATGCCGCGCCTCCAGTCGTAGAACTCCCATACGAGCCTTGGGTCGCGCTTGAAAGCGCCTGGGGTTGCGAGCTCCTCGGCCCTCATATTCCTCCACAGACCGTCACTGCCCCTGAAGGTCGGCACACCGCTCTCGGCCGAGATGCCGGCGCCGCTGAGTACTACGGGACGCCGAGCGGCCTTAAGCCTTTCTTTTACCTCGCCAAGGAGCCCGTCGTGTCTTTCGGTCATAATAGAGACACTTCTATCTGGTGGAGTTGGTATGATAAGGGGATAACTACTCGCCACAGAATGGCCATGGGGCTCGTCGCTATGCGTCGAAGACCCCATCGTTAGAGATAATGCCGCTCTCGATGGCGGTCTCGATTATCTCTATGGCGTTCTCCGCCTTCTCTACCTCAACGGCTATCCTCTTGGTATAGCCGTCTTTTTTGTCAATTCTGTCCTCGGTCGTACTCTCACAGCTTCTAACAAAGCAAGCGATATTCGAGCCCTCTAATAGTTCCTCGATAATCTTTGCGTCGAAGTCGTCGTATAACGAGTATATATTTCTAAACCTTATGCTCGTAGCCATCGGTATTTTTGAGTATATTGAATTGCCTCTGCTTTGTCAACCGTGGGCTTTGCCTTTGGATTGCCTAAGTCCTTGACTTTGCCGCCATAGTGGAATACATTACGGATAAGTGTGGAAAAAAGGGGAGTGCCTTAGATGTATTCGTTGAAGTATTACCGCCTTAAGGCGGCACTAGTGTTGCTTTTGTGCTGGGCCGGGGCCGTTGCAATGGGGGCTGTTCCCGGAGAGTTTCCAACCCCGGAGGTCGACTTCAGGGCAACCGTCACCGATGACCAGGATGTAATCACCAAGTGTACCAACGTCAGCTGGGAAGGGGAGACCTCCATACGCGCCAAGAGGGGCAAAGGCGTCGTGTCCATTCCATTTGAGAAGGTAAGAAAGATTGTACGCGTTACGGAAGCAAGAAAAGGCGGCGTGGACTTTCAGGTGATGCTGCGCGGAGGAGAGGTCGTAGCCGTTACCGTCGACTCGGACGCAAGGCTTTTTGGCGTTACAAGCTTCGGAAATTACAGGATAGAGGCAAAAAATATCAAGGAAGTGGTATTTGAATAACCTCCCTACCTCACTGCCATGGTTTAGATGTCTGCGAGTATGTTTTTAAGAAGTATCGCGGAGGCGGTATCGCCGCTTACCTCGAGCTTTCGCGAGAAAAAGACCGTATCCGGGTCAACCAACCCAAGCAGCAACTCAATAAAGACCTTAATCTCACCCTTCATCGTAACATCCGGGGCCTTTACGGAGTGGGGCAGCACCTTTACGTTGCCGTTATCTATTATAAGGTAGAAGTTTTTTTCTATGTCCTTTGCGATAAACAGGAAGGTCTTACCGTTTAGCTCGCCGAGCCTTTTACCGAGCCTTTGGTTGGACTCAACGAGCGTCGATATTAGTGTGCCTGCTCCGATAGCGTGAACAAAGCGCGGCAACACCCTGAGCGGACCCTTGATGGCCTTAAAGACCGTATCGCTTAACTTCTCTTTTAATCCCTGCTCCACGTCCCTCTAACCCAAACTCGTCTATATTATACCTTCGTTCCGATGTGTACGGCGGCTATGCCGCAGAATAGGTTGTGGTAGTTTACCTGGTAGAGCCCGGCGTTTTCCATCATCCTCTTAAACTCTTCCTGGACCGGGAATTTTCTGATGGATTCTGGTAGGTAAGTATAGGCGCCCCTGTTGCCCGTGACAGCCTCGCCGATGCGCGGTATCACGCTAAAGGAGTACATGTCATAAAGCTTTGAAAAGAGTGCGCTCTTTGGGTGCGAGAACTCAAGGCATACCACTCTTGCACCGGGCCTTGCAACCCGCGTCATCTCCGAAAGTGCCGTGTCTATATGTGTGACGTTCCTTATGCCGAAACCTATGGTAACGCAGTCGAAGCTGTTTGTCTCAAAGGGTATGCTCTCGGCATCTCCGCGGACGTACTCCATCTCCTTTATGGCGCCTGNNTCTCTCTGCCGAGTTCGAGCATCTCATGGTTTATGTCGTATAGGACCACCTTTCCTTTGCTGCCTACCCTTTCTCTTAGAAGAAGTGCTATATCCGCCGTACCTCCGGCGACGTCAAGCGCTCGCTCGCCAGGCGAGAGTTTTGTCTTCGAGGCGACATGTCTCTTCCAGAGCCTGTGGGTGCCAAAGCTCATGAGGTCGTTCATCAGGTCGTAGTTCTTTGCTACCGAGGTAAAGACCTCGCCGACCCTCGCCTTCTTCTCTGCCTCGGGTATGAGCTTTTCTCCAAAGTGTGTGCTTTTTCCCTCTTTATCCATTTTCCTTAGACGTAGCCCCCACTGCCATCGCCGCCGCGGTCCCGGCTCTCGGAGTGGTATATCTTGATACCTATGGCTGCCGCCACTACGACCCCGATTATACTAAGTACCGGGATCTCGAATATGCTCCAGACGCCGGGCCTTGAAAAGAGCGCATAAAGGCACGCAGATAGGACCAACGAGGCGGCGACGATGCCTCCGGCGATTTGTTTTCCGACCCCGTGGATATCCTCTGAAAGGTTCTCGAGCCTGTGGTGAACAAACCCGATCTTGAGCTCGTCTTTTAGTGTCGTGGAAAGTAGCGAGTGGGTCTGGCCCGGTAAATCGAAGAGCGTGGAGCTTAGTTCCTCTGCGAATTCCTTGCCACGGTCGACGTGGCTTTTTGGGGAGAGTTTTTCCTTTATAATCCATTTGTATATGAGCGGCTTTATGGTCTCCCACATATTGGCCTTTGGGTAGAGCTGTCTGCCTACGCCTTCGATTATCACCATGGATTTCTGCAGTAGAAGCAAATTGGGCTGTAGCTTCATCCTGAAGCGGCGCGCGGTTTGAATGAGTTTTGTAAGGAGCGTTGAGATGTTTATGTTCTCAAGGGGTTGGCCGAATACCGGTTCCGCTATGTCCCTTAGCGCGTGCTCGAATTCCTGAAGGTCCACGTCCTTGTCTATAAGCCCGAGTTGTCTGTGGACCAGGGCGAGCTTTCTGTAGTCCTGCTTTACCAGGTAAAGGAGCATGTTTGCAAGGTAACGCCTTAGCTCCCTGTCGAGAGTGCCGACTATGCCGAAGTCGAGGAATATGATTACCCCGTCGTCACGCACGAAGATGTTGCCCGGATGCAAATCGGCGTGGAATATGCCGTAGTCGAAGACCTGTTTAAAGAACGAGGTCAGCCCGGCAACGGCAAGCTTTTCCGTGTCGATACCCTTTGCCTTTATCTTCTCTACCTCGTCCAGGGGCGTGCCGCTTATGCGCTCTAAGGTAAGTACGTCATGGGAAGTATAATTCCAATAAACTCTCGGGATCTTAACGCGCTCGTCGTCTTCGAAGATGCGTGCAAAGCGCGAGGCGTTGGCCCCCTCGATGGTGAAGTCGAGCTCGTTGTGTATGACGCGTGCGAATTCGTCTACTACCTCGGTCGGCCTGTAGCGCCTCGATGCGGGCACGTGTCTGGTGAGCAGCCGCGCAAGTGTATACATGACCGAAATGTCGGCCTCTATGGTCCCTTCTATATTCGGCCTCTTGACCTTGACGGCTACCTCGGTGCCGTCGTTGAGCCTTGCGTAATGGACCTGAGCTATGGATGCCGAGGCAATCGGCTCTTGCTCGAAGCTTGCGAATTTGGATTCGAGATTGCCCGCAAGAGAGCGCTCCACGACACGCCGTGCATCTTCTGTCGGAAATGGAGGGACCATGTCCTGGAGCTTCTTAAGCTCTTCTATCCACTCCGGCGGGAGTATATCGGCTCTTGTAGAGAGCACCTGGCCAAGCTTTATAAAGGTCGGGCCTAGCTCTTCGAGCACAAGCCTCACCCTCTCTGGCACGCTAAGACCGCGCTTTACCCTCTTTACGATAAAGAGCCTCTCCATAAAAGAGAAGTACGGCATCAGCTTAAGCTCAGAGACAAGGCCGCCGAAGCCGTACCTTATGAGGGTCTTGGCTATCTTGTTTAGCCTGAATATGTTTCTTACAGTGCGGTATTCCATGGTTAAGCCAACTCTGTCGTCTAACGCTACTCCTTGCTTTCGATAAGCTGCTCGACCTTCTTCTCGAGCATGTCGACCTTTTCGCGCGCCACGCGCACCATCTCCTTTACGGTATCGAGGTCCTTTTTAGTGGCGAGGTTGAGCTTCTCTGTCAGTGCCTCGGCCTTGTCCACGACCTCGCCCTCTATCTTCTCTTTTCCGCCCTTTATGGCCGAGAGTATCTCTTTTATGGCCTTTACCCCCTNNCACTTTGTTCTCGGCCCTCTTGGCCCCCTCGAGCTCTGCTTCGCCTCCTTCGTGTTCTTTTTTGGCCTCAGCCTCTTCTCTTCCCTTGGTCTCGAGTTCGTCTGCAAGCTCCTTTAGCTTCTTTTCGAGCCCTGTACCTATCAGTATGGCCTTGTCCAAGAGTTCCGACATTTCGCACCTCCGCTTCTTTAGGTATTAGTATCGTTATTATGCCAGCGCCGCCTCTGCGGCCTTCAGGTAATCCTTGCCCGCGGCGCCATCGAAGTAGCCGTTTACGAGTTCGGTCCCGGAGAGCTCGATTATCCGTCTCAGCCCCTCCACCGGGCCGGTAGAGCCCTCCAATCTGCCTCTGAATATCCTTGCAACCTCTTTGGTGCCGCTTCTCTGCGGTGAGATTCTCAGTGAAGCCACCCCCATATCCTTGAGCTCTTCGACGCGTTCGACGAGGCTAAAGGTCTTTGCGCTCAGTATGGATGTGCCGTTTATCGTAAAGAGCCTCTCTCGGTCAAGCGTCTTTGTCTCGATGCCGTCTGGGTGCCTTAGGCATTGATGACCACACTCGGATTTGGTAAGGCCGTAGCTGCGCAGTGTGTAGCACCTCCAGGAGAAGGCGAGCGGCAGCTTTCCGTGTGCAAAGACCTCGCCCTCGATACCACCTCCTTTGATGTTGCGGCTTATGGTCTTTGCGGGTAGCTCGACTGGGAAGGTCACCCGCTCAACTCCTACGGCCTTTAGAAACTCCATCGTCCTCAGGTTATAGGTCTTTATGTGCGGCCCTGCGTAGAGCCTCCCGCTGCCTTCGAGGATGGCCAGAGCGGAGGTGTCGTTGGCCTCGACAGTGTAGCCAAGCGATGCAAGTTCCTTTGTATGTTCAAGCTCCTCGTCGTTTGATACCACGGCAAGGGTCGAGACGACAACCTTCTTGCCTGCCTCGGTGAGTTTTTTTGCCATCTGCGAGATATCGCTCGGGGTAATCCCCCTTTTCTTTGAGCATACCACCTCTCCAAGGCATATCGTATCTACGGGCATACATGCGGCCTCCTCGTAGAAAGCGTCCACCTCGTCGCGGCTCCACTCATAGAGTATCGGACCGAGCGTAAGCTCCATATCTACTTGCCTCCGTAAGGGCCGAGCGTGAGGCTTGAGCCTTCGAACGCCTTTGTCGTTCCAGTCCACCACTCTGGCCTTACCTTGAAGTTGGCCGGGTCCTTGTAGTAGCTGTCCACGGCCTCTCTTACCACTTTGGTCATCGCTCCGACGTAGCTCTTTGTCCTTTGCCGGCCCTCTATCTTTAGGGCCGATATGCCGGCCTCTATTAACTCCGGCAAAAGCTCGAGGGCGTTTAGGCTCTCCGGGGCCTCCATTGCGTAGCCCTTGTTGCCCCCCGGCATCTCGTATCGCCCTTTGCAGCACGTTGGGTAGGGAGACGACTCGCCCTCTCCGAGCTTGTTTAGCAGTACGTTGTTTAAGGATATGCTAAGAGAGCCGTCCTCGGTCGTGTCGAAGCGTACAAAGCGCGAGGGCGAGCATGCGCCTTCGCTGTTTGTCGACGATCCGGTTACGAAGCTCGAGAGGTAGCACCTGCCCTCGATGTTTATACAAAGCCCGCCAAGACAAAAAACCTCGAGCTCCACGTCCGTGTTTTCTTTAAGCGTCCTTATCTCCTCTACCGTATGCACCCTCGGCAGCACTACGCGGGTTATGCCGAAGTGTTTTTTGTAGAAGTTTATGCTCTCGCAGCTTGAAGCGCTTGCCTGAACGCTAAGGTGTAGCTCTGCGTCCGGGTAGCTATCTCGAGCGTAGCTGAGCACCCCCATATCGGCGAGTATTAGCGCGTCGGCATTGAGGCTTACAGCTTTGTCTACCGAGCGCTCCCACTGCCGTGCGTCGTCGCGCTGCGGAAAGGTGTTTATGGCAACGTATAGGCGCGCGCCTTTCTCGGCGATGAGCCTTGCGCTCTCTTCGAGGTCTTCTGGCGTGAAGTTGAGCCCCTCGAAGTTCCTGGCGTTGGTTGCGTCGTTAAAACCAAGGTAGACGGCGTCCGCACCTGCATCGAGTGCCGTCTTAACCGATGCGAGATTGCCCGCAGGGGCCATGACCTCCACTTTTTTTCGGCTATTATCCATAATCCCCGGAAACTCAAGTTTACAGTATGATTGCCAAAATGTCGACCCATTTCTATCGGTATAAGGCATTGAAGGAGCCGTTAGCAGGGGCCCCTATCCGATTGCGGCGGTTTTCGTCGAGTAGTCTTGATTTTAACCGACCCCTGTGCTAACCTCTCAGTCTACCTTGAAGTGATGGCGTAAACGTTTATAGGGAAAGGAGTCTTGCTTTTATGGCTGACGTGTATGATACAAAGAAAAATCCCTTGTTCTCCAAGGGGCCATGGCTTGTGGCGGTCGTAGTTGTAACAATCGTAGTGTTATTTCTTCTAAGCTCTTCTTTTGAGACCATTGGGCCTGGCCAGAGGGGGGTTGTATTTAGCAGGTTCGGAGGCATACAGGACCGCATACTGACCGAGGGACTGCACTTCAAGCTCCCTTACATAGAGTACATAATACCCATAGACGTGCGTATCCAGAAGGCCCAGACCGACGCAACGGCTTCAAGCAAGGACCTTCAGACGGTCTCTTCGACCATAGCGGTCAACTACCACATCGACCCCAACAAGGCAAATACGGTGTACCAGGAGATAGGGCTCTACTTCAAGGAGAGGGTAATAGACCCGGCAGTACAGGAGTCGGTAAAGGCCGCAACCGCGAGTTTTACCGCCGAAGAGCTCATCACAAAAAGGGAAGAGGTTAAGGAGTTCATAAAGGATAACCTCTCGAGGCGGCTTGCAACCTTCAATATAATCGTAGACGAGTTCAATATAATAGACTTTGCCTTCTCAAAGGCATTTGATGATGCGATTGAGGCCAAGCAGACCGAAGAACAGCGTGTGCTCAAGGCCCAGAGAGAGCGCGAAAGGATAAGGATAGAGGCCGACCAGAAGCTCATAAAGGCCCAGGCCGAGGCCGATGCTCAGCGCATACAGAGTAAGACCATAACCGACACCATCCTGCAGCTGCGCGCAATAGAGAAGTGGGACGGACACTTTCCCCAGGTCGTCGGAGGGGCGCTTCCCTTTATAGACATCGGCACGCTAGAGCCGAAGAAGAAGTAATCATTCACGAATTATTCTTGCAACGCTATGGGCTCTTTTTGAAGGGTTATGGCGCTTATTGGCTATTGTTTATGGCCATGGTTAATGCCTCGTCGTCTTCGGCGGGGCGTTTTTTCTCTTTGCACCTTGGGCTGTGCTCGATGTGCCGAGAGCCGGGCAAAGCAGTAATATTCAAGGTCTCGAGTAGAAAAGCTCTCCGAGGGTGGTACAATTAGTCGTATTAATGTTTCCCCTTTTTCCGGGTGAGAGCTTCAATTGGTTTTTAGAGGGGTTTGGTGAAACTGAACGCAAGGAAGGTAGGTAGTAGATAGTATGCACTGGCATCAAAACGAGATAAGCGATGTCGTAGACTCGCTTGGTACTTCGCTTGGCGGGTTGTCGTCTCAGGAGGCACGCAGAAGGCTCGACGAGTATGGTCCAAACGAGCTGAAAGAGAAGAAGAAGCGTACACCGCTGGCAATGTTCCTTGACCAGTTCAAGGACTTCATGATCATCATCCTCATCATCGCCGCCGCCATCTCCGGCGTTATCGGCGAGCCGACCGATACAATCGCCATAGCGGTAATAGTCATTTTGAATGCCATCATAGGCTTTGTCCAGGAGTACAGGGCCGAGAAGGCCATGGCGGCCCTTAAGAAGATGGCCGCGCCCTCGACCGTAGTCATTAGAAACGGCAAGCCCTCGACCATACAGGCCACAGAGCTGGTCCCGGGCGACGTACTGCTCCTTGAGGCCGGCAACGTCGTGCCGGCCGACGTGAGGCTTATCGAGGCAGCCCAGTTAAAGGTAGAGGAGGCGGCCCTTACCGGAGAGTCCGTGCCGGTTGAGAAGCAGGCGAAGACTCTGCACGAGAAGGACCTCCCGCTCGGCGACAGGTGCAACATGGCCTACAACGGCACATCTGTGACCTATGGCCGCGGCAAGGCGATAGTCGTGGCCACGGCCATGGATACCGAGCTTGGAAAGATAGCAACGATGCTCCAGGAGGAAGAGGAGGTAAGAACGCCTCTTCAAAAAAGGCTCGAGAGCTTTGGTAAAAAACTCGCCATAGCGGTGCTCGTCATATGCGCCGTGGTCTTCTTTATAGGCATCATGAGGGGAGAGGAGCCGCTCCTTATGCTCCTTACGGCCATCTCGCTCGCCGTGGCGGCCATCCCTGAGGCCCTGCCCGCTGTAGTGACCATCTCGCTTGCCTTCGGCGCAAGGAAGCTGGTCAGGCAAAACGCCCTCATAAGAAAGCTCCCGGCTGTCGAGACACTCGGCTCGGTGACCTATATATGCTCGGATAAGACCGGCACCCTCACTATGAACAAGATGAGTGTCGAGGAGATATACGTAGACGGTCACCTTATAAAGGGCGAGGACGTGGCCTTCAGTATGACCCCTGGTATGAAGCCCGACTCCCCCGAGTACGTCTTTATGGCTTCGATGGCGCTGAGTAACGACGCCCATGCCGAAGAGGATGGGAGCGTTATCGGCGACCCGACCGAGGTAGCATTGTATAACGTTGCAACGGATAACGGCTTTGTTAAGGCCGACATAGAGGAGGCATCCCCGAGGGTCTCTGAAATCCCGTTTGATTCCGATAGAAAGTGCATGACGACATTTCACGAGTCCTTTGCAAGCTCCGGCAAGTTGGTATCCATTACAAAGGGTGCGGTAGAGGTCCTGATGGAGAAGTCGGTGAGCATAATGACGAGCGAGGGGGTAAGGCCGCTCGAGGTCGGCGAGATAAACAGGCTCAACGACAAAATGGCGGCCGACGGGCTGCGCGTTCTTTGCGTGGCCATGAGGAGCTGGGACGAGTTGCCCGCGGACATGAGCCCCGAGAACGTGGAGAGAGATTTGACGGTCCTCGGCCTTGTCGGGATAATGGACCCGCCGAGAGAAGAGGCGAGAGAGGCTATAGAGCTTTGTAAGAATGCCGGGATAAAGCCAGTGATGATAACCGGTGACCACCCGATAACCGCAAGGGCGATTGCGAAGAGGCTTGGGCTCATCGACGAGGATTCACGGGATATCATGAGCGGTACCGAGCTATCAAAACTGCCCCTTGAAGAGTTCGAGGAGAGGGTCGAGCATATCGGCGTATACGCGAGGGTGGCGCCGGAGCAGAAGTTAAAGATAGTAAAGGCGCTTCAGGATAAAGAGCAGTTTGTCGCAATGACCGGCGACGGCGTAAACGACGCCCCAGCACTGAAGAGGGCCGATATAGGCATAGCCATGGGTATTACCGGCACCGACGTCTCCAAGGAATCCTCACACATGGTCCTCTTAAACGACAACTTCGCCACCATTGTCGGTGCGGTCAAAGAGGGCAGGAGGATATTCGACAATATCCGCAAGTTCATAAAGTATACGATGACAAGTAATTCCGGCGAGATACTTACCATATTCCTCGCTCCGTTTTTTGGCCTGCCCATTCCGCTTTTGCCCATACACATACTCTGGATAAATCTCGTTACCGACGGGCTTCCCGGCCTTGCCCTTGCGGCCGAGCCTGAGGAGAAGGGCGTTATGGAAAGACCCCCCCGTCATCCCAAAGAGAGTATCTTTGCCCATGGACTCGGCATACATATAGTCTGGGTAGGTCTGCTTATGGGTGGGATATGCGTATTTACGCAGGCCTACTCGATAAAGGGCAATGGTCTTAGCTGGCAGACGATGGTCTTTACCGTGCTCGCATTGAGCCAGATGGGGCACGTACTTGCAATAAGGTTTGAGAGGGATTCGCTCTTTATCTCGGGCATCTTCTCCAATAAACCGCTCATTGGAGCGGTTGTACTGACGTTTGTGCTCCAGATGGCGACGATATACGTACCAGTTCTGAACCCGATATTCAAAACCGTACCTCTAACGGCAGGCGAGCTTGCCTTTACGCTTGCGATGAGCTCTGTCGTATTTTTTGCAGTAGAGATAGAGAAGTTCTTTAAGAGGAGGTTTTAAGTAGGGCGTTTGTTCTCTGTTCTTTTGAGAGATTGATGTGTGTTATGGCTGAGGCTGCGCCAAGGTTGGCGCAGCCTCTATTGTTTAATCTTTCGCTAATTTTAAAAAGGTATGTCGTCGTCTGCCGGGGGTTGCTCCTCTGCTTTCTGGTCTTTGGACGGGGCGGGAGAGTCGTAGGAGTCCTTCTGGCTTCCGAGCATCTGCATCTGGTTTGCGACTATCTCGGTCGTGTATCTCTTGTTGCCGTCCTTGTCGTCCCACTGGCGCGTCTGGATGCGCCCCTCTACGTAGACCTGCTTCCCCTTGGCGAGGTACTCGCCGCATATCTCGGCGAGTTTTCCGAAGGCGACTNNTTTCGGCAAGACTGCGCAAAGGCCACTATCCTGTGCCACTCAGTGCGCTCCTGCTTGTTGCCGTCCTTGTCCTTCCAGTTCTCGCTTGTCGCTATGTTGAAGTTGGCTACAGCCGTCCCGCTCGGTGTGTAGCGTATCTCCGGGTCAGCGCCGAGTCGTCCTACGAGTATCGCCTTGTTGACCATGTCTCCTCCGATGGATTTAATTGCTTGGTTTGCTTGAAGTTACCTTATCACTGTGACGAAGCAAGTGCAAGAGTTTTGGTGCGAACAATTTCAGTGAAAGCCGCAGTGGAGGAGGTGATAAAATAGTGACAAAATTTGTCAATATCTGCGTCAAGTTCTGTCAGAAAATTAAAATCAAGTTATTGCGTAATCATCTGATTTAATAAAAACTCTTATTTATTAATAGGTTATGCTTTGGCTTCGAATTTGCAATAATTTCCTGTAAAGTTTATGAATGCGTAGGGCCAAGGGTAGGGGTCGATTTAACGAATTATGCCGATATTCGAGTGGAGGTNNGACTTTCTTTGGGTGTGCTCATGTCGGGGGCAAGCCCGAGGTGATCTTGCTTAGAGAGGTCACAGTTCATCTCTATGACGAAGTTACCTTCCTCAGGAAGGTATGTACAGACAGGTACGCGAGCGAAGAGGAGTGCTGGCGCTACGACGGCTTCTATGCAAGCGCCGACGCCTCGATCCATNNTCGTTTGACTTAATACATCCAAAGGGATAGAATTTTGCCATGTATTTACGGACACTTATAGTATGGGGCATCGGCATTCCGTTTACTCTCGTTCTTTTCTTATACATGTTGCTATTATCAGTCCTCTCACCAGGGGGGGATTCGGTGCACAGGGTCGGTGCGTTGTGGTCAAGGACTGCGCTGCTTCTTTCAGGCGTTAGGGTAAAGGTAAGCGGTATTGAAAATATTCCCGAAGGCACCTTTATCCTTGCGGCAAACCACTCAGGGGCATTCGACATCCCGGTGCTGCAGGCGTGCGTGCCACGTCAGTTCCGCTGGGTGGCAAAGAGAAGTCTCTTTAATATACCAGTCTTTGGCTGGGCGATGACCTTTGCCGGCTACATCCCCATAGACAGGGGCAACCCGAAGGCGATGGTAAGGAGCATTGACCGTGGGGCCGAGAAGATAAAGGCCGGCACGTCGGTCGTTATATTTCCAGAGGGCACAAGAAACCCGTATAAGGAGCTCTTGCCATTTAAAAAGGGCGCATTTTTGCTGGCCATAAGGAGCCGCGCTCCGGTTGTGCCGGTCTCTATAACGGGCACAAGGGATATAATGACCAGGGGGAGCATGGTAATAAGACCTGCCGAGGTCTGCGTGCTCATAGGCGACCCAATAGACAGCACAGGGCTCGACGAAGAGGCGCTGATGAAGCTCGTAAGAGAATCAATAGAAGCCGGGCTCAATCATATTCAAGGCAAGGGGAAGGGTCTTTGATAGACATACGTGCTCGAGTTGACCGCAACCATTTGTTGTGATAGATTCACGGATGAGTGAAGTGGAGAGTAAACTTAAGGTAATACCACTCGGCGGGCTCGGCGAGATCGGGCTGAACATGATGGCCGTGGAGTACGGGGACGCGGTAATCGTTGTAGACTGCGGTCTGATGTTCCCCGAAGAGTACATGCTCGGCATAGACATAGTAATCCCGGATGTAACCTACCTTTTAGAGAACCGCGATAAGGTAAAGGCCTTCATAATAACCCACGGCCATGAGGACCACATAGGGGCTTTGCCCTTCGTACTAAGAGAGATAAACGCCCCGGTATTTGCCACTGCCCTTACAATCGGGCTAATCGAGAACAAGCTTGCGGAGTTCTCCCTTCTCGAAGAGACTACCTTTGAGACAGTCAGGCCAAGGGATGTAGTCAGCATCGGCCCCTTCGAGGTCGAGTTTATAAGGGTAAGCCACTCGATAGTCGACGGCGTGGCGCTTGCCATCAATACACCGCTTGGGACCATCATCCACACAGGCGACTTCAAGTTAGACCAGACGCCGGTAGACGGCGAGGTGCTCGATTACGCACGCTTTGCCGAGTACGGGGAGAAGGGCGTGCTGGCGCTGATGTCGGATTCGACCAATGTTGAGAAGGAGGGATATACCATCTCCGAGAGCGAGGTCGGCGTCTATTTGGACGAGATATTCGCTTCATGCGAGGGTAGGATAATAGTAGCCTCGTTTTCGTCGAATATCCACAGAATTCAGCAGGTCTTCGATACCGCAGCCGCCCACAACCGATTTGTGGCTCTAAACGGTAAGAGCATGGTGGCAAACGTACGGATAGCCCGCTCGCTTGGGTATCTTGATGTCCCGGACTCGCTCATTGTAGACCTAAAAGAGACCGATAGACTCACCCCGGATAAGGTAGTGCTCCTTACCACCGGCAGCCAGGGCGAACCCATGAGCGCGCTTACGCGCATGGCCATGGACAACCACAAGCATCTCAAGATAACCAGCGGTGACACGGTCGTGCTCTCTTCTAAGTTTATCCCCGGCCATGAGAAGGCCATATCAAACATGATGAACCACCTCTACAGGCGCGGCGCCGAGGTCGTCTACGAGAAGGTCTCGGAGGTGCACGTCTCTGGGCACGCAAGCAAAGAGGAGCTCAAGATAATGATAAACATGGTAAAGCCCGCCCACTTCATACCAATCCACGGCGAGTACAGGCACCTTGTTCAGCACGCGCGCCTTGCCGAGAAGGTCGGGGTGGATAGGAAGGGGATAATAGTAGCCGAGGATGGAGACGTAATCGAGTTCGGCCCGGAGGGGGGAGCTGTGGTGGACAAGGTGAGTTGCGGTAAGGTCCTTGTGGACGGCAAGGGTGTGGGGGATGTGCGTGAAATTGTCTTAAAGGACAGAATGCACCTGTCTCAGGACGGCATGGTCATAGCCGTAGTCGCAATAAGCGAAAAGACAGGAGAGGTGATATATGGCCCTGAGATAATAACAAGGGGACTTATGATGGAGGAGGAGAGCACGGGGCTCCTCGATGGGGCAAGGGATGCGGTAGTCGAGACTCTCTCGGATATAAACACCGAGGCAAAGGGCGAGGTGCTCGAGGTAAACGAGGTCGTAAGAAGGTGTCTACGCAGATACTTCAACAAGGCCCTTGAGAGAAGGCCCGTTATACTCCCTANNCTCGCTTGGAACTACATTCTCCAAGGGTAATCTCGTCGCAGTAAAGCTGCACTTTGGCGAGAAGGGCTCGACTGCCTACATACGTCCGCAGTTTGTGCGCAAGGTCGTCGATATGGTAAGTGAGAGCGGCGCAAGGCCGTTTCTTACCGACACAAACACCCTCTACGTGGGAAGGCGCACCAACACGGTCTCGCACATCGAGTGCGCCGTCTTAAACGGCTTTGATTTTTCGGTCGTCGGCGCCCCGGTAGTAATAGCCGACGGGCTCCGCGGCGAGAGCAAAAAGAAGGTCGCGATAGATGGCGTAAACATAAAAGAGGCGAGTATAGCAAGGGAGGTGCTCTCAGCCGACGGGCTCTTTGTGCTGAGCCACTTTAAGTGTCACGAGCTTACCGGNNTACCGGGTTTGGCGGGGCTATAAAGAATCTTGGGATGGGGTGTGCGAGCAGAGAGGGAAAGCTCATTCAGCATGCCAATTGCCCACCGGTGGTCGAGCCGGAGAAGTGCACGGCCTGCGGAGAGTGCGTTTTGTATTGTCCTGTAGACGCAATAGAGATGGGAAACGTGGCATTCATAAACGAGAGCCTCTGTACTGGCTGTAGTTTTTGCATAGCCGTCTGCCCAGAAGAGACCATAAAGGTTCAGTGGAGCTCCAATGCCGCTCTTGTCAGCGAGAAGATGGCCGAGTACGCAGCCGCCGCACTCAAGGGTAAACGAGAAAAGAGCCTCTTTATTAACTTCATAACAGACGTCTCGCCCCTATGCGATTGCTACGGCCATACCGACGTCCCTATCGTTAGAGATATCGGGATTGCGGCCTCGACCGACCCGGTCGCGCTCGACCAGGCCTGCGCAGATATGGTAAACGCCGAGCCTGGCTTAGAGCATACGGCATTAAAGGACGGCTTTGAAAAGGGCGGGGATAAGTTCCGGGGCGTACACCCCGATATCGACTGGAGCGTACAGCTATCTCATGCCGAACGCATGGGGATAGGGAAAAGGAAGTATCATATTGAAGAGCTTTAGATAAAAAGCACGCAAAAGTGCTTTGGTTATAAGGGTTTTGGGTATAATGGTATAAGCTTTTTTGGGCTTGCCCGTCGCAAGTTCGCTATAGACGATTTAGCCCCCCCCGAGGGTTATCGGCACTTAGGTGTTCTAAGCTATGTTTAAGGAACCAGTCTTTTCCCACTCCTTCCAATTTACCCATCAACCGGTGTAAAAAAACGCCTTAATTGCTTGACACGCCTCTGTGGTATGTGATAAAAAATGGCTTTTATATCACCCGACACCACGACAGTGCACCTTGAGAACCCCTTGCTTTATCTCAAAAAGGGTGCCTTTTGAAAGAGGAAAAATGCTCGACGTTGATATTACCCTAATCTATCAGATAATCGCATACTTCATCCTTCTCTTTGTCCTAAACAAAGTCCTTTACAGACCTGTTCTGAAAAAGATTAACGAGAGGAAGAATTATACCGAGAGGCCCATTGAAGAGGCCGAGGAAATAGAGCGTGACGTGGAGCAGGGTCTGAAAGAATACGAGGAGAATTTGAGAAAGGAAACGGCCAGGGCCCAGGAAGAGAGGGCCGCCGTAAGGCAAGAGGCTGCCGATAAAGAGAGAGAGCTTATGGAGAAGGCCCGTGCAAAGGCCCAGGACGAGCTCTCGAAGATAAGAGAAGAACTCAAGGACGGCAAGGAGTCCGCGCTTGGCGAGTTGAAAAAAGAGACAGGCGCTCTTTCAAGGAACATCGCAGAGAAGATTCTCGGCCGCACACTCGCAGTTCTTATCCTGATGCTACTCCCGCTGTTGCCTGAGATTGCCGTTGCCTCCGAAGGCGAGGGCGTCTCCAGCGCCACCTGGTGGAGAATAGGCAACTTCGTCGTACTTCTAATCGGTATATACATAGTATGGGTCAAGGTTTTAAAGGGCATGCTCGAGGGCAAGGCCAAGGAAGTAAAGCGCTCGATTGAGGAGGCCGAGAGTGCGAGGGCAAGTGCCGAGGCAAAGCTTAAGGAATACAAGGACAAAGTCAGCGGTCTCGAGGGCAAGATAGCCACAATAAGAGAGAGGCTGAAATCCGAGGCAGAGGCCGAGAGAGCCAGGATAATAGAAGAGGCCGAGGCCCAGGCCGAGAGGATAGCGGAGCAGGCCAAGCTGACCGCCTCTCAAGAGATAAAGAAGGCAAGAATCGCCATAAGAGAAGAGATAGCCGAGCTTGCCGTAGAGGCCGCAAGAGAGATGTTAAAAAGAGAGGTCTCTCCAAAGGATCAGGAACGCATAACCAGAGAGTACCTTGAAAAACTGAGGNNCGCAGGCGCTTATAGACATAGGCAAGGAGGAAGATGCCTTTGAGAAGTACGGCAAAGAGCTTAGGGACCTCGTAGCTACCTTCAGCGGCAGCCCGGTACTCTATAAGGTGCTGCTAAACCCGATGTTCGGTCTCGATGAGAGAAAGTCACTTGCCGTAAAGGTGGCGGAGGCCGTCGGCGCAAGCGATATTGTAACCAAGTTTCTTGTGCTTCTCGTAACTTCGAGAAACATCAAGCTCTTAGACGATATATGCCAGGCCTATGCGAGGATGGAGGATGAGCTTGCCGGGAGGGTAAGGGTTACTTTAGAGGCACCAGAGGAGCTTGCCGACGATCTCGTGGCTGAGATTAAGAAAAGACTTGTCGACGAGACCGGCAAAGAGGTTGTCCTTTCGTTTGAGAAAAACCCCTCGCTTGTCGGTGGGGTGGTGATAAGGATAGGCAACATGGTCCTCGATGGCTCGGTAAAGTCTCAACTTGAGCGTATGAGAGAGCGCCTCCTCGGCGGGGCAGCCTGATAGATACTTAAGACATAGTGCATCAAAAGCGAGACCCATGCGCGGGTTGAGCCCTTGAATGCAACTTAATTAAAAGAAAACATCAAATAATAAAAGGAGCAGTTCCAATGATCAAAGCCGGCGAGTTGAGTGAGTTGATCAAAAGCCAGATAAAGGGCTTCGAGAAGGAAATTGACATCGAAGAGGTCGGCACCGTCATAAGCGTTGGCGACGGTATCGCCAGGATATACGGCCTTGAGANNGAACCTCGAGGAAGACAACGTCGGTGCGGCCCTCTTTGGCTCTGACGAGGCAATAAAGGAGGGCGACACCGTAAGGAGGACCGGGAGGATTGTCGAGGTCCCTGTCGGCGATTCGCTTATGGGGAGGGTGGTAAACGCCCTTGGGCAGCCGATAGACGAACAAGGGCCAATAGAGTCCGGCGAGAACAGGCGTGTCGAGCTCAAGGCCCCCGGGATAGTGGCCAGAAAGAGCGTCCACGAACCGCTTCAGACAGGGCTCAAGGCCGTCGACTCCATGATACCGATAGGCAGGGGCCAGAGGGAGCTTATAATAGGCGACCGGCAGACCGGTAAGACTGCCGTTGCAATCGACACGATAATAAACCAGAAGGGGCTCGACGTATTCTGCGTCTACGTGGCCGTCGGGCAGAAGCAGTCGACCGTGGCCCAGATAGTGGAGAAGCTTCGGCAGCACGGCGCGATGGAGTATACCTGTGTGGTCGCAGCGACTGCCTCGAATACGGCACCGCTGCAGTTCATGGCCCCCTACACCGGCTGTACCATCGGCGAGTACTTCCGCGACAACGGCAAGCACGCACTGATCATCTACGACGACCTCTCCAAGCAGGCGGTGGCCTACCGTCAGCTCTCACTTCTGCTTAGAAGGCCTCCTGGAAGAGAGGCATATCCCGGAGACGTCTTCTACCTCCACTCAAGGCTCCTTGAGAGGGCTGCAAAGCTAAGCGACTCACTCGGCGGCGGTTCTCTGACCGCGCTGCCGGTCATCGAGACGCAGGCCGGCGACGTGTCGGCCTACATCCCGACGAACGTCATCTCCATTACAG
>JABAHQ010008650.1_pt2 | contig 18936 bp, 17 predicted proteins | sample 7062091 | NCBI WGS metagenome assembly JABAHQ01 (sample SAMN14534359, study PRJNA622989) | marine sediment metagenome | biome: marine biome [ENVO:00000428]; feature: marine pelagic biome [ENVO:01000023]; material: deep marine sediment [ENVO:00002113] | place: India: Gulf of Kutch | collected...
AAGCGCTCTACACCTTTGACGATGATCTCAACCACCTCTTCTGGCCTGACCGACTGGCTCCTCAATGCCTGCCAAGCTGCAGTGATCGGTAAGTGGGTCAGGTGGCAGGAAGGGGTTGGTTTGAACTTCACCTCTAAAATCCTGTAGGTTATGCCCAATTCCTTGGTCAACTCATCAAAGTTGCTTGCGGCAAACCCTCCTAAGTACCAACTCCGCAAATCAGCGTCGAGTAGGCCCTTGATTCCGGTCAGCCCTTTCTGAGCTTGCCGAGCAGCAAGTACTCCTTGTAGAGCAGCGAATCCATAGTTGCTTTTCACGCCCCCGCGTCCACTGACCCCCAGGCTCTCTGGTAGGTCGTACTTCATCCTTATTGGTGCTCCAGGGATGAGGCTACCTCCTACAGCGCCCAAGATGTCAAAGGCATCCTTTATCCCTTCCCGATCCAGCCCCAGCAATTTGGCAGTCACTGTTGCCGGACCGATAGGGGCAGGTAGCGCCGGCACGCCGGTAATCCACATGGCGTGTCCCATCGCTCGACCGACCCTCAGGCTCACTTCGTAACCCAAGACCACCGCGGTTAACAATTCTATTCCCGAAGACTCAAGTGCTTCGCCCATTGCCAATGCGGTGTGGATAATCGCGCAGCCGGGATGGAAAGGTGGGTAGTTATCATACATATCGTCGAAGTCCAGCAGGTTGGCCAACTGTGCATTTGCATAGGCTGCATTCATGGTCGATACTTGTGCTCCGTCTCCGACCAACGTTGACTCTGGCTTGCCTCCCAGTTCTTTTGCCAGTTCGATATAGGTTTTTCCTAGCTGTGTTTGGACACCACCTAAGGCGCAGCCTATTGAATCAAGGATTAGCCACTTCGCCTTTGCAACAGCTTCAGGAGGAAGATCATCTAACTGCGCTTCCTCCACATACGCCGCTAGTTCCTCACTTGCTTTCATTATGCGCCCTCCTGCATTCCGGTCATTCCTGGCTCCTTTGCTGGGGGCGAGATGCCGCTTTGGGTAGAAAGGAAGCGACCGCTCCCCGGTTTGGCCAGCAATCTGCCGCCTTGCAAAACTACTTTCCCTATCTGCATAGAGAAGATCAGGCTTCCCAAGCACCTGCGCCTCTCGAAGAGCGTGTATGACGCCCGAGAATGCTGTGTGGCGTGAGAGATCGTGCTTTCCCTATTGGGATCGAACAGGACTAGATCAGCGTCGCTTCCCACGGCCAGTACGCCCTTCTGGGCATGATCGATGCCAACAGCATCAATTATCCCGTTGCGCAGGGCCCGCCACAATGCGCAGTTGTCCGCTTTGCAGCGCAACGGCGGCGCTACCTTGGCCAAAGGCCCCCAGCTGAATAGCTGCTCATTTGTCAGTGTGAGATATTGAGAGCAAGTCTCGGCGAAAACGGGATGGTGTTTCCTACTGGCTGCAGCGATAACCTCAACTGACTCACGGTCTGATAAGTGGGGGATGTACAAAGGGCAAACGGCAACCCGGGACAGCGAAATAGCTCGATTGACTGCCTCGGCCTCCAGAATCCCTGGCCGGGTATCAGTACGAGCTCGACTATATTCACTTACCCAGTTGCGCTGTTTGTCCTCCAAGTAGTCAATAGCCAGGCCGTTCTCTGCGTGTACCATACCCATCCCCTTGCAATCTGCGATCATATCAAGCGTCCGCACGGGCTGGTAGTCGTCGGTCATTACCTTCTGCCTAGCGCACGCTAAGAGCATTTTGAACGATGTCACGCCCATCTCTACTGCGTCGGGTATCTTGCTGGCCTGGTTCGCTGGATCCAGTAATCCTCCGTGTAATCCAAAATCCGGGACCGAACGTTCTTCACCCTCTTTCTTGTATTGCTCGAGCGTCTACAAAAGTCTCGCTTTCGGCTCGCAAATGCGTAATGAATAAGGGTAGTGACTCCTCCGTGAGCCGCTGTCTTCGAAACGGCCTCAAGATCATCAAGGTAGTTTGGGTGGGTATGGGCATCGATGACCCCCGGTATGGCGTATTGCCCGGTCGCATCAACGACGTGCCTCACGTTAGGCTCGATGTTCGGCCCCATATCCGCTATCTGCTCCCTGGCAGTAGTAACGTCCCATCGATTAACGGAACTCCCGGTGACAACGAGACCGTTTCGGATTAGGATGTCGCACTTTTGCCCCATTTTACTCTTTACTGGATGAAAAGCTCTGCTTATTATTTACCAAACTTTACATTTCTTTTTGATTTGCTGGATTAAGCTGATAGTCTAATCCTTCCCACGAATGATCATCCAAGGAGTCGTCCTGATTCCAAGTAAGGTGAGAAACGGTGCACAGATTTCGCAAGTGGCCCGGTTGAGCCTCTTGGATATACTCCATATGAGATGGTTCAGCACTGCATAGCGGCTCCGGTCTTCCCAGGTGCACGGCTATCAGGGTGAGACAGGGGGAAGTGGTGTAGACCACTTCCCCCCATCAGGCCTAGCTTCACTTCTCAACCCAAGTGTCGAGGAACCTGATTCGTTCGTCAGGTCGAGCGACATAACCCTTGACGTGGGGCAGCCAGGCGTGGACCACTTTGGGGATGTAGAGGTAGATGTACGGCGCATCGTCGATGATGATCCGTTGCACTTGGGCGTAGATTTCGAAACGTTTCTCTGGGTCGGCCTCCCTCCGGCCTTGATCCAGCAGTTCGTCTAGCTCAGTGTTAGAATAGCCGGTGAAGTTGAACACCTCATCGGTGTAATGCTGAGCGTAGAAGTAGTCGTCTGGACTGAGGTTAGAGATCCATCCGCAGATGTAGAAATCGAAGTTGCCCGCTGCCTCTTCCTCCAGCCAGGTTCCCCACTCAAGGACGCGGATTTCAAGCTCAATGCCTAAAGCCTGGAGCTGTGCCTGTAGTACTTGTGCGGCTCTCACCGTTTCAGGGAATTGGGTGCTGACCATGACATCAGCCTTAAATCCATCTGCATATCCAGCCTCGGCAAGGAGTTCTCCGGCCTTCTCCAGGCTCTCATGTCCGAGATAGGGGTGATATCCGGCATTCCAGTAACTCCCCTCAGGGAGCGGGTTATCGCTGGGGGTAGCTGCTTCCCACTTAGCAGCAGCAGTAATCTCCGCGCGGTCGATGGCATAAGCAATCGCTTGGCGGACGCGTTTGTCGCTCATCGGCTCGCGCATGCAATTAACCCCTATGTACCAATAGGACATGCCGTCCACTTCACCGACAACGAGGTTCTCATTTCCCTTGAGCTCGCTGATTCGCTGAGGTGGCACAGTATCAAGCCAATCGATATCGCCAGTGAGCAGGCTGGTGACTCTTACTATCTCATCGGGGATCGGCCGATAGATGAGTTGCTCCAGATAGGGCTTACCCTCGCGCCAGTAGTTCGGATTTCGCTTGAGCACTATGCGATTGCCCGGAATGTGCTCCACGAACTCAAACGGCCCCGTTCCGATTGGGTGAGTGTTGATGGTTCCATCCTCCACGTTCTCCTTAGCGACGATGGCTATTGGCTTTCCATAGGCGATCTTGGCCACAAGGGCTGGATAGGGATGCTTCAAATGGATTGCCACTACTTGGTCCCCAAATGTTTCGATGCTCTCGACCGCGGCGAGGCGCCATGCGTTTCCTGAGCCAGTTTCAGGATCCATGATTCTCTCCAGCGAGTATTTCACATCTTCCGCAGTTAACGATCTCCCATTGTGAAACTTTACTCCCGATCGAATAAGGAACGTCCACGTCAGACCATTCTCTGAGACAACCCAGCTAGTGGCCAGCGCAGGTTGTGGGAGCAGGTTATAGCTAAGTTCGACCAGGGTGTCGTAGACGTTCTCCAGCACCTCGAAGCTGGAATAAGCCGAAGTTGTGTGGGGATCGAAACCGATGGGATCAGAATGGATGCCCGCTATTAGGGTGCCCCCATGTTCCTGAGTCAGTGTCCCTAGACTTGCCATCCCTAGGACCCCAAACAACACTACCACTGTTACCAGGAGCTTCCACTTCATCTTTTAACACCTCCTGATAGGTCTGGTCTCGCCCGGGTGGGCTCTACACTCAGGTGCTACTTACATCCTTATATCACCTCCTATGTTATAAGATATACTACCCGCTGAAAGTTCATATTTCCCTTTTACTCATTAAATCCGCATCAGCAATCGGAATGCTCCAATCCCAGATGCTCTTCTTGATCCGGACGACTTGAAATGTATCCGCGGAGATGACCCNNCCCCGGGCATGCTACCGACTACTTCCGTCAGGAAATTGTGCAGCTCCTCCACACTTTTATGCAATGATTCGACCATTACCTCCTTTGCTCCTACCCCCAGCGCTACATAGCGGACGTTGTCGATTTTGGCGAGCTGATCAGCTACCTCCTCCATAGCACTGGGGCTTACTTTGAGGGTAGTAGCCGCCAATACAGGGACGCCCAGCTTGAGGGGGTCGCTGACGGCCAGTATGCGAGTAAAGCCTGATTCTATCAGTTTTTTGACCCTTTTCCTGACTGTGGCTTCAGATATGGCTAGCTTTCGGGCGATCTCTCGAAAAGGCGTCCGCCCGTCAGCGCGCAGGAAGTCGATAATTTTCCGATCCACCTCGTCCAGATCAACATAGGTAGGCGGTTTTTTCGACATCACGTCCCCCAACAAACAAAATTATACATTATTGCGTACCGTTTGTCAAGAGCAAGTTAGCCAATGCGTACGAAACCGGCAGTCGACTCTATTTGGGCCTGCTGGTTAAGGGGATAGCCGATAGCATCCTGACCTGGAGTCGATCTTCGCTGGAACCCGGGCTAGATCATTCACGCCGATATCGACTGGTATTGCCGGGATCAGCCCCATATCTGACTAGATTCTTTGTCTTCGTCCTTGCCGCGCTCTGGCTTTCCCGGAATCCTTCTCCGCTGGAATAGCCAGATCACCGCTCGGACGAGGCGGCCAACCCAGTCGAGTTTGGCTGCCTGGCGTTGCTTGGAAGGGAAGGTTACAACATTAAGCGGGGTGCAATTTGATGTCGATTCCGGCTATGATAAAATAGGGTTTATGGTGCAACGCTTCAATGAAGAGGAGTTACTGGTAAACAGGCCGATGCGCCGGGAGCGAGGCGAGGTTCTGGAGATCCTCGCTGCCGCTCTTGGGGCTGTGGACCCGGCGAAGCTGGTCAAGCGCTACGTGCGTCTCGATGGGGATAAGCTGATCATCGGCGAAAGGACTTACGCCCTGAAGCGGTATAGAAAGATCTTCATCATCGGCGGGGGGAAAGCTAGCGGGGTATTGGCCCAGGCTTTAGAGGAGATGCTTGGAGAGCGGATCAGCGAGGGAGTGGTCAACACTAAATATGGCCATAGCACCGAGGCCGACGTTATAAGGGTCAAGGAAGCCGGGCACCCGATTCCCGATGAGAACGGGGCTTCGGGGGTGGGAGAGATGCAACGGCTGCTGGAAGGGGCGGGCCCGGACGACCTAGTGATCTGCTTGATCTCCGGCGGCGGCTCGGCGCTCCTGCCGCTGCCCGCTCCGGGGGTCGCCCTGGAGGAGAAGGGGCGGATAACGGGGATGCTGCTTCGGGCAGGGGCGACGATCGATGAATTGAACACGGTGCGCAAGCACCTCTCCGCGGCGAAGGGCGGCCAGTTGGCGCGGATGACCTACCCGGCGGAGCTTGCCTCCGTTATCCTCTCTGACGTGGTCGGAGATCCCCTGGAGACGATCGCCTCCGGTCCGACCGCCCCCGATTCCACCACCTTCGCCGAGGCCTGCGCGGTCCTTCGGCGATACGGGCTGTGGGATGAGCTTCCCCGCTCGGTGGAAGAGCATCTGGCTAAGGGCAGGAAGGGGGAGATTCCGGAGACCCCCAGGGAGGGCGATCCGATCTTCTCCCGCGTTTATAACCTCATCATCGGGAATAACCGGCTCGCCGTCCAAGCCGCAATTGAAAGAGGCAAAGAACTCGGGTTCAACACCTTGCTCCTGTCTACCTTCCTCCAGGGGGAGGCCCGCGAGGTGGGCAAGGTCTGGGGGGCAATTGCGAAGGAAGTCCTCCGCTTCGGCAATCCAATTCCCAGGAAGGCCCTGATCGTGGCTGGCGGGGAGACCACGGTCGCGGTCGGGGGGACGGGCCAGGGCGGGCGGAATCAGGAGCTTGCCCTCTCCGTCGCCCTGGAGATCGACGGTTTGGAAAAGACGGTCATCGCGGGGCTGGCCACCGACGGGACCGACGGACCGACCGAGGCCGCCGGGGGGCTGGTCGATGGCTTCACGGCGGAGCGGGCCAGAGGGAGGGGCATTAATCCGCGGGAGTATCTGGAGAATAACGACTCCTACAACCTGCTTCGCGAGACCGGCGATCTGATCATCATCGGTCCGACGGACACCAACGTCAATGACCTGATGCTGGCCGCCGTCTTTTAATGCCGCTTAAGCCACTAGGGCATCATGCCGTTCTCCCTCTTCGACATCCTGACGAACCCTTCTATCATTTGGTAGAGGTAGAATAATGCGCGATCGTACCCCCGCAGCGCTACCTTGGCGGTATAGTCGAGCACCCGGGCGACCCACAGTTTGAACAACACCTCTTGCCAGTCGCCATCCTGGGGATCGAACTGGTCCAACAGGACCCGGTAGGACTTATACCAATTCGCAGCGTTCATGAACTCAAATCTGGGCCTCCTTTGGCACTCCAGCATGCCCTGGCGAACATCGGCGGGGAAGTGGTTTAACAGCGCAAGCCGATTATCCGACCAATTCTCCATCAGGAGATGGAGGCTTCCCTCCAGATCGTAGGCGGTCTTCTCCCTGACCCTCTCTGGTACCGGTCCGGGGCGCTCTACGCGGTGGGCCATTCCCGCAGTTTCCACCCTTTCTTCTTTGAGTTCCTGAATGGTGGCGAAGCACTCAATGGCCATCTCCTTCAGATCGTTGAGCCCTTTGTAGAGCTTGTGGATCTTTCCCACCGGCACGTAGTCCTCGAACAGGCTGAACTTACCTTTGGCTATGGCCCAGGTATAGACGGTGTCAATCCCCCAGTCGCTCCTGTCGATCACCAACTTATCTTGGAAGAGTTTTTCGGCCACCTCCCGGACCATCATCAGTTCCCCACCGAGAGGCTGCTCGATGAAGGGAAGCTCCGTATTCGGCCAGAGGATGGAAAAACCGGTCTTGGTGATCATCCAGGTGACCATGGCATCGGTGCTCGCCCGGGGGAAGTAATGCCTGACTGCTTGATAGCCCTCGTCGGCGGCCAGCTCCGCCCGGGTGATCCACTCCCCGGAGAAGGTCTCGATGTCGGAATCATAGAAGTGGAGCCGCTCATAACCTGTATCCTCCAGGAAATACTTCAGTGCGGTGTTCATCCCGTCGCCTTTGCCCGGCCGCTTGTTTCCCAGCCTCTCCTGGAGGGTGAGCAGGACTTGCTTATCGTTTTCCCTTTCAATCTCCCCAATTTTTGCCTCTACTTCCTTGTAGCAATCGTTCTTTTCATAACCCACACAAAGCACCAGGCCCACGCGCGGATGGGTGGCAGCCTGGCGGATGTTCCGGCTGAAGACACCGAGATCTTCGCTCTTGAAAGGGAAGGCTACCAAGCTCAAGTTCTCCACCACGATCACCTCTCGTTGATGAATCTGTAAAGTTCCGGGCGCAGATTCGAGAGGACCGGCTCTTGCTCCCTCTCCCGGGCAATGTGGGCGAGGTCCAGCTCAACAGTTAAAACCTCCTCTTTCTTGGGGGAGGCTTCGGCGATTACCTCTCCCTTGGGGTTCGCGGCCAGACTCCTCCCGCAATAGCTGACCTCCCGCTCGCGGCCCACCCGGTTCACCGCCACTACGAAGAATTGATTATCCTGAGCCCGAGCCCTGGTGCGCAACTTCAACAAATACTCATAACCGACCGGCACCGCGGAGGGGATGAAGACGGCTTGCGCGCCCTGGAGGGCCAAGGTGGTGAAAATTGACGGGAAGGCGTGTTCGAAACAGATGGCCGCCCCGATCTTGATCCCGCCGAGCGGGAATACGGCTAGCTCCTCCCCAGCACTGAAGTATCGATGTTCCTTAGGATAGAGGTGAGATTTTCTGTATTTCCCGATCAATTCGCCCTGGTGGTCGATGATGAAGGCGGTGTCATACAGCCTCCCCTTTTCCTGTTCGACGATCGTTCCCAAGATGGCCAGACCCAGCTCCTTTGCCTTCCGCGCCATCACCTCAGTCGTGCTACCGGGGATCGTCTCGGCCAGCTTGGGGAAGGCATCACCGACTAATTCCAGGCTATAGCCGGTGGTGAACAGCTCCGGAAAGCAAGCGATGTCGGCCTTACCCTTTAGCTCATCCAAGAAATCGAGGGCCTTCGACAGATTATCCCCCTTGTCCCCGGCTCTGCAGTCCATCTGGATTGCGCCGACCGTTAGTTTATCTCTGCTCATCTCTTCAGCTCTGGCATACAAGCCTTTCAGTGGCGTATTGTTTGATATTTTCTTTTAGTTCTATACCAAGACCCGGCTTCACTGGCACTTCATAATATCCATCTTTAAAAGAAGGCACCTCAGAGATGTTTCGCTCTTCTGTTGCTTCGATGGACCCGAATATTTGCAGAAGGTTTTCAAATCCGTGGCCAAAGCGATCATCGAGCGGAGTCGAAGCGGCAAAATGTAAATTGGCCGCATGGCCGATCCCCAGGTTGGTCATACTGGCAGCATAGCATGATATTCCGGCGGATTCGGCTATGGCGGCGATCTTCTTCGCCGGATGAAACCCTCCAGTTCGCAGTAGCTTGATCAGAAACATGTCTGCCGCTTCTCTCCTCACCAACTCCATCGCATCGGCCGGTGTGGAGAGGCTCTCATCCGCGATCAGCTCTATCAAGCCGCGCTTTCTGATCTCTCTTAGCCCATCGAGGTCCCATTTTTGCACCGGCCCCTCCAGGGCCTGAGCATACTCGGCGATCCCATGCGCCAGGTTGATCGCTTCATACCTGGAATAGGCCTGGTTGGGATCGGCGATTAGGGGAACCTCATCGCCGATCTGCTCCCTGACCGCCCTCAAGCTTGCGATATCCCGATTTACCCCATTTCCCACTTTGACCATGATCCCTTTGAACCCTTGTTCTACCCTCATGGCTGCCTCTTGGGCCATCGCTTGGACTCCCTCATCCCAGCTCACCGCATACAACAGGGGGATCCTCTCCCGGCGCAACCCGCCGAGCAATTTGTATATCGGAACCCCCAATGCCTTGCCCATGATGTCGTGAAGCGCAACATCTATGGCGGCCTTGGCGCATCCATGCCCGGGCACCACTCCGTCCATCAGGGTATGAATCGGCTCGATATCGAAGGGGTCCTTGCCGATGAGCTTGGGTCCGATCCATCTATGGAGCACGCCGACAGCCGTCTCCTGGGTCTCCCCGCTGTAAGCGGGGATAAAGGGGGAGACCTCCCCCAGGCCGACGATGCCCTCGTCGGTGCAAACCTTCACCAGGATGTTCTTCGCCGTGGAGATGGTTCCCGCGGAGATGGAGATGGGTCGATGGTAGGGAACCTCCAGGGGTATGATCTCCACCCGTTCTATCTTCATGATTTCAGCGCCCCCATGGTCAACCCTTCGATAAACCGGCGCTGGAAGAGGAAGAATATCAAGACAACCGGGAGCATCCCGATGATCACTCCCGCGGTCAGGTAGCCCCAATTGGCCTTCTCCATACCCATGAACCAGTAGAGCGCCGCCTGGAAGGTGCGCATCTGCCTCCCCGATACGAAAGTGATCGCGAAGACGAACTCGTTCCAGGAGAAGCGGAAGGCGAACATCGAGGCCACCGCCAGCCCCGGCCAAGCCAGAGGCAGGGTCACCCGCCGGAAGGCTGCCAGCCGGGAGCAACCATCGACCATCGCCGACTCCTCCAGCTCCTTGGGGATGGTGTTGAAGAAATTGCGCATCAGAAAGACGTTCAAGGGGAGGATCAACGCTTGATAGGGGAGGATCAAGGCCAGGTAGGTGTTGAGCCATCCGATGGACTGAAGGACGATGTAAAGCGGAATAGTGTTAACCACGATGGGGATCATGAACACCCCCAACACGAATCCGATCAAGGCGTTCTTTCCCTTGAACCGGAAGCGGTTGGAGAAGGCAAAACCGGCCATGGCCGCTACAACTACGGAGATAATCGTGGCCGAGACCGCCACGATGAAACTGTTGGCCAAGCTGCGCAGCATCAAGGGGTTGGTGAGGAGATAATGGTAGTTCTTCAGGGAGATCTCCTGGGGAATGAAGCTGAATCGCACCGCCTCACCAGGCTGCAAGGAAGTGGTGAACACCCAGAGGATCGGGAGGAGCACGAAACTGGCGTAGATCGCCAAGACCAGGTAGAGGAACCCCTTTCTGGAAATTCTTAAATCCAATCTAAACCTCCACTCGCAAGGTTCGCACGTAGACGAAGGCGGCGATGAGGTTGAAGATGAATAAGAGTACTCCGACGGCGGAGCCGATCGCTAGCTCCCCAAACTGGAATGCCTGGCGGTACATGTAGAGCGAGGTGGTGGTAGTGGAATAGAGGGGCCCGCCCTTGGTCATCGCCCACTGCAGCGCGAAGAGGTTCACCGTCCACATGGTGATCAGGATCAGGTTGATGGCGACGAACGGCTTGAGCAGAGGAAAGGTGATGTGGCGAAAACATCTCAGCGGGGTGGCTCCATCGACGGTCGCGGCCTCATATAGTCCCGGATCGATCGTCTTGAGCGCCGCGCCGAGCATTAGCATGGTGAAAGGGGTTCCAAACCAGATATTGGCCAACACGATTGACCAGATGGCAATGTCCGGGTTCCCTAGCCAATCGACTCCCCCCAGGCCGATCGCCTTTAGCAAGGAATTGGCCAAGCCATATTTGTCGTAGGTCCAGACCCAGGTGTAGGCGACGATCAACTCGGAGAGGATCCAGGGGACGGTGATGACCACCCGGAAGGGCCCCGCACCGCGGATCTTGCGGTGGAGCACCAGGGCCAGCCCCAGACCCAGGCCGAATTGGCCCAGGATGCTTCCCCCGATGAAATAGAGGCTGACAAAGAGGGATTTGATAAAATGGGGATCTTGGGGCAGCTCCAGATAATTGGCCAGGCCTACAAAAGACCATCCCTTAAGCAGGGTGATTAAGGAGACATCATGAAGGGAGAGATAGACATTCCAAAGAATGGGGTAGATAAACAAGAAGAAAAGGATCAGCAATGCGGGCAGGAGCAGGAGATAGGGGGTCAATTTCCCTTGCCTGATCATAGTGGTTAAGCCTAAGCCCCGAGGGACTTAGGGGCCAAGCCCCTCGGGGCTTTCTTCCCGCCTGAAATGGGTCAAGAGGGACCTACTCCCCGATCACCTCGGGGGGATACCAATCGAACCAATCTTCCTCCGGCCAGAGGTCCTCCGGCACTCCCAAGACCTCGGCCGATTTCCTAGCGGCGTCGGTCAGGGCCTCCTTGGGGCTCTTCATCCCGCGCATCGCCTCGTCGATCGCGGCGTAGATGTGTTCTGCTATCTTCGGATATTCAGCGTAATTCGGTCGGCGATGGCCATAAGGAAGGATAGAGCTAAGCGCCTCGTAGTAATCCCGTCCCCAGTACCCCTCTAGTTGGGAGCTATACTCGGGCTCCTCAGCGATCGTCGCCTGGGTTGGCAGATAACCGAACTTGGCCAGCATCTGGACAAGGACTTCTGGCCGCTCAATTGTCTTCAAGAACTCCCAGGCGATGTCGGGGTGTTCAGAGGTTGCAGGTATGCACAGTTCCCATCCGCCCATCATCGTCGAGGTAGGAAGGCCTGGGCTGGGAACCGGGAACCTAGGGATGACCCCAACCTGTCGCTGGACGGTCTCCTTTTCATCTGGATCCGCCCATCCAGGCACGTGGCCGATGGCCCAGGTTCCACCAAGCCAAACTGCATACTTGCGGGCACCGAAACGGTCTCCCCAGCGGTGTCCAACCAATGGGGTAATTCCAGCCTCCACCTGATCAACGATGAACTGGAGACCCGTTACCCCTGCCACTCCATGGTAAGCGGGGTATTCGCCTGCATATCCCCCTATTTCAACCGGCCGGGTTATCTCCCCCCCCAACATCCAGAGGTAGGGGAACCACCAGTCGGCTGCCCAGGGATCGCCAATTAGAAGGACGCCATCGACTCCCTTCGGACGCCAGTACTCGTTGAGCTTCTTCGCCGCCTCGATGTAGGTCCCCCAGGTGGTGAGCTCCTCCGGCTCCACCCCGGCCTCGGCCAGCATGTCCTTCCAATACCAGATCAGCCGAGCATCGGTCCAGGTCCAGATCCCATAGTATTTCCCATTATACTTGCTTCCGGCATCGGCGAAGTCGTAGAACTCATCCATCCGGCCCCAGGCTTCTACTTCAGCGGTGATGTCTTTGAGGAAGCCACCCTCGGCGAACTCCCCCAGCCAGGGCTGGTCCGTCGAGATCAGGTCGCGCGGCGTGCGAGCGGCCATCATGGTGACGATCTTGCTGCGGGTTTCGCCGTAAGGCAGGACCTCGTAATCGAGCACCAGGTCAATGTCGGGATTTTCCGCCTCAAACTTCTCCTCCGCTAAGGGCAGCAACAGGTCCCATCTCTCCGCCGGGGCGGCCAAGGTCATGGTCAAGGTCACCTGGTCCTTCGCCTGTCCGGCACCCATGAGGGTCACGCCGGCGAGCAGCGCCAACACCAACATCGAAGATACAGGTCTTCGCCAGTTCATCCGTTTCTCCCTCCTTTAAATTTTGGATTCTCCCCTGACCTGCTTCATCTCTCACCCCCTTCTTTTGTAGTTATATCATTACAATTATAGCGCTCCAAAAGCTTCCGGTCAAGAGTTAACCCTTAGAGTTCCCTTGTTATCGGGTGATCGGCTCGCTGCCCTCCGATCATGATCGCTCTGATGACCTCCTCAGCCTTCCCTACCGCCTCTTCGACCGTCATCCGCGGGGAGAGGGCATTCTCCACCATCGCCCGTAGTTGCTCTGAGACTGCCGCGTACTCCGGTATCGGCGGGCGGACCCGGGCGCTGTGGAGGAAGCTGGAGATCCGATGGAGAAACCAGTCCTTCTGGGGATCGAGGGCTTGGGCCACCGAGATCCTCGCGGGGTTCTGCCCGGTGGCGCGGCAGAAATCTCCCATCACTTCCGGGGATACAGCCCGCTTTAGAATTTCCAGTGCCCGGCTGGGGGATTCGGACTGCCGGAGGATGGAGTAGACCATCCCGCTAACCACGGTGGTCGGCTTCCCGTTCGGTCCGGCTGGAAGAGGGATAAAATCGACCCGCCTCTTGAAATCCTCCTCGCCCCAGCCGGCGGCTTGGCAGATGATCGGCTTCTCGTAGCTCCCGCCGAGGGAGAGGGCCACTTGGCCTCTGCCAAACAGAATCGGGGCCCTGCTCCACTCATAAGAGGTGACTTCAGGGGCGGCAACCTTATATTTGCGCACCAAATCGGCAAGAAAGGAGACAACCTGGCGCGCCCCCTCCCCGAGGACGATCTGCTCATTGGAGAAGACTGGTTCGCCGGTGGCCCACAGGAGAGGCAGCAGGACATAAGAGGTAGTCTCGCCGGCCCGCAGTCCCCCGGGAAAGGCCAGGGGATAGTCGCTCAGGCCATACCTGCGCTTAACCCCGGTCCTTTTGAAGTATTGGGCCGCGGCGATCAGTTCATCCCAGTCCCGGGGAGGATCGAGGCCCTCGGCCTCAAACCAGTCTCGGCGGANNCGCCTCCGATGGAATCCCATAAAGATGGCCGTGGAAGGAGCTGGCGGCAAAGGTGGGGAAAAAATCGCCCCTAAATTCTCGGTCAACCCATTCCCCGTCCAGCTCATCCAGGGGATGGAGATAGTCCAGCTCGGCGAACTCGGCCATCCAGACGGAGTCGATCAGGGCGAAATCGGGGGCCTCCCCCCGGGCTACCGCGGCAATGATCTTGAACCGGAGCTGCGGGTAACCGACGATGGAGATGTCTGGTTTCAACCGGCAGTGGGGATTCTCCCGATTCCACTCCGCCGCGGCCCGCTCCAGGGGGGGACTCCACCGCTCCTCCGGGACGATCGCCTTGACCGCTTCCACGTTCAAGTAGGAGTAGTTATTGACGAACGTCCCCCGGCCCCGGTGGCGGAAGAGGAGGCCCTCATTGACCAGCTCGGCCAAGGCTTGGCGGACAGGGGTCCGGCTGATGGCGAAACTCTGGCACAGCTCGTGTTCGGTAGGAATCCGATCACCCGGCTTAAATTCCCCCTGTTCGATCTTCTTCTTGATAAGCTGCTTCAGTTGATGATAGAGGGGCAACGGGTTCTGTTTGTCTATTCTATACTCAGCCATATCGACCTCTGTCCGATAGTTTACCATGTTTGGCAAGCCGGGGCGAAGGGGCTCTCCGGAGCCAGTCAGTTTGGGGGCTCGGCCGAGCTGGAGGTCGGAGATGGTTGGCCTGCTTGGCAGCCATCGTCCGACCGTAATTTGAATGCCGCCGGGAAGAGCTTAAAATAGGAGCGATTGAGATGCCCAAAGGCAGCGAGGGGGTCGTGGTAGAAGAGCAAGGAGAATATGCCAAGGTTTGTCTGAAGCGGCGAGGCGGCTGCCGGGGTTGTGCGATGCGCGACGGCTGTAAGCTGCCTGGTGAAGGAGATTCTGGCTTCTTGGAGCTTTTCTTTGGAGCCAAGTCGCTCGAGGTCCTGGCCCTGAACGAAGCGGGGGCCAAGCCAGGCGATCGCTGCTTCGTCCAGCTCCGCAGCCGTTGGAGCATCGTCAAAGGTTCCTCACTCCTCTACCTCCTCCCCGGGGTCCTGTTCATTCTCGGCCTCCTGCTCGGCGGGCTGCTTGGCGAGCGATGGTATCATTTGAAAGTACTCAGCCAACTGCTCGGCGGCGTCGTCTTGATGCTGCTCGGCTTTCTCCTGGCCTCGCTCTATGGCCGGAGGAGGCAAAGCGAGTTCACCCCCGTCGTCACCCAGGTCTTCACAGAAGCGGATCGACGTCGATCTTGATCCCTTCCCGTCCGAGGTCTTTCAAGGCTCCCCTGACCGCGTCGCGCATCTTCCTTTCGTCTTTTCCTTTGAGCAAAAGCTGCCACCTATAGCGCCCGCGAACGCGGGCCTGCGGCCCTCGTACCGGCCCGCGGACCTCCAGGCCACTGCTCAGCGCATCAGCCAAGCGCCTTGCCCGTTCCTCTGCCCGTGCCGGGTTGTAATCCTCCGCGGCCAGTTGGATCAGTTGGGAAAAAGGTGGATAGCCGAGCTCCGCCCGAAATCGAAGCTCTTGAGCGTAGAACTCGGCGTAGTTTCCCTCCGCGGCCGCTCGGATGGCATAATGCTCCGGATGGCGGGTCTGAATGATTACCTTCCCCCCGGTAGGTCCGCGGCCAGCCCTTCCCGCTGCCTGAGAGATGAGCTGAAAAGTCCGCTCGCCGGCCCGGAAGTCGGGCAGATCGAGCGTCGTGTCGGCGGAGACGATCCCTACGAGGGTCACATTGGGAAAATCGAGCCCCACCCCGATCATCTGGGTCCCGAACAGGATGTCGATCCTCCCCTGGCGGAAGCCCTCCAGGACCCTTCCGTGTGCCCCTCGTCGGACGGCATCCGAGTCCATCCGCCGCACCTGGGCAGCGGGGAAGAGGTCTTTCAATTCCAGCTCGACTTGCTCTGTTCCCAAACCAAAGAAGAGAAGCTCCCTTGATCCGCACTCCAGGCAGCGGGGGTGCCTCAGGACATAGCCGCAGCAGTGACAATGCAGGTCTTGACCCCGGAGGTGGTAGACCAGGGGGACTCGGCAGCGAGGACAGCGGAGGACCTCCGCGCAGCGTTCGCAGATCGCGGCGGCGAAGCCGCGCCGATTCAACAAGAGGATCGCCTGTTCGCCCCGCTGCAGGCGATCGGCGATCGCTCGTTTCAACTGCTCGCTGAAAACAGCCCCCGGGGGTTCGCCGCGCATATCGATTACCTCGACGTCTGGCTTTCCAACCCCCACCACCCGCTCTTGCAGCTCCAGCAATTGCAGCTTCCCTTGCCGGGCGCGATAATAGCTTTCCAAGGTCGGTGTAGCGCTGCCGAGAATGACCGTCGCCGAAGCGATTTGAGCCCGCGCGAGAGCCACCTCCCGTAGGTGGTAGCGTGGCGCGGGTTCCTCCTGTTTATAGGTCGGTTCATGCTCCTCATCGACGACGATCAGGCCCAGATTTTCCAAGGGGGCGAAGATCGCCGCACGGACGCCGATCACAAGCCGCGCCTCCCCCGATCTCATCCTAGCCCACTGCCGGGCGAGCTCTCCCTCAGTCAGCCCCGAATGGTAGAGGGCGATCTTCTCTTTGAATCTTCCCCGGAAGCGGGCGACGAGCTGGGGGGTAAGCGAGATCTCCGGAACGACCACGATTGCCTCCCGTCCCTGCTCCAGGACCCGCTCAGCCGCCCGAAGATAGACCTCGGTCTTTCCGCTTCCGTTGACCCCATGGAGGAGGAAGGGCTTCGCCCGGTTCATCTGGAGAGCCCCGACGACTCTGGAGAGGACGGCCTGCTGCTCCGCGGTCAGCTTGAACTCGGCCGGCGGCTCGTGGAAATTGGGGCCCGGTGGGCCAACCGGTGCCCGTTTCTCGATCTTGACCAAACCCTTTTCCTGCAAAGCTTTAAGCGGTCCATCGCTGGCCCCGACCATCCGGAGGAGCTCGGGTGCGGCCGGGGGGCTGCCCAGGGTAAGCAGGGCTTGAAGCAGGGCTGCCTGCTGTGGCGCGCGGGGGCCGAGCCGCTCGACCTCCTCCAGGACACGGGGAAGCTCCGCCCCCAGCTTGACATATCTGACGCCCTTAGTGGATCTCACCCGCAGCGATCTAGCGGGAACGATCCCCTGGAGGACCAGGCCTAACGGGGTCAGATAATGCTCGGAGAGCCACCGGGCCAGCTTCAAACTATCGGAATCAATCACCGGCTCCTGATCAAGGATCTCGAGGATCTGGCTGAGTTTCCCGCAATAGTCGCTGCTCTTCTTCAGCCCGATAATGAAGCCGATGAGCGGCTTCCCGGCAAATCGCACCCGGACGCGTTGGCCGATCCTGACCAGATCCTGTTGGAGGGGCAGGATTTGATAGTCAAAGGTCCGCTCAACGTTGACCGGGACGGCCACTTCGGCGACCTTCCGCTCCATTACACCTAGAATCTAATCCATCCCGGCGCGGCGGCCAAGATTAAGAACGGCTCAGACATTGGAGGACCCCTTGGGCATTCATGGCGATCTCCTGCTCGACCATCCACTGGTCAGCGTAGCCCGCCAAGGCCGGGGCATACTTTTCCAGCAGGCTTTGCCTGACCGCTTCCTCATCCCCGAGCTTCCCCTTTAGCTTTCGGATCTCCTCTACCCAGCCTTGGAGCAGCTCGGCATATCTTTGCAGCATCCCCTGTGGTTCATTATGCGGGCCGAAATGGGTGTACCACAGGGTCCCCAGGTCTAGCCCCCGGAGCAGCTCTAATGAGGCCAGGCTCTGTTTGAGATCAAACGATGGCGGCGGGGTGGTCGGTAGAAGCCTTCCCCGCTTGGGCCAGTAGATCCCCGCGGCGTCCCCAGCAAAAAGAGCTCTGGTTTTATGCTCATAGAAACAGAGATGGTGGGGGGCATGGCCGGGGGTGGCGATCGCCGTTAACTTAAACCCTCCTGCCAAGCTGAAGGTCTCGCCGCCCCCGATCGCTAGAACCCGCGAGGCTGGAATCGGTATTGCCTCGCCGTAATGTTCAAACATCGGCCCGGTGGCCTCCTTGACGCTGCTTACCAGGTAGGAGGGGCGGATCAGATGCCTGGCTCCGCGGCCATGAACGACCACGATGGCATTGGGGCAGGCCTCGCTCAACGGACCGGCCCCGCCGGCGTGGTCGAGATGGATGTGGCTGACCATGATGTAGCCGACGTCTTCCCGAGGAATATTAAGCTCCGCTAAGCCTGCTAAGATCCGGGGGGCGGAATAAGAGAGACCGGTCTCGATAATCGCCGGAACGGGGCTGGCCAAAATGTAAGCTGCCCCATATTCTTTCAGGCCAAATTGGTCCGTATCGACTAAGTGGACTCCCTTAACTGCTTTTGGGTGCCCCATCCGTTTTCCACCTCCAGTTTTGCAGGAAGCCTCTTCCATGATAGACTAACCCTCTAAAATTAGCCTCGTCCGCTGGCCGGGCGGTTTGGAGGCGAGGAGGTACGGGCCTGGTCAGCTTCCACTCAGGAATTGCTCCGCCTGGCGGAGGAGAGCGCGGCTATTCTCGAAAGTAAGCTGCTCTAAGGCCCTGGAATAGTCGAGCCAGGCGGTGGCCAGATGCTCTTTGGAGAGCTGAACTTTGCCCTGTTCAGTCCTACCGAGGAAGTAGATGACCCTTTTGTGAACCCGCTCCTCGTCTCGTTCGAAGCTATACTCGATCAGCCCTTGAAAGCCCGGGACGAGCTTGACGGAGGTTAGCCCCGTCTCCTCGCGAAGCTCGCGACATGCGGCCTGCCTCAGATCCTCGTCTTCGATGTGGCCCTTGGGGAAGCCCCAATGGCCCTCCAGATGTTGCAACAGAAGATATTCTCTCCCGCCTGGCCCTGGGCGGAAGGGGATGACCCCGGCCGACCACTCCTCCATTCTAGCCATTAGCCATTGGCAGTTAGCTGTTGGCAGTTGGCCGTTGCTAATAGCCAACTGCTGATAGCTAATTTAGATCCAGCTCGCGGCCCTCCTGGTCGTAAGCCTTGAAGCTGAGGCAGAGGCTGCGCAGCTCCCGCACCAGGACCTTGAAGGACTCGGGGACCCCCGGCTGGGGGAACTCCTCCCCCTTGAGAATTGCCTTGTAGAGTTGGACACGGCCACGGGTGTCGTCGCTCTTTATGGTGAGCATCTCCTGGAGGATGCGGGCGGCGCCGTAAGCTTCAAGAGCCCAGACCTCCATCTCCCCCAGCCGCTGGCCACCGAACTGGGCCTTCCCGCCCAGCGGCTGCTG
>JABAHQ010012858.1_pt1 | contig 18901 bp, 17 predicted proteins | sample 7062091 | NCBI WGS metagenome assembly JABAHQ01 (sample SAMN14534359, study PRJNA622989) | marine sediment metagenome | biome: marine biome [ENVO:00000428]; feature: marine pelagic biome [ENVO:01000023]; material: deep marine sediment [ENVO:00002113] | place: India: Gulf of Kutch | collected...
CCAAGAACCATGGACAAAATCCCAAGTACGGGAGAAAGTCAACGAAGCCCTGGTCAAAGCCGGCGTCGAATTCCACAGAGAGGCCCCCCGATGAATAGTGAATAGTGAAAACCTCAGATCGGGATGCTTTGAAAGGTGGAGAATGTTAGTAGCATAGGAGACAATCCATTTAGATTGTGCTTTCCAGAAGAGGGTGGTAGGGGAAGTCATAACACCACTGGAGCTTGGGAGTTTTTCAAGAGATTCTGACTATTCGTAGAGCCCACTTCAGCTCCTTGCCCTTCGCTCTTCAAAGACAGGAATATCCTGGTTCCGGTCGTCGCGATAGTGAGAAGAAGTTGGAGGGGACGCTTGAAAGGCGGTGGATCGTCGGGTGAAGGCTGGATCTCTCCGTAGCAAAGGTTAAGAAGTCGGTGGGCTAGGGCCTAGGATTGAACTCTAGGTCCTGGGGTGAATCGGGCAGGCTGATTTTCAAAGACGATCACTTTGAGAGAAAAAGATAGTCACCCTTGCCAAAATCAGGAAGTTGAAGCGCTGATGCGCGTAATAAGAAAAAGAGTTCAGAAATTATATTACTACCTTCTAAAGATCTCCCGGGGAATCGGGACTAATGGAACTTTCAACCCCACAATTTCTCGTGTAGTCTCTCGTGGAAGTAGTAGAGGGGAATCTGTATAGCATTGAACCCTAGCGTAAGACTGCTAGTGGCAATTGGATCCCCCGTCGCTATCCATGAGCTGACACCCAAGGTCAGTAAACCTACGCTTCTCCAGGTTAGAGACTTGACGAGACTCCGGTATTTGGAATTCATTTTATCTCATCCAGACTCGGTGCTCGTCATAAAAACTTTACGGCTCCCCCAAAAGCGGTTTTCCTACTCATTTGGGGAGAGTTCATTCTCATATCATGTCGGGGAACGAATAAGGTTCTAGGCCTTCTTCTACTATGCTATAGCTAGAGGATGCCGAGTCGGATCGCGATGTCGGAGGCGCTGTAATCGGGATGAAGCTTGACAAAGGCCTTCTTCTTACCGGTGGGAGTTATCAGGACGTTCACCTTCTGAACAGCTACTTCGTAGAGTTCCTCCACTGCCCTTCTGATATCGTTCTTTGTGGCTTTGAGATTCACGATGAAGACCAGTTTGTTCTCTGTCTCGATCATGCGGCTGGAGGCCTCGGTCATCAGAGGGTAAAGGACAACGTCGTAGGGCTTCACAATCAGCTTCCTCCAAATAGCTTATCGATCTCTTCTAAGGCAGAGGCGGTCCATAGGGTTAGTCTTCCTGGGTGGGTTCCGGGTGCCAGAAGTTCTACATTGAGGCTGCTGATGTTGGTGACGTCTACTCCTGGTAGGTTGCGGGCTGCCTGTACGATGCCTTGGTTCTGGGTGATCACTATCAGCGGTCCGACGCCCCGCTTCTTTGCTCTGCCCCGGGTCTTTCCTCTTCCGGCTCTGATGTTTTCGCTCTCTTTTACTCTGTAGATGTCGGACCAGACTCCCAGTCGGATCAGGGCCTCCTTCATCTCTCTTGTCCTCTTCAACTGTTGAATCTCATCTGTTACCACCAGTGGGAAGTGGGGAACATCGTATACAATGTGGCCTCTGGAGGCCACAGTCTCTTTGGAGGCGGTGGCGGCGATGGCGGAGCGCATAGCTAGTTGCTTCTCCTTCTTCGGGATCCCCTTCCTTATGTCCTTCTCTGCTACTGGAGGATGGGTGGTTCGTCCTCCCACCGTCATGGGTGCGAATGCGGCTCGTTGTCCTTCTTTGATCCTTGGAACCCGTGAGATTCCTAGGCCCACACCACGGGATTCTGCGGTGGTCCTCTTTCCAGCATGGAGGTCTCTGCCTTGAGGTTGGAAGCTGTGAGATTGGAGGGCGACCACAGCTCTTTTTATCACGTCCGGTCTGAGGGGAGTCTTGAAGACTGGCGAGAGGCTGATCTTGCCGCTGGCTTCACCGCTGAGGTCGAAGATCTTGGCTGATTCTTCGCTCATTCTGGACACCTTAGCCCTGTGGTGACTCCAGAGATATGTAGGTTATATTTGGTGGAGATTCTGGGATCTTGGTTGGGGGACGCGCTGGGTATCGTAGTCTTACTAGGCGTTTGGGTGGACCGGGTAGACTACCGTCTACTAAGAGGTACATTCCTCGTACCGGTCCGTAGCGTTTGAATCCTCCCTGGGGAGTTATTTCCTTCCCGTCGGCCCCTATCTTCAGTACTCGTTTGTTATATTCTGTTCTCTGGAAGTAGCCGGTCTGGCCGGGTCTGGGCACAGAATATACGACTCTCGCCGGATGCCAAGGCCCGATGACGGCTACTCCTCTCTTCGTCTTCCGAGATTTCGGAGGGAGAATCTTCACCCCCCACCGCTTCACCGGGCCTTGGAAGCCCTTCCCCTTGGTTATTGATAACACGTCCACGAACTGGCCTTCCTTGAAAACATTTATTACAGAAAGGATTTTGCCAAGCTGCTTCTTCGAATATTCGAATTGCTCCGGGATGGAGCCGCCGCCAACTTTGATCTCCATAAGTTCAGGTTTCTTCTTGGGAACCCCGGAGGCCAGCCTAGGTTGGGTGGCCACCAGAAGGCGAAATTCTGTGATCCTATCAAGGTTCTCCTCCATCTTCTCCAGGGCCTTCTCAGGATCAGGGTTCTCCGGGAGAGTCAAGACGCGGTTCAGATCCTTAGGCGGCTCCTTCATCCAAGCCTCGGTGAAGGTCTGTAGGCCAGATTGACCCCTCACATAGGCCTTCAAGGCACAGACCGTGACTGGTGGAACATCCAGGACTGTGGCGGAATGTATCACTTCTTTTCCGAATTGAGGTGAACCTTCTCTATCCTCCACGTAGAAGATATGGGTCATTCCAGCCTTGTAGCCAGTGAATCCTAGAAGAATAGGGCCCTCCTCGGCCTCTGGCCAGTGCCTTATCCGGGGAACAGGCCGTGCAGCCCTTCCTCTGGGTAGATAAGCCAGTGAGCCCCGTCTTGGAGCGTGCTTCTTCCTATGACCCATAATGGAACCCTCAGTCGATGGATGGTTTCGTCTTTTTTGAATGAGGGCGTTTCGTTATAAAGGTTGCGAATAGGTCAGAAGGTGCGGAGAGAGAGCGTTCAGGGGTTAGGCTTCTTGTCAGAAAGCGGACCCATATAATTACTATTCCCTCCAGACCCTCCTGCGTACCACAGGACGCAATCTATGGCCCATCCTCCTTGGTGAAGCCGTAGTCGCTGAGTTTTTCACCTATTCCCCAGTAGGAGTTGGTTAGATTGAACATGACGGGCTTCGCCCTTCCAAGGTCTACTCCCCCCTCCTCGTCAAGCACCTCCTGATTCACATGTAGACGGACCACTTCGGCCAGAAATAGTACATTGCTCCCCAGTGGCATTCTGTCTCTGACCTTACACTCCAGATTTACCGGACATTCCTTGATGAGTGGAGGCTTTACGTCGCTGGAAGGCAACATTGTGAAGGCTGTCCTGGCGCACTTGTCCACATCTCTACCAGAGACAAGGCCACAGTATTCAACATCTCTAAGCATCTCAGTCTTCGGAATATTCACCACTAACTCTCCAGCCTCATCTATTAGACGCCTGGAATGCTGGCTTCTTCCCACGCCTAGACTGATGGTGGGTGGCTGCCAACAAGCCGCCCCTACCAAGGTTAAGGTTATTATGTTTGCCTGATTGTCTGCACCCAGAGTAGTTACCAACACCACCGGATTGGGATAGAGGAGGGGCAGAGGCTTCCTTTCAACCTTCATGGACTCCACATCTTTCTGTCCTAAGGCGGTCCACCCATTTATAACCAAGCCGTAATTTCGAATAGATCGGTGTTGGGTGCACTCAAAGGGGCTAGGAACGGCCAAGCACATTGAGCAGGGCTAAAGAGGTGTAGATCGCCTCTTCGGTCCTAACGGTCTCAGTTCCTTGATCGGGAATCGTATTCAGGACAAAGTCTACAACCTCATTCAAGTGGAGGTCTTCCTTGGCCACAATCTCATGGAGACCCTCAGCTGGTGATCCAAAGGCCACCAATCTACTATCGGTCATCCTCCATTGGATAGCTAACGCCTTCTCCACCTCCGGGAAGGGGGGACCGTACCGTGAGGTGGCAACCACCAGGTCAAAGGGTGTCGACTTCACCAGTTCGCCGAAGGGCACATCGGAGATCGTCACCCGGTAGCCCCAATACTCCTCAATCTCCTCTCTGCTGGCCAAACGGGCTCTGGGATGCTTCCCCAGCCTCCTGATCCTCACCGTGACACGCTCCTTGACTTTAAGCTTCACATCTGGAACCAGAACTGGACGTTCTACACCTATATCGATCAGTGTCCCATTCTTTGTGGAAGAGGCCACAGCACCCTCACGATACTCCCCTACCCTCAGATCCGCTATCCTGTCTGCCAAGGGATGATGGGGTGTGCGAAGTGGTGGGAGGATTCCTGCATATCGTAACTCTGGCCGGATCTTGAACAATCGTTTTCTCAGGTACTGAGGGGTCTCCATGTAGGAGAGGATGACGGAGATGAGACGGGCGTCACGGGTCTGATCCACATCTGGCAGATCGGGAAATAGCAGGATGTGATCCACCCTGAAGATGGAGGCTGCCCGTCCTATCAACCCGATCTTGAGAGACTTCTCTCGAAGGTGGGGAACATCTGAGACTAGGGAGGCGGGCAACGCCACACAAAGCTCACAAGTAGGCTTCATCCAAACTACCTCTCTCTACATAAGGGTCTTCGAGAAACAATAATCATACGATGCTTTACAGGCCTTCCCGATGGTCAGAGAACCTGAACAGCCCCATTTTGAAGATTCTTTGACCTCAGGCTTAGACCCGGAACTTGGCACACCGGGGCCCATATCACGTGGGGGGAACAACATCAATTCTGACGAATAGAACATTGTTGCCTCTGATCAGGACGCTGCCATAATTGGCGGTCAACTCTCCACCAATCCGTTCAGTAGCCCCTTCTAACAGGACGTTCATATGACCGTCGCACCGAATCATCCTTCCCTCGTAGACCACCCCATTCTTCAAGAAGATTTTGACGTAGGCGTTCAACTGCTTGGTCAAGACGTTCAGAGGCTTTCTGCTGGGTTCCATAAATACCAACATCCAATACTCACAAAACACATTACATAAAAGCTTTCCGAAAGAAACCTTTCTGGGGGCTAGGAATCAGAATTAGCGAGTTCTTGGATCTCAGCTTCCAATCTGTCAGCAACAGCAAATCTCTTCCTCAGGCCATTCTTGACCAGGGTTATGCTCTGAACCGGGGTGGGATCAACATCCCGCAGGAGTGCCAGGTAGACGCTCAGAAAATCTCCCAGGTATACTAGAGACAACATCTTGGAGAGCTTATCCTCCCCTCGGGCATGAAGCTCATGCACCTTTCGAGCCTTCTCTGATAGCAGGGATTTGGTCAGTTGGATTCTATACTTGGTTTCAGGGGCTTCTTCAGGGTCCCGCAGTAACAGGGCAGAGAAGTTATGGGTCAGACTCTGGGAGGCCTCCCAGCCCATAATCTCATTGTGATTCAGTTCGGGAAAGGTGTCATATCTACAGGGCAGTTTACTGTTCTCATTGAGTTGGGTCTTCAGGCGATGGGCTACAGCCCTGTAGGCTTCCAAGCTGTAGATCACGGGTATGGTTCCCTTCAGCTCCAATGCCAGCCTTTTGGAGGGATTATTCTCTACGGCAATATGAGGAGCACATTCTCTCTTCACCCCTTCAAGAACCTTCGTTGCCCTCCCTAGAGCCTGGGCTACGTCGGAGATGAGCTTCAGTTTATGGAGTAGGATCGGGAGGGGGAAGAAGAGGTAGGGAAAAGCAGCTCGGGACGGAAATCCCTCCGGGATCCGGAGGTGAGGAACACCCAATCTATCAGAGAAGGAGAGCAGATGGCCTCCAGAGGTCAAGGTTATGGTCATACATCTTCGATGCAGGACGTCCACAAAGGCACTGAGGGCCTCCTCGGTCTCCCCTGAGTAGCTGACCACGAAGACCAAGGTATCTTCATCGGCGTGAGCGGGAAGATGGTAGTCTCTACAGATCCCTACTGGAATAGAGAGCTCCTCTCGCAGCCAGTCTCCAAGCATCTCTCCTCCTATGGCGGAGCCTCCCATCCCTGCTATCAGGATATCTCTTGGTCTCCCATATTCGATTCTCTGAGTCTTGGAGATCTTCACCTTCTGGGGGAGTTCCAGCTGGGTGCCCAGTTGGGTGGCCTCTCTACAGTACTCTGGCATTCGGAGACAATGGCCCAGCATATTGCTAGGGTCTAGTTCCTTCAGTTTCTCCATATCATCTAGAACCGTGCTTCCGCGCATCTCTGTTCAACGGTAGGTATACCCGCTTTCAACTTTTAAGAACAGAGGTTCTTTGTCTATACTCAATTGTGCGCTAAGTGGCGGATAGAAGGGGGTAGAGTCTAAAGGTTTCTAGAGGGGTTCAGCATATCTTTCTCTCAGCTTTCTATGCAGGATCTTCCCGGTGGCGGTGCGGGGCATCTCCGATGCGGAGATGAAATCTACAGATTTGGGTTTCTTATATCCCGCCATCTTTCCCTTACACCAATCGATGATCCCCTCTTGGGTGGCTTCCTGATCCTCTTTCAATATCACCACCGCCTTCACGGCCTCACCCCACTTCTCGTCAGGCACCCCGATCACTGCTACATCGAAGATCTTGGGGTGCCTAGAGATTACCTCCTCCACCTGGGAGGGATACACATGCTCCCCGCCGGTGATGATCATGTTATCCTTCCGATCCACGATGTAGTAGTAGCCTTCCGGGTCACACTTCACCATATCCCGGGCTGTGAAGAGGTCGCCTCTGAAGCAGCTCTCAGTCTTGTCCGGTAGCTTGTAATATTCATCGAACATCATTGGTCCTCTGGAGTATAACTCTCCAACCTGGCCCACAGGAACCTCCTTCCCGTTCTCATCCAGAAGCTTGATCACATCGGTTCCCAGACACTCCTGGCCCATGGACCCCAGCTTCCTCAGCTGATCTTGGGGCCTGAGGATGGTGACCAATCCGGCTTCGGTGGATCCGTAGGCCTCATATAGCTGGACATCGGGAAAGCAATTCAGAACTCCCTTCTTTATCTTGCTCCGGACAGGGGCTGAAGAGCAGAGGCAGCGGCGCATAGAACTGAGGTCGAACTTCCCCCTTACTTCCTCGGGGACCTGGAGTATCAGGTGATAATGGGTGGGTATCAGCGAGATGAAGGTCACCTGCTCCTCATCTATCACCCGCAACAGTTCAACGGGATCAAATCCCTTGTCGCGGCCCACGTAGAGGGAGGCGCCGAGGTATAGGAAGAGGAGGCCGTAGAAGGTGGAGTTCACGTGATAGAGGGGCATGATGATCATGCCCTTATCATCCACTGAAAAACCGAATTCCACAGCGTTGATCAGGAAGAAGGATATGTAGGATTCGTGGGAGCGGACTACGCCCTTGGGTATCCCGGTGGTTCCTGAGGTATAGATCTGGAACCAGGTATCCTTGGCCTCCACCTTCACATCCGGCCTGTGGTCCAGGGAATCCTCCACCAGGCCCTCATAGTTCAGATAACCCTCATGAGAGACTTCGCTGACCACCACGAAACTCTCTTCCGTCATCTTTCTGAGATGGGGACGAACCGAATCTAATACCTTCACGAACTCTTCACCTAGAATCATAGTCTTGGCATCCGAGTTATTCAACACGTACTGGATCTCCTGGTCCACAAAGCGCCAGTTGATGGTCACCACCACCACACCGATCTTGGCACAGGCGCAGCAGATCTCCACGAACTCCATGCAGTTGTAGAGCATAACGGCCAGTCGGTCGCCCTTACCTAAACCCATTCTTAATAGGCTGTTGGCCAGCCTGTTGGTTCTGGACTCCAGCTCCGGGTAGGTTCTGGCCCTTCCATGCCAGTCCTTGACTGCCATCTTCTGAGGATAATTCTTTGCGTGAACTCTCAGGATCTCACCCAGGTTCAGCCACACCATCCTCCTTCCCCCAACACAATCCATCTCAGTTATTTTTGGCCGCTACACGGCTTCTGCCGATTAAACCGGTGTGATACTTCTCATCAGAGGATATTAAAAAGTCTTCAGGGAAGACCCTAGGACACCTTTCAGGGGGCTGGAGCGGTCTCCACAGAGCTGAAGAGAAGTTATATATATTCTACACTTGTTCTATCAAGAAACTAGGTGACAATGATGGAGATAGAGAAAGTGGCTGTCATAGGAGCAGGACTGATGGGACACGGGATCGCTCAGGTGGCAGCCCAGGTGGCAGGCTACCGAGTGACTCTCAGAGATATCAAACAGGAGTTCCTGGACCAGGGCATGAAGATGATCAAGGGCAGCCTCCAGAAGTTCGTTGAGAAGGACAGGATATCCCAGAAGGAGATGGAGGAGACTCTGAGTAGGATCCACCCCCTACTGGACCTAGAAGAGGCCGTGCAGGACGCGGATCTTATAGTAGAGGCCGTCCCGGAGAAGGCGGAGCTGAAGAAGAGCGTTCTTGAGGAGGTTGACCAGGTTGCCCAGGAGGAGGCCCTAATGGCCTCCAACACCTCCTCCATAAGCATCACAGAACTGGCCTCAGCCACAGAGAGGCCGGAGAGATTCTGCGGTATGCACTTTTTCAATCCACCACAGCTCATGAAGCTGGTGGAGATCATTCGAGGCGCCAAGACCTCTGACGCCACCATCAACAGTATAGTGGAGATCTCGCAGAAGATGGGTAAGGAGACGGTGGTGGTGCAGAAGGATGCTCCAGGCTTCATAGTGAATAGGATTCTGATACCGGCTCTGAATGAGGCCATGTATCTGGTATGGGAGGGTATAGCGGAGCCCGAAGATATAGATAAGGCTATCAGGCTAGGATTGAACTGGCCCATGGGACCCCTCAAACTACTGGATTATCTGGGACTGGACACCACGCTCTCCATAGCAGAGGTGTTGAGGAAGGATCTGGATCCCAAGTACAGAGCCTGTCCCCTATTGAGGCAGATGGTGAGGGCTGATCTGCTGGGTAGGAAGACGGGGAAGGGCTTCTACAACTGGACCCAGAAGTAGAGAGCCGGGAGAGGAAGCAGGATGAAGTTTGAGAATACCCGGTATGATAGCAGCCAGGGAATAGCCACCATCACAATCAACCGTCCCAAGGCCCTGAACGCCCTGAACCAGGAGGCGGTGCAGGAGATCTCGGCTAGGCTGGATGAGGCGGAGAGGGATCAGAAGGTCAAGGTGGTGGTCATCACCGGAGCCGGAGAGAAGGGTTTCTGTGTAGGACTGGACCTCAAGTCCGTGAGGGGCATCAGCGGCGTGGAGGGCATGAACCTCTCCCTGCAGGGCCAGAAGTTGACCAAGAAGATTGAGGAGCTGAAGAAGCCGGTGATCGCAGCCATAAACGGCTATGCCCTGGGAGGAGGCATGGAGCTGGCCATGTCCTGCGATGTCCGAATAGCCTCCCAGAAGGCCAAACTGGGCCAGACCGAGCTGAATGTAGGATTGATCCCCGGATGGGGAGGCACCCAGCGTCTCCCCCGACTGGTAGGCAGAGCCAAGGCCAAGGAGCTGATCTTCACCGCCCAGATGATCGATGCAGAGACCGGGGAGCAGCTGGGCCTACTGAATAGAGTGGTATCCCCAGAGAAGTTAGAGTCGGCGGTGGAGGAGTTCGCCAATGAACTGATGACCAAGCCACCCGTGGCTCTACAGTTGACCAAACAGCTGATAAACAGCAGCATCGAGACCGACCTCACCAAAGGACTGGTACAGGAGGCCCAGGCCTTCGGCGTCCTAGCCTCCACAGAGGACTTTGACGAGGGGGTCTCCGCCTTCATAGAGAAGAGAAAACCAGAATTCAAAGGAAAATAACATCTTGATTCTCCGAAGGGGGAGCAGGTTATTAGACTAGATGAGTATGCAGGTTCAAGACTGGTTGAGGTGTCCTGATGAGGAAAGTGGCCATTGTTGGTGGGGGAGCCGCCAAGGCTGGCAAGAGAGAGGCCAGCTGGAGGGATCTGGTGCAGGAAGCTGGTAAGGCCCTGTTTGAGGATGTAGAGAACCTATCGCCCAAGGACGTGGACTCTATCTTTGTAGGTGCAGCTCAACCGGAAAGATTCGCCTTCCTATCTTATGTGGCTCCCTTGGTAGCGGAACATATCGGTGTGACCCCCAGGAAGGTGCTGGCCAGGACGGAGCTGGCCTGCGTCTCCGGCCAAGCAGCCATCAGATACGCCTGGAACTGCGTTGCCACCGGCATGTCCGATATAGCGGTGGCCATTGGAGTGGAGAAGATGCATCCTCCAGATATGGCTGAGGCTCAGAGCACCATGGCCTGTGTACTGGATCGAGAGTGGGATGGAGTCAACAGCTTCTCAGCACCCCCCTTCTTCGCAGTCACAGCCCAGAGACATATGCATGAGTTTGGCACCACCCAGGAGCAGATGGCCCTAGTCTCCGTCAAGAATCATCATTACTCCTCCATGAACCCCATAGCCCATCTCCAGAAGGAGGTCACGGTGGAGGCGGTACTCAACTCACCAATGGTATCACCCCCACTGAACCTCTTCGACTGCTGCCCCATGACCGATGGCTCAGCAGGAATCATACTGGTCCCGGCAGAGGAGGCCAAAAGATACACCGACACCCCCATGTACCCCCTAGGCTCCGGACAATGCGCCATAGGAAACGCGATCAACAACCTAGCCAGTCTGACGGACTGGGTCCCCCTTCGACTAGCCGCCCAGGAGGCCTGGAGAACCGCCAAGATCACCAAAGAGGACGTGGACATCGCCGAGGTGCACGACTGCTTCACCATATCCGAGATAATGGAGTATGAAGGCCTAGGCTTCTGCCAGAAGGGACGGGGTGGAGAGTTTGTTGAGGAGGGAGAACCCTACATCGGCGGCAAGGTAGCTGTCAACCCCAGCGGAGGAATCATGGGCTGTGGACACCCCCTAGGAGCCACCTCCATCTACCACACCATCGAACTGCTGAAACAGTTCAGAGGACAGGTCGCCAAGGGCAGATACGTGAAGGAGGCGGAGATAGGGATCCAGCACAGCCTCAGCGGAGCAGCGAATCAACACTCCATAATAGTCTACGGGAGGCACCCCAGATGAAGAAAGTAGAGTATCAGAAGATAAGCCGCCCAAAAAAGATCCCGCTGCCCTTCATGCTAGATTTCTACCCCCTCCAAGACCAGAAACACACCAAGATCAGCCAATTCTTCCAGAACCTGAAGAAGAGACAGCTGACCACCACAAGATGCAAGGCCTGCGGAGAACTCCTATGGCCCCCCAGAATAGTCTGTCCAGAATGCCTATCAGAACAGCTGGAATGGACAGACCTAGGCACAGAAGGTGAGCTCTACGCCTTCACAGAGGTGCGGCTAGGCGCACCCTTAGGCTTCCAGCAGGATGTACCCTTCTGTATAGGCCTCGTAAAAATTGGAGGCCTCCTACTATCCTCCCGAATAGACGACGCAACATATGAAGAACTGAAGATAGGAGACAAGGTACACCTCAAGATCGTGGAACTAGAGGATGGCCGAGTATTCTACAGATTCACACCCGCCTAATGCACCCACCCCAGATATAGAAGAAAGAGCAAGTACCATATTATGGACCAGCGCGGGCACTAAGTGAGGTTTGGCCAACAGAGAACCAAACCTAATCCCCACAATAATAAACCTAACTCGGCAATCAATCTACCAGGCGAGAGAGCGAGATGTGATGGATATGAACAATGAGGTTCAGGTCATGCAGGCTTAGAGGGTTGAAGATTGGAAACCCTAACGGATATGATTGATAATTTTCGTGTGCCTCAAAGATTGAGATCGGCATTTTCTGTGTTTCTGAAGAATAAGATGGAATTCTCTCTCGTTCTTTCTGCTCTTCTTTTTGGGTTTGCATTTTATCTGTGGATCTTTTTGAGAAATCAGCTGGTTCCCATGATTGACGGGCCGTATTACCTCCTTCAAGTGAGAAGCGTGCTCACCACAGGGGGACTTCTTTACGGTGACCCCCCGCTTACCTTCTACCTACTGTCTTTCTTCTCGATCCTTTTAGGGGATATTACGTTAGGGGTGAAAGTGGGAGTCTCATTCTTCTGTGCTTTGTCGACTATTCCCGCTTATTTTCTCATGAAAAGAGTTGGCAATGAGAGCGTATTCACTGGGATTGTCGCTATGCTGCTTGTCATCTTTTCAGCACCTTACATCAGAATGCTGACTGATTTTATGAAAAACGCGATAGGCATATGTTGGCTCTTCTCTTTCATATACTACCTGCATGAAATAACTTTTTCAGACTCCAAAAAGAGCAGTACGATCTTAGCCACCTTCTTTCTCCTTCTGACAGGTTTAACCCACATTTTGGATTTCGGCTTGGCCCTCGTCTACCTAGCACTCTACACTGGTATGGTATTAATCTTCAATGTAAATAGGCGGTCTTTCATGAAAGCCTTATCAGTGATGATCTTGGCGGTCTCTGCTTTCGTACTAGTCGCTATCACCCTCTTCAGTCCGCTATTCACTGATTTCGGCAAGATCCTCTCTTTCATTAATAATTTGACCGCTCCTCAGAGTGGCGAGGATCCAACTTCCCCTTCAATTCCAAGATTCGCTCCCAGACCACCCCCTCCCAGACCCCCAGGGGACAGATTTCCGCTCTTCGCAGTTGGAGGATGGAGCACAGTCCTTCTGATCCTATCTTTCGGTATCATCCTATCTCTCTATGCTTGGAAACAGCGAGAAAAACAGGGGCTGCTGCTTCTGGTAACTGCAACTACTATAGGTTCCATAGTGTGCTTTCCTTTAATACCAAGCGATTACCTGATGAGATTCTCATTAATGATCGTAGTTCCAGCTGCCATAATTCTGAGCTACGGCATATCAGAAATCTGGACTCACACCATGGGAGATTTGAAAATTGTTGCTCTTGTCTTAACTGTAATCGTTTTATCGATCTCTGTTATACAAACTATGAGCGTCATTAAGAGTATCCACCCTACCATAAGTGACGCAGGTTACCTGGACTTGGTCAACATGAAGGATCAGATTCCCTCCAACTCGATAGTTGCAGTAACTGATCACGGAATTCGCTATTGGATTGAATATATAGACCAAGTAGAGGTTACGCATGGACGCATCAATGACTTGTCCCCGGACCTATGGCAATCATATTCGCACGTATTAGGCCTATTCTCTAAAGGCAAAATCCCGCCAATCCCCCTCAAAACTCTCTTCGTAGGAAACGTTTTCATACTCACAGAATTACAGCAGAACAATCTCATTGAATCGTAACCAACAATTTCGCGCGCATGAGGAGAGGATTAACCTGTTTTTCACGCAGCAAAATGATATTAGGTTAATTCGGCTAACGCCCATTGGATAGAGGGATGATCTTCTATTTTCTCGTTGAGGATTTCTTTATCGTTGAGCAGTTTTGAATCGAATTTTTGGAGTTCATAGAACTGGTTGATAGCGCTGATCTCGTCTTTCGTCAGGTTCGCTATTATTGATTTGCTGAATTTCACGGTCTGTTTCCTCATCTCGTTGAAGTCAAATCTTGCAAATCTCTCCGCCTGTAACAAGTTCCTCAGGCGAGAGTCTATGGGGATTCTGCTAACGTTTTCATCGATTCTGATCTCCTGAAGCTTTGGTTTTCCACGCATCAAGCTGTCGACTATGGCGCATTTTCGGAATGTTGTGGAATTCATCTCCATCTTGGTTATTTGATAAACGTCGAAGAGGTCTCTGGGGGTTCCTCGGTAGAGGAGGGCGCACCATTTGTTTGCCAAGAGCTCCTCTTTTATCGGCGTCTTTGTTTGAAAGGTTTCCTGGGTGCCTATGTGTCTGAAGTTTGCCAGTCTGTCTGTTTTTAGGATTGGGTATCTTCTCATGTATCCTATCTCGATGTTGTAGTTGTCCTTCAACCCTTGAGTGCTTATGTATTGCACGGTGATTCTGGCTAGGGGATAGCTTGGGCTTATGGCCAGGTCAGATTTCTTGTATCCCTGTCGGTAGAGCAAGGCCTTTATTCTCTCATCGATTTCCCGCCTTACTTCTCCCCAGTCTTCTTTGTTGAGGTGGCGGTAGTTTAGGTCTAGGTCGGTGGAGAGGCGTAGGATTTCCCTGGAGTAGATGAAGGTGAGGGCCGTTCCACCGTAGAGGGGGAGACGATCTCTGAGGAACTTCACGGCCGATATATCTTCGAGCAGGTCGGAGATTCTGCACACCTTCTCTATCTCTCGGGGGTTGAATCCGTATCTCCTGGCAAGTCCCTCAAAGTCGTATGCTCTCTTCAACCTAGACACCCCTCAATATTTCTTCGAAGTCCCTAGGAATATACAGGTTCCATCTCCTGTTGAGGGGGCCTCGCTTTCTGGACATTAGGTAGCGGGGTGATCCGGTTATCTGTTCCTCTATCTTATCTAACAGATGTTCACTTAGGTGTTCATAGAAGGGTGAACGCTTTTTGAGAAGCTCTAGGGTGTAACCAGCTCGCCGATATAGAATGTCTTTCTCATATTCATGGAGAAGAGCTACCAGCTTTTCGAAGTCCAGCCCGCTCAGTCCCTCTAGGCTCTTCAGGCATTCTTCCCAACCTCCCGCATACCGCACCCTGTCGATGCAATCCAGAAATGTTCTCTCTCTGCTACTGACCCTTAGGGTGCTCTTGTGGTAGCTTTTTTCTTCTACGCCTAAATGTATGTCGTCTACAAACACTGGTCTAAAGCTGAAGCGCTTGTACCGAAAGGGGTCGAATCTATCATCTTCTCTCACACATATGTAAGTTTCATTGTATACGGAATGGGCGCAGCCATAATATTCTAGCGCTGTATGAAAGCCCAAGTAGTATTCTTCTCTAATCTTAGAGGCGATCAGAAGCGTATCCACAACATGCTGCTCTGGTTCTTCGACTGGGGAGAGAACGATGTATAACCCCCTCCGCACTCTCTGAAGCCTTCCTTTCTTGATCAGCCTATCCACATACTTGCGATAGATGTATCTGCGACTCACCTTCCCATCGATGATGCCACGAGCCTCTTCCACTATCTCGTCGAAACTCACCACGCTCATGGATAGAAGCGCAGCGTAGAGCTCCTCAGTCTTTGTAACCAACCTTTCCACCTTTTTAAAGCAGTTACCCCTTTTATGGCATACTACTTTAAAATATTTAAAAATTTCCTCCTGCAAAGGATACTACAAAAATTTAACGCTGTTACCCGGAAAACGGCATACTACATTAAAAAATTTGCAAGGCTACTGGACCCCCAAAAAGGATTAGGTGGCGTATTTGGTGAGGGCAGTCTGTCCCTTGGGCCGGGCTTATGAACCTTCAGCCTCAGACTCTGGGTGAAGCCATAGGTCTTCCCCGTCTTTCGTTCTACACTTAGCAGCCACCTCTTCTCAGGGGTTCTCATGCTGACCAGCGCTATGGTCTTGGCCAACTTCTTGTCTCCGGGCTGCCGGAGGATTCTGCCAAACCGTTGGATCCACTTCTTGGGATTACTGGATGGGCCTATCCACACCTCGATGTCTGCTNNATGTTTGGATCATATAGAACGAGGTATGTTAAAAAGGGGGAGGGGGGTCCACCCTGGAGTTGTAAATATAACTTAACTTTCATATCTAGTGTGGCGCGCACCTAAAGATGGTGAAATACAGCGCACAGCATCGAAAGTTTTGGGTCTCATAGAATGTATGCATCATCGGAACATGCTTCCATAATGAACGATGCTACATATTTCAGGCTCCACGGAAGAGACCTAGTACAGGTCCGCCTATTCAGAATCCGAGTTGCAAAGGATAATAGCTCAGATCAAAAAACTGAACGCCACCAAAAAGTACATCCACCTCAATAACAACCATGGCATGCTACCCAAGGGGAAATACCTTATGAACCACCTCTAGTCTCTGCACCAGATGTGACTACTGTTGACGAAATTCCTGATAGGAGCCGGGGGTTGGGCCTACTTCCAGGTTCCAAGCCTCACCTCTTTAGAGGCCTACTCTCAAGCCTTCAACTTTGTAGAGGTCAACTCCACCTTCTACCAGATCCCCGACCTAAGGCAGGTAGAGTCCTGGCGCAGAAGAGTCCCCACCCACTTCGGGTTCGCCGTCAGGTGCCACCGAGACCTCACCCACAAACATAAGCTGGAACCTGTTGACCCTTCTTATCGGATCCTCAACAGGATGGTGGCTATCTGCAGAAGCCTGGAGACCAGCCTCCTGCACCTCCAAACTCCGCCCACCGTAAAACTTACCAGATCAAAGCTGGATTCCATACACCAGCTATTCTCCTCCTTCAATCTGAAGGAAGTCAGAGTGGCATGGGAGATCCGAGGCGCCCAAAAGCCGCTTAGCGAAAAGATCATCAAACTGATGAAAGCTCACAATATGATCCACTGCGTTGACCTCTCCAGAGATGAAGAGCCAGCATTCCCATCCGATATCCTGTACACCAGACTCTTCGGAAAGGGCAGACACAACATCTACCAACCCACAGACCAGGAGCTGAAGAAGATCCACAGAAAAGCTGCCAAAGACAACCCAGAAACCGCAGCCGTGAGCTTTCACTTCACCAAAATGTACAAGGACGCCGCCAGATTCAAGATCTACCACCAGACCGGAGAATTCCCTAGGGTCACCAAGTCCACAGGTGTCCAATCACTACGGGAAGTGTTGAAGGAGGACGCCAGATTCCCATCCAACAAGCAGAATCTGATAGACCACCAAGGTTGGAAGCTGGTAGACCTGACCAGAGAAGAGCGGGTTCCCGCCTTAAACTTGCTTCAGAGACTGCCTGAAAAAACCTATAATAGCGTCGCCGAGGTCATTACCACACTCAAAACAATCACTTAGCGGTGCCACAGTTGGCTGACATCCGGCTAGGAACCTGCGGCTGGAGCTACCGAGACTGGGTGGGACCAGTCTACGGGAGTAAGAAGGAGAGTAAGCTCAAGGCCTACTCCAAGATCTTCAAGACCGTGGAGATCGACTCCACCTTCTACCGTTACCCCGCCAAAGGCACCGTCATGGGCTGGACTCGATACTCACCAGAAGGCTTCAAGTTCAGCGCCAAACTCTCCAGACTCATCACCCACCAGAAGATGCTCAACCTCGAGGAAGGCGTGGAAGAAGACCTAGAACGCTTCTGCGAGCTGATTCAGCCCCTACAGCTCAATGGGAAACTGGCCTGCCTCCTCATACAGCTCCCCCCAAAATACGAGTACGACCTCGACCACCTGGAAAGCTTCCTGGAGATCCTTCCCTCACAGTTCAGATTCGCCATCGAGTTCCGCGACCTCTCGTGGATGAGAGAAGAAACATGGAGGCTTCTAAAGAGATACAGAGTGGCCTACACCATCGTCGACGAGCCGCTGCTACCACCCGAACTCCACATAACCTCCGACCTCGCCTATTTCCGGTGGCACGGCAGGGGCAGCCGACCCTGGTACAACTACCTGTACGACAAAGAGGAGCTGAAGCCTTGGATTCCCCGAGTGGAGAAAGTAGCTGAAGAAGTGGACACAGTGGTGGGCTACTTCAACAATCATTACCATGGCTATGCGGTGGAGAACTGCCTCCAAGTCCTAGAGATGTTGGGAACCTTATCGGAGGGGCAGGAGAAAGCCCAGAAGACTGTGGAGGAGTACTTCCAAAGAAGGAGCAGAGAGATGAAGCAGAAGCCTACAACCCTAGAAGCTTTCGTAGAGGCCAGAGAGCTGAACCTCCAACAGCTTCTCCAATCCTTCATGGACCACAGACGCCTCAAGAGAGCTAAAGGCATAAAAGATGACGAGCTCCAGATCCAAGACGTGTCCCAAGACCGGATCAAGGCCCTGATCCGAGACTACCACATCCTCATCGACCTCAAGAACAGAGCAATCCTACACGACTGTGCGGATTGGAGCCGAGTCCTGCCCAGCAAGAAGTTCTGCAAACATGTGGGAAAGCTGCTTCTGTCACTGGATATGGAGGTGGCTGTAAAATTCCTGCGACAGATTTACGCCAACAAAAATCTCTGGCAGTTCAAACCCTACACAGACTGACCACAGCTAGGGTTTTACTTTCAGCCAAGACTCTCTAGTAGTGTAGAATATTCTTCCACTCAATCCTTATCTAACCTCCCGAACCCCTAACTCATCCCCCACCATAATCAGGAGAAATCCTTCCTGCCCAACAATCCACAACAGACCATATCCCTTTCAGATCAGCTCACCTTCGGAATGCCACCCCTAGACCAGAAGCTGGCTCCCGTGCAACTGGGAAGATTCACCGTCTTCTACGGCTCTCCCTACAGCATAACACTCTCCTTCCTCCTATCAGTCAGATCCCAACTACCACCAGAAGAGGGGGGCTTCGACTCCCCAGCAATCTTCATCGACGGAGGAAACACCTTCAACCCCTACCAAGTCTCCTTCCTAGCCCGAAAACAAGACCTACCCCCAAACAACCTTGCAGCAGATCTTCATATCCCGAGCCTTCACAGCCTACCAACTCACCCAACTACTCTTCCAGAGAGTGAACCAAGCACTAGAGGACTATAGGGCCAAATTAGTGGTCATCTCAGACATTACTACACTCTATCTGGATCGGGATATGCCCAAGACCGAGGCTCAAGTGGTCTTCAACAAGCTAACCCAACACCTCACACAGCTGGCCTCAGAGAAGAATCTGGCAGTCCTCGCCACCCACATACCCCACCACCCAACCAAACTGAGCATCTTCCTACAGGCAGCACTCCACGGAAGAGCCGACACCCTCCTAAAACTGGAAGAAGATAATCGAATTTTGAGGCTGATGTTGGAGAGACACCCCAATCTCAAACCCAGAACCGTCCAGCTACCACTGAACTCACTAGGCAACAGCGTCA
>JABAHQ010007520.1_pt1 | contig 18876 bp, 19 predicted proteins | sample 7062091 | NCBI WGS metagenome assembly JABAHQ01 (sample SAMN14534359, study PRJNA622989) | marine sediment metagenome | biome: marine biome [ENVO:00000428]; feature: marine pelagic biome [ENVO:01000023]; material: deep marine sediment [ENVO:00002113] | place: India: Gulf of Kutch | collected...
CACGATGTGCGGCCACGGCATCATCGGCATCACCAAAGTGGCGCTGGAAACGGGCATGTTGCCTATGACTACTCCAGAGACCGTTATCAAGATCGACACGCCGGCCGGTCTGGTCACCGCGCGCGCCAGCGTGGCCCAAGGGCAGGTGGAAAGCGTCTGTTTTCACAATGTACCTTCCTTTGCGTTTGCCTTGGATGAAGAAGTTGACGTCCCAGGCCTGGGTCCGGTGCGCTACGATATCGCATTTGGAGGAGCATTTTACGCATATGTTAGGGCAGAGGCGGTTGGCCTGACCTTAACTTCGGAAGGCTTTCGCCCCCTGATCGAAATAGGGATGGCCATCAAGCGAGCGGTTAGGGCCAGCCGGCCCATTACCCACCCCTTTGAAGCGGACCTGAGTTTCCTCTACGGCGTTATCTTTACCGAGCCGCCGCGGGGCGAAGAGGCCCATAGCCGCAACGTCTGCGTCTTTGCCGAGGGCGAGGTGGACCGTTGCCCGACGGGCACGGGGGTCAGCGGAAGACTGGCCCTCCATTATGCCCGGGGCGAGATCGGCGTGGATCAACCCATCGTCATCGAGAGCATTATCGGTAGCCGGTTCACCGTGCGCATTGTCCAAACCACGACCTTCGGTCCCTACCCGGCCATTATCCCGGAAGTAGAGGGTGCGGCTTACATTACCGGCCGCCACGAATTCCTGATTGATCCCGCTGACCCGTTGCGCGAGGGATTCATTCTGCGCTAACGAGTAAAGGAGGCTAAGAAACATGTCAGTTCATCCAAGTGCCCCTAATTATGAAGGACGAATCAACAAGGTACAGAGAGCTATGGCCCAAGCTGATGTTGATCTCGTTATCCTCAATTACTCCGCCAATTTTACCTATCTCACAGGGATGCAATATCCCCGGGCGAACCCTACAGGGATTGCGTTCCCCCAGGATTGGCTGCGGGCAGCCATCCTCACTCAGGAAGACGGACCGATATTGGTCACCAGCGGGGACATCAATGAATTTGAAGGCCCCGCCGCCTCCCGGCCGTGGATAACCAATGTTCAGGGTTACGATGGGCTGGGCNNTCCCAGTTTGGGCACCCGGCCAAAGTCGCCATCTCTGAGCCAACCTGGGCTCTCGCCGCAATGGCCTTCCAGTCCGCTCTTCCTCGGGCAAGTTTCACGATGGCCGAACCCCTATTCTGGCCTCTGCGTGAGGTGAAACAAGAGTACGAGATGGAGCGCATCAAAGGCGCGGCGGAGATAACCGACCGGCTGTTCGGTGCTGCTCTCAAGATGATGAAACTCGGCGTCACCATTCAGGACATCGCCGATGAGATTGACGCACAGATGCTCAGATTGGGCGCGTCCGGGAGCTCGTTTCCACCTGGCGTCATCTTCAACGGGCCAGGGTTTGAAGGTCGAGGCGGAACCGATAAATTCGTGCCGCTCCAACCCGGCTGTATGGTCGCCTTCGATATCGGCGTGGTGTACAAGGGATACTGTTCTGACTTCGGCCGCAGTGTCATCGTGGGTGAACCCAAACCGGAGTTCGTCAAGCACTACGAGTTGTTGAGGGAAGCCAGACAGGCCGCAGTAGCTCGCATTAAACCTGGTGTGTCCATGTGCGAGGTCCACGAGGAGATCCATCGCGTTTTTGCGAGCTACGGATGGGAGGAGGAAGGCCGAGTCCTATTCGGTCATAACTTGGGCTTGGACATTCATGAACCACCCTACGTCACCGCCTGGGATCGAAGCCGCCTGGTCCAGGATATGGTTCTAACGATAGAGCCGCGGGCCTACCGCAAGGGCATAGTGGGCGGGCGGATCGAGGACATGATCCGTGTCACTGCTGATGGGGCCGAACCACTGACTAAATTCTCCCTCGAACCATTATTCATCTAGTAAACTATTTTCGTGCAGTATGATTGCTTAATGCCTATCGTTCAAAAAACATAGAGAAGGACCACCGCTAGCAGCCCTCCAACAAACAGGAACGCAATAATCAAGGGAATAAAGAGTTGGTATGCAGCGATTACAAAGGCAATGATATCTTTATTGTCAACATTATCAAGGTTCTCAGAGATAAATGCTTCCTCCCTATCTGGCTTTGGTAACTGTCTATTCAGTCTGAATATCCGTTTGATACTCATCGGATGTTTCACACCTCCCCTGCCCGGTAACAGGCGACCAAATGTCCTCCGTCGGAATCTCTCAGTTCTGGCTCTTCGAGCTCACATCCGGATGCGGCGATAGGGCATCTGGGGTGGAACCTGCAACCGGCTGGAGGATTGGTTGCGCTAGGAACTTCCCCTTTTAAGGTGAACTCCTCAGAGCGAGCCCGCGCATCGGGATCTGGCTTAGGAGAAGCTACTAGTATGCCTTTTGTATAAGGATGTAGCGACGCATCAAATACCTGCTCTCTTGACCCATGTTCCACGACTTTCCCGAGATACATAACACCTATGGTATCACTTATGTGCCTGATTACATCGAGATCATGGGAGATGAACAAATACGTCAGATCTAACTGCTCTTTAAGCCAGTTGAGCATGTTTAGGATTTTTGCTTGAACTGACACATCCAACGCGGACGTAGGCTCATCCAGGACGACGAATAGGGGATCTCCGGCCAAGGCACGCGCAATAGCCAGCCTTTGCCTCTGCCCACCGCTGAACTCGTGCGGGTATCGATACAGATGCTCCGCCTTCAGCCCAACCTTCTCCAGAAGCTCTAGGACTAGATCGTCTCTATCCTCCCCGTGAGCTATGCCGTGGATCGATAGCGGCTCACCTACAACATCAGCTATAAGCATTCTGGGATCCAGAGAGGAGTAAGGGTCCTGAAAGACTATCGCGGTTTCGCGTCTGAATCTCTTTAACCCTTTCTTCGATAGCTCGAATATGTTCCTGTCATTAAAGTAAATTTCGCCCGAGGTTGGCACGATTAGCCGTAAAATTACTCGCGCGAGGGTGGTTTTACCACATCCGCTCTCACCAACCAGCCCGAAAGTCTGTCCTTTGTTGATTGATAAACTCACCCGCTCCACTGCATGCACTCTGCCCACCTCTCTCAAGAATCCTTTTATCGGGAAGTATTTCGTCACTTCTCTGCATTCGATCAATCTAGTCAACTTAGTTCCTCCGCGTCAATCGTGTCGGTGGCAGGCGACTATATGCCCCGGATCTATTTCAACGTCTTTAGGCTTCTCCTTTACACATATCTCCTCCGCAAATTCACATCGCGGGTGAAATCTGCAACCTGAAGGGGGATTGATCAGTCGAGGTACCGTGCCGGGGATCTCTTCCAACTCTCTGCCAGCGCTCTCCACTCGGGGGATGGCTCTCTGAAGCTTCATGGTGTATGGATGCTTGGGGTCATAGAATATCGTCCGCACATCGGCTAGCTCTACAATATTTCCAGCGTACATTACGGCCACTCTATCACACATCTCAGCTATGATACCAAGATCATGGGAGATCCATAATACCGAGCTTCCAAAGTCCTTCTGCAAATTCTTTACCAGGTTCAGAATCTGTCTCTCTATTGTAACGTCCAAATTTGTCGTCGGCTCATCGGCAATTAGCAAGTCTGGTTGGCAGATCAGAGCCATAGCAATCATAGCTCTTTGACGCATTCCCCCACTGAACTCATGAGGGTAACTATTTGCTTTGTCGGCCGGATCTGCTATGCCCGTATGCTTGAGCATTTGGATTGCACTTCTCCAAGCGCGCTTAGGCTTTACCTTTTGGTGATAGATGAACGGCTCGCCCACCTGATAACCGATCTTGAACAGAGGGTTTAGAGAGCTTGTCGGGTCTTGAAAGATTATTGAGATTCGCGAGCCTCTAATCCTATTCATTCCTCTATCAGTCTTCTCCAGCAGGTCCTCACCGTCTAGCAGAGCCCTTCCAGAGATGACCTTCCCGGGCTTCGGGACCAATCCTAGAATCGATAAGGCGGTAACGGACTTGCCACAACCACTCTCGCCGACCAACCCGAAGACCTCTCCCTTGAGTATCTCAAAGCTGATCCCGTCCAGGGCTTCGACGACGCCCCCGTAGGTGAAAAATTGAGCTTTCAGATTTTCAACCGCTAAAAGCCTATCCTTTTTCTCCATTTCACCTCGGTAAGCCTTCTAAGCTTTGGGTCCAGGGCATCCCTAACGCCATCGCCCAATAAGTTAAATCCCAATACAGTCAGTGCTATTGCAAATCCAGGGAACATTGAAACCCACCATGCCTGAAGCAGATATCTTCTTCCATCGCTGACCATCCTTCCCCATTCCGGCAGAGGAGGCTGTGCGCCAAATCCCAAAAAACTCAAAGCTGCAGTTGCCGTGATAATAGCCCCCATATCCAGCGTGAAAGTGACCAGAATCGGTGAGAGGCAATTCGGTAGAATATGGCGGAACATGATAGAGAACCTGCTTGCTCCCCGGGATCTTGCTGCCTCCACATACGTGCTCTCACGCACGGACAATGCTTGACCTCGAACCACCCTGGTGTAGAGGGGCCACCACACGATTGATAGAGCCATCATAGCATTTACAAGAGAGGGGCCAAGCGCCGCTGAGAAGGACATCGCCAGTATGAGATATGGAAATGCCAGGAAGACATCCGTGGTCCTCATAACAACCTCATCGATCCATCCCCCGAATAGCCCGGCAATCCCTCCCAGAAGTATACCAATGGGGACTGCAATTGCTAATACCGACAGGCCAGCCCTCACGCTGTATCTCGCCCCGTGCAACATCCTGCTTAAAATGTCCCTTCCCAACTTGTCCGTCCCCAATAGGTGGCTGGGTGAGGGAGAAAGGAACCTGTTGGCGATATCGGTCTCATAGGGATCATAAGGGGCTATATATGAGCCGAAAATTGCTATGAAGATGAAGGTGGCTACAATGAACGACCCGACAGCAGCTAATAGGCTTTTTCTGAGTACGTATAACGTGAGACCTAACTCCTTGATCGAGGGTTTCATTCTCTTCTTCAGGAGCCGATATCTAGAGTAAAGAGCCAGGGTTTCCAATCTCATCTAGCTTTTTCCTCCTACCCTTATCCTTGGGTCGATAAAGCTATAGAGTATATCAACGGTGAAATTAGAGAGAAGCATTACCAATGCCGCCACCAAAGTAAATCCTACAATTGCCGGCAGGTCAACCTGGACTATTGATCCCGCAGCATACCTTCCCATGCCAGGCCAGGCAAATATTGTTTCGAGTAAGACGGTGCCCGAGAGCAGCCAGCCAAAGGTTATGCCTAAGACTGTAAGTGGAGGAATGAGAGCATTCTTCAAAACGTGCCTATAAGTAACGATCCTTGCCGGCAAGCCTTTCGATTTAGCCGTCACTATGTATTCTAATTCGACGACCTCCAGCACGCTTCCTCTGGTTATTCTGACAAGATAGCCCATCGAATAGAAAGCCAGGGTGGCTGATGGCAATATCAGTCTTCTCAGGCCATCCGCAAAGGCTGCCAGGTTATGATTCAGTAGACTGTCGAGTAGAATGAAGCCTGTAAAGCGATGGATCTCGACCGCAGAGCGACCGGCGGCCGGGAACCATCCTAACTGATAATACAGGAGGAATTGTAGCAATAGCGCAGACCAGAATAGCGGGGTGGAAACTCCGGTGAGAGCAACGATTCTTGAAAAATGGTCCAGTAATTTATTCCGTTTGAGCGCTGAGACGACACCAAGGGGAACTCCGATAATCGCCGCAATTAAAAATGCGGAAAAAGCCAACTCAAAAGTAGCGGGGAAGAAGGCCTTCAAATCATCCAATACCGGCCGATGGGTTGTAGCGGAGAGACCGAAATCAAAGTGCAATATGAGATTTCTTAGGTAATAATAGATTTGAAGGTATAACGGATCGTTGAGATGATATCTCTCCCTCAATGCCTCCACTTGTTCAGGGCGGGCGCGTTCGCCTGCCCAAGCCCTGGCTGGATCGGCGGGAATGACGTAGGAGATAACGAACACCAGGACCAAGACACCCAGTATGACGGGTATGAGAAGCAATAATCTCCTTAGGATATAATTGCGCAACTGCATGCTTGCTCCTTCTCTCTAGCTCGCTGACTCCTCACAGTGTGGGGATGAAACGACAGGGGGGCAGGAAGGTTATAGACTCCTGCCCCCCGATGAAGAAGTTGCTTCTCCGATCTACGTTACTCCTCAACGTATAGGGCGGCAAGGTTGGGCGGCAGGGTCGGGTTATAGTAGTAGCCCTTCACCCTGTTAGTCAAGACGACAATGTTGGCCACCTGCGCCACCCAGACGTAGGGAGCGTCCTCAAACGTCAATTCCTGAATCTGCTTGTAGATCTCCGCGCGCTTCTCCCGGTCGGTCTCCCATTTGGCTTGGTCGATCAACGCATCCATCTCGGGGTTGCTGTAACTCGAACCGTAGATCGCGTCAGAGTTGTCCGAATTGAGGATGGCGTCTGCGTAGTTATCCGGGTCCGCGTAATCGGGCAGCCAGCCAGTGAACATGCCACCCGACTCATGGTTCCGCATCACCTCGTAGGCGATGGCCCAGGTAATCTCCCTGATGATGAGGTTGAAGCCGATCTTCTTCAGGTTGTTCTGCCACATCAGGGCTTCCTGCATCCGGTTCTCAGCGCCAATGGGGAGCAGGACCTCCATGTCGAGTCGCTCGCCGTCCTTCTCGCGAATTCCGACACCGGGTTCACCTGCCCATTTCCAACCCGCGGCATCGAGCAGTTCGTTGGCCTTTTCAATGTCGAGCCGGTAGCGGGTCTCTTCCGGGATTGTGTAGTGCCCAAACATGCCGGCGGGAATCGCGCCTGTCAATCGAGCGGAGTAGCCCTGGTAGATAAACTGGAGAACGGACTTATACGGAAATGCGTAGGAAACTGCTTGCCGCACTGTCTTCTCCGCCAGAGCGCCCCTACAGCCTAACACGATGAACTCGACGTCGAACGAGTCGAGGGCTTCGATGGTCAACCCTTCCGCACCGAGGACATCGGGAATATTGACGGACGGGAAGTGGTCATGGAGATCGGCGTCTCCCTTCCGCAACATCAGGACTCGTGTCCCAACCTCAGGGATGATTGGGGCCTCGATCGTCTTGACCTTGGCCGGCTCTCCCCAATATTCATCGAATCGCTCTAATACAAGCCGTTCCGCAGGGGTCCACTCCTTGAGTTTGTAGGGTCCCGATCCGCAGCCCTCTTCGTTCTGATTCATCCATTCATTCTCTTCCCCTTCGACGATGCCCCCATGTGCCTCCACACAGGCCGGGTTTACGATCGAGCCGAGCATGGTCGCAAAGACACCGAGAGCTGCAGCGTATGGCTCGGTCAGCGTAATCTCGACGGTATAGTCACCGCGAACCTTGGTGCTATTGAGGTCCATCATCTGAGCGAACATCCAAGACGGCGGTTGATTCATCATGAGCACTCGGTCGAACGAGTACTTCACCGCCTCGGCCGTGACGGGGGTTCCGTCATGGAACACAGCATCCTCTCTTAGGTAGAAGGTGTAGACCAAGCCGTCTGCGGAGATGTCCCAGTCCTTGGCCAGCTCCGGGGCAAACTTGGTCGCATCTTCTCCTTCATACGTGATCAGTTGATTGTACACGTTCTCCAGAATTACCCATGATCTGGCATCGTATGCAGTCGCCGGATCGGCTTCCCCAGGTTCACCGTAGAATAGATAAACCAACTTATCCGAATCCTGTGCAGCGATTCCTCCTACTAGTAGGAGCAACATCCCTACCATTAGAAACGCCGCTACTCTAGGCCAGATGCCCTTTCTCATTTTCGACCTCCTTTACAATTATTGGGTTCAACTCTATTCACACTTCTTTATCTATCACCTCCTTTTCAACTTCTAATCTATCTGTTGCCAAATCTCAGTGACAACAGCTAGCCGGCAAACCCTTAACAATAACAATAGCACATTCCCGCAAGCTTGTCAACTTCGCGAATTGCCTCACCGAAAATAAGCTCATATGACCTACTAAGGCGTGTACAGTTAACCTTGGAGAGAAATATTCAAGTTCTCAAGCAACCGATAGGCCTCCTCCGACCCTGAGCTAGGGGGGCCTTCGCCCGGAATAAGGTAAGATCGGTTCGGCTACCATGGCCACTGTCATACCCTAAATGACATTATATTCAGCGACCGTCTCCTTGGAGAAACGCTCCAGGCTCAAGGGGGTGGTGTCCAGATGGGGCTCTTCCCCCGAGATGAGCTCAGCCAAGAGCTTTCCCACCGCGGGAGAGTGCATGAAGCCATGGCCGCTGAAGCCACAGGCGACGTAGAAGTTCTCTACGGGCGTTCTCCCCAGGATAGGGTTGTGATCTGGAGTAATGGCATAAAGCCCGGCCCAGCCCCGGATTATCCTGGCCTCTCCCAAGATAGGGGCACGGCGCAAAGCCTGTTCCACTACTTTCTCCAAGAAGGGNNGAAGGGCCAATCAACGTTGGTATTGAAGCTACTCCGCTCATCGCGGTCGCTCATCCCCATGAGAATACCTCCATTGGGCTCCTTGTGGAAGTAGAAACTGGTCGTAAAATCGACGATAAAGGGGGCGTCCTCCGGCACTTTGTAAAAAGGTTCGGTAGCGAAGCTCTGTCTCCTATATGGCTTCACCGGCAACTCTATCCGGGCCATCCTCCCTACCCATGCTGCATAGGGACCAGCGGCATTGATGACCACATCGGCAGCGACATCGCCCCTGGTTGTTGCCACTCCCATTGCTTTACCGCTCTTTAGGGGAATGCCTTGGACTTTAGTCCGTTCGACGATCCGCGCTCCAAGCTCCCTGGCTCTCTTGGCATATATCTGCAGAACCCCATAGGGATCGACCCAGCCGTCATCGGGACAGAAGGTCGCCCCTACTATATCCTTGGTATTGAGGTAGGGAGCTATCGCGTGAACCTCATTAGGGGACAGTGTTCGTGCATCTACCCCTAATCGCTGCTGCATCTCGACGTTTTTGTGAAAGACCTCCATCTCCTCGCCGGTGGTGGCCAAGATCAGGTAGCCGTTTTGCTGAAGCTCTATCGCGTTTTCCGTCTCTCGGGCCAACTCCTCAAAGCCCCGAATGCTCTCGATGGAGAGCTGGACGTTGACCTCGGTGGAAAACTGATGCCTTATCCCTCCGGCACCAGCAGCAGTTGCCCCTTCGCCTATAAGGTCCTTCTCCAAGACGATCACATCTCTGAAGCCGCTTGCGGTCAGGTTGTAGGCGATGCTGATCCCAACGATCCCTCCGCCAACGATCGCTACCTCGGTGGATCGGGGAAGGTTTTTCATATCCATCTCATATTCCTTCGGCTCTGGCGGATTGGCTGTTCAACTGCTTTTCCTGGACTGCTTGGCCGCAGCGCATTCTCTTTTTAGAGCCTACTGACTTGAGGAGGAATATCGCCCTTCAGTATCGCGGCCGCCACTAAAGACGAAGCAGCCAGCTCCTCTGGTAGGGGGCTGGCTGCCGACTCCCCATGCTGAAGGTCCGTTCAAATTTGAGCTAGCGGGATTGGGCTATTCTCCTCCTATCTCATAGGGAACGAGTTCTCCTTCGTGATACATCCTCCAGCGGACCTCTTCTCTGACCTGCATGCCGTCCTCGTCCATATCTTTGTCCCCGGTGACGCCCTCATAGCGCTTGGCGACGATGGGGATGGCAACCCCCACGGCGTCGGGATCGGCAGTCCCCGCGAAGTTGATCGCCATCGCGGCGATCCAGGTGGCGTCGTAGGCATAACCACCCCATACCGTGGGCGGATCCTCTCCATATTTCTCCCGATAGCTTGCCAGGAAATGTTCGGCCGGTTCCGTGCCAGCTATCCATCCCTTGATGCCTTCAGCTACCTCGGGGATATCCTCAACCTCAGCGACCCACATGGTCATGTAATCGGCCCACCAGCCTTGCGGGGGCGAAAGTCCTAGCTCGTAGGCCTGCTTCAAGATCAGCCTGGACTCTGTGCCATAGGCAGTAAAGAATACCGCTTCAGGATTCTCTCTAAACAGAGACTGTAGCTCGGCCCGATAGTCGGTCTTGAACCGTTCATAGCGAATTTTGGAGATACATTCCCCGCCGTGCTCTTCCACGTACCTGCACGCCCAGATCTCTATCCCGATGCCAAACGGGTTGTTTATGGTTATCGAACCCCACTTCGTCGCTCCGGTGTCTTGCATGGCGCCCTCTGCCAAGACCTGGCCTAGGACGTCATCGAGGCCGATTACATCGAAGAAGTACGGACCGATATCTCGCAGAGCTGGAGAGGTTGAAGCCACCGCGATCTGGACGACGCCTTGGGCGTTCGTATATTCCCCGGTAGGCAAAGATGTCCCGCTGGCGTAGGCTCCTAGAATGAGAGGAACCTTGTCCACCTCGACCAGTTTGTGGGCGGCTTCGATCCCGGCCTCCGGGCGTGATTCGGTGTCTTCGATGATCACCTTCAACGGCTCGCCGAGGACCCCACCGGCAGCATTGATCTCCTCCAAGGCTAACTCGCTGCCCCGCTTCATATCCGTCCCCGGACTGGAATTGGCACCGGTGAGCGGGTAGATTGCGCCGATAGTCACCTGTTGTTCCGCGGCTACGAGACCGGTCATCCCACTGAAAAGCGTAGCCCCCCCTAAAACTACCATTAGGAGTAAACCCATCCTGGACAACCTGTTCACCTTAATCCCCCCTTCTAATTTTTACCATTCCCTTCATTGTTTTGTTCATCCACCACCCCCCTCCGAAACCTTTAAACCAAGTATAGCACAACCTGAACGATCTGTCAAGAGGAGTCATATCCTACAACTATTTGTCGGTTTTCCTAGGTTGAAGGACAAATTCCTGAGTTACCCACCGAGATAAGCTTCTCTGATCCGCTCATTATCAAGGATCTTGTCCGCTTCGTCCTCAAATTCGTTCTTCCCCATGGCCAGGACATAACCTCTGTCTGATATCCCCAATGATTGATAGGCATCCTGCTCAACGATCACAATTGCGGTGCCCCTCTGGTGAATCTCCACGATCTTCTCGAATACCGCTTGGGCCACCTTGGGGGACAACCCGGCTGATGGTTCATCGAGCAAGAGGAGTTCAGGATCGGTCATCAGCGCTCGGGCCATGGCCAACATCTGCCTCTCCCCGCCGCTCATTGTCCCTGCTCTCTGCTTCCTCTTCTCCTTTAATATAGGAAATAGTTCACCGGCCTCCCCTATCTTCTTCCTGACCGTGGCCCCATTCTCGGTATACCCTCCCATCTCCAGGTTCTCTTTTACTAGAAGGGAGGGGAAGACGTTGTTAAGCTGAGCGACATATCCTACCCCCCTTTTAACCTTCTCGTCCGGTTGCAGCTCGGTGACGTCCTCACCATGGAGAATGATCTTTCCCTTACGGGGTATTAGATAGCCCATAATCGTCTTGAGCAGGGTAGACTTCCCGGCCCCATTCGGGCCAATGATGGTCACAATCTCATCTTCAGCGACGGAAATCGAGACCCCGTGGAGAACCTCCATGTCCCCATAACCTGAAAATATATCCCCGACCTCCAGCATCTTCATTTCTCAGACCAACAGATTCAGCCTATATTCCGAGGTTAAGCTCATCCTTTGATCTTACCGGCGCCCGTTCCGCGCCCCTCTTTCCCAGGTAGGCTTCTAAGACCTCCTCGCTCTTCTGGACTTCTTCAGGTGTCCCTTCAGCTATTACCTTCCCGAAATTCAGCGCCACAACCTTATTACAGATACCACTGATCACCTTCATATTGTGCTCTATTGCTAAGAATGTCTTTTCTCTCTCACTTTGTAGCTTTTTTATCACTCCCAGCAGGCTCTTAGTCAGGGTCGGATTGACCCCGGCGGTCGGCTCGTCGAGGAGGATGAGGTCGGGATCGGCCATGAGGATCCTCGCCAGGGAGAGGAGTTTTTTTTGCCCTCCGGAGAGATTCCCCGCATATTCATCCCGCAAGTCAAGCAATCCGACCAACTCCAACAGCGAGCGGGCCCTTTCGAAGTTGGCTCTCTCTTGGCTTAAGATCTTTCGATATCGCAACAACGCATTCACCACCCCCTCCCCTAGCTGACCCTGGGGGGCGAGGAGCATGTTCTCCAGCACGGTCATCCCTTGAGGGCTTTGGCTGATCTGGAAGGTCCTGCAGAGTCCCCTTCTCGCGATCTCATGGGGAGGGAGGCCATCGATCCTCCTCCCCTTGAAATAGATCTCCCCCCTGTCCTTGGTGTAGAAGCCGGACATGATATTGAAGAGGGTCGTCTTCCCCGAACCGTTGGGGCCGATCAATCCTGTAATGGAACCCTTTTCTACTTCTAGAGAGACCCCATTTAAGGCCTTCAGCCCCCCAAAACTCTTGTGGATTCCTTTAACGATCAGCATCCGGCCCCCTCAATGCCTCATAGCTTCTCTTTCTCTCTTTGACCAGGCCTTGCTTCATGAACAGCATGGCCAAGACGATCAAGGTCCCGATGAAGACCATCCTGAGGGAGGCGATGAGCTGGGGATCGATTGGGAGATAATCCTTGAGAAACCGGGTAGAGCTGTAGAAGGCCTGTACCACCACCGTCCCTACGAGGGCCCCGAGGTAATTCCCCTTTCCCCCGACGACGACCATGGCCCAGATGATGAAGGTCACGATGACCTGGAAGGCGAAGGGGTCGATAAAGGTGGTGAAATGAGCATAGAGGCTCCCGGCAATCCCTCCAAAGACTCCTCCAATGGTCATTACTTTCATTTTAAATCTGGCCGTGTCTTTCCCCAAGGCCTCCGGCAGCTCATCTCCCTCTCTGATCGCCTTGAGTACTCGCCCAAAGGGGACGCTCGACAGCCAATTTAAGATTAGGTAGGTCAACCCGAGAAAGAGGAGGACCAGGCCTAGGTAGAAGAGGGGATAGGTGTGGATAGAGAAGAGGGGCCGCAATGGCTGGGGGATGCCCCCGATGCCGAATGAAGCCCCGTGGTATGGCCCCATCAAAGATTGGTTGAGGAAGATCAACCGGACAATCTCCGCGGCGGCCAGGGTGGCAATTGCCCAATAGTCCTCCTTTAGATGCGCCGTGGGGATGGAAATGAGGAAGCCGAAAAGGCCAGCGGCGGCCATAGCCCCCAAAAGTCCCACCAAGAACGGGAGATCGACAATTAGGGTTAAAATGGCGGATATATAAGCCCCGAGCATGAAGAAGACCACATGGCCGAAGTTGCTTAGCCCAGTCAATCCATACTGAAAGTTGAGGGATAGGCTAAGGATTCCGTAGATCCCAATCATAGTTACCAGATAAATCAAGTAGTTTATCATCTGGCCTTCCTCCTGCCCAGAATCCCTCGCGGTTGGATGAGCAAGATAGCAATTAGAATGGAAAAGCTGATCGCTGCCTTATAACCGCTGGGGATATACCACTTATCGACGAAGTGGAAGAGCCCGCCGAGGTTGACCAAGTTGGCGAAGTTGAAGTAGAGGCCAAAATTCTCCGCCAATCCTACGACAAGAGCGCCGAGTAATGCTCCATAAGGATTCCCAAGCCCTCCCAATATTGTGGCCGAGAAGACCGGGATGATGATCGCAAACCCCATAATTGGCTTGAGATAGGTTTCCAAGCCGATTAAACTCCCCCCAACCGCAGCCAGTGCCGCGCCGATGAACCAGACCCAGATGATGATCTTCTCTGTGGCAATTCCGCTGGCCTGAGCCAGCTCCGGGTTATCCGAGGTGGCCCGCATCGCTTTTCCCAACCTCGTTCTGTTCAATAGAAGATACAAAGAAAACATGAAGATGAGCGCTGTAACAACAATCACAATATGCAAAGGCGTAAACCTGACTCCTCCAACTATGAGGGGCTTTTGGAGTGCCAGAGCATAGTTTCTCGGTGCTGGCCCCCATGCCGCTCTCACTACGTTCCTCAGGGCAATCGATAGGCCGAAGGAGGTAACCATCAAGGTCACAGCTCCCGCTCCTCTCAGGCGCTTGAAGATAGCCTGGTCGAGGCCGATTGCGATCATCCCGGTTAGGAGAGCGCCGAGGATGACCGCGAGGAAGATGTTGAAACCAAAGGCAACGTTAAAGAGGAAGGCCAGGTAGGCTCCAAGGGCGGCGAACTCCGTGTGGGCGAAGTTGGCGAATTTTAGAATATCGTAGATCATTGTCAATCCGACAGCGAGTAATCCCAATTCTGCTGCCGTAATGAGGCTGTTTACTAAAACCTGAACGATTTCCATTGCCCAACCCCCTTCTTTATCCCCGCTCCCTGGATGCAACTGGGGTGACTGTTTTACCTTTTCGGATTATATGCTCTGGGAAGTCCTTACGTCAAGGCTTTCGAGCTGATTGCACCGCATAGCTATAACTCCAATACTTTCCCCGCTTCTTTCTCTAGGGCCCTGTTGAAGATCTCGATTGCTGTTGCCATGTCCTCTATCGCTAAACCCAGGTTCATGCTGATAATTCGCTCGCTAGCCTTCCCCCTTCCTTGTTTAGATCCAGTGATCACCGCTCCTAAATCTCCATAGACAGGAGGAGTCTGGCGGAAATATCCTATCTTGCGGTAGTATTCAAATTGCTCCTCGTCGTCCACGTAGAACTTATCAGCGGAAACCGTGGCCTCCGGCTTCCAGTAGGAGTCGAAGTCGAGCGGCACCCCCAAAAATCCCTCTTTCAGCCACCCGCTTTCGATCACCGGCTGGGACTCCTTCAAGATCGGCGTCGCGGTTACGATTATATCGGCCCCCATGACGGCCTCTCGGGGGGTGTCTGCTGGCCGGATTTCCAGATTAAGCCAGTCCCCCATCTCTTGGGCATAATTTGCCAAAGCATCCTCATTGATGTCGTAAGCCTTGACCTGCTTTATATCCAGGACAGCGCCCAAGGCTAGCAGGTTGGAGCGCCCCTGGATGCCACAGCCGATGATCGCCACCACCCGGCTATCCTCGCGCGCCAGGTACTTGGCGGCCACCGCGGTCGCCGCCGCCGTCCGCACCTCGGTGATCCAGGTGCAGTCCATGATGGAGAGGGGGGCACCGGTTTTGGGGGAGTTCAGGATGAGCAGGCCTGTTATGTAGGGGAGGTTATACCTGAAGTTCTCCGGGTAACCGCTGACCCACTTGACCCCTGCCGCACCCATCTTGGGGATAAAGGCGGGCATCGCATGGATGAAGGCATCCTCCCTTGGATGGATCCCCGGCTTGGGAGGCATCTCTACCTCTCCCCGCCCCTTCTCGCGGAACGCCTCTTCGACAAAGGAGATCACCTCATCCATCGTTATCCCCAAGCCCTCGACATCCTTGCGGGACAGATATAGGATCCTGCCTTCCCTTTCCAAGTCTCGATAGCTTCCCTCGTCAATGCTCATTGGATGATCACCTCCCTTGGGGTCTTCCCCTTCCCTCGCTTGAACAGAATCCTCCGTCCAGGAGATATTTTAGGTTCCAACTATTGCCGCCATCAACTTCACTGNNTTCAACGAGGCCACCACCGCCGCGATCATCTCTGCCATCTACCGCCCAGTGTGACCGCGCTCCTCGCGGCGCAGAAGAGCGATCGATTGGCATCTCAACGGGTTGGGGTTGAGCTCGACCACTGACTCGCCGTTTTTCGATTAACTGGACAACTCTTTGGACTTTTCCGTCGCTCGATTGACGGCCTTGATCAGCGCTACCCGCAGCCCTCCGTCCTCGAGCTCCATCAGGCCATCTATGGTCACCCCCGCCGGGGTGGTGACCGTATCCTTGAGCATCGCCGGATGTTCTCCTGTGGTTAAGACCATCTTTGCTCCCCCGAGCAGCGATTGAGCCGCTAAAGTGGTGGCCAATCTCCGGGGCAGTCCGGCCTTCACCCCGCCCTCGGCCAAGGATTCGATGATGATGTAGGCATAAGCCGGTCCGCTGCCAGAAAGGCCGGTGACGGCATCCATTAGCTCCTCATCATCGATGACCTCAACCAGTCCCGTTGAGGCGAAGATCCTCTTGGCCCGCTCCGTATCTGCTGCTTTTGCATATTCTCCCGGACAGAGGACCGTCATGCCCTGATTGATTAAGCAAGGCGTATTGGGCATGGCCCGGATCACCGGGACCCCCTTTCCCAGCTTTTCGGTGATGAACCGGGTGGTGACGGCCGCGGCCAGGCTGATGATCAACTGCTCTTCGGTTACCGCGTCACGGATCTCCTCCAGGACCTTTCCCATCGCTTGGGGTTTCACCGCCAGGATCACGATATCCCGACCGGTTATCATCGCCGCATTATCGAGAAGAGTCCGGATGCCATAAGTCGAAGCGGCTTGAATAGCGCGCTCCTCGTGAGCCGTGCTTCCTACAATATTATCCGGCTTAACCAGTTTGCTCTCAAGCAAACCCTTTACTAGCGTGCCTCCCATCTTCCCTATGCCAATGACTGCGATCTTTTTGTCTTGCATTACAAATCTACTCCTCAGTCGTAGAGCCAGCCGCGAAGCGGGCTGAGTGTCCCAATAACAGTGGAGTCGCGCTCCTCGCGGGGGCAAACAACCACCGATCATACAACTCTCCCAACTCCTGTCCGGAGACCTCCTCAAATATCCCTAACAGGTCTTCAGTGGTGGCCACTCGATATTTGAATTGCTGAAAGTACTCCTGAAGGGCCGCAAAAAATAGCTCATCTCCCAGCTCCGCCCGGAGCGCCCGATAGAACAACGCCCCGCCGTAGTAGACGATTCGGAGATAATCATAATTGCCGCTGAAATAGTCGAGCGAAGCGGTAATCGGCGTGTCCAGCTCGGCGCGGGCTCGCCGGTAGCTTCTCTCCCAATCGGAGAACAATTCTCGAAAATCCGCCTCGCCGAGGAACTCCGCTACAAAAGCGCCTGAGGAGTAAGTCGCCAGGGCCTCATCAAGCCAGGGCTCCCCGATCACGTCGTTTCCCACCAGGCTATACCACCATTGATGGGCCACCTCGTGGGAGACGATCATGGCAAATTGAAGCTTTTCCCGCTCCAGATATTCCCTCGAGCCGTAGAGTCTATCCGAGGTCAATACCAGACCGGGATACTCCACCCCGCCGACCCACGGAAGGGGAGTCTCGATTAGGTCGAATTCGCTAAAGGGGTAAGCTCCATAGAGCCGGCTGAACAGCGCTATAGCGTTCGCCGCTGCGGCCAGGGCTGCCCGCCCGCCCGGGCTATCTCCTTCAAGGTAATATGAATTGACCGTGGTTTCCTCCACTGTCGCAGTGAGCCTCTTGAAATCGGGACTCATCCCGATGAAAAAGTCGCGCATCGGGCCGCTTATGTAGTGATGGGTAACCGTCCCGTCGGGATTGGCCATCCGCCCGACCTCTGTCCCGCTGGCGACCACGAGCTGGTCCGAAGGGGCAGTAATCCAGACCTCAAATAATGCTGTCTCACTGTAGACGGCGTCGCCCCAGCCATAGATCGGATCGAGGTGCCAGCCTTCCTCGTCATAGGCGGCCAGGATGGGAAACCAGTTGGCCAGCTTGAGCACGCCCCCAGAGTAATCATAGATTCCATAGGACGAGCCGTTGCGGCCGGCGAAGCCCTGGGGGACCAAGCCGGAGAAGTCAAGCTCCATCAGCAGTTCCTCTCCCGGGGAGAGCGGCTCTGCCAACTGGATAAGGGCAACTCCTCCGCCGAGCTCCAAGTGGGGTGTAATTGGTTCACCGTTGACCGTCACGTTGCCTAGCCCGAGGCTCCCCGCGCCGTAGATCGACTGGCCATTGGGATAGAGCCTCAAATACAGTTCACCTAAAGTCACCCCTTCATTGTTGACATAGCCCAGACGCTCATGGCCGCTGATCAGGGGTCCGCCTGGGGCGAAGCTGACCTCCACCCAAAGCTGGTATTGGGCGACCGGTCCGATAATCTCCAGGTCTCCCAAGGCCCCCGGGGACATCGCCGGGCCGAAGAGAGAGATTCCCGGTTTCGCTGTTCCCAGCGTTACCAGCCAGAGGATAAGAACTGCGGCAATGACTCTAGTCCGCATCCCTATCCTTGCCCTAATCTACTCCCAACCCTCGTGCGCCTCTCGCTCGTCTTCATTTCCTAGCCGGTGAATATAACCTCCGTGGAAAGCATCCAGACAAGCCCTGCCTCCGCCCCCAGGAGGGCAAAGTCGGCGTTGAGCCTGCCAGAATCGAATCCCAGCCCGCCGCTCCAGCGGCCGTCGGCATAGCGCCCCAGCCGGATGACAAAGGGCGCAAAGAGGGCCAGTTCCGCTCCCCAGCTCGCCCGCGGTGCCTCGGTTGGGGAGAGCGCAAGCTCCCCCGCGCCCCGGAGCCACCCCAGCTCAAGCCTCGCCCCGACCCGGGTGAGAGTCGTAGCGGACGGCCCCTCCCCGAGAATCGGACTGGTGAAGTTCACCCCAACCAGGAGNNCCAATCCCCAACGAGAGCCGTTCTCTCGCCCGCAGGGCGAGGGAACTAGCCCATAGCTCCCCCGATTCGTCACCTTTTGCGCTCAGTGCCAGGGATCCGGAGAGGGCCACGATGCCTCCGCGCCACGAGCCGCCGAGGAGCTTCAGCTCCCCCGCGGAGGGGTTACTACCTGGCGTAAGCCCAACCAAAATATGCATCCCCTCCAGCATTGCCGGGCCTGCGGGGTTGCAACTCCCCGCGGTGGCCTCGTCGGCCCAGGCGACGCAAGCTCCGCCCCGGGCCCAGGTCCGACTTCCCAGTCCCATCTCCAAAACCTCTCCCCCAACGGCAAGCCCTGGTAAAAGGGATAGAAAGAATATAGAGGCCAGTCGGAGCCAGCGCATCTCGGGCCTACTTGAAGGCGATATGCGTGCTCGTCTCCTTCACGCCGTCGACCTTATGGATCTTCGTCGCCACCGCCTCGCGGATGTCAGCCACGTTCTCCACCTCGATGCTGACGATGGCATCGTAATCTCCGGTGATGGGATAGGCCTCCTTGGCCTCGGGGAGC
>JABAHQ010001961.1_pt4 | contig 18863 bp, 22 predicted proteins | sample 7062091 | NCBI WGS metagenome assembly JABAHQ01 (sample SAMN14534359, study PRJNA622989) | marine sediment metagenome | biome: marine biome [ENVO:00000428]; feature: marine pelagic biome [ENVO:01000023]; material: deep marine sediment [ENVO:00002113] | place: India: Gulf of Kutch | collected...
AGCCACACGTACCGCCTTTTGGGCCAGCACCTCCACTGAATCCAGAATAGGCACATCAAGTTCGAGTTCCGAGGCAATCAGGCCAAGCTCGGTGCATCCCAAAATCAACGCCTGAATCCCTTGCTCGACCAGCGTTTCGCCAACCCTTTGAACAGTGTGCGACTCTTTCGATTGACGTTTCAAGTGCTGAATAGCTGCCTGCAGTTCGTTCAAATCCTGGCCTTCGGGAGCAAGCGATTGGATATTTATCTCCTCAAATGCTTTTTGATACAAACCGGTTCTAACGGTTCCTTTCGTGGCGAGAATCCCTACCTTACGGAGACGAGATGACGTTCTCAAAGCTGCTTCACGAACGACTTCAATTAGATTGATGATGGGCGTATCGATTTGCGCTTGTAACTCAGAAAAATAAACGTGGGCGGTATTGCATGGAATGCAAATTAAATCGGAGCCAGCTTTTTGCAAAATCGAAGCGCCTTTGATGAGGGCCAACAAGGGGCTTTCGCCGCGTCCAAAAACAGCTTCTGTGCGGTCAGGAGTTTGAGGATTGTTGTAAACGATTATCGGGATGTGGTCTTGATCTCGTTCTGCGGGCGTCAACTCCACCAATCTTCTGAAGAAAAGTACTGTGGCCTCCGGTCCCATTCCACCCAAAACGCCGATGGTCTTTTTTCGCATAGAGGGAAGGCTTGATTATTCAATTACCATGAGAATCGTGTCTTTTTCAACGGATTCTTTTTCCTTCTTGAAAACTTTTTTAACCACACCGTCTGTGGCGGAACGAATTTCGTTTTCCATTTTCATGGCTTCAATTATGGCCAAACTGTCGCCTCGATACACCTTCTGACCTTCATGTGCGGTGATTTGCATGATCAAGCCAGGCATGGGCGATTTTACCTCAACCTGACCGTGTGATTTTGAGTCCGCTTTGATTAACTTGCGGATTGCACGACTTCGTTCATCTTCTATTTCAACGGCGTACCTTCTGTCTTTCAGTTGAACTCGATAGCCCTCCTCCCCTGGTTCAATGAACAACTCATAAGGTCGATTATCTACCAACAGCAAGAAATGATTGGCGCCACCGAGGGGTCTCAGTTCTACTTCCTGATTTTGATCTCCAGACCTGACAATCGGTTTCGTATCAGACCTTTGAATTTCAAATTCGATCTCCCGATCGGGGAGTTTTGCAAATAGTTTTGTTGAGCTCTTTCTTTGCATTCGAACGATCTATGACGAGAAATAATGCTTTTTTAAGAATTTCTCCGTAATCTCAGGAAGGGCAAGATCGGCTAAGTCTGATTTATCAAACCAGCGGGCGTCCAATATATCCGAGGCAGGCGTCAGGGTTCCTGCCTTAAACTCAGTCTCAAAGTCTATCAAAACGTAGTGATATTTTATGTTTTCACGTGCATCTTTTTCGATGTAGTCGACCACATCAACCAATCGGACAGGAACCACCTCGATCCCACATTCTTCTTTAACCTCCCGAACTAACGCTTCCCGAGCGTTTTCACCCAGCTTGACCAGACCTCCGGGCAGTGTCCAGTAATTGGACTTGGGCTCAAACTTTCTTTTTACCAACAATAGTCGCTCATGCTTAAAAACTACCGCACCGACGCCAACCAGTGGTCGATTGGGATAGTTTCTTTTGCCGCCTCGTGTAGCCAATACCTAATTCCAATCTTCTTCGTCCCAGTCCTCTTCGTCGAAATCCTCTTCCTCATCTTCGTCATCCCAGTCGTCATCGTCGATGTCATCGTAATCATCATCCCAGTCCTCCTCATCATCCCAATCATCGAGATCATCTTCATCGTAGTCGTCGTAATCCATATGATTGTTGTTGTCGTCTTGCAATTTGAGAACTTCTGGTTTACGTTTTGAATCATCCTTCTGATGAACCATCAACTCTCCTCCAAAACTTCTTCGGCAATTCTAAATGATAATCAGTCTTAATTCTTGTTATTTGTCATCTCTGCTAAATCTTCTAGCAGACGATAAACGTGCTGCATCGCATCTGTGGCTTGCTGTTGCAGAATATCCCGGTTTTTTGGATCAACTTCGACTTTCTCGAGTCGTATTGGCTTGCCGACGTTCGCCGTCACTTTTACGAAGCGAGGAAATCGGGCGCCCGGTGGCAAGGCTTTTCTTGTGCCTCTGATGGCGATTGGAACCACGGGGCAATCCGCCATTTGAGCCAATCGAACAAATCCGGTCCGTGCTCTTGGCGGATTGGCCGGATTATGCTTTCTTGTGCCCTCCGGAGCCATATACACAACGTAACCTGTTTTTAAAAATTCGAGCGCTTTTTGAAATGCTTCTTGATCGCTTCCGTCGCGTATAATAGGAAACATATGCACTTTTCTCAGCCACCAGCCCAAAATGGGCACCTCAAACAACGTGTGCTTTACCATGGTTGTCGCCCTCTGGCGCACCACCAATGCCATCGCCGGTATATCCAGCAGACTATTGTGGTTGATAATACCAACAAACGGTCCCTTTTTGGGCAAATTATTCTGATTGTAACATTTGCCCCTGAAAAAAACCTTGATAATGAACTTAAAAATATAATAGGACGTCCAATATACCATCTCCTCCTCGCGCAATCGGGGGGAAAATAAGGCATTCAAATTATAAAAGCAAGACTTTTTTGCTAATCGAGTCTTCCATTTGAATGGACTTTAAAATCTGTTATTCTTAAACTTAACGATACAGATTATTCGACCTAATAATCCTCTCTACAGGAGGTGGCACCAAATATTTTATCGACCGTTCTTGTTGAATCAACGTTCGAATTTCCGTTGAAGAAATCTGTAGAATCGGGGCATCAAGCAGGTGTACGGATTCATGGTGCTTAAATTCAGGCGGGGCTTTCTCAAAGTCATTGCTCTCTCGCGGGAAGACGACAACATTACACATTTGCAAAATTTTCTCCGGCTCTTTCCATTTAGGAAAATCCATAAAGTTATCCGAACCGATTATCCAAAATAGCGATTGTGCAGAAATGTCCAGCTCTTTTTTTAAACGCAGGATGGTCTCGACGCTGTAATTGGTATCTGAACCGTGGATCTCAATTTCGGAGCAGTCAAAATCGGGGTTGCCTTGAATGGAAGCCTGCACCATTTTAAGGCGAAGTGCTTTTGCCGAATAAACTTCCTTGTGAGGTGGAGAACCGGAAGGGATGAAAATGACTTTTGATAGATGGAGCTCCTCCTTGATGTACTGAGCAATAATTAAATGTGCAATATGGATAGGATCAAACGTCCCACCGTAGAGACCAATTTTCAATTTATTTTTTTGTTATCTTTGGTTTGACTACTAAGGGGGGCTTTGCCATCCGTTTCCTGGGTTTTTGCCAATTCTGACTTGATTTCTTTCAATCGGCTAAACGAGTCTGCTCGAAACTTGCTTGCAGGATATTTTCTGAGCAGTTCTTCAAATGCTTCAGCAGCCTCAGCTAAACGATCCAATTCGTACAAGCATTCGCCCTTCCAATAGAGAGCAGGCTGGGCATATCTTGTGTCATAGTACTGCTCTAAGACGCCATTAAGATAGACCAAAGAAGCGTAACAATCGCTGAGCTTGCGATAAAGTTCCGCTGTTTTGTATTCTTTTTTGGCCAATTTGGTTCGGCATATTCTCAGACGTTTTTCAGCCTCCGGAACCAGATCACTGTTCGGAAAGTCTTCCAAAAAACGCTGGAAATTCTCCACAGCTTGTTTGGTATATTTTTGATCAAGAGGCGCCTTTGGGGACAGCTTGAAATCACACATCGCGATTTTAAATTCAGAGTCATCCACCCACTGACTTCTTGGGTACAAACGAACAAGTCTTCTGTATTCGTCTGCGGCCAGTATATATTCCTCTTCGTTGTAATGGCATTCGGCCAGATAAAATTGTGCCTCATCAATGAACGTCGCGCCAGGATTATTTAGCGTGAGAATCTTAAACTGCCTCTTTGCCTCGAAGTAATCTTCATTGTCGAACATCTTTTTGGCTATTGACAACCGTTCTTCCGCAGAGATATCAGGTTTCACGTTGTAAGAACTGCATGCCGTCAACACCGCCAGCATAAAAATTATTATTAATTCAAAAAATTTCAATCGTCTAACAATCATTCAGATTTCCTGTCTAGGCCTTATCATTTCTTATCGACTTCGCAACGCATAAAACAAATACACAATCACGCCTGTTGCCCCTGAAATCAAAACAGTTTGAAACAATTTACCCTTGCCGGTCTCACTGGTTAACTTTCCTTGAGTAAAGGGTACATTCGGATTTTCAGACCTTCTTAAGAGCTCAGCCGGTAAGGCATCTGCTTTCGAAGCTTCGATTGTACCACTCCAGAGAATTTTCCGATCCGGATTTTGAACGATTCGCAAATAAAAATGGACACCCGCCGTTCTATCGATCAGGCCTCCATTTGATGACGCACGGCTGTTTTCCCGGTAGTTGATCCCCATGTTTAGTACCTTGTATTCGAAGACTGTGGACGAATCCTCCTCTCCGTTTTCCAAATTATTCCTGATGTAGACCGACGGCACATTGTTCTTTTTGAGAATCTCCAGCAATCGTTCTTCCATGAACCAGTCAACTGCCTGATTCACGTCGAGGCTTTTGATGACAACTCTTGTGGGGACTATTGACTTCAAAACGTCGTTGGCCACGCGCTCCAACAAACTGTCCGTCAGGCTCACAAATAGCTGCAGATTCGTTGACTCCTCAGCCGTCCATCCTTTGGTTACCCAAGATAAGACTGTTAATAAATAGATAAATAGTAGGAGTTTATTAAAAAACCTCACCATTCTAACTTTGATCGATCATCAAAGTTCCGTGTTACATCCGAATTACGAACGTGAGAAAATGCCAACGTCGGTCCGTCAACGACGATTTTTCATACACAAACGCATAATTAAGATAATAATTACTGTAATTCTCATCAACCTCTTTCTGAAACAAGCTTGCCCCGTTTAACAGGCCCACTCCCCAACTAAAAACATCCTCTCCCTCATCCTTACGAAAATAGCCGGCACGTAACGCCACTTGTGATAAAAACACCTGTTCAACGCCGAAATGAAATTCTCTCACCACTTCTTCCTGCTCTTCGCCGAGATTGCGGAGATCAACGGAAAATCTAGTATTATCATCAAAAAGTCGGTATGAAATGCCAATATTTACCGATTCATCTATAATTCTTTCCAACGGAAATCGGGACTGCTTTAGCGTGTCAGGTATGTTGTAAAAAGACACACCGATGTTCAAGCCCTCCTCTGGTTTCAACAAAATGCCATAACTCACTCCGAGATCCGTGTGGCGTTCGAAGGGGGCATTCAGTTTACTACCAACCGAAAAGTTCGCGGCGCCCCCCAATGAAACCCGATCTGCAAGCTTCAAACGGCCAACAATTGAATGCGTATGATTCTGCCTGTACCCTTGAGTGGTAAAAAAATCTCCGACCTGAAACGTCTCCGGTAGATTCAAATTTTGCTCACCCAGCAACACGCCAAATTGAAACGGATCGATGGAAACCGAAACAGACTTCAACAACAGGCTCAACGACATGAAAAAATCGTCGATTTGCGATCCACTGCCTCTGAACATATCCTGATTTTTCGCTCCGCCCACAATCGGCGACACGGGATTCAAAAAAAAGGTGACCTTCTTCTCCTGCTCTCTTTCTTTTAAAAAATAGGCGGCGGGGTTAAAATTTACGGCCGCCAAATCATCATCAATGGATGTATAGGCTCCGCCCATTGCCAATGGACGTGCTTTCACATGACTTAAGGTAAAAAATACGTCATCCTGGCTCAGAATTAGAGACGGAAGCACACTCAGAATCAACAGGGAATAAAAAACGTTTCTGACCATTTCTTTCTCATTTTGCAAAAGCGAACTCAATGCCCTCGTCAAATTCTTCCTGTTCCGGCATCACTTGCTTGCTGATATACCAGGGTAGAAGAAACAAAAGGACGATAATTGCTATCAAATAAGCGACTTTGATTTTGTTCTGTAAATTTTTTAGTGCTAAATAAATCAAGGAGTTGATGAGTGTAACCCACAAAGATATGGTATACAAGCTCACCTCTGCTGCTTCTCGCAACAGATAAAGATATTGGGTGTGTGTATACCCAAGACTTGACCATGTTAGACCAAAGCCGTTGAGGGCCCTGAGATATTCGATGGCAACCCACAAAAATGGCACGACAAATACAAATGCTTCGTCCAGCCTGTTTTGCAGGAAGCGATGGATAGAAGCAAAGAGACCGAAATAAAACGGATTGAGTAAAATTGCTAAAAACAGTCCACGGATAGTGGATAGCGAAGCCGCATTGATCGAACCCAAGGTAATGAAAACGCCGGCCACGTATCCCCATTGGAAAGCTTTCTTGGGATCCTTGTTTTCCAGAAGATAAAAGAAGGGGACCAGCCCCCAATATGCCATGAAACCGATCCGAAAGGGAGGAAACGCAAAACTCAACAAAACGCCGGTGAGGAGCGACAGTATTAGATTTTTCCTCATCACAATGTCACTTCCCGACCGGTCTTCGCAGATTCATAAACAGCATCAATTATACGCATGCGCTCCAAAGCCTCTTCGCCGCTACAACTCAACTCTCCCTCACCACGCAAACATTCGACAAAATGCCGAATCTCGGTTTCATAAGACTTTTTGTATAGGTTGGTTGGACTCTCTTCCCTGTCCGGTGTCACGTTAACTAAATTCCCATGCAATTCTTTGTGAATGCGCAAAGGATTGAGCAGCGCACCCCCCTGGGTGCCGAAAAGATTTGTGTAGAAGAAATCCCTTTCAGAGAGCAGCGTCCAGCTAACTTCCATTGTTAAAGTTGCCCCATTTGTTAGCTTAACAAAAGCTGCTGCCGAGTCTTCAACCTGCAATTGCGCTATTTTATTGTACGTTGTGGCTTTGACACTTTCGGCTTTGTGATTTCCCATAAGCCAAAGCCCGACATCAAGCATTTGAATGCCCAAGTCCATGAATACACCGCCGCCTGCGATTTCCGCTTCGGAAAACCAGGTTTGACGTGCCAGTCTCTCTTTACGTTGGAGCCATCCGGTTTTTGCGTAAAATATTTCGCCTAATTCCCCATTTTTTATAAATGATTTCAGCACAATGGCATCCTGCCGAAAGCGCACGTTCATCGCGACCATCAGCAGCTTGTTGTCCTCTTTGGCAGCTTCAACCATCCTTTGGCTCTCTTCGAAATTTCGGGCCATGGGTTTTTCAACCAATACGTGTTTACCACTGGCTAATGCAGACATCGCGACGGCCGGATGACTTTGAGTCGGTGTGCACACATCCACTGCTTGAATTTCGTCAATCTTTAACAAATCATCCGGATCGTCAAAGAAGTGTCGGATACCGAATTTCTCTGCCACCCACTGTGCCTTATTTTTATTGACGTCACACACCGCGACGATCTCAGCATGTTTCAGTTTTTTCCATATTGGGATATGGGATGTCTGAGCAATGGCACCGGTCCCGACGACTCCAATTTTTACTTTTTCACTCATCGTTCTGGGAATCATACCTACTTTTTGAATGACCGCGCCTGTCCAGGTAACTCTGCAAAATCAGAATGGCAGACATTTCATCAACTTTTTCTTTATGCTTGCTTGGTGACTTTCCCATATCTCTTATGGCGCTTTCCGCAATGCTGCTGGTGAAACGCTCATCCCAGCGAAGTATGGGAATATCCAAACGCTTTCTAAGCTCCGTTATGAAAGCATTCGTCTTGATTACGGCTGTCTGTGCTTCCCCTCTCAAAGTTAAAGGAAGCCCGACAACGATTTCAGAGACATCGTAAGTAGAGACAATCTCTTCTATTTTGGTTAGGGCTTCAGGTGGGGTTTTATAACCAATCGTTTGAAGGCCTTGCGCAACAACACAACTCGGATCGCTTATGGCGACACCTATTCGTCTCTTGCCATAATCAATTCCTAAAATCCTTCCTGCTTTCTCGGTCATACATAAAAACGGAAAGTAAAAACCGTTAGAGACAACTCTAACGGTTTCAGAAGTTATTTTTTTGAATTGGTTGAAACTTCATCTAGAGGGGTCTTTAGCACGTCCTTCAGGAGCTTCCCCGCTTTAAAATGGGTTTTCCGGCGCGCAGGTACATAGATTATTTCCCCCGTTTTTGGATTTCGAGCCTTGGGTTTGGGTTTCGTAGTCTTGACTTCAAAGACGCCAAAATCACGAATTTCGATGCGCACTTCGGGTTCGGCTTCTGCCATAAATTGCCGCAGTGACGTAAACACACCATCCACAACTTTTTCTGCCAGATAGATTTTCTCACCCACTAATTTTGCGGTTCTCTTTGCGACATCTTTTTTAGTGATTGTCTTTTTCATTTATTCCACTCCTCTTTTTGGGTTGAAATCCAATTATGCGATTTTGATTATTTCTAAATTAGCTTGTACTCGCTGCGGTGCCGTTTAGTCGTTCTACGTTTATCACTCCTTTGACTTGACTAATCTTGTTAATGATTTTGGTTAAATGCTGCAGGTTTCGAACTTCGATGATGATGGTGCTCTGTACAAACGTATCCTCAGCCTTCATTTCAATACTTACAATGTTTGTGTCGGTTTGCGAAATAGACTGCGACACATCCAGTAGAAAGTTTTTTCGATCCTCGCCGAAAAGTTGCAAACGAACCATGAAATGCTTGTCTTTGTCCACATCCCACTCCACATCAATTTTTCGCTCCGGATGCTCCATGAGATGCGGAATGTTTTTGCAGTCGGTGCGGTGAATCACGATGCCTCGCCCTTTGGTGATGAAGCCTAAGATATTGTCTCCGGGCACCGGCTGACAACACCGCCCAAAAGTAATCATTAAATTATCAAGCCCCTGTACCCGAACGCCTTTGGCGCGTCCCCGAGCCTTGTGGATGAATTTCTGAAACAGAGAAGACTGTTTGACCTCAAGGTTTTTATCCGGTGCAATCCGGTTTATAACAGAATGAACGGACGTATCCCCACGACCAATGGCCGCAAAAAGCTGCTCGGCATTCTGAAAATTCAAGGTCTGCGCAATTTCGTTTAAATCGATATCTTCCCTTTTGAGGTTGTAGCGCTTGAATTCCTTCTCGACAATTTCTTCACCCAGCTTCAAACTTTGCTCGTAAAATGATTCTTTCAACCAGCGCCGTATTTTACTTCTGGCCTTGGAACTCTTGACAAATTTTATCCAATCGGGATTCGGCTTTTGATTGGGCGAAGTGATGATTTCAACAGAATCTCCGCTTTTTAGCTCATAACTCAGTGGCACCATCTTGCCGTTGACTTTTGCTCCAATACAATGGTATCCGATGTCGGTATGGACGGCAAACGCAAAATCAACCGGCGTGGAATTTACGGGCAACTTGAGCAAATCGCCCTTGGGTGTAAACACAAAGACTTCATCACGAAACAGCTCGATTCGAAGATTCTCCATGAATTCCGATGGATCCTTGGTTTCCTGCTGCCACTCCAGCACCTGACGAAGCCACGACAATTGTTTATCCAACTCGTCCTGTTTGTTTTTACCTTCTTTATAAAGCCAATGAGCGGCAATCCCTTCCTCAGCCGTCCTATGCATGTCGTCAGTTCGAATTTGAATTTCCACCATTTTGCCATCGGGGCCGATCACCGTCGTGTGCAACGATTGGTAAAAATTGGATTTTGGCGTGGCGATGTAATCCTTAAACCTCTCGTGGACGGGGGTGTAAAGGTTATGTACGATTCCCAACACAAAGTAGCATTCCTCAACTCTGTCAACAATTACTCGGATGGCCAATAAATCGTAAATCTGTTCAATGGGAACTTTTCGAGCCCTCATCTTGCCATAGATGCTGTAAAAATGCTTGGGTCTGCCGGCAATTTTGGCGTTGATGTTCAAATTCTTGAGTTCCTTGCGAATGGGTGCAGTGACTTTTCTTATGTATCGTTCCCTCGCCTCTCGGCTGTCGGTCACTTTGCGCACGAGGTCCCAATAGGTGTCCGGCTCCAGGGTCTTTAAGACCAGGTCCTCAAGCTCCCACTTGATCTTCGCAATTCCGAGTCTGTGGGCAAGGGGCGCATACACATCGCGGGTTTCAATGGCAATACGCTCTCGCTTCCTTTGAGGCAAATATTCGATGGTTTTCATATTGTGGAGCCGGTCGGCGAATTTGATCAAGATAACACGAATATCTTGCACCATCGAAATGATCATCTTGCGAAAGTTTTCCGCCTGTCGCTCTTCCAAGCTGTCGAATCGCAATTCACTAATTTTGGTGACTCCATCAACCAACAGAGCCACCTCTACACCGAACTTCTCCTCAACCTCTGCGATGTCGATGCCTGTGTCTTCTACCACATCGTGCAGCAGCCCACCGGCAATGGTCGCGGAGTCCATCTTGAGTTCAGTCAGAATTTTCGCAACTTCAAGACAGTGTACGAAATAAGGTTCTCCGGATTTTCGCAACTGATCTCGGTGCGCATCCACACCAAAATCATACGCCCGCTGAAGCAGCCCAGTATCGGATTTCGGGCTGTATCTTCTTAACCTTCGCAAAACTTGGTCAAAGGTTTTCTTGTATCCGTTTCGCTGCATAACTTAAAACGGCTCATCGGCCGGGTAAACTTCTTTGTGAGAATAATCCAAATTGGCAAAAAGGACATAATCTTTTTGGAACGCCAACCTGACAGTATCTGTCGGACCATTTCTTTGCTTCGCGACAATTATTTCAGCGATCCCTTCGTATTCGGGTGGCACAGGATTGTTTTTGCTGGCATAGGCTTCCGGGCGATAAATGAACATCACCACATCGGCATCTTGCTCGATGGCACCGGATTCTCTCAGATCCGACAAAATGGGTCTGCGATCGCCGCCCCTCGCTTCCACGGCGCGGGAAAGCTGAGACAACGCCACAACCGGGATACCCAATTCCTTGGCCAAAGCCTTGAGAGATTGAGAAATCATGGATATTTCAATTTGACGGCTTTCGGAAGACTTCGGGCCTTTCACCAGTTGCAAATAATCGACTATCAGCAAACCGATATTATGTTCTGCCTTAAGGCGCCTAGCTTTAGCGCGAATCTCCAGAACGCTCAAGGCCGCTGAATCATCAATAAAGATGGGGGCTTGGTCTAACCTGCCCACACTTCGACTTAATTTTTGCCAATCATCCTCGGGCAGCTTGCCGGTCCGGACTTTGTGAGCATCCACCGGCGCTTCGGTGCACAACATGCGCATAGCGAGTTGCGTGCTAGACATTTCCAAACTAAAAATGCCTGCCGGAATCTTGTGGATGACCGCAACATTTCTAGCAACGTTGAGGCAAAACGCTGTTTTTCCCATGGAGGGACGCCCGGCAACAATAATCAGATCGGCATTCTGAAACCCGGAAGTCAAATGGTCTAATTGATCAAAACCTGTCGGTACCCCCGTGACCGTGCCCTGCCTTTCATGATACCCTTCGATCACTTCGAAGGTATCCTGCAGTATGGGACGAATGGGCAAGAAGCCTCGTCTTAATTTTCTTTCCGAGAGCGTGAAAATCTTTTGCTCCGCAGAATCGATAATCTCAACGGCATCATCTCGCGCTTCATATGCATCGGTGGCGATTTCGTTGGAAACATCGATGAGCTTTCTCAGAAGCGATTTTTCCAAAACGATCTTAGCGTAATACTCGACGTTGGCTGCCGACGGCACGGTGTTGGATAGTTCGGTGATGTAATAAGCGCCCCCGACTTCATCCAACTCTCCCATTTTTTCAAGTTCGTCGGTAATGGTCAAGTAATCGACTTGCGAACCTCGTTCGTCCAGATTGATGGTCGCCTGAAAAATCTTTTCATGTGCTGTTTTGTAGAATGCAGATGGGTCCAGAATTTCGATGCACTTGGTCACGGCCTCCTTGCTGATGAGCATCGAGCCCAAAACAGCCATCTCGGCATCAATGGCCTGAGGGGGCATGCGTTCGGTGCTGACTTCTTGATTTGGTTTCTGATTCATCATTCAACCGTGCTTCTTCAGCTTTTGTTTAAAGGGGGTTTATCACCGACGTCCCGGTCGTAGATTTCTCGCAACTTCTGGATATCCTCCCAGGTTGCTCTTTTCCATTGTGGGGTTCGCAAAAGCGCTGCAGGATGATAGGTCACCAGCACTTTAACACCGTCAAACATATGTACCCGGCCGCGCAATCCTGCGATTGACTCATTTAACCCCAAAAGATTTTGTCCCGCTACTTTACCTAACGCCAAGATCAGGCTTGGTCGAATCATCTCAACTTGACGCTTTAGATAAGGCATACATTCAGCCACTTCATCGGACTCTGGATTGCGATTTCCTGGCGGACGGCACTTAACAATATTGGCGATGTAGACTTCATCTCGTGCAAACCCAATGGAAGCCAAGATTCGATTTAGCAGTTGACCAGCTGCTCCTACGAAGGGCTCACCTTGCTGATCTTCGTCGTAACCCGGTCCCTCTCCGATACACATGAGTTTTGCGTTGGGATTGCCTGTACCGAAAACGAGACCTTTGCGACTCTGCGACAAACGGCACTTTTGACAATTCTTAATCTGTTGATAAAATTCATCTAACGTTTCCGGCTGGTCACTGGAACTTAGCCCGACATCCAAATAAAAATCATTACCGTATAAAGCCGCTTGTTGAGCGAAATATTTTTCGGTTAAATCAAAAAATTGAGATTTACTTTCCATATGATGTCAGACTGCGGCTGCTTTTTGGTAGTTGTGTTTTACACGTTCACAGATTCTGTCGAGGATAACGCCGGCAACGGCATCTTTGGTTAATTTAGGCAAGTTTTCGGGTTCCCTGTCAGTGGAAATGATTGTGACGATGTTAGTATCTGCATCGAAGGCCGCGCCCGGCTCCAGTGGGTTGTTCAAAACAACCATGTCTAAATTCTTCGCGTGCAGTTTCTTGGTAGCTTCCGCGACGCCGTTTTCCGTTTCCAATGCAAAGCCGACATGAATGCGCCCCTCTTTCTTTTTGCCCAACTCCGCTAAAATATCCGTTGTTCGCTCGAGGTCAAGGCGATGTTCGTGGGAGGATTTCTTTAATTTGTGAGACAGCCGAGTTTTTGGTCTGTAGTCAGAGACGGCTGCAGCCATTATTAAGATGTGGGTTTGGTCGTATTCTTCGTAAATGGCGTCTTTCAAGTCCTCGACACTCGTAATTCTCTGATATTTGACACCATCCGGAACGTCGAGATGGTTTGGGCCCGCAATCAGAGTCACAGCAGCCGACCTTAATTTAGCTGCTTCTGCAAGTGCAAACCCCATCTTACCCGAAGAGTGATTCGAGATAAATCTTACAGGATCCATCGACTCCCGGGTAGGACCGGCAGTGACCAACACGCGTTTGTTTTCTAACTCCGAAGTGCCAAGCAAGGTGTATTTGATATTATGAAGAATTCTCTTGACTGAAGCCAACCGACCCCAGCCTTCACCTTCTGCGGTGGTTGCTAATGTACCCCAGTCCGGCTCAACAAAGCGATAGCCCTGTCTTTTCAGCTTGAGTACATTTTCTTGCACAAGTGGATTCGTCCACATGGACGAATTCATCGCAGGACAAAAAACGACCGGCGATTCGGTGGCCATGATCGTCGTCGACAGGAAATCATCCGCCAGACCGGCGGCAACTTTCCCAATAATATTCGCTGTCGCCGGGCAGACCAGGAACAGATCGCACCATCTTGCCAGATCAATATGGCTGATGCCTCGGGTCTCATGACCATCAAATAGCGAGCAAATAACCGGATTTTCGCTAAGTGAGGTAAAAGTCAGCTCGGTAACAAAGTTCTTTGCTGACTCTGTCATCGACACCCTCACCTCAGCACCCAGCTTTTTGACGTCACGGATGATTTCACAAGTCTTGTAAGCAGCAATCCCACCCGTGACACCGACGGCAATTTTTTTGGCATCAAGCACCATATAGACTCGCTATTCTGTCTCCTCTTGTTCTTTACTCGGACCTCTATACTCAAACTTTAGTTTGCCCGTGAGGAATTCTTCCAGCGCAATTGAAGTCGGTTTAGGCAATCTGACGTAATCTGAATCTAACAATACGCCCTCTTCCAATTCTTCGTCGTAGTCTTCATACTCCTCTTCAGTCTCCCGAAATAAGGTTTGCTTCTGTTCCTCATTTATCTGGCGCGCACGTCTTGCGAGGACAATAATGGCCTCATAAATGTTATCTGCGTATTTTTCGATTTCTTCCAGAGACAAGGTTGTTATCATAAATTTATTTTACCTCCAGATTATGACTCTTGTGAATGTCTGCTGAGTGGCTGAACGAAAAACGGCTTTCCCTTGCCCTCCCGAATGTTTTGATCGGGAGTCTCGTCTCTCGTTTAGACACTATTTACTATTTTGACAATTTCCTTAACTGTATCATCCAAGTTTTGGTTTACGATCTGATAATCGTACTCGTCTGCTTTTTGAATTTCCTTTGGATAACGCTGTAATCGTTTTTCAATTTCGGCATCGCTTTCGGTTTTTCTATTTTTTAATCTCTGAATTAAACTTTGAAATGAAGGCGGTTTGACAAAGATTAAAATCGCGGAATTACTATACTTGTTCTTGATCTCTAACCCCCCGTCTACATCCAAATCTAACAGGACAATTCTGCCCTCATCAAGCCATCTATCCAGATGCTCTCTCGGTGTCGCATAAAAATCGCCGTGGACTTCCGCCCATTCAACAAATTCACCTTGTCGCTTTTTTCTCTCAAACTCTTTCTCACTTAGGAAGAAGTAATCCCGACCATCAACTTCGTTCTCTCTACGTTCACGTGTCGTCGCCGATATTGAATAACGATAATTCTCGTTCGTTGCCGCAAGTACCTTCCGAATAATTGTTGTTTTCCCTCCGCCCGAGGGAGCCGAAATGACAACCAGAAGGCCTCTTCTTTTCATACGGCACAGTCGTTACTCAATGTTTTGTATTTGCTCCCTAAGTTTTTCTACTTCCTCCTTCACTTGAACGACCGAATGAGCGATTTGGGCATCGTTTGCTTTAGCGCCAATTGTGTTCGCTTCACGATGCATTTCCTGTAACAGGAAATTTAGTTTTCGGCCCTCTGAGGTTCCATTTTCCAGCAACTCCAAAAACAGCGTATTGTGGCTTTTGAAACGAATGCATTCTTCTGTCACGTCGACTTTGTCGGCCAAAAGCGCCACTTCCATCTCAAGTCTGCCATCGTCCAATTGCTCGCTCTTCGTCAACCCTTCGACCCGCTCTTTTAGTTTCTCGAACATCGTCGCAGCCTTAGTTTTCGAAATTTTTTCGATCTCTCTAATGAAGCCATCAATTGCCTCAATTCGTTCAACCAAGTCATTCCTAATTTCCAGGCCTTCCCGGAGGCGCATTTCTTTAAGATCGTCCAATGCCAGCTCTAACGTCTTTTTTACGGGCTCCCAAATGTTCTCCTTCGTTTGACTGGAATTCTCAAATGTAATAATATCCGGAAACGTCAGAAGCTGTTCTAATCTTATCGAGCCCTCGACACCAAGCTCATCTTTTAGTTCCTGCAACAATCTCAAGTAGGTACTTGCAAGCGGCTTATCGATAGCAAGACCGTCAGTCGGTTCTTGTTCCCCCTTTAATGTAATCGTGGCGCTGATACGTCCTCGCAATATTCGAGAACGAATCAATTCCTTGATCTCCTGTTCAAACGCAGAAACATTTTTCGGAGCACGAATCTCAACATCGAGAAATCTATGGTTCAAAGAACGAATTTCCACGAGTACTTCCAACCCGTTTTGTTGAAACTCCCCTCGACCGAAACCCGTCATACTGGCAATCATGTTTGGCTATCCAGAGATGTCGATTTTGTGCACAAAAAACGATAAAAATCCACAAAATTTGAGAGAAATAACATCCAGTAAGTTATAATATTCAATTGACTTACATTATACAACAATTTTTTAAATTTGTCAAATGAAATTTCAACTTTTTTGGGAGACGGATGGCCGTTCTAAAACAAAAAAGGCCTCCTATTTTACAAAACAGAAGGCCCTGAATACAAAAAACGGTTAGGCTGAATGAAGCGGTGTTCTATTCACCTCGCTTGAATCTGGGTTCCTCCAGAGTTAAACGAGCCGAGATGCGGTGAGTGTTGCCCAGATCTTCATGACCGAGAAACGCGTAGTCGATGTGAAGTTTGGGAAAACGCAGCCCTGCACCCGCAGTAAATTGACCCACTTCTGATGAACCAACGCGAATGGCAAACGCATCCCGATATTTGTATTCCCATCCCAAGTTTAGATCCAGGCTTGCATTACCAATATGGGCTTGTGCAGACTCTCGGCGGTTTTCAAAACGGAAAACAAAGTCCACCGCCGGCTGTACTTTTCCTCCAATTGCGGAAAATGTCAGGGGATACGACACACCGGTTCGGATAGAAGGGGTGATGAGCTCGCGTCGGCCGGTGTCCCAGGCGATCATGGTGGAGGTGACGTCCTGCAAGTTAACCCCGATAATCAAGCGTGAGACGGGATTAAAGATAAAGCCCAAATCGAACCCCACGCCCCAAGCCGAATTGTCTCCAAGGCTTCGATTTACAAACTTGACGTTTCCCCCGTATGAGAAGCCGTCCGAAACCCGTTTGGAATACGTGAGATAAAACGCGTAGTCGGTACTGTTAAATAGATTCTCCACGAACGGCGTATTGCGAACCAACTGACCGTTTTCATCCACGTAAGTTTCGCCAAGCTCGACATCGGGATTGGTCAAAGCCGTCTCTTTTATGTCATCCACACCCACGCGAAATATGCTGATTCCGAAGCTGCTGCGCTTTCCTACCGGCAGTCCAAAACTCCCGTAATCGTAGTTAACCACGCCTGAGAATTGACTTGAATGCATAAGCATGAACTCAGGATAATCCAGAAAAGCCAGTCCAGCAGGATTCCAATACCCCGACGTAACATCCCTGGCAACGGACACAAACGCGCCTCCCATTCCTAAAGAACGACCTCCAACCCCAAGATTCAAGAACTCACCGGCGTATTTGGCCGTGGTAAAATCGCCACCCAGAAGGGAACCGGTGCAGACTACAAGGGAGAAGGTCAGCAAAAGCATCGCACGACATATCATAACAACCTCAGAAGTTTGGGGGGAGTAATAAAGCAGTCTTTAAACCAACCAATATAACATGGATTTGTTCCAAAATATTTCGCAGACCGGTAGAAACGGCTCTTTAATTATCGTTGCAGTTATTATGTCATTAGTAGGAATCTTTTTAGATTCTGGCACCAATTTAACCGCCGAAAGATTCTTGCAGAATGACATCTTGCGAGCAATCGCTTTCCTAATTCTGCCCATTAATGACCATTGATGATGTTCTTCAATTCGTTCAATTTGTTGAGCGCTTCAAGCGGTGTCATGTCGTTGACATCCAGTTTTTCAATTTCGGTGCGAATTTCTTGCTCTCTCCGCTCAAAGATGTCCATTTGATGTTCGCGCTTTTGTTGCACGCCGTTGACGCTCACCGCCAATTTCGGCATGTTGTTCGTCGTCAGTTCATCCTGTTCCAGATTCGACAAGATTTCCTTGGCTCGTTTAATCACAGGATTCGGTAGCCCGGCTAACTTCGCCACTTGGATCCCGTAGCTGTGATCGCAGCCGCCTTCAACTATCTTTCGCAAAAACACCACGTTATCAGCCCACTCTTTTACGGCCACATTGTAATTCTTAACGCGCGGTAGCATGAGCGCCAACTCGGTCAATTCGTGGTAATGCGTGGCGAAAATCGTTTTGGCGGCAACCTTTGCGGAATTGTGCAAATACTCGGCGACCGCCCAGGCAATAGACAGCCCGTCAAAAGTACTGGTTCCGCGTCCGATTTCATCGAGCAGGATCAAGCTTTTAGGTGAAGCGTTGTTTAAGATGTTGGCCGTTTCATTCATTTCAACCAGGAACGTGCTCTCACCACCGGCTAGATTGTCGGAAGCGCCAACTCGCGTAAAAATCTTGTCGACCACCCCGATGCTGGCTTTCTTGGCTGGCACAAAGCAACCCATTTGCGCTAAGATGACAATCAGCCCCACCTGGCGTAAATAGGTGGATTTGCCCGCCATGTTCGGCCCGGTCAAAATAATCAGTTGATCGGTTTCACTGTCAAGATAGCTGTCGTTGGCAACAAAAGACTCGCCGTAGGGAAGCAATTGTTCAACAACCGGATGTCGTCCCTCCTTGAGTTCGATGGCTGAGCCATCGGTGATGTCCGGTCTGACGTAGTTGTTTTCATGGGCCAGATGTGCAAAGTTAACAAGACAATCCAGCGTGCTAATTTGTTGAGCATTTTTTTGAATGATCTGAGCGTGTTCGGCCGTCTGTTTGCGCAACTGGTCGAACAAATCGTATTCTATCTTGACAATTTTATCCTCCGCCTCAAGCACTTTTTCTTCGTAGGCTTTGAGCTCCGGCGTAATGTAGCGCTCGGCATTGACCAAGGTTTGTTTACGAATGTAATGCTCCGGCACTTTTGACAAATGTGGCTTGGTTACCTCGATATAATAACCGAACACTTTGTTGTAACTCACCTTGAGAGTGTGGATGCCCGTTTGCTCCCGTTCCTGAGTCTGCAATCTTGCGATCCAATCTTTGCCAGAGTAGGCGATCTCTCGCAAATCATCGAGTTCTTTATCGTAGCCGCGCTTGATAATGCCGCCTTCGGTCACCGCCAGCGGCGGATCGTCCACAACGGCATTCTCGATGGTTTCCACGAGTGCCGCCAAATCCTCGGTGTGCTTTACAAACTCGGTCAACTGTACGGATTCGGCACTCTCCAGGGCCTGTTTGATTTCCGGAATCACCTTCAGCGAATTCTTGAGCGCGTTCAAGTCGCGTGCGCT
>JABAHQ010011832.1_pt2 | contig 18846 bp, 20 predicted proteins | sample 7062091 | NCBI WGS metagenome assembly JABAHQ01 (sample SAMN14534359, study PRJNA622989) | marine sediment metagenome | biome: marine biome [ENVO:00000428]; feature: marine pelagic biome [ENVO:01000023]; material: deep marine sediment [ENVO:00002113] | place: India: Gulf of Kutch | collected...
AGGCAGCGGCTGGGAGGGCAGAGGGGTGGCATCGGCCCGCACCGGGCTGTCTGCCACATCCTCGGGGAGATCCAGGTGAGTGGCCCCGGGCTTCTCCAGGGAGGCCTCCCGGAAGGCATGGCGCACCATCTCGGGAACCACGTCGCCCCGCTTGATCTGGGCGTTCCATTTGGTGATGGGCCGGAATAGCGACACCAGATCGAGGTACTGGTGGGACTCCTTGTGGGTCCGGTCCAAGCTGGCCTGGCCGGTGATGGCCACCACCGGGGCCCGGTCGAGGTCGGAGTCGGCCACGCCGGTGATCAGGTTGGTGGCCCCCGGACCGAGGGTCGAGACGCAGACTCCCGGCTGGCCGGTCAGGCGGCCGTGGACGTCGGCCATGAAGGCGGCGCCCTGCTCGTGCCGGCAGGTGACCACCTTGATCTTGCTTTCGCGCAGGGCCTCGTAGAGGGCCAGGGTCTCCTCGCCTGGCAGCCCGAAGACGAACCGTGCCCCTTCGTTCTCCAGACAAGTGACCAGGCATTCCGCGCTGTTCATTGGACCCGTCCGTCAGGGGTATTGGAAGGTGACTGAACCCCGGAGGGCGAGAAGCTCAGGCAGCCTGTCCCGGCCAATCTCCCTGGGACTGCCGGATACGGTTCGCTCCGTCCACCCAGNNTTCGCTCCGTCCACCCAGACGATCCGGGGCCGATGCTTCGCGGCTTCCTCCACCCCAAGGTCACAGTAGGCGCAAATGATGACCAGATCGCCAACCCGGGCCTTGTGGGCGGCCGCTCCGTTCATGGAGATCACCCCAGAGCCTCGCCGCCCCGGAATGGCGTAGGTGGCCAAGCGCTCGCCGTTGGTGAGGTTGTAGATCTCGATCCGCTCGTACTCGATCAGCCCGCTGGCCTCGAGGAGATCGGGATCGATGGCGCAGCTCCCCTCATATTCGAGGTCAGCGTCGGTGACCGTTGCCCGGTGGATCTTGCTCTTGAGCATCGTTACCCGCATGGCACGGCTCCTTCTAAACGTTCAGACAGCGTGGCCCGGCGGCCCTTCCCGGAAATCCAGCTCCAGGTTGTCGATGAGACGAGCTCCGCCCACATGGGCGGCAGCAAGCAGGATCCGCGGCCCGGCCAGATCCACGACCGGCTCCAAGTCCCCTTGCCCGCGAACCTCAATGTATTCCGGATCCAGGCCGGCGGCAGCGATGCGCTCCCAGGCATCGGCCTCGAGCTGGCGGGGATCCTCTCCGACCCCGGCGTCCGCAGCCGCATCCCGCAGACCCCGGAACAGCCCGGCGGCAGTCCGGCGATCGGCCGGGGACAGATACTCGTTGCGGGAGCTCAGGGCCAGGCCGTCGGCCTCCCGGACCACCGGCACCGCTTCGATGTTTATGTCCAGGAGCAGGTTCCGGGCCAGCCGACGCACCATGACCCACTGCTGGTAGTCCTTCTTTCCGAAAACCGCCACATCGGGACAGGCGGCGCAGAACAGCTTGGCCACCACGGTGGCCACCCCCTCGAAGAAGTGAGGACGGGTCTCGCTGCACAGGCCCTCCGTCACCCGGTCCACCCGAATCCGGACCGCCCCCTCCCCGTCCGGGTACATCCCGGCCACATCCGGTGCGAAGAGCAGGTCCACTCCGGCACCGAGGAGCCGCCCCCGGTCGTCCTCGAAGGTACGAGGATACTCGGCGTAGTCCTCCCCGGGCCCGAACTGGACCGGATTGACGAACAGGCTCACCACCACCCGGTCCGCCACTTCCCGTGCCCGTTCCACCAGAGCCATGTGCCCGGCGTGCAGGTTGCCCATCGTGGGCACCAGGGCGATGCGGTCCCCAGCGATCCGGAACCGCTCCAGGGCCCGGCGGAGCTGGTCGACGGTAGAGGCGTGGTACATGGCTCCCTGGCGATGGTGCTATTCGAAACTATGCTCGTCGGTCGGAAAGCTCCCTTCCCTGACCTCCCGGCAGAAGGCTTCCACAGCCCCCCGTATCTGGCCGGCCCCGTCGAGGTAGCGTTTGGCGAAGCGCGGCTGGAAGCCCTCGAGCAAGCCCAGGATGTCGTGAAGGACTAGGACCTGGCCGTCGCATTCAGGCCCGGCCCCGATCCCGATGACCGGGATCTCCACCGCCTCGGTAACCCGCCTGGCCAGCTCCCGGGGAACCGCTTCCAGGATCAGGGAGCGGGCACCCGCCCGCTCCAGGTCCAGGGCCTCTTCCACCAGAGCCGCTGCCCGTTCGGGGTCGCGGCCCTGGACCCGGAAGCCGCCGAGCTGATGGATGGACTGAGGGGTAAGGCCCAGGTGCCCCATGACCGGGATGTCGCGTCCGGCGAGGAAGGCGACCGTCTCGGTCATGGCCCTTCCGCCTTCCAGCTTCACCATCTCCGCCCCGCCCTCCGCCAGCAAGCGGGCACTGCTATCCAACGCCTGAGCGGGACTGGCCTTGTAAGCCCGGAAGGGAAGGTCCGCAACGATCAAGGCCCGCCGCCGGCCTCGGGCGACCAGTCGAGTGTGGTAGACCATCTGGTCCAGGGTCACCGGCAGAGTGGTCTCCTCCCCCTGGACCACCATGCCCAGGGAGTCGCCCACCAGCAGGATATCCACTCCCGCCTCGTCGGCGAGGCGAGCGAAGGTATAGTCGTAGGCGGTGATCGCCGCCAGTGGAGGCCGGTCCGCGCCGGCCTTGGTCAGGTCGTCAACCGTTATGCGGTCCATCCGCCTTGTCCTGTCCGCGGGCCTCACTCAGCCATTCCGAGCCAGCCACCCGTTCCACCCGGCTCCCATCGGGACAGGCCCGCTCCAGCTCGGCGATAGTCCCGTCGGGCAGGGTGAAGCCGGGAGCGATCTCCGCCCAGGGTACCAGCACGAATCGCCGTTCCCGGATGCGGGGGTGGGGAAGAATCAGCTGCGGGGTCTCCAGGGTCCTGCCGCCGACGGCCAGGAGGTCCAGATCCACGATCCGGGGCCCCCACCGGGGACCGTCACGGCGCCGGCCCAGATCGGCCTCAACGTTTAAGAGCCGCTGCAGCCAAGTCTCGGGCAGCGGCTCTCCCAGGAACATTGCCACACCATTGAGGAAATCCGGCTGCCGAGTGTAGCCGACGGGAGCGGTTCGGTAAAGGGAGCTCACCCTCGCGAGGCGACCCGGGACCGTGGCCTCGGCCCGCCGCACCGCCTCCCCCAGAATGGCCAGACCGTCACCCTGGTTGCTGCCCAGCCCCACGAAGACGGGGATCATACCGGAGCCTCCCCGGAGAGGACCAAGGACCTTTCCCCTTCGACATCGTGCACCTCCCCCCGGATCCGGGCCCGCTGAAGGGTCCGCAGCCACTGTCCAATGGCGGGGCCCTCGGGGACCCCCAGCGCCTTCAAGTCCTCTCCGGAAAGAGCCGGACCGATCCCGCGAAGGTGCTGCAGGTAATGGCTGACCGCCTGCCGCACCCTTCTGTCCGAGCTAGCGGCCATCAGGGCCAGCACTCCTTCCAGGGAGAGCGGCTCCAGGGCCTCGAACACCGCCACCGCGTCCTCGGAATCCAAGGTCCCTCCCTGAATCCCGCCAGCGAACTTTTCCGCCAGGCGACGGTCCCTGGCCATCCCCACGGCCTCCCGGGCCCGCAGCTCGAATCCCTTCAAGGCTTTCTCCAGCTCCCGGGGAGCAAGGGGCCAAAGCAGCAGCAGGGTCAGCACCTGCCATTGCTCAGGGATCTCGGGGTGATAGAGAAGCCGATGCCACCGCAGCACTTCCTCCCCGGCCTCCGTTCGGCCCACCGCCGCCTCCTCCCCGCCGGCGAGCTCGGGATGGACGAATCTCAGCACCCCGAGATCCGCCAACCGCCTCGCCCCGGCCGTCGGTCGGCGGGTCCGGAAGAGATAGCGCAGCTCCCGGAACAGGCGATGCCCGGACAGCCGCGCGGGCAGTTCCAGGTTGACCGCGTTGCGGATCAGGCGCTCGCTCTGGGGATCGAGACGGAACTCCAGCTCGGTCGCGAAGCGCACGGCGCGCAGAATCCGAGTGGGATCCTCCACGAAGGAGAGGCTGTGTAGGACCCGGATGGTGCCGTTGCGGATGTCCTGGAGGCCCCCGTAGGGATCGAGGAGCCGTCCGAACCTTGGCCCGTCCAGCTCGACGGCGAGGGCGTTGATGGTGAAATCCCGCCGGAACAGATCGGCTCGGATGGACCCCGCCTCCACCTCGGGCAGCGCTGCCGGATAGGGATAGTGCTCGATGCGGGAGGTGGCCAGATCGATTCGCTCCCCTTCCGGTCCCTGCAGGACGGCGGTTCCGAACCGGTCGTGCCAGTGCAAGTGCCAGTCGTGTCGCTCGGCGAACGCCTGGGCCAGCGCGATGGCGTCTCCCTCCACCACCACGTCGACGTCCTCATTGGGCCGGTGGAGAATGAGGTCCCGGGCCAACCCCCCCACCAGGAAGGCCCGCACCCCGCCCTCCCCGGCCAGGACGCCGAGGCGCTCCAGGGCCTGCTCCGTCTCCGGCTGCAGGGCCTCCCGAAGCCGGCCCGCCAGGTTCCGGTGGGGACCTCCTCCCTGCGTGGCCGCCCGGAGCTCCGGCAGATCGGGCGATTCCTCGCGCCAGTTCCGGATCAGGTCCGACCTGGTGAGCACCCCGGTCAGACCTCCTTCCTCCACCAGGCCCACCATGGGGTGGTCCCGGTCGAGGATCCAGCTTTCCGCCTCCGACAAAGGGGCCTCCGCGGCCAACAGGGGAAGGAAGGCGACGTAGTCGCCCAATGGCTGATCGGCCAGGCCATGGGCGCGGGCCCGGGCAAGCAGGGATTGGTCCACCCAGCCCAGGGGCTCCCCCGCATCGCTGACCACCGGCATGCGGCTCAAGGGATAGCGCCGCAGCCGCTCGGCCGCCTCGACCAAGGACAGCCCGGCGGGAAGGGTCTGGACCTGTCGGGTGGCAAGCTCACCCACCGTACGCCGGAGCCCGTCCTGGCGATGGAGAATGGTCTCCAGACGCTCCCCCGCCTCCGCCAGCGGCACTCCGGACAGGGAGCCGGAGGCCGCGTAGGCGTGTCCCCCGCCTCCCAGCTCCCGGAGGGTGGCTCCCACGTCGGGCCCTCCCCGTTGGGCCCGGGCGATGACCAGGACCCGGTTGCCCTGCTGGATCAGGGCGAAGAAAGCGGCGGGCTCCAGGGTGTCCTGAACCCGTTGGACCACGTTGGCGGCATCCTGGACCTCCCCGGGATCGGCCACCGCCGCCACCAGCACCGGATGCCGCAGGCCCGGCACCGGCCGGGCCGCCTCCAGCAGGGCGTCGAAGAGATGGACTTGCTCGGGATTCAGCTCCCGGCGCAGGACCCGGCCCACCAGGGCCAGGTCGGCGCCGTGGTCGGCGAGCCAGCGGGCCGCCTCGAAATCCGCCGCCGCCACCCCGGCGAAGGTGAGCATCCCGGTGTCTTCGAAGATCCCGGCGGCCATGAGGGTAGCCTCGGCAGAGGTGGGCTCCATGCCCCGCCCCATCAGCTCGGTCACCATCCCGGCGGTGTTGGAGCCCGCGGCGGTGGTGTTCAGCTCCGCATGGTCCGGCGGGGGCTCTCCCTCCGCCCCGTGGTGGTCGTAGATCACCAGCCGGACCTCGGGGTCCCTGGCGATCTCCGCGAACGGGCCCAGGCGGGAGACATCTCGGGTATCGACCACTACCAATGTGCGCACGGCTTCTGGGGCCACTTCCCGAGCGTCCAGCACCTCCGGCGCCCCTTTTCCCAATCGCCGCAGAATCTGGTTGGCCTGGGCCTCGGCTCCCTGGGAAAGCACCGCCACCGCCCCGGGTACCAGATAGCGGGCGGCCACCATTGAGCCCAGGGCATCCAGGTCGGCGTTGGGGTGGCTGGTTACCACCGTTTCGGGCCGCTTCCGGTTGGCCACGCTGCTCTCCAGTCTCCCCGCTCTTCCTCCAAAGGGTAGGGTCCCAGGAGCCTCAGGGCCAGCCCCCGGACCGCAGCAGGGGGTGGGCTTCAGGGAGTACGGGGGCTTTGGGCTTCCGGGGGGGGGGTATCGGGCGGGCTTTTAGCCGCGTTTGCGCCGGCCGCCGGGCTTCAGGCCCAGCTTATCGGGACGCTGGGCCTCGGGGGTATCCAGGAGGTCCTTCCACCAGGCGACCAGGTCGGGATCGGCCTCCCCGGAGCGCCCGCGCAGGAGCAGGAAGTCGAAGGCCGCCCGAAACCGGGGATGACCCATGAGGCGCAGGGCGCGCTTGCCCCGGGCCCGCTCCATGCGGGCCTGAAGCCCCCACACGTCACGGACCCCTTCCGCGAACCGCTTGGGCAGGGAGACCCGGCGCGTCTGGCTGCGCAGGACCCGCGCGGCGGCCTTGTGGAGCGCATCGTCGGGGCTCATGCCCTCCCGCTCCAGTCCTTGCCGCTGCCGCTGCAGGGGATGCCACAGCAGGGCCGCGAACAGGAATGCGGGGGTCACCGGCAGGTCGCCGGCCACCCGGCGGTCTGTGTCCTCGAGGACGTGGGTCAGGAAGGTATGGGGGAAATGCCCCTCTTCCTCGGCTAGGAGCTCGGCGGTCTCAGGAAACAGCCGCTCGAACAGGCGGTAACGGCGCAGGAGCTGGTAGGTGGCCACGCTGGTCCCGCCCAGGAAGAGCTTGTTGACCTCTTCGAACAGGCGGGCGGCGGGCACGTCTTCCAGAAGATGGGTCAGCCCGGAGATCGGTGCAACGGTGTCGGGGTCGATGAAGAAGCCCAGCTTGGCCGCAAATCGGGCCGCCCGCAGCATCCGGACCGGATCCTCGCAGTAGCGCCTCTGTGGATCTCCGATCAGCCGCAGCCGTCCGGCCCGGAGGTCGTCCACCCCTCCTACGTAGTCCACTACCGAGTAGTCGGCGATGCTGTAGTACAGGGCGTTGACCGTAAAGTCCCGCCGGAAGGCGTCCTCCTCCATCGTCCCGAAGGTGTTGTCCCGGATGACCATCCCCTCGGGTGTCCGGGCCTTGCCCTTGCCGTCCCCATCGGTGCCGGGCCCCCGGAAGGTGGCCACCTCGACGATTCCGTCCTTGAAATAGACGTGGGCCAGACGGAACCGACGCCCGATCAGCCGGCAGTTGCGGAAGATCCCCCGGACCTGTTCCGGGGTGGCGTCGGTGGCGATGTCGAAGTCCTTGGGCTCTCGACCCAGAAGCATGTCCCGGACGCTCCCCCCGACCAGATAGGCCTGATAGCCGGACCCATGCAGGCGGTACAGGACCTTCAGCGCATGGGGACAGACGAGCTGGCGTGAGACCGCGTGCTCCGGCCGGGGAAGGATCAGGGGGTGGCGGTCGTCGGGCTCTGCCGCCGCCGGGCTGCCGGGAGCCGAAGGTCCGGTGTGCGGTTGGGGTTGGGGTTGGACGAGTGGGGACAGCTTGGTCATTTCCTGATAGGGTAGCCCACCGGCGGGAAAACGTAAAATCAAGCGCCTTGACCGTCTAGGGATACGGTCTTTGATCCGTTTGGTCCCCCGGGGACCGAAAAATTCCCCAATCCGGAGGATTCCCCTATCCCCGGGGGTGGTGGCGCCGGTGAAGCTCCTTGAGCCGCTGGCGGGCCACGTGGGTGTAGATCTGGGTGGTGGAAAGGTCGCTGTGACCAAGCAGCATCTGCAGGGAGCGCAGATCCGCCCCGTGGTTAAGGAGGTGGGTGGCGAAGGAGTGGCGCAGCGTATGGGGGGAAAGTGGTTTGGCGATCCCCGCCTCGCGGGCGTACTTGCGGATCCGATACCAGACCGCCTGGCGGGTCAGGCCGCCGCCCCGGCGGGAGACGAACAGCCGGTCGGTGGCCCGGCTGTCCAGCAGAAGGGGCCGGGCCCAATCCAAGTACCGCGCCAGCCAGTCCAGGGCCTCCTCCCCCAGGGGAACCACACGCTGCTTACCCCCCTTGCCGGAAACCAGGATATAGCCGGCATCCCTGCGCACCCCTGCCAGTCCCAGCCCCACCAGCTCGGAAACCCGCAGCCCGGTGGCGTAGACCACCTCCAGCAGCGCGCGGTCCCGAACCCCCAGCGGATGGCCGGCATCCGGGGCCGCCAGCAGCTCCTCTACCTCGGCCTCGGAAAGGACATCGGGCAGCCGGCCGTCGAGCCGGGGAGGCTCCACCTCCCGGGTGGGGTCCTCGGTGATCCGCTCCAGGTCCAGCAGGAACCGAAAGAATCGGCGCAGGGCGGAGAGCTGGCGGGCCAGAGTGCGGGGCTTGGCCCCCGACCGCACCCGGGCCGCCAGAAACCCGAGCACCTCCTGCCGGCTGGCCCCGGCGGGAGAGCGGCCTTCCCCCAGCCATTGCCCGAACCCCTCCAGATCTCTCCGGTAGGCGGCCAAGGTGTGCTCGGACAGCCCCGCCTCCAGCCACAGTCCGTCCAGGAACTGATCGATCAGGGGATCCCCGGCATCCGCCACCGTCTTGCCTCCTCCGGGGTCAGGCGCTGGTACCGGCCAGCTGGCAGCCCTCGTGCGCCAGCAGCCACTGCTTGACCATGCGGCCCCGCGGTCCCCGGCCCCCATAACCGCCCATGTCCGCTCCTCCCACCACCCGGTGGCAGGGTACCAGCACCGGCAAAGGGTTGGCCCGCGCCGCGCCGCCCACGGCCCGCGGGGAGGTGCCCAGGTCCCGCGCCAGGTCGGCGTAGGTGCGAACGGTACCTGCCGGGATGGCGAGCATGAGGCGCCAGACCCGGCGCTGAAAGGCCGTGGCGGGTACCTCTCCCAGCGGAACGGACGGCCGGGGGGCCACCGGGTTTTCCAGGTAGGTCCGAATCGCGGCCCGGCCCCGCTCAAGGGCCAGGCAGGGGACTCCCGCCCCGTCAACAGGGAGGCCGGGGGGCAGCCAGCTCACCCCAATCAGCCCGGCAAGGTCGGCCTCGAGGCGCAAGGCGCCTACCGGGGTGGCCAGCGTCAGCGTTTCGCTAATCGCTTTCCTCCAGCCGACGCAGCCGCCGCCTGACCGCGAGCTCCTGCTCGGAGCTGCCTTGACCCAGGAGATCCCGGTAAAGGCGCCGGGCGTCGGAGGTGAATTCGGTTTCCTCCAGGGCCCCGGCGGCCCGGAAACGGGCGGTACGGGCCCACGGATCCGTCATCTGTCCCGGGGGGTGGCCGGCCGAGCGCAGGTAGAGGGTGGCCGCAGCCCGGTACTCCCCCAGTCCTTCCCGGCTCTCGGCCATCCAGAACAGCAGCTCGCGGCGGGCGGAGTCCGCCTTCACGATCCGGAAGGTCTTCTCCAGGATGCGAAGGGCCAGCTCATGACGCTCGGCCTCCTGGAGATCGAACACCACCTGCAGGAACCGGTCCCGGAAGCCTTTTTCCTCCACCCATGCGGGGTGCTCCAGGATGCGGTCCAGGTCCTCCGCCCCGTCCCGGTAGGCAGCCAGCTCAATCCGCAGGCGGCCCCGGGTCAGCCACCACGGGGCCGGATCCACCTGCGGGGGAAGGCTTTCCACCCGCTCCATCCACTCCAGGGCGTTTTCGAGCTCATCCGCTTCCAGGGCCTGCCGGGACAACCGTACCAGAACCTCCGGAGAAAGCGCGCCTTCCCTGCGGAAGGCGGGCCCCTCGCGGAAAAGGCGCTGGCCCACCCCGGGGAGCTCAGCTTCCGTCTGGGCGTCCAGCAGCCCCAGACGGGCCCGCTGGCGAGCCTTAACGCTGTGCCCGGCCAGGGCCACCGAGGCCAGGAGGGACCGCTCCCTCACCCCGGACCCTGTTCCGGCAGCCAGGTCCAGCCACTTGCCCTCCTCCCCCACCAGGAGCCCGGCCTCGTTGGCCACCCATTCCCCGTGCTGGAGATAGGCCTCCCAGACCTCCGCGGCCTCGATCTTACCGCCGCTGTTCAGGGCCATTTCCAGAGCCATTATGCGGTCGCGCGGTCGATTTTGGGCAACCGCCACCTCGGCCAGGGCCATCCAGGCCTCCGGGGCGTCGGTTTCCTGCGCCCAGACCCTTGCCGCCTCAAGGGCCGCCTGTCCTTTCCCTTCCGCGCTGAGCAGGCGAATCCGGAGGCGGCGAGCCGGGCCGCTGGAATGGTCTTCCCCGAGGATCCTAAGGGCCTCCCCGTGTACCCCTGCCCGGGCCAGAATTCGGGCCTGCTCGAGTCGCTGGCCGGGGTCCAAGGCGCCGGCATCCTCCCCCAGCCGGTGCCGCATGATAGCCACCCGGGCGTCCTCGGTCCGGCCCTCGGCGGCATAGGCCCGGTAGATCCGCCGCAGCCACGAGCGGACAGCCTCGGCCTCAGGATAGGCCGCAACCAAGGAGGCCAACCGTCGCCGGGCGGCTCGGGGCCGGCCGTGGGCCAGCTCAAGATCCCCGGCCCGCAGCTGCACCCACTGACGATAGGAAGGAGGGGCTTCCTCCGGAATACCGTCGGCCCGGTCCAGGATCTCTTCCCAGCGGCCGAGGAGCTCCAGGGCTCGCACCCGCAGCCGGGCCCAGCGGCCCCATCCGGGCTCGCCGGGAGCCGGGGCCTGACGATCCAGGGTTTCCAGGGCCAGGGCCCCCGCTCCCCCTTCCACCAGGGCGGAGGCGGCCTCCAGGTCGGATGCCCGGGCCGTCCCCGCTGCTCCCGTGAGGCTGATCAGAACCAGCAGGAAGACAAAAAAATGCGGAGGCCGAGCCTCCGCATACGGGCGGGCGCCGCGGGCCCGGCGGCCCAGCGCCCGCGGCCCGAGCCGCTGGGATACCGCGGCCACCATCGGGGCCGCTACTTGCTGGGACGCTTTTCCGGGATGCGGGCAGCCTTCCCCTCGCGCTCGCGCAGGTAGTACAGCTTCGCCCGCCGAACCTTGCCGTGACGGAGAACCTCGACCCGCTCGATGTTGGGGGAGTGCAGGGGGAAGACCCGCTCCACCGGCTCCCCGGAGGCGATCCGCCGGACCGTTAGGGAGGAGTGGAGGCCGCGCCGGCGGTGGGCCAGGACGACGCCCTCGAAGGCCTGCACCCGCTCCCGGCTGCCCTCCACCACGCGAGTATGGACTCGCACGCTATCCCCGGGGCTGAGCTCCGGGAGGTCGGTCTTCATCTGCTCCCGCTCGAGCTCTTGAATAATGTCGGACATGGTCCTTGCTCCCTTCCTGGATTCGACAGATCAGGCAGATCCGGCCGGATCAGCGGTCCGGTCCGGGCTGTTCGTCTTCGGGGTCGGCGCCTTCGGCGGCCGGAATCCCGGCGAGGTCATCGGGATCGCCGCCGCGCTCCCGGAGATACTCGGCCAGCAGCTCCCGCTCCCCGGCGTGCAGTCCCCTCCGATGGATCAGGTCCGGCCGGCGCTCCCAGGTACGGCCCAGGGCCTGCCGGCGCCGCCACCGGGCGATCCGGGCGTGATCCCCGGAGAGCAGTACCGCCGGCACCTCCCGTCCCTCGAACTCCTGGGGCCGGGTGAAATGGGGGCAGTCCAGCAGCCCTTCCACGAAGCTGTCCTCAGCCGCCGAAGCCGGCTCCCCGAGCACATGTGGCTGCAGTCGGGCCACGGCGTCGATCACCACCAGGGCGGCCAGCTCTCCGCCGGAGAGCACGTAGTCCCCGATGGAAAGCTCCCGGTCCACTCGAGACTCCAGAAGACGCTCGTCGATGCCCTCGTAGCGACCGCACAGCAGGATCAGTCCCGGCAGCCGCGCCAGCTCGGCAACCCGGCCATGGTCCAGCATATCCCCCTGCGGGGAGAGGTAGATCACCGGAGAGCCGGCAGGCATGGCCGACCGGGCGTGATCCACCGCCTCCGCCGCAATGTCGGGCCGCATAACCATGCCCGGACCGCCACCGAAGGGGCGGTCATCCACGCTGCCGTGCCGGTCCCGGGCAAAATCCCGTATATCGGTGAGGTCCACGGCAAGATGCTCGCGATCCCGGGCCCGGCCGAGGACACCGAAGCCCAGGGCGCATTCCAGCAGATCCGGAAAGAGGGTCAGCACCTGGAAGCGCACCGCGCTACCGCCTCGGGCTTCAGAAATCGGGATCCCAGTCCACCCGGATGAGCCCCCGGTCCAGGTCCACCGCGGGGACATGGTCGGCGGTGAAGGGGATCAGCCGCTCCCGGTCCGGCCCCGCCACTACCAGAACGTCGTTGGCGCCAGTCTCGATCAACCGCTCCACCCGGCCCAGGGCCACTCCATCCACCGTCTCCACCGCCAGGCCCACCAGATCGGCCCACAGGAATTCATCCTCGTCCGCGGTCTCCCCCAGCATCTCTCGGGGAACCTGGACCAGGGCCTCCAGGCACTGCCGGGCTTCCTCGCGGTCTTCAAGGCCCTCGAGCCGGACGATCAGCCGAGGGCCGCTCCGGGAGGCCTCCAGCACCCGCCGGGGCTCCCTTCGGTCCCCCCGGAGGAGCCACAGGCATTCGAATTCAAGGATGGCGGTGGGCTCCTCCATGTAGGAGAACAGCCGCACCGCCCCGCGCGGGCCATGGACCCCGTTGACCTTACCCACCGTCACCCAGCCCCGGTCCGGGGAGGACGGCTTCCGGGTCATGGGATCAGACGCCGGCGAGACCTTCCTTCTTGAGCAGGGACTTCACCGAGCCGGACACCTGGGCGCCCTTCTCCAGCCAGTGCCGGGTGCGCTCCGTGTCCAGCCGGTATTCCTTGGCCTTCGAGATCGGGCTGTAGTAGCCGAGCTTCTCGATGAACCGCCCGTCCCGGGGACTGGCGTGCTCGGTTACCACGATCCGATAGAAGGGCTTTTTCTTGGCGCCGCCGCGGGCGAGCCGAATGGTGAGCATGAGGAGATTTCTCCTGCGGGTGCCTGGGATCCTCGAAACTGCGGGAATATACCGGATTTCGCCTAGAACGGGAAGTCCTTGCCGCCCATATCACCGCCCACTTGGCCCATCATCTTCTGCAGGCCGCCCTGCTTTTTCATCCGCTTCATCGCCTTCTGCATCTGGGCGAACTGCTTGAGGAGCCGGTTCACCTCCTGCACCGAGGTGCCGCTGCCGCCTGCGATGCGGCGCTTGCGGCTGGCCTTGATGGCATCGGCATGGCGGCGCTCCCAGGGTGTCATGGAATTGATGATGGCCTCCATCCGCTGGAACTGCCCGTCGTCGAGACCCTCCGGCACAGCCCCCCCGGCGAGCTTCTGGCCCCCGGGGAGCTTGTCCAGGATGCTGGTCAGGCCGCCCATGCGCTGGACCTGGCGGAGCTGGTCGCGGAAGTCTTCCAGGGTCATCCCCTTGCCGCTTTTGAACCGCTTCTCCAGCTGCCTGGCCTGATCCTCGTCCGCGGTGCGCTGAGCCTCCTCCACCAGGGTCAGGACATCGCCCATCCCCAGGATNNGCCCAGGAACTTGATGGGCTTGCCGGTGACGTGTCGGATGGACAGGGCCGCTCCGCCGCGGGCGTCGCCGTCGGCCTTGGTGAGGACCACACCGGTGAGGCTCAGGGCCTCGTTGAAGGCCTCGGCGGTCCGCACGGCGTCCTGGCCAGTCATGGCATCGGCCACCAGCAGGGTCTCGGCCGGATCCAGGGCACTTTGCATGCGCTGAATCTCGTCCATCAGCTCACGATCGACGTGCAGCCGGCCGGCGGTGTCCACGATCACCGCGTCCGCCGTCCGGATCCGGCCCTGCTCCACGGCCCGCTCGGCAATAACCACCGGATCCTCGCTGGCCTCGCTGGAAACGAAATGGACTCCGACTTCTCGGGCCAGCGTCTCCAGCTGCTCGATGGCGGCCGGCCGGTAAACGTCGGCGCTGACCACCACCACCTCCCGCTTCTCCCGCTCCTTCAGGTAGCGGGCCAGCTTGGCGACGGTGGTCGTCTTGCCGGAGCCCTGCAGACCAGCCATTAGCACCACCGCCGGGGGCCGCACGGCCAGGTCCAGCCGGTCGTTCTCCTCTCCCAGCAGGTGAGCCAGCTCGTCCCGCACCACCCCGATCACGGCCTGGCCCGGAGTGAGGCTGGAGAGAACCTCCTGGCCCACCGCCCGCTCCCGGACCCGCTCGATGAAGACCTTTGCAACCGGCAGCGAGACATCCGCCTCCAGCAGTGCGATGCGGACCTGCCGGAGGGCGTCGTTGATGTTCTTCTCGGTCAGCTTGCCCTGACCCTTCAGGGACTTGAATACGCCTTGCAGGCGCTCGGAAAGGCTTTCGAACATGGCTTGCGGTCCATCCGGATTTGAGTTCGGCGTGAAAGCATCGTATTTTACGGTGGAATGCGACGTAAACCAACGGATTCCGTGGCCGTCCGGCCGCTTTCCACTTAAGCCCCAAGCCACCAGCGATCTTCCATGAGCATTGCGCCCCTTGCCTGGCTCCAGCTCGCTGCCGCCCTGCTTTACGCGGGGGGCGCCTACCGTGAATGGCGCCTGGTGCGCCCGCCCGGGCAGCGTCCCCTGACCTCGGCGCTGGGGCTGGCGGCGGCCGGACTGGTGCTGCACACCGTGGCTGTTGCCGGCCAGGTCTTCGCCGGCGGGGACTTCCTGAACCTGGATCTGGCCTACGCCTTCTCCCTGTTCCTGTGGCTGATCATTCTCCAGTTCCTGATCGCCAGCGTGTTCCTCCAGGTCCATCTGCTGGGGCTGCTTCTCTTGCCGATCGCGGCGGCGGTGCTCCTCGTCGAGGCGTTCGCCCCAACCGGCGAGGCCCTGGTCATCGACGTCAGCCAGCCCGCCCTCCTGGGGCACCTGATACTGTCCCTTCTGGCCTACGGCACCCTCACCATCGCCGCCGGCCAGGCGCTGCTCCTGAGCTTCCAGGAGTCCCACCTCCGCCACAAACGGTTCGGGCTCGTGGCCCGGATCCTGCCGCCCATGCGGCCCATGGAGCGCCTACTGTTCCACCTGCTCCGGGCAGGCTTCGTGCTGCTGACCCTGGTGATCCTTTCCGGCGCGGTCTTCTCCGAGCAGATCTTCGGCCAGCCCTTCACCTTCGACCACAAAGTGGTGCTCTCGCTCATCGCCTGGGGGGTCTTCGGGCTCCTCCTATGGGGCCATTCCCACTACGGCTGGCGGGGCCGCGCCGCGGTCCGCTGGACCCTTTCCGGCTACGGCCTGCTCCTCCTGGCATATTTCGGGGTCCGGATCATCCTGGAGCTCAAGGCCTAGGCTCCCTTCCCCCTAATCGATGAACGGACCTTCCCTGCCCATCCTCTTCCTGCTGCTAGGCCTGCTGATCGTCCTGTCCGGGTTCTTCTCGGGCTCCGAAACGGCCATGATGGCGCTCAACAAATAACCGCATGCGCCACCTGGCCCGGGAGGGGAACCGCCGGGCCCGTCTGGCGGCCAAGCTTCTGAGGCGTCCCGACCGTCTCATCGGCGTCATCCTCTTGGGCAACAACCTGGTCAACATCGCCGCGGCCAGCGTGGCCTCGGTGATCGCCCTGCGCCTCATCGGGGAGGCGGGGCTGTTCCTGTCCACCATCGTCCTGACCGTGGTGATCCTGATCTTCGCGGAGCTGGCCCCCAAGACCCTGGCCGCCACCCACCCCGAGCGGCTGGCCTTCGTTGCCGCCCCCATCCTCCGCCCCCTGCTGTCCCTGCTGTATCCCATCGTGGTGGTCATCAACGCCGTGGCCAACACCCTCCTGAAAGTCTCCCGCCTGACCCGGGCCGAGGTCTACTCCGGGCTGTCCGAGGAGGAGCTGCGCACGGTGATCATGGAGGAGAGCGCCCTGCTCTCGACACGCCGCCAGCGCATGCTGCTAAACATCTTCGAGCTGTCACGGGTGACGGTGGAGGATGTCATGGTCCCCCGCACCGAGGTGGCCACCCTGAACATCGACGCCGACTGGCCCGACATCCTGGCCCAGTTCCGGGCCTCCCCCCACACCCGTTTCCCGGTGTACCGCCGGGATCACGTGGTGGGGGTCATCCACGGCAAGGACCTGCTCAAGCTGGAGGGGGTGGAGGAGGGTCCGCCGTCCCGGGAGACCATCGCCAGGCTGGTGCGCGAGCCCTATTTCGTTCCCGCCACCACGCCCCTGCAGGAGCAGCTCATCCAGTTCCAGCGGCGGCGCCAGCACATGGGGCTGGTGGTGGACGAATACGGGGACGTGGTGGGCCTGGTGACGCTGGAGGACATCCTCGAGGAGATCGTGGGGGAGATCCAGGACGAGCACGACCTACCCATGCGCGGCATCCGCCCCCAGAAGGACGGCAGCCTGCTGGTGGACGGCCAGATCGAGATCCGGTCCCTCAACCGCCAGCTCGGCTGGGACCTGACCACGGAGGGCCCGCGAACCCTGGCCGGCCTCATCATCGAGGAGCTCGAGGAGATCCCCCGGGAGGGGACCAGCCTGAAAGTGGACGGCCACGCCCTGGAGGTGGTCAAGGTACGGAAGAAGGCCGTGACGGTGGTCCGCATATTGCCCGAGCCGACCGCAGGGGAGTCCGGGCCCATCGAAGCGGGATCCTAGCCTTCCCTCCGGCTTCCCTCCTGGATACGGCGCCACACCGCCTTCAGATCCTCCCAGGCCTTCGCCTTGTCCGCCGGGCTGCGCAGCAGATAGGCGGGATGGTAGGTCACCAGCAGCGGGGTCTCGTGGAAACGGTGCTCCCTGCCCCGCAGGCGGGCCAAGGGCTGCTGGGTGCGCAGCAGGGACTGGGCCGCCACCCGGCCCAGGGCCACCAGCACCGCGGGCGCCACCAGCTCGATCTGGCGCCGCAGGAACGCCTCGCACTGCTCCACCTCTTCGCCCCGGGGATCCCGGTTGTTGGGAGGCCTGCACTTGAGCACGTTGGCGATGAAGACGCCGCCCTCGTGGCGGCCCAGGCCGATGGCGGCGAGCATGGCGTCCAGCAGCTTGCCGGCCCTGCCAACGAAAGGCTCGCCCAGGCGATCCTCCTCGGCCCCCGGCGCTTCCCCCACGAACATCACCGAAGCCTCGGGGTCGCCCACCCCGAACACGGTCTGGGTCCGCCCGACGTGCAGGGAGCAGGCCGTGCATGCGGCCACCTCCTCGCGCAGGGCCTCCAGGTCCCGACCCCTGTCACCCACCCCTTCCGGGTCCCGTCCACCTGCATCCGGATCGGCCATCGGGCATGCAGCCCCCCTGCCCGCGGCTGGACCCGCACCCCCGCGTCGACGGTAAAGGGGGATCCCCATGGCCCTCAGATAGGCCCGCTGTCCCTTGGCGTCCAAGACTCTGCCCTTTTCCTTGCTCCCGGCGGATGCTATCACGGTGAGAAACGGGAGTGCGTCCATGGAGCTGACGGCCCGCTACGTGCTCGCAGTCATCCTCCCTCCGGCGGCTGTCGTCGCCCTGGGCCGGCGCTCGGCGACGGTGGCACCGATCGGGGTGCTCTTTGCTGCGGCGGTGGTTACCTGGCTCCTCGCGCCCTGGAGTCCGTGGATGTTCCTGGGCAACGGTTTCTGGGCCATCGCCGAGGTCTGGGCCGTGCTCACGGTCCGGGGTGCAGAGGAAGATATCCGCCGGGCCCCCGAGAGCACCGCCGAGCACCATGTAAGCCCGGAGCGCCATTTTCCGGCCGAGGACCGGGTCCCGCCGGAGGATTAGGGAGACTCCCGGCTTGATCGGCGCAGGCTCCCCGTGCTAGAAATACGCCTCAAACTGGGCGGTTAGCTCAGCGGGAGAGCACTGCCTTCACACGGCAGGGGTCGCTGGTTCAATCCCAGCACCGCCCACCAGAAATAGCCTTGGAACAAAAGCGCTCAAAGGCCCCACCATGCGGTGGGGCTTTCTTTGTTTGCCCTCCCGGAAAACCTGCCCCGGACGGTCCAGCCGGCCATTCGCTTGCCGGATCTGCGCGCCCCCGAACGGAAAGCGGGGAGGTCTGCAGACCGGGCACTCGAGCAAAGGGCCGGGAAGCTCTATGAATCGCTCGGCGAAACCTGTGCCGCTGCCCTGGATCTGAAGTCTCACCATTTGCCCAGGGAAGCCACCTGACAGGGCAGCCCTCCCCGCACAAGCGGCTCACCTCCCCTGCGCCCCCCACCGGGGGTGCTATCCGCCCCGGCCTGTCGACCCGGCCGCCGCCAGGGCCCGCGATATCAGGAGACCGGCCTGGCCGACGACCAGGGGCACCAGGCTGCAGCCCAGGGCCAATGCCCACCCCCTGGACCCGGGATCGGCCAGGTCCAGCACCTCGCGGAGCAAGGGAAGGGTCCAGGCGGCACCCAGTAGCAGCAAGCTGATCAGAAGCGACATCCAGACATGGGGATTGCGCGTCACCTCGTTGCTCGCCACGCCCGAATCCCGGTCGCGCATGTTCAGCACATGCCAAAGGCGGGAAAGGGACAGGGTGAAGAAGGCCACGGTAATCGCCGCCGGCGGCCCCAGCCCCAGGGGGCCCAGGGACAAAGCGAAGGCCAACAGGACGGTGGCCGCCACCAGCACCCCGAACAGGCCCACGGCCCACCACCGGCCCCGGTCGAGGACCGGGGCCTCCCGGGGACGTGGAGGCCGGCGCATCACCCCGTCCGGGGCTCCCCCGAACCCCAGTGCCAGGGCGGGGAAGAGGTCGTTGACCAGGTTCAGGTACAGGATCTGGAGGGGGAGCAGGGGCAGGGGCGCTCCGGCTACCGAGGCGGCGGTGACCACCAGGATCTCGCCCACGTTGCCCGAGAGGAGGTAGACGGAGGCCTTGCGGATGTTCTCGAAGATCGCCCGCCCCTGGCCCACCGCGGCCACGATGGTGGCGAANNCGTTCACCCCGTCCCCGGTCATGGCCACGATGGCGCCGGCGTTCTGGTGGAGCCGGATCAGGTCCAGCTTCTGCTCCGGACTGACCCGGGCGAAGATGTCCGCCTCCAGGAGCCGATTCCGGGCGTCCGCCCCTGTCCTGGCCAGCTCCGGGCCGCTCACCACCGCGCCCTCCCCGCCGCCGGTGAGCCCCAGCTCCCGGCCGACGTGCCGGGCGGTCTCCCCGTGGTCCCCGGTCACCATGACCACCCGGATGCCCGCGCCTCCCGGCACC
>JABAHQ010013212.1_pt2 | contig 18838 bp, 35 predicted proteins | sample 7062091 | NCBI WGS metagenome assembly JABAHQ01 (sample SAMN14534359, study PRJNA622989) | marine sediment metagenome | biome: marine biome [ENVO:00000428]; feature: marine pelagic biome [ENVO:01000023]; material: deep marine sediment [ENVO:00002113] | place: India: Gulf of Kutch | collected...
TATGATAGATAATAAACTAATTAAAATCAGAGGTTCGCCGTAAGAAAACATACTTTGTAGATTAACTATTGAAGAAAATTAACTAAACAAATTGACTAAGCATGTCCTTGTTCGAAAGTTAAGGGTCAGGAGAACCAACAAGGACGGAAATATAAAAAATTCTTACCCTCTATAGTGTATAGTATATATTATGATAGATAATAGATAATACTAACTTAAATTAGAAGCTAATTATTAGACGAAGCGAAAAGGGATATCTACTTTAGATATCCCTTTTCAATTATGCATTGACAATTTATAAATAGTAAGGTACGATAAAAAATTAAGNNCGTCTTTGTCACGAATATTTCAGTATGTCGAAGATGATGATAAACAGTTTGGTATTTTGTCTGCTTTCAGAAAGGACAAATCCAAAAAAGAGAATCTAGAACGACACAAACAACTTAAAAAAGAAGTAAGAAATATGGGGTATGGCTTCATCGAAATGGAAGGTGCATATCCAGAAGGCGGTAAAACTGCCAGAGAGAAATCATTATTCATACCCAACATAAAACGTCAGGAAATAATTGACTTGGGTGTTAAATATGACCAAGACTCTGTTATGTTCAAGGACAACACTGAATTCGTGTACATAGGTACAAATGAATATACAGGTATTGGAAAGGTAACGGCAAGTTTTGATTACAAAAGTGGAAAGAAAAACATCGTCAAAGGTCTTGATGATCTGTTTTCCGCTTTAACTAAGGGTCCGCATAAGGGCAAAAAATTCTTATTCACTATGAAAGGATAGTAACATGGAAGAAGAATCTTGTTTTAATTGTAGATATCAACATTACGCAATCGCACTAGGACAGNNCAACGAAAAAAATCTTGACAAAGATTTTGGATATGGGGTAAAACCTAACGGGTGTCCTTTTGTACCAACAAAAGGGTTTAAATGTGAGGAATATGACCCTGTGGAGGATTAAATGATTGACGATATAGTGGAAAGACATCTTACGGAAAAGAAGAACAAGGGGAAGAAGAAATCGGCTGTAGATAAAATCCGTAAGCCGACTGCTCCGCCTACAAAACCCCACAAAGACAAGAACAAATATACCCGTAAGAAAAAACATAAAAATCAGGAAAAATACTAGGGGAGTGTTTACATACGTTGTAACCCTTGGTATAACTGAATATGTAAGGCAATAACGCCTACGTAAATAATAATCTGTTAAGGAGAAAAGAACATGAATAAATCTGATTTGGTTGATTTCGTTGCTGAACAAACAGGGGCCTACAAAAAAGATGCCAAAGCCGCAGTTGACGCTGTACTTGAAGGTATCGAAAAAGGTCTTGTGGATGACGGAAAAGTCACATTGGTTGGTTTCGGCAACTTTGTTGTGAAAGAACGTGCCGCTCGTACTGCACGTAATCCTCAGACCGGAGCTGCTGTAAGGGTTCCTGCTAAGTCTGTACCTACCTTTAAGCCGTCTGGTTCCCTCAAAGATTCAGTAGCTTAAATCAATTCATATTTAGGAACAGGGATAGTTTACAGACTATCCCTTTTCTATTATCATTTAGACATGTCAATACGAAAGGATTTTCCCGATGGATGGTCGTGAAGCAAAATATATTGTAATTCGTGAACGTAATGACGTTACCGGATTCCGTGAAGAAAACATCTATCCATTCTCAAGTCATATCATACACAAAAATATGGCAGTAAAAATTGGTGGAGAACTAGGCCCGAATAGGGTTTTAGGTGCTGGCTTCATCCGGTTTACCGAAAAGGGTCCGGTATGTTATGGTCGTTCTGTTTCTTTGAACGTTTCATCTAGAGAGGAAGATTCTTTGTTGGCAAAAATTGCTTTCGGAGACTAATTAATGCAAGAACTGTACGAGTTTAAATATGCACCAGAGTCATTTGATGAAATGATTCTTGATGAAAATGTACGTCCAAAATTAAAAAAGGCTATGGAAGAACTTCCTAACCTTATGTTGTATGGTCCTTCTGGTACAGGTAAGGGTACTTTTGTTGATGTCCTGAAAAAGACTAAGGGTCTAGAAGTACTCAAGATTAACTGTTCGGATGAAACAGGAATTGATACGATTCGTGATAAAGTCAAGTCTTTTGCCACTAGTGCTGGATTTGGTGGAATCAAGATTGTATATCTTAATGAGGCCGATTATCTGTCTGGTAACGCACAGGCCATGCTCCGTGATTTGATGGAGTCTGTTCAGAGAGTTACACGTTTTGTGTTCTGTTGCAACTATGTACACAAAATGATTGACGAACTCATGTCCCGTTGTCAGGTGATTGAATTGTCCAATCCCCCTGCCGCAGACGTGGTTAAAAGATGTTGGTCCATTCTTGATTCAGAAGGTGTCAAATACGACAAGAAAGTTGTAGTAGAACTGGTCAAATCTATCTGGAAACGTAAACCAGATATCCGTAAAACCTTGGTTGTACTAAGAGAGAACATTGTTGATGGTGTTCTTCAAGATCAAATCCAAATGTCGGCATCTGATGCTGTATATGGAGAGATTCTTGAGAGTATGAAACAAGGTGACCCCGAAGCAGTAAGGGTCATCCTAAAGTCACACCAAATCGACTATACAGGTCTTTACAAGTATCTCATGGATGCCTTGATGATTGAGGATAAGGTCTTTGAGAAAGATGGTGAGGCTATAGTTCTGGTTGGTGAACATGCTTATCGTGACAATTTGGCGGCCAATCGTGAGGCTAATTTCATTCACATGTATTTTCTCTTTCTAAGAAATGGGGTTGTATGAAAGAACTGAGAAGACAAGAGAAGAAGTTTATCAAGTTACACAAGATTGTATCAATACTGATGTGTATCACTTTTCTAACAGCTATTGGTTTGAACAGTGAAATTCTATTGTTTCCAATACTTCTTCTATTCGTTATTACTGGATTGTGTAAACTTAGGCTCCATCGTGTACAAACCAAAATTAAAAATGGTCTTGGTCATGATGACGAAGAACACTTTTAGGAAGGATTTATATGAAAAAGATATACAAATACCCGTTAGAAGTTACTGACTTTCAAGAAGTTATGATGCCAGAGGGCGCAAAAATCATTTGTGTTCAATGTCAACCAGCTCCCTATGGCAAACCACTGAAAGAACAAATTTGTATGTGGGCAGAAATTGACGATGAAGCCCCGCTTGTACCACGTAGGATTCGTATTTTCGGTACAGGTAACCCCATGAAATATGAACACGAAATCAAATACATAGGGACTGTTCAGATGTCCAATCATGCTCTAGTATGGCATGTATACGAGAATTACATTAAGGAGCAATAATGAAAACAATGACAAAAGAAACCAATCCAGCAAAGATAACACCAGATGTATTAAAAGAACTACAAAAGTCACTAAATGACAACATTAAAGACGATTTTGGTGGCAAAGAGAGGAAAAATGGCAAAAAAGGGAACAACAAAAAAGGCAAAAAAAGGAAATCACCTAAGAGAAGTTCTTGATGCCGTCACATTAAAAGTTCCTTGTGAATATAAACCAAAAGAATTCTCGGCCTACGTTTTGACACTTTTCCTGAGTGAAGACCCGAAACTAGGTGAAATCGTTGGTAGAATCAACCCATATCTTTTTAACTTGCCAGATGAACTCATTTTCAAGTACTATGTCGAGACAGTACCGAAAGGACGTAGATATCTCAAGTTCACCAAGAAATCCAAGGAAGCAAAGGACAAGGAACAGGATATCAAGGAAATCATGGAAAAGTATGGTGTTTCTAGACGAGAAGCATCCTTATCCCTAACAGAAAGGAAATGAAAATGGGTGACAACACGGAACTGAAAGGTGACTTCAAAGAGAAAGTCAAAGAAGAAATCAAGAAGACCAAAAGGTTTATCTACAGGGAAGAAATTTCTTCCGCTATGGTTGCCATGGCTTTTGGTATCAATCTAGCATCCATCTTGAGTTGGTCGCTCGGATTCTTCACCATTCTCAACATCATTGCCGGATACTACTGTCTGAAAATGTTCAGGCCTCTTGTCAAACGGCAATCCCACCTTCACTCCCAATTGAATTTCCTCAAGGAAACTCTGAGGAAGGGAGATAACGACGAAATTTGGAAAACCTGATAAATCCATAGGATTTGTTTACAAATAATGGTAGGACATGTTATTGTTGTCCTACCATTATTAATATGTTAAGGAGCAGATATGAAATATGATAGTAAATGTTGAAAACCTTCAAAACGCAATTAGAAAGGCGACACTTAATTATGTGATACCTTCTGTACAATTGAATATAAATGGAGATAAAGTTGTGTCCAAAATGAGAAGCAACAACAATACCGTTGTTGTGTGTCTTGATATGGATAATGACGTTATTTCTAATATTCCCGATGACGTGGAATTGAATTTTGACGAACCAAACGTCAAAGTCAAGCCATACCTGAATCTTATCGACAGTGATACATGTGAAATTCAACTTGCTGACGATAAAATGACACTCAAGGATGGTCGTCATAAGACAAATCTACATTTCTGTATGTCGAGTTTTGTTACCACTTTCACAGGTAACGAACCGAATACACCAACCTTCTATGAACTTGATTTGGTTGAAGAAGTCAAGGAAAACTTCGAAAAAGTCAGGAAAGTCGCTGGTAAATTTGAAAAAGTTTACTTTACAGTCAGGGACAATAAGTTTATAGTGGAGACAACAGATAGGACGAATCGTTTCGCAAACGGAATCAGTTTCGAACTGGACGAATTGGACCATTCAGACCTAGATATCTGTTTTGACTTCAAAAACTTCAACGCCCTGATGTCATGTCTTGATGACGATATCACCGAATTCAAGGCAAAGTTCTCATGGATTGAAGAACAGGGAGCAGGAATGGTTCTGTTCGAAAAGAACGACGGTTCTGAAAAATACTATCTCCTATCAAAATTAGAGGAATAAAATATGAAACAAAGGTTTCAGTTGGAAGACCCGAAGGGTAGGTATATGACGGCAGAATACGACGATGATAAGGGGGTGTTAATGGTCACCACTTATCTACAACCGGAGCCGGGTGTTCCTATCGAAGAAACTTTGGAAAATGCTGGTTTTATGATAACATCTAAGATGAATGTCGAGAAACCACAAATCGTTAACCTCAATGAAAGGAAAAACAATGAGAAAAGTTCTTAGAAAAGTAAATCAAAAGATCGACAGGTGGCTTCACAAGGAAGAATATGAGGCCATGGAACAAGAACAACAGAAACAAATGGAGCTTGTTGAAAAGCTCAAAGAGGACTTGGAAAGGGTCAAGGAACAGGTTCAGATCATCGAACAAGAAGACCATTCCCAACCGCCTACTGACGATGATGTTGATCGTTACTACGATTATCACCGTACCTACGTGGAGAATATTCGGACCATGAAGGAAAAGACGGGCATGTGGGTCACGAAAGAAAAGCCCCTTATCCCTCGCATTGAATTCCGTCAAAAGGCGGAACAAGAAGGGTGGTCCTTCCTCCGTGGCAGTTGTGGTCTTCCCGAAGGCAGTATCCTTGAACGTGGTGCCCCTTGGGCAAGTTGGATGGATGACGGTCAGAAGTGGCAGACGGAAGAAACACAGGAAGTACAAGATCAATAACGAAAATTCGGGTAGTTATATCGACTGCCCGAATTTCTTCAAAAAGTTATTGACACAACAAAACGGTTTTGTTAGTATGACTCCCACATGACGGAAAAACAAAAACGAAACAGACTGAAAAAAAGTTATTGACAAACGAAAAACTCTTTGGTAATATGGTCCTCACGAAATGAGGAAAACTCAAAAACCCTAAACACACTCTTGAAAGGAGAACAACAATGGCAGACAACGCAACTCTTACTATCAACGGCTCTCAGACTCAGGTGGCTTCCGGTACTTCCTTCCGTGACACCGTTATCAGCTCCGCTCGTGACGCTGGCCTCGGCAAGTTCCGAGTCATCCTGAACGGTTCCGAAATCGACCCGGCACAGGCACCGGAAACTCTCGAACCGGGTATGAGCCTTGAGATTCGCCCCTACGAAGTCGCGGGTTAATCTCACCCAAACCGGGGGCCGAAAAGGCCCCCATTTTCGTTGACAACGTATCACCGATACTGTAATATGTAGGAAAAAAATGTGGAAAGGAAAATGAAATGACTTGGGATACACGACAAGCAGAAGAACTTCAAACGGAAATGGAAGACGTTCTCGATAACGTTGACATTGATGAAGTCAAGTCAGAAGGCATGACTATCCGTATCGGTGGTCGGGTTGTAAAACTGGCCGTGACGGAAGAAGTTTCTTTGCCCGAAGATGAAATCCGTGCCGAGTATTCGGCTCGACTGACTGAAAAACTACAACGCATCAAAGAAGTCCTGAACGAAAAGATGTCTGAAATGACCTACATGGTCGAACAGAACAAACAGGACTACGAGGAAAAGGAAAGGGAACTCCAGCAGCGGCTGTCGCAGGCCAACATCATGCCTGATGTTACTTACGAACATGCCCGGGCTGGTCTGTCGGTTACCAAGGGTAACCCCCGTCATGACGGTGCCGATGTCCTTACCTGGCTTTACTCCGGTGTTTACTGGCCGAAATACGTTGATGGCAACCCCATCGACCCGAAATACGCAAAGCGTATGATTTCTCCGGTAACCCTTGAGATTGTCACTCAGCAAGACCGTATCGTCCGTGTGGTTGTTCGTAAGACCATTGGTCTGACAAAATTCGAACACTATCACTCCATGGATTCTGGAGCGGACTGTTGGGGCCAGTGGGAGCATCCTCGTCGTTGGAATACCCCTGATGACATTCTCGCATGTGCCCGTCAAGCCATGGCGGTCCTTGAAAATGTCAATACGGGTTCTCCGGGCAACCGTACACCGTCAGGTCTGCCTCGCCTCAACACCCTTGAACAACACGTTCTTCGTGGTGAGGCTGCTCAAAACGTTCAGTATCAAGCCTCAAGGGCTGATGAACGTGCCGGTATCACCCAAACCACTGACCGTGGGGATGGTGGTCAAGTCTGGTCCACTTAAAAGGTCCAAACCTCCAGCAAGGGGAGTCTTCGGGCTCCCCTTTATTTTTGTGTGAAATAATCCTTGCCTACCTAATACGTAACTGATATTCTGTCTTTGTCTCCAACGAAAGGATGAATATCATGACCAAAAAAGAACTCCGTGTTAAAGTCGAAACTGTTCTGTCCCGTAAAGACAAAGTGGGTATGCACGCAGTTGGTCGTGCCCTCGTTCATCTGAAAAACCGTCAAACTGAGGACGAACAAGTCAGTGAAGAAACCAAAGTTCACAATAAGAAGGGGTTTCAGCCTGTCCACGCTCGGATTGGTACGTCCATGGCCAATTTCTACGAGAAGAACGGGTTCCTCACTCCCAAACAAGTCGCATACTGGCAGGACGAAAACAACAAACTGAAAAAAGGTCGTATTCAACGTTACTGGAAGCAGTTGGTTGAAGAAGCCGAGAACAAGATGGCACAAAAAGAAGTCGAGGAATTCGATGGCGACAAACTCAAAAGAATGGGGATTTAAATGGCCGACAAATACATGATTGAATATACCGAAACCGTGAAAGGTAGTATGGCTGGACGTGATGATGGTTATCCGTACCGAACTACCAAGATCATAAAAGACAAAATCGAAGCATTTCGTTTCTTCAAGGAAAAGATGGACGAAAAGGGGAAACGTTATGGGTGGGAACGTCCTCGTATCAGTGGGTTGCAGGTAAATCCCATGGATGAAGATGCTGTCCTGAGTTACATCAATCTTTTCGAAAAAACCAAAGATTATGGAAAGGGGATTTAAATGAAACTTGAAGATTTTAAAGGTGCTGTGGCAGGGTTCGAACTTTATGGGTATCGACAGAAGAAAGGTACAATTCGTCTGGATACAGGTGAAATTCTGGATAAATGGCCCGATGAAATCGAATTTCTAGGTTCCGTATACACCCTTGAAGACGTTATTCAGGGTAATGAAATGGGTTCCGGTGAAAAATTCGAAAACGCGGTGTATGTCTAAGGGGAATCAAATGGAATATAAACTTATAGATGTATGGTTGGCTCATGGTGATGGTGGTGAACGTGGTATCGGTCCCATTATAGGTGTCTGTGATACCAAAACAAACGCCCAAACCGTTGCCAAAGGAAAGGCTTGGTGGGGCGGTGATGGTTATGTCAATCAGGGTAAAGCTGTTAAAATCACTGAGGAAAATGGTGAAGAAGTCATCTTCCTTCTGGACAAAGACCATGTACATCCGGTTACCTTGAATGAGGATATTCCGGCCCGAAAGAAGGAAATCAAAGAGAAAGCCCTAGAAAAACTCACGGAATTCGAAATCGAAGTTCTTGGCATCAAAAAGTAGTTGACAAGACTCAAACCCTTATATATAATCACTTTACAAACTCAAACAACGAAAGGAAAAAACTATGTCTTTTTACGACCGTCAAGATTTGATTGAAGGTATCAACAACAACATCAGCGTTCTGGTAGTCGGTGCCGGTGGTATCGGTTTTCATGTCGCAAAACTTCTGGCCATGTCCGGTGTTCAGGAACTTCATGTGTTCGACCCCGATACCCTTGAGGAAAGTAACCTCAACCGTCTTGACATCACCACTGAATATGTCGGGAAAAACAAGGCGGATATCGTGAAAACCGTTGTCCGTCAGCTTCGTCCTGATGCTCGGGTCAAGGCTTTCCCCTTCCCGTTGAAGGACCACACCTATCCCAAAGGTGTTAATTGGGTTATCGACTGTACCGATAACCACGCCGCTCAGATCGAAAACCAGCGTATGGCGGACCAGAATGGCGCCCGTTACCTGAAAGCCGGTTATGACGGTGAACGTATGTCCCTGAATGATCGTGTTGCCCAGTGGGATTCTGGTGACACTCAGGACGGATATCGTACAACTCCCTCTTGGGCTGTCCCGGCAATCATCATCGCTTCCCTCGCCGTGGGTAAAGTCCTGAAATACAACTCCGGTGAAATGGGTTGTCACCTGAGCGAATTCTACGGTTCCTGATAATTTGATTGACATTGGAATGGGGATGGTATAAACTATCCCCATATTCCAGTGAAAGGACTAATTATGGGAAGTAAACGAAATCGTAAGAAAAATCGTAAGAAAAATCGTAAACAAAAACGGAAGGAATTGACTAAAATGTCCAAAAAGAATATGCAACCAATGACTGACGAAGAAATCGCCAAGCTGAAAGAAGAACATGACAAGGGTGGTGCCTTCAAGCAGGTAAGTACTGTTGGTCAAACCTGTTGGGACGCCGGTATTGAGATTAAGAACGGTTGTTCTCATATGCCGAAGCCCACATATCATGTCTACTTCGAAACTCTGGCTCATGACAAGATCAAGACCCTTCAATCTCATTACCCGAACCTTGAGTGGTTGGCGTACCTTGAGGGTGAGGTTGATCACGAAAACAGCACCGTCACGGTGAAAGACCTCGTTATCCCCGATTCCCAGCAGGTTACCGGCGTCAACGTCTACAATGTCGAGTATACTTGGGGTGAAGGTCGTGCCATCATCGGCGTCATTCACAGTCATCACGGAATGGGTGCCTTTTTCTCCGGTACTGATGATGCATACATCAACCAGAACCACGATGTTTCCATTGTCGTTTCTACCAACAAAAATAGCCCGATCAAGGGTCAGGTTCGCAAAAAAGCCCCTTGTGGTGCCTATGTACTCGCAGAGGACGAGAATGTAACGTTCTCGGTGAAATACGACAGTGGTCTTGACGTGGATGAATTCAAAAAAGAATTCACCGGAAAGATCAACCAGTACACCGCTCCTATCGTTAGCTTTTCGGGAAACTACTTGGGGCGTTACGGGATTTATGGCGGAAACACAGGTAGTGGGGTGAACACCTACGGTGGTCGAGGCTCCGCAAACCCTGCTCGTAACGTCCGTCCGGTTCCTTCCCATGTACCTACGGGCAACGATGACCCGTATGACATGGCAGAAGAAGACATTCGTGAAGAACTTCGAAAGTTTTACTCCGAAGAAGAAGTGAATGAATTCTTCCAAAATGGAGAGGCAGAAGAAGAACTTATCATTCTCAAATCCCTTGAAGATCAAGGTATCTCGGTTCTCGGAAACTACGATAACTTCGATGATGACAACTCCATTTGGGAAGACCTTGGGGAAAATCTGGAAGAAATGACAAGTGGTCTTCCCTTGGCAGACCAAGAAGAAGATGATGGTGAAGACGCCACTGTATGGGACTCCGAAGACGAAACCCTTGGTCTTTTCGACGAAAACGAAGAAACTGAGGACTCTGAGGGTTCCGAAGACTCGGAAGATGACGAGGAACTACCGAAAACAGGGACCGGAAACACGGTACATTAATCATGGAAAATAACAAAAATGGGCCTGTTAATTCAGGCCCATCATCAGAAATTAGTGTACTGGAAGAAATCGAAGAAATAAAAATAAACATCAAAATGATGTCACATTCACATATGACACTACCTGTAAAAAATGTTTTATGTAGAATGTTAGAAGTAATCGAACGTATAGAAAAAGAAAACAACGAATAGCCTACTAGGCTATGATAGCAATGATGTAATTAAGGGTGATATCTACGGGTATCACCCTATTTTTTTGTATAAATACTTCTGTGAATGAATAAAAATAGGAGTATTTTATATGAACTTTAGACCATTGATTGCTGAAAAAGATGATAACGGGAAATATAGCAAGATTTCTTTAGGTAGAATATCATTCTGGATAGTTTTTGGTATTGCCATATATGTATGGTTATTCGGTACAGGTGATATTCACGCCTCACATCTTCAAATGTTATATATAACAGCAACATACAACTTGGCCAAAAAGGTTAAATGGGTTGATGATAATAGTGGCATAAGGGCTTATGACGATTCTAACGACGACGAAGATGCTCCTAGAGTGCCGTAAGGGGGATATAACATGTGGTGGAAAAATCTTTTAAAGGGTATTTTAAAAAGACCATGGATTATAGCTATAGTTATCATGACACTTGTAATGGGTGGAATGTATATGAAAATAGCCAATCTTAAGGGTGAAGTATCGGATTTGAAGGTAAAAGTGGAACAAGTAGAATCTGATTACAGAACATGTAAGACAAATGAAGTTACATATGAAGAAGCTATAGAAGCATGTCAAGATGAAACAATAAAATTCAAAGATAGAAATGAAATATTGGTCGGCCAAATAGAAAAAGAAAAGGATAGAGTAGAATATTGGAGGGATAAATATAACAACAAGGTTTGTTTTCAACCAGAAGACGAAAAGTGTGTTGGTGAAAACGAAAGGGGGGTGTTAAACGATGAAAGTAATGTTGAAGCTGTTGATCGTATTAATGACTTGTTTAAGTCTGAGTAGTTGCATGTGNNATTAATGACTTGTTTGAGTCTAAGTAGTTGTATGTGGGCACACGATACGTTCTTTGACAGCAAGAAATACCATCCTGAACCTGTTGTTAAAGTAGAACACGTATATCATTATACTGCCTGTCCTGTAGATGAAAAACCTAATTATGTTGAACTGGTAAAAGACAGTCATTTAGGTTCAGCCAGAAATGCAAATATTTTGATACAAAACCTTGAAATAATGGAAGATTATAACCAGAGTTTGTTAAATACCATTGAATGTTATGAAGATCAAGTAGAGGAAAAAGATGAGTAATATTGATGATTTAGTGGAAATCTATGTCAATGAGGGCGTATTAGATGATGTCCTGAACCTAGGCAGTAGATTCCTTTATTTTTGGAAAAACAAATGGATTATAAACACCAAACATGGTCTGGAAAGGATACTCCAAAGAAACAAACTTACGAGAAAAGAACTAAAACGTTTGTTTAGAGAAGCCATAGAAAAGGCCATAGAACTAGGTGTACATACAGGCGAGAATATTCTGTTTTGGTCAAAAGGGCTTAAACAGGGATTCGTGAGTGCTGTAGACCCACAAGGTAACATCAAACTGATTACGTTTTTGCCTAGAGGCAAACATGACCCTAGAAAGGGACAACAGAAAGGAAAAGAAACAGAACATGTAGTCTTGGAAAACACACAATACAGAATAATTGAGCTTGAATAATGCGATTTAATGACTATCTTGTTGAGAAGAAATTAAACAAAAAAGAACGACAGAAGGTAGAAGACTTTGAACACTATGCAGAAAAGATAGAAAAAGAGTGTTCACAAATCCTATCTGTATATAAGAAAACCGGAAAGGTGTTATATAGAGGCATACCACATTCAGACCACCAGAGAAAAGATTTCCTTGAAATGGAATCTAGAAAGGGTGTAAGAAAACCAAAACACATAGATATAGAAGTACATAGGTATCTCAATAAATTATTCAAGGAAAAGTTTGGATGGAAGGTTCGTGATGGACTTGCTGTTACTCCGGTGTTCCATGAAACCCTTAGATACGGTGATACATACATATTTTTTCCAGTAAATAGATACAAGTTTGTATATTCACCTGACATTGATGATTTATGGAGANNCATGCCAATTGGTGTAAAGGGCAAGGAATGGGTAAAATCCAAACATAAAACTTGGACACGAAAGGTAAATAAGTATACAGATGAAAATTTAGAAAAAGCCCTACAACATGAAAGTGAAATATTTTTCAAGACAAGAAAGTATTATATGGTGAAAATGGACCCGTTTTTCTATGGTTTGATGAAAGAAAGATGGGATATTGATATTAAGAAGGGATAAAATAATATGAGATTAGAGAATTATATACTTACGGAAGGTATTAACGATAAGGGAATATGGAAAGGTATCTTTTTGGCTGGAACGCCGGGAGCAGGAAAATCCTTTGTTAAGAGTAAGTTAGGTGGTGGTGTTGAGCCTAGAACAGTAAATTCTGACACTTGGACCGAATTTCTTGGGGCTGGTGCCGAAGGACAATGGGATTTCTTTAAGGATGACATCAAGAGAATTACGGCCAACCAATTAGCAGGTTATATTAACAGTATGTTACCTTTGTGGGTTGATGGTACATCCTCAAATGTAAGTAACTTGGTTTCAAGAAAAGGTATCCTTGAAGGTTATGGATATGACACAGGTATGTTATGGGTAAATACCGATTTGGATACAGCCCTAGAAAGAGCTAGGAAACGTGAAGAAAGAATAGGTAGACATGTTGACCCTGATTTTATTGTCAAGACTTATGACAAGATCAACAAACTAAAGCCTTATTATAAAAGAACATTTAGATGGTTCAAAGAAGTTGATAACAATGATGGTGTTCTGACAGATGAAGTTCTGACAAAACTATATAAAGAGACACATAGTTTTTATACTAGTCCACTACAAAATGATTTTGGTAAGTATCTCAGGGAAGAACTTATAGAAAACGGCGGTAAATACTTGTCTGATACTAACGAGATATCAATGGCAAATATCAAACAAAAAGTCAAAGGATGGTTTAGTTATTAATGGATTGGGAAAAGGTATTAGAACAGACTGTATCGGGTGGTTATCCCAACGATGGTTCAGCTGGTCCTGCATCTGACGATGACGGTGCTCCTGGCACTACCGTATTCGGTGACAAATACGTGCCTGTTAAGGTCAAGAACAGGTTGACAGGTACTACCATTAAATACGTCCCGGCTAACGAGATAGGCCAAGAATGGAATTATGATGAATTTGATAATAGTTCTAGTATGGGTACGAGAAAGGCTTATTCAAAAACTCTAGACAGTCTTGAGGATGTTGTTGGTGATAGAATGTGGAGATACACAGACAAAAGCAAATCATTTAGAATTAGACAAGATAAATATCTAAAAAGAAAAGAGAATGATATTGACCAAACACATAGATTAGGTGATGACGAGGAAGATACTATGGAAATAACCGAAAAAATTAACAAATACTTGAACGAAGGGGTAGAAGAAGACAATAGGTTGGATGAAAAAGATATTGCATCTTCTGATAGAAAGTCCTTGGCCCGTATTCTCATGTCCAACAAGAATTCTAAGGTTAACATTAAGAGTTTAGGCGTTCAGGCTGTTGTAACAAATTATGATGACGAAATAGTAATTACCTATCCAAAGAATGATGATTTTACCATTGCTCTGATAGATATAGCCGACTCTTTGGGTATGGACTTTAGAAAAACAAAAGATGGAAGTAAAGTAGCTTTCAGGATGATGAAATAGGGGAGGACACAGATGAGAATTGATGAAGTTGTCAATAGATATGTGGGAGACAATGAAGTAGTAATTGAAGGTCTTCTTTCTAAGGCCGGAAGTTTTGTAGGAACCAAACTTTTAATGAAGGCGGGTAGTGAATTAGCAAAGGGTCTTGATAGTGGTATAACACCTACCGAAATGTACGTAAATATGAAAGACAAAAAGCAGAAAGAAAACTTCAAAAGAGCTATTGAGACTTATCTAGGCAAAAACAAACACAAAGGCATGGAACAACTGTATTCTATGTTATCAAAATGATTGAAGGGATGCCCTATTAATCTTCAAATAGGGCATCCTCAAATACATTTCCTTCCATAAGATGTTTTTCTACTATCTCAAAACCTTCCATACTATAATGTTTAAGACGTGTATCAGAATGTTTTGATAGATGTTTTACATTATCACATATATCCCAAATAAGAGCCCCATCTTTCTTATCAGCATGGAGTCTCAGTGTACGTCCTATTGATTGTAGTACTCTAATCTTACTTTTAAAAGGTGATGCAAGTATCAGATTTGACAGGGATTTTATGTTAATCCCCTGTTGGAATATACCATACGTGGCTATCAGGATGATGTTCCTGCCCGAATCCATGTATTTACGCCACTTTTCTCTGTCGTCAGCAGAATCTCGACCTGAAAGGAACTCCACTTCATAGTCTCTGAGGTTGTTATCTTGCGCCAGAACCTCTTTAAGCGCCTCACCCTCATCCTCGACCTTACCGACCAACAAAAGTATGTTGCCGTTCGTTCTGTGGATAATGTTCTTTATGACGCCCATTCTAAATCGGTTGTGGAAAACGAAATCCTTGACCTCATTATATGTTGACTTTGAAGGTGGATTGTTCTGGTAATCAATATATACCATATTGATCTTACATTCAGCCACATATCCTAATTTGGCCAATTCAACAGAACCATATTCCTTTATCACAGGACCAAGATATGAACAGACTTGGTACTGTTCTAACATTGATGATGGCATGGTTCCGGTAAATCCAAATCTCCATCTGGCATTAGGAGACTGTTTGAGTAGTTCACTCAAAACCTGAGCTTTGGCCCCATGAACCTCGTCTACAATGACGGAATCCATTTCTGTCATTTTTTCAGGTACGTTCTTCAAGGACTGCCATGTACTTATGGTTATAGGTCTATCCCATTCCTTCCAATTATCACCGACACGACCCACTAAATCCATATCAATTCCATAATCATACATATCATCATAGAATTGTGTCACCAGACCAACAGAGGGTACTATGATTATACCTTTGTTGATCAGATTCTTTTCCCATAATGCCTTCTGTACATAGGAAATCATCAAGGATTTGCCACTAGCCGTGGCTGAACGTATGATACCCTTGGATGTACGAATACATGAAGAAATACAATCATCTTGATAATCATATGGTTCGAACTTTAAGTCTTTTCTATAGTCGGGTTTTATACCGACAAACATAGATTTTACGTCATCACTGATGTTATAGGGCAGTTCACCCCATTCTCGTTTGTGATACTTAATCAGTTCTAATGTTAATCCATACGGAATGGTCCTATACATGGAGTTGAAAAGAGAAATCTTTCCATCCCACTGACCACATTTGTACTTGGCCATGTATTTGTAACCATCAACAAAATGACTGAAATGTTCCTTAACTTCTCTGAGATATTCCCAATTATCAGTTTCTAACTTTACATGTAAAGGGTCATTTAAGACCAATTCATCAACCATCAATAACCACCTTTAGAATTTTCAATATAAGATTTCATGTTCCATCCGCATGTCTCAAATGCTTTGGAAACAGCTTCAAAGTATTTAGCCCTAATTTCCTGTTTTCTCAGAAGGCCCTTGAGTTGAAGGATTTCTTCATCTTTGGGTAAGTAGTACTTTTCAATCTCCGTTTTGGTTAATGAAACAGCACCTTCTTTTAGAGCTATATACTTTTCACCCGTAACCTTATCAAGGCGGTCACGTATCTGTTCGACTTTAGCCATTTCCTGTAGGAATTTCAGTTTAAAATCTTTCGCATGGAAGGCATTACGTTCTAGACGGTCTTTAAGATTGAATTCATTGAAAGTCAGAAGATCATATACATTATATTGTTCCTCTAACTTACCAAACAACTTATCTTCGTTCAGTTCTTCCCTGATTTTTTCAATAACTGCTTTGGTTTCATCACTGTAAGCATTGATTATTTCTTCACAATCTCTTTCTAGTTCTTCGCTCATATTTTAAACAAATCCTCGTAGTCTTCACCAAATATGTCAACAAATGTATTATGGTAATCTTCATGTTTATTTTCGGGTATTTCGATATTGTTGATAAATATCTTACGTCTTAACACATCTGCTAGAGTTTTATCGGGCATATTATGGTATACACCAGTTACTTCCTGAACCATACCCCGCAGACGTGAAAGTTCATGAGCATTACCACCATGTCTGATGGCATGAACAAATGACATATGTAGTGTTTTTATATGCATGATGAGAATGTACCAGATATGGTAGTGTTTGTAAACGTTTACATTCTGTATTTATAAGCATAAGATATTGAAAAATGGAGGATTCGTGAAAAGAAAAATCAACAAAATGTGTATCCGTTGCAAGAAACGATGTAAGCAATTTGATACAGTAAAAATAATAGTTTGCAAGAGTTACGACCCCGTTGACGCTTAATATACTATATGGTAAAATGTGTTATTAATATTTTAGGAGTGCGTGAAATTGTCTGATATAGTACTAGCTGACACCCAATACCTTGAACAAGTCATGACCAAGGCATTATTGGAAGATAAGGATTTTGTTGTCACAACAACAAGAGTATTCGAAAAGGATTATTTTGATTCTGCCGAAGTACAAACCATCTTTGAATTCGTAAAGGATTATTTTGGTTCCCACCATGAAATACCCGACAAACAAATAATACTGAATAGTATTCCAGAAGAACAAAGAGAATCGGTCAACATCCATCTTGATCATGTCAACAGTATGGACATTGATCTACCACGACATCACGATTGGCTGATGGAACAAACTGATGCCTATTTGAAGGACAAGGCTATTAAGGATGCTGTAAGTAGGTCTGTCGATATCATTGAAGCCAACCAAAACACCCATGATATCAGGGCTTTGGTTGAGTCTGCGTTGTGCCGTACTCTGGATGTCGATATTGGTCTGAATTACTTTGGTGATCTTGGCCCAAGATTGCAAAGGATGTTTACCGACGAAACCCAAAGACTACCTACCGGATTTCCGGTGTTTGATGAATTCGTCAATGGAGGGTTCCCACCCAAGACATTAAGTGTTTTTGTAGCCAAGATTCACGGTTTCAAATCCAATGTAATGGCGAATATGATCGCACGTCAGGTTCTTGCTGGTAAGAATGTTGCTCTGGCTTCACTTGAAATGAGTGAAGACATGTTTGCTCAACGTTTTGACGGTATCTATTCACAGTTGGATATCAATAGGTTCTATTTCAACAGAAACCTTCAACAACAGTTGGTTAATAGACTTAGGTCTATCAAAGGTAGAGAGGGTAGGGGCGAACTTTTCATCAAATCGTTCCCTACAGGTAAAGCATCTGTAAACGATTTCAGAGCTTGGGTTAGAGAACTTAAAATGAGAGGTATTGAATTAGATGCCTTTTATTTTGACTATCTTAACCTGATGGCATCAACGGAAGTATCGAAGAATGATGGGACATATCTAGGTGTCAAGAGTATTGCAGAAGAAACAAGGGCTATGGGATTTGAATTCAATATCCCCATGATATCAGTATCACAGCTTAACCGTTCAGGTACTTTCATGACCTTTGAAGATGTCGATTTCAATAGTATTGCTGAGTCCTTGGGTGTCCCTGCTACAGCCGACTTTATGATGATTATGGGTTCGAATGATGAACACATGGTCTACCAGAACGAGGTTCATTATAAAATTGTAAAGAACCGTCTTGGCGGTAGAATAGGGGAAATGGATAAATTCTTTTATGACTCAAGGTCCATGAAAATGTATTGTTCATCGGAACTTGATTTGTGGATGGAAGATATTCAAACTTCCGGTGACGAGAGAAACATTGCTGAACACAATGGATAGGAGAAGATTATGGAATTAACTCAATGTAAAAAGTGTGAACAACCATACATGACCTTTGAGATTTTGGGTGTAGATCAACCATGTCCTTATTGTAATAAGGGTTATGACAAAGACAGGGGTGTATACAAAAAATATAATGTAGAGAGGTTGAACGACCCCGAAGGTAAACATGATAATTGTGAATATTTTGTACTAGACTTAGTACATGATAAATTTGCAAAACCAGCTCTGTTGGCATATGCAGATGCATGTGAAGAAGAATATCCAGAACTGGCTGCGGAATTAAGACAGATGTGGAGGGAATAACGTTGAAGGAATTAAGAGACAAAACATGGAAACAGATTAATAATGACCGTCTGGCTGTGGTAAAGGTTTCAGCCAAATGGTGTGGCCCATGTAAACTTTTGAAGCCACATTTTGCCAAATGGGCAGACAGGTGGCAGGTTTACAACGGTGAAAAGATTAAGTATTATAGTGTTGATGGTGATGACTGCCCTGAGTTCAAAAAAGAGTTCAATGTAGATAGATA
>JABAHQ010009178.1_pt3 | contig 18834 bp, 14 predicted proteins | sample 7062091 | NCBI WGS metagenome assembly JABAHQ01 (sample SAMN14534359, study PRJNA622989) | marine sediment metagenome | biome: marine biome [ENVO:00000428]; feature: marine pelagic biome [ENVO:01000023]; material: deep marine sediment [ENVO:00002113] | place: India: Gulf of Kutch | collected...
CCTCGCCCCACGGCCGGGCGGCCGTGGAGGTGGCCGCCCGACTCGCCGCCCTCCTCGAGGCCGAGCTGGAGGGACTCTACGTGGAGGACGAGAGCCTCCTCCGCCTGGAGGGCATCGGCCCGCTCCGGGAGGTGGATTCGGTCTCGGGCCGGGTGCGGCGGCTCCGGACCGGGGACGTGGAGAGGCAGCTTCGGGCCGAGGCGGCCACGGTCCGGCGGATCCTGGCGTCCGTGGGCTCCCGCTTCGATGTGCACTGGACCTTCCGGGTCGCCCGAGGTCGGGTCGACACCGAAGTCATGGAGGCCGCGGCCGGGACGGACCTGGTGACGCTGGGCATCCGGAGCCGGACCGCGGGCCGGGGCCCCGGCTCCACGGTGCGCGCCCTGGTGGGCGGCGGAGAGGAGCCGGTGATGATCATCCGCCGGGGAATGCGCCTCCGCCCCGACGTCCACGTCCTGGACGACGGCACCGAGGCGGGGCGGAGGGCGGTGGAGGTGGGAGAGCGGCTGACCCGGGCGCCGGGGAGCGCCCTCACGATCCACGTGGCCGGCGAGGGGGGGGACGAGAGGTCCGCCGAGCGGGTCCGGGTCCTTCGTCGCCGCCTCGGAGCCCAGGGACGGAGGGACGTCCGGGTGGAGCTCGCTCCCGAGCAGCCGAGGGGACCGGCCGCGATCCTCTCCCGCCGGCACTGCGGGCTCCTCATCGTGCCCTCGACCCAGGTCTCGGAGGACGAGGAGGATCTGGAACGTCTACTCTCCCGGGCGGGCTGCCCGGTTCTCGTCGTCGGGTAGGCGGCGGGCCCCTCCCCACGCGCGGCGTCGTCGGTGACCGGACGCCCCGGGAACGGATCTTGACGACAGTGCCCGATGCATATATGTAGAGTACATATATGTAGCGTGCACAATTCGTCATCCCCCTCCGAATGGAGCCACCGGTCATGCCCGACGCCCTTGCCCCCAGCTCGCATCTGCCCCTGAGCGCCACCGACTACCATGTCCTCCTCGTCCTCGCCGAGCGGGACCTGTACGGGTACGGGATCCTGAAGGCCGTGGAGGAGGAATCGGGAGGCGCGGTGGCCCCCGAGACGGGGTCCCTCTACCGTGTGCTCGCTCGACTCATCGACAGCGGCATGGTGGCGGAGACCGGAGCTCCGGAGAGCGCTCCGGAGGCCTCTCCCGGGCGACCGCGGAAGTACTACCGGATCACGGAGCGGGGCAGGGAGGTCCTGGAAGGCGAATCCCTCCGCCTACGGAGGGCCCTGGATCTGGCCCGGGAGCGGGACCTCCTTCCAGAGGCCGGCAGCCCGTGAAGAGGAGGGACGGGGCCCTTCCCCGGCGCCTGGCCCGCCTCCTTCTGCGGGCGTTTCCCGCCGCCTTCCGGGCGCGCTTCGGGGAGGAGATGGAGGCCTCCTTCGAGGCGCGCTGGCGGGAGCACCGGGGACGGGGCCCGAGGGCGCTCTTCCTCTTCGCCCTCCGGGGCGGGTGGGATCTTCTGTCGGCGGGCCTCGCCGAGCGGATCCGGCCCTCGACCGGTGCGGGGATCCGGTTACGGCCGGCTCGCCCCTCCTCCCGTCCCCCTCGATCCGGCGCGTCCCTGATGGACCGGCTCCGGCCGGACCTTCGCTTCGCGGTGCGCTCGCTCCTGCGGCGCCCGGGCTTCACGGGGGTGGTCGTGCTCACCCTGGGCCTGGGCGTGGGGGCGAACACCGCGATCTTCAGCGTCGTGAACGGGGTTCTCCTGGAGCCCCTCCCGTACCCGGACGCCCACGAGCTCGTCACGGTGGGTGTGGCCCCCGACGGGCCCGACGACGAGCCGGGACACATGTCTTACCCGGACCTCGCCGACCTGGAGGCGGAGAACCCGGCCCTGGACGTGCTGGTGGGATACTCGACGTCGAGCCTCACCCTGACCGGGCTGGGCGAGCCCCGCATCGTGGAGACCGCCCGGGTGAGCGGTGGCCTCCTCGGGCTCTTCCGGCTCGCGCCCGTCGTGGGTCGCGACGTCCGCCGAGACGAGTTCGGGGCCGATGCCGCCCGGGTGGTGGTCCTGGGCCACGGCTTCTGGGAGCGGAACTTCGCCGCGAGCCCCGACGTCCTGGGCCGACCCGTTGAGCTGAACGGGGTCGCGTACGAGGTGGTCGGCGTGGCGCCCGAGGGGTTCGACTTTCCGGAGGGGAGCGAGCTGTGGACGCCCCGGAGGATCTCTCCCGAAGGATGCGGGAGGGGGTGCCATACCTGGCGTGTCGTCGGACGGCTCGCCCCCGGGGCCACGCTCGAGGCGGCACGGGCGGCGTCTGCCCGGATCGCCGCCAACCTGACCGAGGCCTACCCCGAGACCAACACGGGCAAGAGGTTCGCGGTCGACGGGCTCCAGGATCGCATGGTGGGAAGCGTTCGGCGGGGGCTCTGGCTCGTCCTGGGCGCCGTGGGCCTGGTGCTCCTCATCGCCTGCGCCAACGTGGCCAACCTCCTCCTGGTGCGGGCGTCGAGCCGCGCCGGGGAGGTGGCCGTCCGGGCGGCCCTCGGCGCCGGGCGGGGACGCCTGGCCGTCCAGGTCCTGGTGGAGAGCGCGGTCCTGGCGGCGGCCGGGGGCGCGGCGGGCCTGGGGGTCGCGTTCGGGGGCGTGGAGCTCCTTCGTCGGGTCTCTCCCGGAACGATTCCGCGCATCGACCAGGTGGGGATCGACGCCACGGTGCTCCTCTTCGCGGGCGGGCTGGTGCTGCTGACGACCCTCCTCTTCGGTCTGAGCCCCGCCTTCCACCTGGCCCGAACGTCGATCACCGACACCCTGGTGAAGAGCGGGAGAGGCTCCGGTGGCGAGAGGGGAAGCCGCTCGCGCGCGATCCTCCTGGCCGCCGAGGTGGCCCTCTCCCTCGTGCTCCTGGTGGGCGCCGGGCTCCTGCTGCGCACCTTCGACCAGCTCTATGCGGTGGATCCCGGCTTCGAGACCCGGGAGGTGGTCCGCTTCACCCTCAGCCTCCCGCCGAGCCGCTACGACACCCTCCCCGAGATCCGGGCCTTCTACCGCGCCCTGGAGGAGCGGGTGCGCGCGCTACCCGACGTGGAGGAGGTGGGGTCGATCTACGGCGCGCCCCTGGGGAGGGGAAACGTGATCGGGGAGGTGCTGGTGGAGGGCCGTCCCGAGCCCCCGCCGGGCGAGAGGCTCTTTGCCGCGCTCCGGCCCGTGAGCCCCGAGTATCTGGAGACGCTGCGCATCCCCCTCATCCGCGGCAGGCTGCTCGAGCCCTCCGACGACGTGGACGCCGAGCCGGTCGCCGTGGTGAGCCGCCGCTTCGCGGAGAGCGTCTTCCCCGGCGAAGATCCCCTCGGCGAGGAGGTGAGGATCACCATCGACATGGGCCACGGCTCGCCCTTCTGGCGCATCGTCGGCGTGGTGGGAGACGTGCGCTCGAGCGCCCTCACCCGGGAGCCTCGGGCCGAGATCTACGTGGCCCACGGACAGTTCGGTCCTGGCTACATGACCGTCACCGTTCGGAGCATTCCCGGGGCCGGGGCCCTCCTTCCGGCGCTCCGCGCCGAGGTTCGGGCGCTCGATCCCAACCTCCCCCTCATCGGCCCCGAGACGATGGAGGAGGCGATCGGCCGCCAGGTCGCCCCGACCCGCTTCTATCTGCTGCTCGTGGGCCTCTTCGCCGGTGTGGCGGCGCTCCTGGCGGGGGTGGGGCTCTACGGCGTGGCCTCCTACCTCGTCTCCCGGCGCACCCGGGAGATCGGGCTCCGGGTGGCGCTGGGAGCGGGGCGAAGCGAGATCGTGGGGATGGTGGTGGCCCAGGGCCTGCGGCCCGCGGCCCTGGGCGTGGCCCTGGGCCTCGCCGCCGCCCTGGCGGGGGGCCGGATCCTGGAGAGCCTCCTCTACAACGTCGCTCCCCGGGATCCGGGGATCTTCGTGGGGGTGACCGTGCTGGTCGCCGGGCTCGTGATGGCGGCTACCTGGCTGCCCGCCCGCCGGGCCACCCGGGTCGACCCCATGGAGGCGCTCCGGGTGGAGTGAGGGCCCCGGCCCCGGCGCCCTCCGGGGGTTCCCGGCGTCAGCCGGTGACGGCTCCCTCCGCCGACGAGGAGACGAGCCGGGCGTACTTGGCGAGCACCCCCCCGCTGTAGCGGGGCTCGGGAGGGCTCCACGCCGCCAGGCGACGATCGATTTCCTCCTCGGAGAGCTCCACGTCCAGGCGACGGGCCTCCACGTCGAAGACCACGGTGTCGCCGTCCCGGAGCGCGGCGATCGGTCCGCCCGCGGCGGCCTCGGGCGCCACGTGGCCCACCATGAGGCCGCGGGTGGCGCCGGAGAAGCGGCCGTCGGTGAGGAGGGCGACCTCCTCTCCCAGCCCCGCGCCGACGATCGCCGCCGTCACGCCCAGCATCTCCCGCATCCCCGGGCCCCCCCTGGGGCCCTCGTAGCGGATCACGACCACGTCTCCCGGCTCGATGCGCCCCTCCTGGACCGCGGCGAAGGCGTCCTCCTCCCGGTCGAAGATCCTCGCGGGGCCCCGGTGCTCGGTGCGCCCCGTGCCGGCCACCTTCAGCACGCAGCCCTCGGGGGCGAGGTTGCCCTTGAGCACCACCAGGCCCCCCTGCGGCTTCAGGGGATCCGAAAGGGGGCGGACGACTTCCTGCCCGGCCGTCTCGGGGATTTCCTGGATCTCCCGGGCGAGGCTTCTCCCCGTGACCGTAGGGCGCTCTCCGTGGAGCAGCCCCGCCTCGTCGAGGCGCCGACCCACCAGGCCCACGCCACCGGCCCGGTGGAGGTCGGTGGCCACGAAGCGGCCTCCGGGCTTCAGGTCGGCCAGGAGCGGCACCCGGCGGCTGATCCGGTCGAAGTCGTCGATGAGGAGCTCCACCTCCGCCTCCCGGGCCACGGCGAGGAGGTGAAGAACCGCGTTCGTGGATCCGCCGGTGGCCACCACGGCGGCGATCCCGTCCTCCAGGGCCTCCCGGGTGAGGATCTGGCGGGGCCGGGGACCGTCCCGCACCAGGTCCACCGCGAGCCGGCCGCAGCGTCGCGCCACCTCCGGCTTCTCCGGATCGAGGGCGGGGACGCTCCCGCTCCCCATGGGGGAGATGCCGATCGCCTCGAACGCCGTGGCCATGGTGTTCGCGGTGAATTGGCCTCCGCACGCGCCGGCCCCCGGGCACGCCGCGCACTCGAGCTCGTGGAGCTCGTCGTCGTCGATCCGTCCGGCGGACCGCGCCCCCACGGCCTCGAAGACGTCCTGGATCGTGACGTCCCGGCCCCGGTGGCGCCCCGGCGCGATCGAGCCCCCGTAGAGCATGAGCCCGGGCCGGTCGAGGCGGGCCAGGGCCATGACGGTCCCCGGGATCGTCTTGTCGCAGCCCGAGAGGGCGACGATCCCGTCGAACCCGTGGCCCCGCGCCATGAGCTCGATCGAGTCGGCCACCACCTCCCGGCTCACCAGCGAGGTCTTCATCCCCTCGGTGCCCATGGTGATCCCGTCGGAGACCACCACGGTGTTGAACTCCAGGGGCGTGCCCCCGGCCTCCCGGACCCCGGCCTTCACCTCTTCGGCCAGCTCCCGGAGGTGGGCGTTGCAGGGCGTGGTCTCGGCCCAGGTGTTCGCCACCCCGATCAGGGGCTTCTCGAAGTCCTCGTCGGTGAGGCCCACGGCCCGGAGCATCGCCCGGGCGGGCGCCCGGTCCGGACCCTCGAGGACGACGCGGCTCGGGCGCTCGCCCTCCTCCGTCCCCCTCACCCCGCCGCCTCCGCCCGGGAGAGCGGCGCGCACGCCTCCCGCCAGCCGAAGGGGTCCGGCCGTGTTCCCCGGGCGATCCCCAGGAGGGCGTCCTGGAGGCGCAGGGTCACGGGGCCCGCCGCCCCGTCCCCCACCGGGACCCGGTCCACCGAGCGGACCGGGGTGAGCTCCGCGGCGGTGCCCGTGAAGAACACCTCGTCGGCGGTGTAGAGTGCCTCCCGGGGGATCCGCTCCTCCCGCATCGGGATCTCCATCGAGCGCGCCAGGCGCAGGACCGAGTCTCGGGTGATCCCCTCCAGGAGCGTGCCGTCCACCTCCGGGGTCCAGAGGACCCCGTCCCTCACCAGGAAGAGGTTCTGTCCGCTCCCCTCGCTCACCAGCCCGCCCGGTCCCAGGGCCACGGCCTCGGCGTAGCCGTCGAGGCGAGCCTCCATCTTCATCAGGGAGGCGTTGATGTAGTTCCCTCCCGCCTTTGCCAGGGCGGGAAAGGTGTTGGGGGCCGGGCGATTCCAGCTCGAGACCCGGACGTCCACCCCCTCCTCGAGGGCTCCCGCCCCGAGGTACGCGCCCCACGGCCAGCACAGAATGTAGGTGTCGACGGGGCTCGAGGTCGGGTCCACCCCGGCGGCGCCGTAGCCCCGGATCGCAAGGGGCCGGACGTAGCATTCGACCAGGCCGTTCCGGACGACCGTCTCCCGGCACGCCCGAGCCAGGGCCTCCCGATCGAATCCCGGGTCCATGCGGTGGATCGCGCACGAGTCCCGGAAGCGTCGGAGATGTGCCCTCAGGCGGAAGATCGAGGGCCCGTCGGGGGTCCCGTAGCAGCGGATCCCCTCGAAGACCGAGGAGCCGTAGTGGACCACGTGGCTCATGACGTGGATGCGGGCCTCGTCCCAGGGAACGAGCTTTCCGTTCTTCCAGATCCACTCCGTGGGCGTGAACTCCGCGCTCATCGCTCGCCCCTCCCCCTCACAGGAAGGCCATGCGGGCCCGAAGTCGCTCCCCCACCGACTCGATGGGGTGCTCCCGCTCCCGCTTGCGGCGGTCCGCGAACTCCCCTCCTCCCGAGCACGACTCGGCGATCCAGCGCTCGGCGAACGCCCCCGAGCGCACGTCCTCGAGAAGGCTCTTCATGGCGGCCCGGGCCTCGTCGCCGATCACCCGCGGACCTCCCACGTAGTCGCCGTACTCCGCCGTGTCGCTCACTCCGGTGCGCACGCCGGTGAGACCGCCCTCGTAGACCAGGTCCACGATGAGCTTCATCTCGTGGAGGCACTCGAAGTAGGCCAGCTCGGGCTCGTAGCCGGCCTCCACCAGGGTCTCGAAGCCCGCCTTGATGAGCTCGGTGAGGCCGCCGCAGAGCACGGCCTGCTCGCCGAAGAGGTCGGTCTCGGTCTCCTCCCGGAAGGTGGTCTCGAGGACCCCCGCCCGGGTCGATCCGACGGCGTCGGCGTACGCGAGGGCCAGGTCCCGGGCGCTCCCGGTGGCGTCGTGATCCACGGCGAAGAGGGCCGGAACTCCTCCGCCCGCCACGTACTGCCTGCGCATCATCGCGCCCGGGGCCTTGGGCGCCACCAGGACGGTGTCCACGGACTCCGGCGGCACGATCCGACCGTAGTGGATGTTGAACCCGTGGGCGAAGAGGAGGGCGTTCCCCGCCTCCAGATGAGGCGCGATCTCCTCCTCGTAGACCCGGTCCTGGGCCATGTCCGGGATCAGGAGCGCCACCACGTCCGCCCGGCGGGTCGCCTCGACGATCGGTGCCACCTCCAGCCCCGCCTCCCGGGCCTTCGGGGCCGACGGGCTCCCCTCCCGGAGCCCCACGACCACCGACACACCGCTGTCGGCGAGGTTCTGGGCGTGGGCGTGCCCCTGGCTCCCGTATCCGATCACCGCCACGGTCCGCCCCTCCAGGAGGGATCGATCCGCGTCCTTCTCTTCGTAGACTCTCACGCCTTCCATGGGATTCTCCTCGTCGTCTCGGTTCGTCTCGTCGGTCCTTCTCCCCCGGCGTCCGTCTCTTCCGGACGATTCCAGGGTGGGCTCACGACCCCGGTTCGGGCCCCGCCCGGGCCGGGGGCGCCAGGGCCCCCGTCCGCGCGGCGGCGGCCAGGACCCCGGCCGCGCGCAGGGAGGCGAGGATCCGGTCCACCTCCTCGCCGGTCCCCGTGATCACCACCAGCCGGTCCTCCTCCGGGGCGTCCGGTGCGCCGCCCTCTCCGGATCCGGGGGAAGCCCCCTCCCGGCGGAGGCGGACCAGGGCCATCTCGTGTCCGGCGGCGGCGGGCGCCGGCGGCAGCTCGTGGACCGAGCGTACGTCCCGGAGCTCCAGGAGCTCGGCCCTGAGCTGATCCCGGCTTCCCACCTCGGCCTCCAGGGTGACGACGAGCTGGAGCACGCCCTCCTCCTCGGTGCCGAGGGAGATCCGTGGAGTTCCCCGGAGACGGGCCCGGAGTCGACCGAGGACGCGCTCCACCGCGGCGGAGCGATCCTCCACCCGGATCACGAAGCCGGAGAGGCTCACCGCGTCTCCGCCGGCGTCGGAGCCCCGATCAGCTCGTCGATCGCCGCGCCCCCGGGCACCATGGGATAGACGTTCTCTTCCCTCCGGACCCTCAGCTCGAGGAGCAGCGGACCGTCCGAGGCCTCCGCCCAGTCCAGGGCCTCCTCGAGATCCTCGGTCCGCTCCACGCTCCGGGCCGGGATCCCGTAGGCGCCCGCGAGGACCGCCAGGTCCGGGGTCCCCAGGCGGGTGGCGGAGTAGCGCCCTCCGTAGAAGAGCTCCTGCCACTGGCGGACCATTCCCAGGTATCCGTTGTTCATGACCACGATCCGCACGGGAAGCTCCTCCTGGGCCACCGTGGCCAGCTCCTGCAGCGTCATCTGGAACCCGCCGTCTCCGGCGACGACCCAGACCGGGCGGTCGGGGCGGCCCACGGCGGCGCCCACGGCCGCCGGGAGGGCGTAGCCCATCGTTCCCAGGCCCCCGGAGGTGAGGTGGGTGCCCGGGGCGGCGTCTCCCAGCTCCTGGGCCATCCACATCTGGTGCTGGCCCACGTCGGTCACGGCCACCCCCCCCCGGGCCGAGATCCGCCGGGCCAGGGCGCGAGCGGCGTCGCGTCCCCCCAGGTGGGGGGTGCCGTCGGCGGGCGCGTCCGCGTCGCCGGCGTCGCCGCTCCACTCTCCGAGCCTGCGACGCCACCCCGTATTTCGCCGGGACCGGATCCGCCGGGCCAGCTCGGGGAGGGTCTTCCGGAGGTCGCCGACCAGGGACTCCGCCGGCCGGACCGTGCGCCCCGGGGCGGAGGGGTCCACGTCCAGCTGTACGATCCGGGCCCGGGGCGCGAACCGCTCCGGGGGTCCCGTGACCCGGTCGTCGAACCGCAGGCCCAGGCCGAGGATCGCGTCCGCCTCCTGGATCGCCCGGTTCGTCCGCTCGGTCCCGTGCATCCCGGGCAGACCCAGGCAGAGGGGATGGCTCGAGGGGAAGGCGTCCAGGCCCAGGAGGGTGGTGACCACCGGGAGATCCGCTCGCTCTGCCAGGGCCCGGAGGCACGAGGACGTGCCCGAGAGGACGACGCCTCGGCCCGCCATGATCACGGGACGCTCGGCGCCGTTCACGATCGCCGCCGCCCGGTCGTAGGCTTCGGGAGGGGGACGCCGCGCCCCGTTCCCCCGGACGGACGGGCTCCGGAGCCGAGCCCGACCCGACGCGGCGGGCCGGCCTCGGCCGGCGCCGGCCGCCGGGGCTGCGGCGGGTCGGCCCCCGTTCTGTGCCCGGTCCAGAGACGCCGGGGCCGTCTGCACGTCCTTGGGGAGGTCCACCAGCACCGGCCCCGGCCGGCCGGTCCGGGCCACGCGGAACGCCTCCCGGATCACGGCGCTGGTGTCTTCGGGGTCGGTGAGGAGGAAGCCGTGCTTCGTCACCGGCATGGTCAGGCCGAGGACGTCGGTCTCCTGGAACGCCTGCGTCCCCAAGACATCCCGTGCGACCTGTCCGGTGATCGCCACCAGGGGAACGCTGTCCATGAGGGCCGTGGCGAGGCCGGTGACCAGATTGGTGGCGCCGGGGCCGCTGGTGGCGACGCACACGCCCACCCGTCCCGTGACCCGGGCGAAGCCGTCGGCGGCGTGGGCCGCCGACTGCTCGTGGCGGGCGAGGACGTGGCGGATCCGCCCGTAGCGATAGAGCGCGTCGTAGAGGGGGAGGATCGCGCCCCCGGGGTGTCCGAAGACGACCCGGACCCCCTCGTCGTGCAGGATGCGGCAGACGTTGTCGGCGATCGTCCGTTCGCTCATCTGACCCGAGCTCCGGTGGAAAACGAAAGCGGGCCCCCTCGCCTCGGAGGGGGCCCGCTCGATTCGCGGCGCGTTCTGTTCGTCAGTCGTTCGTCATGGCGGACACGCGCACGAGCCGGCAGCCCCCTCGGAGGCCTCGATGAGTACGAGGCCTCCGAGGACCAGCCCGATAAGGACGATGATGCCGAAGCTCTGGCTCATGGCGTCTCGTGGTGCGTGACCCTCCGCGTCCATGACGGGGAACGGCTAAGGGCTCGACCCGGCCCTGTCAAGTCCGGGGGGCGCCGGGTTCCCCCTGTCGAGGGTGGGGTCCGGGGTTGACAGCGGGGGGACCCGTGTGGTATCGGTGGCTGTCACGTTCGCCGGCCGAGGGAAACGCCGGTCGGCGTCCGACCGACGACGAACTCTCGGCGCGGAGGATCGGGACCAGCGATGACGCGGACGGACTCTCGACTTCGGAGCCTTCGACTTCTCGGCCTCCTCGGGAGGCCGCGTGGAGGGGGCGCGCGCCGAGGTCCGCCCGGATGATCCGATGATCTGACGCGACCCGGCGAACCGAAGCCGCGGCCCTCTCCCGAGCGGGGAGGGCCGCTTTCGTTTGTGACCGTGGGATCCGGCGGAGCGGGATGCCCGAGGGTGGGGCCCGGATCCCGGCCCAGATCGACCACGACCACGACCCGGCAGACCGGAGGACGACGATGGACCGCATCCGCGTATTCGACACCACCTTGAGGGACGGCGAGCAGTCGCCGGGGGCCACCATGAGCGCCCCGGAGAAGCTCCGCATGGCCCGGGAGCTGGACGCCCTCGGCGTGGACGTGATCGAGGCCGGTTTTCCCGCGGCTTCGCCCAAGGACCTCCAGGCCGTCCGTACGATCGCCCAGGAGGTCCGCCGACCGGTGATCGCGGGCCTCGCCCGGTGCAACGACCGGGACGTGGAGCAGGCCGCCGAGGCGGTGGCGCCCGCCGAGCGCCCGCGAATCCACGTCTTCCTGGCCACGTCGGGGATCCACCTGGAGCACAAGCTCCGCATGACCCCGGAGGCGTGCCTCGACCGGGTCCGGGAGGCGGTGACCCACGCCCGGTCCCACGTGGAGGACGTGGAGTTCAGCCCGGAGGACGCCACCCGCACCGACCCCTCCTTCCTCTGTGAGGTGGTGCACGCGGCCGTGGAGGCCGGGGCCACGACGGTCAACATCCCCGACACCGTCGGCTACGCCCTCCCTCGGGACTTCGTGGGAATCCTCGGCCGGATCCGAGGGGAGGTGCCGGGGATCGAAGACGTGGTGCTGAGCGTGCACTGCCACGACGACCTGGGCCTGGCCACGGCGAATTCTCTGGCCGCCGTGGGCGCCGGGGCCCGGCAGGTGGAGTGCACGGTGAACGGGATCGGCGAGCGGGCCGGCAACGCCGCCCTGGAGGAGATCGTCATGGCCCTGGAGGTCCGCCGGGATCTGGGCGAGTTCGAGACCGGAATCGACACCCGCCGCATCGTTCCGGCCAGCCGACTCCTGGCCCATCTCACCGGGATCCGCCCCCAGCCCAACAAGGCGGTGGTGGGCGAGAACGCCTTCGCCCACGAGGCCGGGATCCATCAGGACGGCGTGCTCAAGAACCCCATGACCTACGAGATCATGACGCCGGAGACGGTGGGGGCGCCGGGCTCACGGATCGTCCTGGGAAAGCACTCGGGTCGTCACGCCCTGGCCAAGCGATACGAGGAGATGGGCTTCGACCTGGAGCCCGAGCAGCTGGACCGGGCGTACCGGCTCTTCGTGATGCTCGCCGACCGGAAGAAGGAGATCCTGGACGAGGATCTGGTGGCGATCTTCTACGAGGGCACCATGGAGGACGTGGCCCGTCACCATCGCCTGGAGCACCTGGAGGTTCGCTGCGGCCGTTCCCCCTCCCGAGCCCGGGTGCGGATCCGCCGGGGCGAGGACGGAGCCGAGGAAGCCGAGGCCGAGGGGGACGGGCCGATCGCCGCCGCCCTGGCCGCCGTGGACCGGATCGTGAAGACGAAGACCGCCCTGGAGGACCTGGCGATCCACGCGGCTACCCCTGGGCGGGACGCGGTGGGCGAGGTCCACGTCCGGGTGCGGGTGGACGGCAACGCCTTCACCGGTCGCGCCGCCTCCACCGACGTCGTGGACGGGGCGGTCCGGGCCTTCCTCCAGGCGCTCGACAAAGCCGAGCACGCCCGGCGGCTCGAGGCCCGCTCCTACCAGGAGATGGCCCTCTGGGGCGTCTGATGACCAGGCCGATCGCCTCCACCGGGCCCGGCGCCCGGGACGTTTCCGGCGACGACCGGGAGGGAGGCCGGACCCTCTTCGAGAAGATCTGGGACGCCCACGAGGTGGACCGGAGGGACGACGGACCGTCGCTCCTCTACGTGGACCTCCACCTCCTCCACGAGGTGACCTCGCCCCAGGCCTTCGCGGGGCTCCGGGGCGCGGGCCGGTCCGTGCGGCGCCCGGACCGCTGCCTGGCCACGGTGGACCACAACGTCCCCACCGGGGACCGGAGCCTCCCCATCGCCGACGACCTGGCCCGGCGGCAGATCGAGGCCCTGCGAGCGAACTGCTCGGAGTTCGGAATCGAGCTCCTGGACGTCACAAGCCCCCATCAGGGGATCGTCCACGTCATCGGGCCCGAGCTCGGCATCACCCAGCCGGGCATGACCATCGTCTGCGGCGACAGCCACACCTCGACCCACGGGGCCTTCGGCGCGCTGGCCTTCGGGATCGGCACCAGCGAGGTCGAGCACGTCCTGGCCACCCAGTGCCTCTGGTGGGAGCGGCCTTCCACGATGGAGATCCGGGTGGACGGTGAGCTGCCCTTCGGCGTGACCGCCAAGGACCTCATCCTCGGGATCATCCACCGGATCGGGGTGGACGGGGCCCGGGGACACGTGGTCGAGTACACCGGCGAGGCGGTTCGATCCCTCTCCATGGAGGGGCGGATGACGGTCTGCAACATGTCGATCGAGGCCGGGGCCAGGGCCGGGATGATCGCGCCCGACGAGACCACCTTTCGCTGGGTCCGGGGGCGTCCCAGGGCGCCCGAGGGGAAGGCGTTCGAAGAGGCCGTGGCCCGCTGGGCGGATCTGGTCTCGGATCCCGGGGCCCGCTACGACCGCAGGGTCGAGGTGGAGGCCTCGGAGCTCGAACCCGTGGTGACGTGGGGCACCACTCCCGCCATGTCGGTGCCGGTGAATGGCCGGGTTCCCGAGCTTCCGGACCCGGGCCGCCCCGCGGAGAGGGACGCGGCCCAGCGGGCCCTCGCCTACATGGACCTGGAGCCGGGCACGCCGATCACCGAGGTCGAGGTGGACCGGGTCTTTCTGGGCTCGTGCACCAACGCACGCCTCGAAGACCTCGGGGCCGCCGCCCGGATCGTCGACGGGCGCCGGGTCCACCCCAGGGTCCGGGCCATGGTGGTCCCGGGGTCCACGGCCGTGAAGGCCCGGGCCGAGGAGGAGGGGCTGGACCGGGTCTTCCGGGAGGCGGGCTTCGAGTGGCGGGACGCGGGCTGCTCGATGTGCCTGGGGATGAACCCCGACATCCTGCCCGCCGGCGAGCGCTGCGCCTCCACCTCGAACCGCAACTTCGAGGGTCGCCAGGGGCAAGGGTGGGCGCACCCACCTGGTGAGCCCCCTGATGGCCGCGGCGGCCGCCGTGGAGGGCCGCTTCGTGGACGTGCGGGATTGGGGGGCGTGATGGAGCCGTTCACCCGCGTCACCGGCGTGGCGGCTCCCCTGGACCGGGCCGACGTCGACACCGACCAGATCATCCCGAAGCAATTTCTCAAGCGGGTGGAGCGGACCGGCTACGGCCCCTTCCTCTTCCACGGCTGGCGCTACCGGGACGACGGCTCGGAGGCTCCCGGGTTCGTCCTGAACCGGCCTTCGTACCGGGAGGCCCGCGTCCTGATCGCGGGGCCGAACTTCGGGTGCGGCTCGTCCCGGGAGCACGCGGCGTGGGCCCTCCGGGACTTCGGAATCCGGACCGTCATCGCGCCCAGCTTCGCCGACATCTTCCGCACCAACTGCTTCCAGAACGGCATGCTGCCCGTGGCCCTCGAGCCCGACGTCGTGTCGAGGCTGCTGGATCGGATCGAAGCCGAGCCGGGGCGGACCCTCACCGTGGATCTGGAGGCCCTGGAGGTGCGGGACGGGGAGGACGACGAGGTCCTGGCGCGCTTCGAGGTCGACCCCTTTCGGCGGCGCTGCCTCCTCAGCGGGTGGGACGAGATCGCCCTGACCCTCCAGCGGGAAGATCGGATCCGGGACCACGAAGAGGCGGCGGGGAAGTAGGGGGGCGACGGGCCGGCTGAGGGAACCTCCTCCGGGGATCACGGGCCGGGTGCCCGGCGGAGGGTCGTCCGGTCACCCGTCGAGGCGGAGCTCCGTCCCCCGTCCCTCCCGTCTCGCCGCCTCGATCAGGAGCAGGGAGGCGGCCACGTCCTGGAGGGCGGTGCCGGTGGCGTCGAAGACGATCGTCTCGTCGGGAGAAGCCCGGCCGGGCTTGGCCCCGGCCACGATCTCGCCGAGCTCCCCGTAGACTTCCTCCCGGCCCATCTCCCCGTCCCGGATCGCGCTGGACAGCTCGCCGGCGTGGGCCGCCTGGTCGAGGATGTCCACGACCACCTTCGAGGTGGACAGGATCCCCGGGCCCAGCTCCCGCTTCCCGGGGCCGTCGGCCCCCAGGGCGACGACGAGGCATCCCGGGGACGCGCGGGTCAGGACCGGGGAGCGGGCGGGGGTGACGGTCACGACCACGTCGGCGTCCGCGGCCGCCCCGTCGACGTCCTCCACGACTCGGGCGTCGAAGCCCCGGTCCGAGGCCTCCCCGGCCAGGGCCTCCGCCTTTCCGGTGGCCTGGTCGTGGACGGCGAGGCGCTCGAGCCCCCCGGCCAGGGCGAGGGCCTCCACCTGCATGCGCCCTTGGGTGCCGGCCCCCACCAGGAGCGCCGAGTGGGCGTCGGTGCGGGCCAGGTGGCGCGCGGCCACCACCGTGACCGCCGCCGTGCGCATCACGGTGACGACCAGGGAGTCCAGGAGCGCCAGGGGCCGGCCGTCCTCCGCGTCGGCGAGGAGGATCGCGCCGCTGACCCGCTGGTTGCCGCCGGGCTCCGCCGGCGGGTAGCGCCCGTTCACCTTGAGCCCGAAGGCGGGCCGGCCAGCCCAGGCTCCGACCCCGCCCGCGGTGACGTGGAAGGCGCCCTCTCGGGCGGCGACGTGGAAGCGGCGGGCTTCCAGCCCCTCTCCGCGACCCCGCTCCCCGAAGGCCCGCTCCACCGCGTCGACGCAGGCTTCCAGCTCCAGCAGCCCCCGAGTGTCGCTTCGGGTCAGTACGATCATCTCTCGCCCCTGTGAAGGTCCGACTCGCCGATCGGTCCCGTCTCCCTCCGTAGCCGGATCGGTCGAGGGAATCTAGACCCGGAAGCTCGTGCGCGTCCAAGCTCCGTCCTGGAACGCGAGCGACCGGCGCTGGGGGATCCGGACCCGCCGGCGTGGAGCTCCACCGACGGATCCCGACGGAACCTTCACCACAGCCCGTAGGGAATCTCCCCACAGATCGCGGTGCCTTCCTCCCCACGGTACGCGGTCCGGAAGGCGCGTAACCTGGTACGGAGGAGATTCATCATAACCAGATGATGAATACCTTCCCGTCGGTCCCAGGGCCCCACAACGGAGGCATTCCATATGTCCAGGACGTGCTTCTCTCTGCTCACCCTCCTCTCGCTCCCCCTCTTCCTCTCGTGCGGCGGGGAGGCGGACTCGGACGCCGGAGCTCCCGAAGCGGCGTCGGTGGAGGCGGGGCGCCAGATCTTCGAGCGCACCTGCTTCGCCTGCCACAGCATCGGCGAGGGTCCCCGCATCGGACCCGACCTGGAGAACATCCACGAGCGCCGGGAGCGGGAGTGGCTCGCCCGCTGGATCGCGGATCCGCTGGGGATGGCCGAGAGCGACCCCCTCGGCCGACAGATCTTCGAGGAGTGGAACCGGGTTCCCATGGCTCCCAGCTTCCTCTCCGACGAGGAGATCGAGCGGGTCATCGACTACATCGTGGCGCTGAGCGAGGGCCAGGTGAGGAGGGCGGCGGCGGGAGAAGAGGCGGCGGAAGAGGAGCCCGTCTCCCTCACGAACCGGGAGTTCGCCCAGGGTCGCCAGATCTTCTTCGACCGGTGCGCGGGCTGCCACGGCACGCTGCGGGCCGGTGCCACGGGGCCCAACATCCAGCCCGAGCGGACCACGCAGATCGGGACCGGGGCCCTCGTCGCCACCCTCACCCACGGCCTGCCGGGGGGGATGCCGGCGTGGGGAGACGCCGGCATCCTGACCGAAGAGGAGATCCGGCTCATGGCCCGCTACGTCCAGCTTCCGCCCACCGCGCCTCCCCAGCGGCCCCTGGAGGAGATCCGGGCGAGCTGGGAGCTCCGGGTTCCGGTGGCCCAGCGGCACAGCGAGCCCGAGACCGAGCGGGACTGGGAGAACTACTTCGGCGTCATCCTGCGCAACTCCGGTCAGGTGGCGATCCTCGACGGCGACACCAAGGAGCTTCTGAAGATCGTGGAGACCGGATTCGCGGTGCACATCCTCCGCTCCTCCTCCAGCGGCCGGTATTTCTACGCCGTGGGGCGCGACGGGAGGGTGAGCCTCATCGATCTCTGGCCCGAGACCCCCACCCTGGTGGCCCAGGCCCAGGGGTGCACCGACGCCCGCAGCATCGACGCCAGCAAGTACGAGGGCTACGAGGACCGCTACCTGATCCAGGGGTGCTACTGGCCCTCCCAGTACGTGGTGTTCGACGGCCTCACCCTGGAACCCCTCCAGGTCACCAGCGTCGAGGGCTCCACCTACGACACCGGTGAGCCCCTGGAGGAAGTGCGGGTGGCCGCGATCGTGGCCTCCCACTTCGACCCGGTCTGGGTGCTCGCCCTGAAGGAATCGGGCCACGTGGGGATCGTGGATTACTCCGAGCCCGGGTTCCCCCTGGTCTCCCGGATCCCGGCGGAGCGCTTCCTCCACGACGGCGGTTGGGACCACACGGGCCGCTACTTCATGCTCTCCGCCAACCAGCGCAACACCATGGTCGTGGTGGACGTCCAGGAGCAGGAGCTGGTCACCACCTTCGAGACCGGGATCCGTCCCCACCCCGGCCGGGGCGCCAACTGGCAGGATCCGGAGTACGGCTGGGTCAACGCCACGATCCACATCGGACAGGGCCTCCTCTCCGTGTACGGCGCCGATCCGGTGAACCGGCCGGAGCACGCCTGGAAGGTCGTGCGCAGGGTTCCCCTCGAGGGCACCGGGAGCCTCTTCCTCAAGACCCACCCGAACTCTCCCTGGGTGTGGATGGACATGCCGATGAACAGCGATCCCGAGGGGACCCGCAAGATCTGTGTGTACTCCAAGGCCGAGGGCCGCCTGGAGCGGTGCTGGCTCCTCGGCGACCGGGGGGCCGCCGTGCACTTCGAGTACAATCGGCAGGGGACCGAGGTCTGGGTGTCGCTGTGGCACGCCGAGGGAGAGATCGTGATCTTCGACGACGAGAGCCTGGAGGAGATCCGGCGCATCTCGGGGGACTGGCTCGTCACCCCCACGGGCAAGTTCAACGTCTACAACACCGCCCATGACGTCTACTAGCCCGTCCCCCGGGCCGGTGGGCGGCACGGGATCGGGAGGGACGGGCCCTGCGCCGGGGGGCCCGGCGGGCGGGGCGCCGGCCCCGGGGCTCCTCCTGTCCGTCGCCCTGGCCCTCCTGGGAAGCCTGTCGGCTCCCCGGCCGGCCCCCGGCCAGGAGGTGGGCTTCGGGGCCCAGATCCGGCCCCGCTACGAGTACCGCGAGCCTTCGGCGGACGGGGGGGAGGCGTTCGTCTCCATGCGGGTCCGGGCGGGGATCACCGCCCTCCTGGACAAGGACGTCCGCGTCTTCGTCCAGGTTCAGGACGTCCGGCTCTGGGGAGAGGAGACCAGCACGCTGGGCGACTTCCGTGCGGACAACTTCGACCTGCACCAGGGCTACGTCGAGGTGGGCGGCGCCCGGGGTCCGGGCTTTCGCCTCCGGGCCGGGCGCCAGGAGGCGGCACTGGGCGGAGAGCGGCTCGTGGGCGCCGTGGGGTGGACCCAGCAGGGGCGGGCCTTCGACGGCGTCCGCCTGACCGCCCGGGCGGCGTGGGGCGCGGTGGAGCTCCTGGGCTTCAAGACCGGGGAGGATCTGGCTCCGGACAGCCCCGGCGACGCCGAGTTCCTCGGGGCTTACGCGGTCCTCGACGCGACCGGGAGCTCCACGGTGGACCTCTACGCGCTCTACTCCCGGCAGGGAGGGGGCGCCGACACGAACGAAGGCACGGTCGGGGCGCGCTGGGTGGGCGGCTCCGGTACGTGGCGCTGGAGGGGGGAGGCCAGCTACCAGTTCGGCGAGCGGGGGGGACGGGACGTATCCGCCCACATGGTGGGCGTCCGGGCCGGAACCTCCCTGGCGCAGGGAAGGGGCGGGCTGACCCTCTGGTACGACTTCCTCTCCGGGGACGACGATCCCCTGGACGACGAGCTCGGGGTCTTCAACACCCTCTTCGCCACGAACCACAAGTTCTACGGCTTCGCGGACCTCTTCCTGAACATTCCGGCCCACACCGCCGGAAGGGGCCTCCAGGACGCGGCGGTGAAGGCGGCGCTGGACCTCCGGGACGACCTCCACGTTGGCCTCGACATCCACGCCTTCTTCCTGGCCGAGGACGTGGGCCTGAGCTCGGGCCACCTGGGGGAAGAGGTCGACCTCACGCTCCGCTATCGCTACACG
>JABAHQ010005723.1_pt1 | contig 18814 bp, 20 predicted proteins | sample 7062091 | NCBI WGS metagenome assembly JABAHQ01 (sample SAMN14534359, study PRJNA622989) | marine sediment metagenome | biome: marine biome [ENVO:00000428]; feature: marine pelagic biome [ENVO:01000023]; material: deep marine sediment [ENVO:00002113] | place: India: Gulf of Kutch | collected...
AAATGAAGAGTGTCGATGTACCTTATAAGAAAGCGAGTCGATCTAAAACAGCTAAGGAGATTGTATTTATGGATTTCCCATCCGAACCTTTCAGAATTAAGGTGGTTGAGCCGATCCGACGCACCACGCGCGAGGAGCGAGAAAAATTAATCCAAAACGCCGGTAATAATGTATTCAACATTCCCGCTGACGCAATTTACGTAGATTTATTAACCGATAGCGGCACTTCGGCCATGAGCGACAATCAGTGGGCCGGGTTGATGCTGGGTGATGAGTCTTATGCCGGTAGTAAAAACTATTATCATTTTGAAGCAACTGTCCGGGATATATTTGGCTTCGAACATATTATTCCCACCCACCAGGGACGAGTTGCGGAAAACCTGCTCTTTTCTACCCTGTTGGAAAAAGGCCAGATTATTCCCAATAACATTCACTTCGATACCACCCGCGCCAATGTGGAATACAACGGCGGCCAGGCCTTAGACCTGGTAATTGATGAAGCCTACGATCCTCACCTCGAACATCCCTTTAAGGGAAACATGGATTTGAACAAATTGGAACGCCTCATCAAGAACCAGGGGCGTCATCGGATTCCGCTGGTGATGATGACCATCACCAACAATTCGGGTGGCGGTCAGCCGGTCTCCATGCAGAATATCCGTGAAACCCGGCAGTTGCTCAAGCAATACGAAATCCCGCTCTTTTTCGACGCCTGCCGCTTCGCGGAAAACTGCTATTTCATCAAAGAACGAGAGGAGGGCTATCAGGATAAACCGATTAAGGAAATTGCCGGGGAGATTTTCTCTCACGGTGACGGTTGCACCATGAGCGCCAAAAAGGACGGGCTGGTCAATATGGGTGGATTTATCGGACTAAATGATGATGCCCTCTCAGAGCAGATTACCAATCGCCTAATTTTGATCGAAGGATTTCCCACTTATGGCGGCATGGCCGGGCGCGATATGGAGGCAGTTTCGCGCGGGCTTCAAGAAGTGCTTAATGAGGACTATTTGCGTTTCCGCATTAGCCAGGTTCGCAACCTGGGGAAAATGCTGGATGATCAGGGCGTGCCGATTCTCAAACCGGTCGGCGGCCATGCGATTTATTTGAATGCCAGAGAATTCTTGCCGCACATTCCACAGCACCAGTTTCCGGCCCAGGCGCTTACCGTCGCACTGTTTCGGGAAGCCGGCATCCGCGCAGTGGAAATCGGTGGATTGATGTTCGGTCACAAGGACCCGGAAACCGGGGAAGATGTATTCCCGGAACTGGAAATGGTGCGGTTAGCCATTCCGCGCCGGGTATATACCACCCAGCACATGGTGTATGTGGCGGAGTCGATCACCAAATTATACAAAGAACGAGAAAAGATCAAAGGATTGCGACTTGTCCATGAATCGCCGGTACTGCGCCATTTTACGGCGAGATTGGAGGAGGTTGAGGGGTAGAAGTAAGAAGTAAGAAGGAAAAAGGAAAAAGGGAAAAGGGATAAGTGATAAGGGATAGGGGATAAGAAATCTATCTGTTGAGGCCCGCCTGACCATCCTGTCTGCCGGTGTAGCCAGGCAGACGGGCAGGCAATTCGGCTGGGAAGCAAAAATTAAGCAAGATAGTTGCCTCAGGAGAAGGATCTGAGGGCGTTTTCTACATGTATCGAACTGAGTGAAGTGGAGTTCGTTAAATAAAAAAAGGATGTAAAGAAACTTAATTCACAAGGAGGGGCTTATGTATGCATTTGGTCCGATACCGTCCCGGCGGTTAGGGCAAAGCCTGGGCATCAACAATATTCCACCCAAACATTGCACCTATTCGTGTGTCTATTGTCAGGTCGGGCGAACCGATTCGTTGATGATTGAGCGCAGAGAATTCTATAAACCGCAACACGTCTTTGGAGCTGTAGAATCCAGAATTGAGCAAGTTCAACAAAGAGGTGGTCACATAGACTACCTTTCTTTTGTCCCTGATGGCGAACCCACCCTGGATATTAATCTTGGTGAAGAAATTAATTTACTGAAATCATTGGGATACAAAATCGCAGTGTTTACAAATGCCGCTTTAATCTGGCAGGAAGATGTGCGCAATGATTTGTTGTTAGCCGATCAGGTTTCTTTAAAGGTAGATACCATTTGTGAATCCAATTGGCGAGAGATTAACCGGCCCTATGGCAGGCTTCGGCAAGAGTTAATACTGCAAGGAATTATGGAGTTTGTTAACGAATTTACCGGAACACTTACTACGGAAACGATGTTGGTAAGCGGGCTTAATGACAATCTGGAAATTCTAAAATACACCGCCGATTTTATCTCTCATTTACATCCTGACATTTCCTATATTTCCATACCAACCCGTCCCCCGGCAGAAAACTGGGTGGAGATTCCTTCCACTGACGCAATCAATCTTGCTTATCAAATTTTCAAAAGTAATCTTAATTCCGTGGAAATGCTTCACACTGAAGTTGAAGAAAATTTCGGGTTTACCGGTAACGCGGAAGATGACTTACTGCAAACCGCAGCGGTTCAGCCGCTAACGGAGAGAGCGATTGAAGAATTGTTGGCTAACAATCACGAAAGATGGAGCCTGGTTCACCGGCTAATCGCACAGAAAAAGCTGCGCGAAGTGTTTTTTCAGGGCAGGCGGTTTTATATTCGCCAATTTCCGAAAAAAGGGGAATACGAAGAGAGTAATCTCTTTAATTAAGATAAGCTAAATAAGCAATTAGCCCCTAAATGCACGGAGGTCTATCATGATTCAATTGGATCTTTCCCGGGAAGAAGAGGAAATTTTCAGCGAGATCCTGGAATGTTATTTGTCCGATTTACGGATGGAAATTGCCGGTACTGAACGGCTTGACTTTCGGAACAGATTAAAAATTCGCAAAAAATTGGTGATGAGAGTTCTGGAACAATTACAACAAAACGTGGCAACACCGGCATAGTTATGTAATATGTCAATGACAGGTGGAGGAAAAAGGAGTGCATCGCCTTTATGCGATGTACTGCGGTGCACAAAGGCGCCGCACTCCGGTTCGTTAACAACTCGGTAAAATTTTAACTACCTTTGAGTGAGGTTTTACATAGTTGTCAAAATTCTGCTTTTATTTCTTGGGATGATTGCGCAAATTCGGTTAGTTTTCGGAAGCTGAAGTTCGAGCTGATATGAAGATTAAGAAAACAATATGTCAATTCGTAATAATATAAACCTTCTTTATAAAATTCGTTTTCCCTTTCTTCTTTTGGCGCTTATTGCTTTATTGACCGGTATCTGGAGTGGATTGCAACGTGTTGGCTGGCAGTTTTCATTTCATCCGGGAATCTCACCTGTTACACATGGCCCATTAATGGTATCCGGTTTTTTAGGAACGCTGATCTGTCTGGAAAGAGCCGTGGCGCTAAATCGTTTTTGGGGATACCTGGCGCCGCTATCATCGGCTGCGGGTGCATTGTTTATTCTACTCGATTCGGGAAAATCATTCGGTCCATTATTAATAGTCCTTTCCAGTATCTTTTTATTATTGATCTTAATGAGGTATTTGTTACGCACCCGTGAATTACATTTTGTTATCATGACTATCGGACCTCTGTTGTGGTTGGTTGGCAATATATTGTGGCTCACTAAAGTTGGCTTCTATCAGATGACGCCCTGGTGGGCTGGCTTTCTCATCTTTACCATCGCTGGCGAACGTCTTGAATTAAATCGGGTGATGCGATTAACCCGGGCTGCCCGCGCCCTATTCTTGATTTGTTGTTCACTGATGCTGCTCGGCATGATTCTGACTGCCTACTATACGGATTGGGGATTTCGAATGTTTAGCCTGGGGATGCTATTGCTCTCTGCGTGGTTATTGCGATTTGACATTGTGCGGGTTAATATATTTAAACGAGGCCTTACCAGATTTGTGGGGATTGCTTTGCTGCTGGGTTATATCTGGTTGGGTATAGCTGCGCTCATCGGATTGGTATATGGCGTCAGAACGGCTGGTCCGATTTACGATGCGTTTCTGCATTCCATATTTCTTGGCTTCGTCTTTTCCATGATTTTTGGCCACGCTCCGATCATCTTTCCGGCCATTTTGAAAAAGTCGCTTAATTTCTATCCGATTTTTTACCTGCACCTCGCCATTCTTCATCTATCCCTGGTGCTCCGAATTATCGGGGACTTGTATATATTGATGCCGCTCCGAGTATGGGGAAGTCTATTCAATGCCCTTGCCATCATTCTCTTTCTGGGAGTAACTATTTTGTCAATTATTCGCACCTCGCTAAAGAAAGCTGAAGCTGCAGAAATATGAACTTTATATGCTGAGAGTTAATTCTTGATTAATTGAGCCTCGTTTTATAGTGTTCAGGAGTTCTTGTTCTTAAGTTACTCGAATACCTGAGCACTTGAATACTGCAACAAAAAGAAACTAAAGATTGTGATATGCCGACTCTATCACGCTGGTTTATTAAAGCCGGAATCATCTATTTTGTGATATCCCTCTTGTTAGCGCTGCTCATCAAATTGCCGGCGTTGAGCGGTGCCTGGAGCGGACTGCAATTCTTCCGACCGGTTTTTTATCACACGTTGATGGTGGGGTGGATAACCCAAATCATCATCGGTGTTTCTATCTGGATGTTTCCCCGCCATACCCGTCAACAACCCCGGGGCAGTGAAGCATTGGGCTGGTGGTGTTTTTATCTGTTAAATGCCGGCCTGGCGCTGCGGGTTGTCGTCGAACCTTTGTTACGCATCTCTCCCCTGAGCCTGTGGAAAGTATTGATCGCGATATCCACTATTGCACAATGGATTGCCGGAATGCTGTATATCATCAATATCTGGAAGCGGGTGAAAGCAAGGCCGTAGGATATGTCAGGAATCCAAGGATAGATTGAAGTATCGCAACGAAAACAGAGCTGCAACAAAAAGTATAACTTCTGTTTTTAGTAAGGTGCTTGAGTGTTCGGGGTGTTTTAGTGATCTTGTCAAAAAGCATTGCAAAACTGCATTAATGGATGGTTGGAGTTATGGAGATATGAATATACAGGGGCGGATACTGCTCGAAGGGTTGCCCTTTTTCATCGCACCTCATTCGTCCCTTCTAACACATTGTCACATTAATGTTTCATTGCACCTGCCCACAAGCATTTGGCAGGCAACCCGCCACTCCACCACTCCATTTCTCCCACGAAGTGGGTACTGTGTGCCAATTCTCCAACGTTTTTTGAGGAGGCACCAAAATACCTGAGCACTCGAGCACTCACAAACTCCTCATATAAAAAGGTCCAGGGTTCTAAATCCACCTTTTTCGTCTGAAGAAAAACAGCAGCCCTCCGCCGATCAAGAGCACCAATAGCCAAAAAAACAGATACCCGTAACGGAATCCCAGCTCCGGCATGTTATAGGAACTGATCTCCACATCGAAATTCATTCCGTAGATGCCGGCCAGAAATGAGAGCGGGATGAAAATAGTGGCAATAATGGTCAGCACCTTCATAATCTCATTCATGCGGTTGCTGATAGCGGTCATATACATATCCATCAGCCCGGAGACCATTTCGCGAAAACTTTCGGTCGTGTCAATTACTTGAATGGTGTGATCGTATAAATCGCGCAGAAACGGAACCGTTGAGGAGTGAAAGTAGGGGACTTCGTCGCGGGTCAGCATGTTGATGAGCTCCCGAAGCGGCCATAAATTTTTCCGCAGGTGAATGAGGGTTCGCTTTAGCAGATTAATTCTATTAGCCATTTCGGCAGTCAAATTTTCGTACAACGCTTCATCGATTGCTTCGATTTGATCGCCAATATTTTCCAATACCAGGAAGTAATTATCCACAATCACATCCAAAATGGCATAAGCCAGATAATCCGCACCGCGTTTGCGAATCCGCCCTTTGCTGTTTTTAATCCGTTCCCGGAGAGGATTGAACATATCTCCTTTTCGTTCCTGAAAGCAAATGATAAAGTTATCGTACAGAATCAAGCTAATTTGTTCTACTTCCAATTCAGCCGTTTCATCATCAAAATATATCATTTTGATGACGATGAAAAGGTAATCATCGTAGATTTCGATCTTTGGTCTCTGGGCAGTATTCAGGATATCTTCCATCACTAATGGATGAATATTGAACTGTTGTTCAAGTTTTTTCATCATCTCAACTTCATGCAATCCGTAAACATTGATCCAGGAGATGCTTTTTTTATCTTTGGAAGGAAACGCGTCTTCAACATTTTCGATTGAGGTAAACTCATAGCGCGACTCATCGTAGTCCATCAAATTAAGCTGCACTTTCTCTTGCTTTTTCTCACCTAGGAAAATATAACTCCCGGGCGACATTCCGATTTTTTGTGAGTGACGGTGGAACAACCTCATATTATGACTCCTTTATGTTTTATTGCTGAATTGTTTGTGGCGTAATCCCTCGCAAAAGTCTGCCTAAAATATCCGCACCGGTAATAACCTTTTTTTGATCGCCCCAAATCAATATCAAATCCCGATCGATGATGTCGTCCAGTTCTTGATGGAATTGGGCTTTTAGTTGCATGAGGACTTTGCCGAGGGGAAGGTTTAAATCCCGTACCACCAGAGGGCGATGACAATAGGTGTAGATGTTGACTTTTTCGGACTCGAACAAAGCGGAGCGTAGAAATCCGTCTGCATCCAGGACCAAACGGGGCTGGTTGTCTTCATCAATGAAAATGACCCATTTCTTCCCGGAAGCGTGAATTTGCCTTAGAAAAGGATCCTGCGGGTGTTGCTCGAATGAAGGGAAATGGGGTAGATTGTTTTTTACAGGTAATTTTATGACACTTTTGGGATCAGCGCTGACGCCCTCTTCGGAAATGATCAGATCATCAATTTCCAGGAAATTCAAAGCCCCCATTCCCTCCAGTCTGTCGATATCCGATTCACTGGCTTCAATATGCTTTTTGATCACCTCCCTCAAGTTATGCTCCCTGAAATATTGGATGCCCTCTTTTCCCAGTAGAAAATCCAATAGCAACGCTACCGGCTTAGCCACCGGATACAACAATATTTGATATATCGACAATACCGGGCTTAGTAAATAAGCCATACGCAAGGCATATCTGGAGAAATAGGCCTGCGGGATAATTTCTCCGATCAGCGTTATCACCACGGTTGAAAAAAAGAAGGCCCCAACCCCGGTTAGTATTGAATCCGATAACAAGGTCAGGAGGACATTTATTCCCACGTTTCCCCATAGAATAGTAGTTAACAAGTAGTTGGAGTCTTTCCTTTTGCCCAGAACTCGTTCCGCTTTTTTGTCACCTGCGGCAACTTCCACTTCCAATCTCAATCTGGTTACACTAAAAAAGGCCAGGTTAAGCCCTGAAAACATGGCCGATTGAGAAATGCAAAATGCAATACCAAGCCATATCTCAAGATTTTCAAAAATTAAATTCATCTCTCTCTATCCTTGGCGAAAAATTACTCGAGTTTTTTTAGCTGCTCTAAATTCTCATTTTTGCCGATGACCACTAACACATCGCTGTCTTTAATAACATGGTTGGCTCGCGGTACCATTTTTACACGTTCCGGGACCGTTTCTTCAATACTCACCACCTGAGTGCCGTATTTGTTTTTCAAATCCAATTCTCCCAGGGTTTTTCCCACAAAACTTTGGGAAGGCGCCCAGTCGATGATACTGTAGCCTTCGCTGAGCGGGATGTAATCCAGTATGTTGGGATTGTCAATTCTCTGTGCCAGTTTGAATGCGCTTTCCCTTTCCGGGAAAATAATTTCCGAGGTCTCGATCAGGTTGACGATTTTGGCGTGGTCTTCCGTCAATACTTTAACGTAAATATGCTCTACTTTGAGTTCTTTCAAATGAAATATGACCAGCAGGCTGTCATCCACTTTTTCTCCCAGGCTGACAATGACCCCATCCGCTTCTTTCACCCCGATTTTTTCCAGGGTTTCCTTGTCTTTGGCATTGCCAATGATTCCTTTGGTGACATAAGGTTTTACTTCCTCAACACGATCTTCATCGGCGTCTATGGCAATGACATCGAAATTTCGTTCCGATAAAAATTGCGCCAAATATTTTCCAAATGAACTTAGCCCAACAATGACAAATGATTTCATTGACTATCTCCTCATTTGATAAAGAAATTGAGATTACCGTCGCATTTAAATTAATTCCTAATACATTTTTGTGCCACAACTAAATGGATAGTAGCATTTTCCGTAGGCGCAAAGTTCTTCTCTGGGGCTTTTCTCCTGGATGCACACTTAGTATCAAATACACTTAGCAATTCTAAGGATTGCCGGACTTTAGTCCGCTATGCGTGAGAGTGAACGGGGGATTAAACAGACACGCTAAAGCGTGGTTATCAAATAAAATGTGTAGTATGCAGGAATCAATTGCCCATCAGACCCAGAATTTTTTTTAAAATTACGGTACAACAAATTATCCCACCAGAACGTCCTCCTGTAAATATTTATATTTTGCGGGAATCTCTTTCCCCCGCACCGCCAGTGCAACGGTTAAGGGCCCCAGACGACCGATAAACATTAAAACGGTGATCAAAACTTTCCCGGTAGTGCTGAGCGTGGGCGTGATCCCGGTGCTAAGTCCGACGGTGCCGAAGGCGGAGATGACTTCGAACAATATTTCCAGGAATAGTCCCCCGGTGTTGGTATGAGAAATTTCGGGAAGTTCGGTGATCATCAGCAGGAATGTAAAGAGGAACACAATTAAGATAGAGAAAAATACTACCGAAATAACCCTGGAAATCGTCGTGGCCGGAATTCTTCGATATAAAATATTGACATCATCCTGCATTCGGAATCGACTGAACGTCGACGCCATCAGTACCATAAAGGTGGTATTTTTGACGCCGCCGCCACAAGAACCGGGCGAGGCCCCGATAAACATCAAGACAATAAGCACCAACAGGGTTGAACTGGTCAGTGTCTGAATATCAACGGTATTAAAACCGGCGGTGCGAGCGGTGATGGATTGAAATAAGGAAATCAGGACTTTAGCCTGCAACGGTTGGCCTTGCAGGGTATTTGAGTATTCGAGAGCAAATATCACGATAAATCCAGCCGCCAACAATACGCCGCTACTGATTAATACCAGGCGAGTATGAAAACCTAATTTTGAGAAATATCGCCCGGAGAAAAAATTTGGGTTTTTATAAATATCCAGCACCACAATAAATCCCAGCCCACCCAGAATGATTAAAATACCCAGCGTCAAATTGATGAGCGGATCATCTTTGAAATTTATAAAACTGTTGGAGAATAGCGAGAATCCGGCGTTGCAAAAGGCGGAAATGGCATGGAAGAGTCCCTGGTACAGCGCTTCGGGTAACGGAAAAAAATAGGCAAAGCGAATGGTCAATAACACCCATCCGATTGCTTCAATAACCAGGGTGAAACTGAGTACAATTTTGAGTAACCGGGTTAAATCGGCGATGGGGTTTTGGCTCAAAGTATCGATTAGCACCTCCCGTTCGATGATGCTGATCCGGCCGGAAATCAGAAAAACGAAAAAAGTAGATAAGGTCATGATGCCCAGACCACCCAGTTGGATTAGCAACAGGATAACAATTTGCCCGAAGCTGGTGAACGCCGTGCCGGTATCCACCACGATTAGCCCGGTGACACAGGTGGCTGACGTTGCGGTAAATAAGGCATCGGTGAAGGAGATGGAGCCTTTAGTCAGGGTGGCCTGGGGAAGCAATAATAGTAATGTGCCAGTGAGAATGACGACGGCAAAGCTAACCAGCACCAGGCGCGGTGGATATTGAAGAAGATGATCGGTAAAGGACGCTTTAAGGGAAAATTTTTTCATACCGGCCCGTATCATTCGCCTTCACTTTCATCCACCAGGGCAATGATCGTCTGCCCTGCTTTCGGCTTGATTTCTCTATCAGCGGTGAAGATAATCAGCTCTTTGTTTTCAGTGATTAGAAAGAGCGGAATCACTGTTTCTCCGTAATATTTTTGAAATGCGGGATAATCAAATTTCTCGGTCAGGTTAGTCGATTTGATGATAGCCCCGGAGATATAGCGATGGTTGATATAGGAGAAGTTAATGCCTTCACCAAATAAAAAACGTCCCCTTAAATGCTGAGGAGAGAAGGTATGCTCTTCTCCCTTTTCCTCACTTTCCGGCGGTAGTTGATAGAGCTCTTCCCGTTCGAAAACATCAGCAAAATGTAATACTGCCAGGGAATTGGCTTCATCATTGGGGGTCAGCGCCAGGAGGCGTCCGATGCCATTAAAATTTATGGTGTCCAGGATATGTTCGGATAACACGCTGTCGTAGTAGGCAGGAATATCTTCCATCTGCGCCTTGTAAATATGATGTCGATTGGTATCGATAATGCTAACTTTGAAGCCTTTGTCTTTCACGGTTCGCGCAATGTCTAACGCCCACGGTTGAGCCCCTACCATCAGAACTCCCTGGGGATTGCTCTGGGCAATGTGTAACCAGCGCGCCAGCGGTGTGGCAGTTAAACCGTAAATGGCCACAGTGACGACGATTACACTGAAGGTCAGTGGTACCAGCAATTCGGTTTGCGGTAAGCCTGTTTCCGATAACCTCAATGCGAAAATTGAGGCTATGGCAGCAGCGACGATACCGCGCGGCGCCATCCAGGAAAGGAAGATTTTTTCTTTCCAATTCAATCCCCCTCTTAGAGTTGAAACAAACACCGAAACCGGTCGGGCGATAAAAATCAATACGGCCAGGAAGATGAGGCTTGCGAATGTAAGATGGCTGAAATCGGATAAATCCAGCCGCGCGGAGAGGATAATAAACAGGATGGAAATGATCAATATGCGCAGGTTTTCTTTAAATTCAACGATATGTTTCACCGTGACCAGCTTTTGATTGTCTAAAAACAATCCCATCAGCGTGGCGGCAAACAAGCCTGATTCGGTTTGGATGAGGTTGGAAATCAGGTAAGCAGCGATGACCAGGGAAAGGGTGACTGTTTCATGAAGATAGTCGGGGACCCAAAAATTTTTTAAAAGCCATACCAGCAACCAGGCAAAGAACACACCGATGAGTCCTCCGAATAAAACGGTTTTTCCGATGCTAAGTAAAACCACTAGTGTGGCATGTTCGATTTCGCCGATTAAAATCGCTTCGAATACCAATACTGCCAGCAATGCCCCGATCGGATCGATCACAATGCCTTCCCATTTCAGAATATCGGCAACTTTGCCCATCGGGCGAATGTGGCGCAGGAGTGGCCCGACGACCGTGGGACCGGTGACAACCAGAATCGCGCCCAGCAAAATTGAAATCTGCAAATTGAGATTTAGCACCAGATGGGCAGTAACGGTTGTAATAATCCAGGTGAACAGAAGTCCGATAGTGATTAAACTGATCACCACTTTTCCGATCTCCCGAAATTCTCTGAATCTGAGCGTAAGGCCGCCTTCAAAGAGAATAACTGCGACCGACAGGGAGACGAAGGGCAGCAAGATGTCGCTCATGAAATCATCCGGATGTAAAAATCCGGTGAGCGGACCGGCGATGAATCCGAAAACCAGCAAAAACAGTATCGATGGTAATCTTAGCCGCCAGGCCAGCCATTGCGCCCCGATACCCAGAATCACCACGCTGGCCAAACTGATTAAGGTGTGTTCGGACATATTCCCCTTTGCAGTAGCATAATTTATTCAGTTTAAATGAAATCACTTTCAAAGGGACGTAAAATACCAATAATTTTGAAAAAACTTAAATTGTTTTTAATTATTCAAGTGGTGTAAAGCGGGGATAAGGTGCTGATCAGCATTATTCAGCCGGGCAACCACTTAACAACAAAACTTAATTAGACGCAGGATTTTAATAAAGTCAGGGTAAGTTATGTTTCTCTACTGTCACGATTGTGTTTGTCTTCAATACGAATACTCATATTTTGATTTTGAATTCTCTTTTATAGTAGAGAAAAGGTCATTTCTCTGGGAGGTTAAGATTTAGGAAAATATGCTGGAAACTTATTCATTCCTTTTTTCAGAAAAACCTTTTTGGTAACGGCTTGATCGGCTTATGATTCACATATTCTTTAAAATAACGACTCTATAGGGATACAAAGATATGCAATTTACAGCCTGATGTAACCGACATAACGTTATGCCGTTAATATTGAAAACAATACAGCGGATGCAGCATGAAACTACACGCTTTTTTAATGCTCCTTGGTGCTCTCCACGGGATTTTTCTGGCACTTGTTCTTCTCTCAAACCGAGCCTCAAGAAATACGGCCAATGGCTTATTGGCGACAATATTGCTCATTTTCTCCGGGTATTTATTCGAGCATTATCTTATTCTTGAAAATCTTGTCACAGTGTTCCCTCACCTTATCGCCGCCTTTGTGCCTTTTCTTTTCCTTCTCGGACCACTCTACTTCTTTTATGTGAAAGCGACACTCGACCAACCAATAAAAGTTCAACCAAAAGACTTTCTACATATCGCCCCTGCCTTTATCTGTTTTTTGACGATTGTGCCTTTTTATCTGCAATCAGCAGAAAATAAAATAGCACGGGTCGAAGCCTGCGATCCGAACAATTTCCAACTTCCGGCAAATCGAGCGATTTATTTTGGCGCGCTCTTCATTCAGATGGCAACTTACATCTACATTACCTGGCAGTTTCTGAAACAACAAAAAATTATTGATAGACGAAGCTTCAAAAATGGTGACGCTGTTTTCAGATGGCTGCACTTTTTTACCATTGGTTTTGCATACTTACTGGTCTGTTTTTTAGCCGTTTTTCTCCTATTTTTGTTCACAAACTTCCATCTTTATATGGCATTATTTACGCTGTTACTGGTGCCCGCTTTTCTGATTCATGCCATCGGTTATTGGGCCATAAAAGAGTCGGTCATTATTCATGGGAACGGCGCTGGGCGGTCAAATGGCCGTTATCAAAATTCCCGGTTATCGGAATCTCTTGCCAGCAATCTCAAGCGCAAACTGCTCAACCTCATGGAGACAGAGAAAATCTACCGTGAGAGCAAAATGGGACTTCCGGAAATCAGCAAACGCTTATCAGTTAATTCACGATACCTGTCGCAATTGGTGAACCAGGAGTTTCAATGCAGACTCACCGATTTTATCAATGCTTATCGAATAGACGAAGCAAAAAGAATGCTAATCGACAAGAAGTATAGTCATTTGAGTCTGCTCGGTATTGCTATGGAAGTCGGGTTTAGCACCAAGAACACCTTCACCCGCGCGTTCAAGCGCCACACCGGACAAACGCCTTCCGATTTTCGAAAAACTCGATCCTAATCATCCTATATTTGAGAAGCATTATAGGCGACAATTTATGAATTGTGGCGCAAGTCAGGAGCTATGGACTTACATTAATTCTATTCCGTGATCGGATTGTCTCGGGATTCTTTGAAAGATGAACTATTAATTTAGCCGGTTGTTCAGTTGAACTCTAAACTTCCAAAAAAAATTTGAGGAGCATAATAATGAAGAAGACTGTAATTGGAATTATTTGGGCGATTATGAGTCTTGGGTTGTCAGCATCGTCAGATCTGCTGGAGGGTGACCAAAACGCGGTGGCTTTGGCGGAGTGCATGCTCGAAACTCTGGGAGGTAAAGTTGGTTGGGCTCAAGCGCACAATTAGGATAGAGTTGCGCGGGTACTATGCCCGCGAGCAAGAACCCTGGTATGAGACATTTTGGATGGACCTCGAAAATCCCCGTGGCATATTCGAGTTGAAGGGTGAAACAACGGATCGGGTTATAGCCTGGACACCCGAAGGCGGCTGGGAGCTTTCCGATGGAACTGTGGAAACCATGGATTCCACCCGCCATGCCTTTGAGCTTGAATACTGGAAGCGTCAGCCAGTGGTTATTTTTCATCGTCTGGCCAGAGGAGTCCCCGCCACTCGCATCGGGATGGGTACTAACAAATACCGCTTCGACGTTTTTGATGTTGAGAGTGGCGAATTACTTGCCCAGTTTGCGGTCAATATGAAGGGCGAGCCTATCACATGGGGCACATCTATCGGGGAAAGAGAATTTGAACATGTCTTCGGTCCTATCGATGAGTTCAACAATCTACGTATGCCAAAGTGGGGTGCTACAATTACCGGTATCTGGAGGTATCTACACAAGTCCGTTTCGCTGACACAATCACTACCGCCAGTTTCCTTTGATCCGCCATCTGGTGAGAAAGATTAGCCAAATTGATTGTCTGTTTATGCCGTGTCTTATTCTTGAGTTTTTTGCTATAAAGCTAACGATAAGAAAAAATTTCTCATTGAAAGGGGGAATCAAAATGAATAAGGGAAAAGTAATGGAATTGAAAAAACATGCGATATCTCTGTTTTCAGTTTCCTGCAGTCTAATAATAGCTATGACTGCAAGTACTTTTGCGCAAGTAAGTGCTGATTCTTTAATCAGAGTAACCGCCGTCAGAGATGCATATCCATATTGGTCTCCGGATGGCAAACAAATCGTTTTCCAATCCGACAGAAATTCAAGTATGCTTGGAAATTCCCAAGTATATATCCTGAATGCAGATGGTTCAAATGTAACAACAGTTCTTGATAACCATGAATTGGTTGAAGATGCCAGACCTGTATGGTCCCCTGATGGCTCCAAGATTCTATTTAACAGACAGTACATCGCCAATGAAAGTTCAATGGATATTTTGATAATCAGATTGCCGGAGGAATTAGCAGTTAGCAGTTTTGACAAGTAATCCTGATGAAACCTGAGAAAATGAATAATGCTGAAAATTTCGCTGCACTGAACGCGGATGGCAAGGTTGCGAATCCGAGGGTTTGGGTTCTTGTCAAAAATGAATTTAGATGATTTAGGAGGAAAATTATGAGAGCTTATTCTTTAGCAAGTTCGTTGGGAAAGGTCGTTTTGTTGATGTTAATATGCTTCACATCATGCGTTAAAGTAGAGCGGACTGATAAACCGAAGCTGGTTATTCTCATCGGTATCGATCAATTTCGGGCAAGCTATCTGCAGGAATATGGCGAAGCGTTTTCGGGCGGATTCCAGCGTCTGTTGGACCAGGGTCGGTATTATCCGAGAGCTGTCGTCGACCATGCGCCGACCCTATCTATGCCCGGACATACGACGCTGGCCACCGGTGCGTATCCAAAGACGCATGGGATCAATGCCAACGACTGGTTCGAAACCCTTTCCAATGGCGAGAGACAGCGGGTTATCATATTTGTTGATACCAGCGTTCAAATCGTCGGGCATCCGCAGCTTAGCGGCGTGTCACCGAAAAACCTGCGGGTTACCGGATTAGCGGATTGGATACGTGCCGCCAATCCGGGGGCCCGGGCTGTGGCGCTGAGCACCGGCCATGCGCTGTCCATGTTTTATGGTGGTCGGGCATTGGCGGATGTGTCGCGTAATCATGCCTACTGGCTATCCGGCGCGACGGGAACATTCATCACTTCCACATTTTTCCGCCCGGATTATCCTGCCTGGGTCGAAGAATTCAACCGCAACATTATGCAGGGATTTCGCCAGAATCGCACCTGGATTAGTACGGTTCCGGAGCAGCACCGGCGGCTGGCAAGGGCAGACCTGGCCAGTTATGAGGGCGATGGTGAACACACCACCTTTCCGCATATCTTCGAGGATGGTAGTTCCAATAGCAAGATTGAGACCGGGAACAATCCTGCCTATAATCGCTGGTTTTGGAACTCGCCGTTTGCCGATGAAGCGTTGTTTGCGCTCGCCGAAAAGGCGGTGCGGGTGCAGAGGCTGGGGCAAAGAAATTCAACAGACTTTCTCGCCCTGGCCATAAAATCGGTTGACCGCATCGGCCATGATTACGGTCCTAACAGCCAGGAGCAACTGGATATTTTGTTCAGACTGGACCGGCTGTTGGGAGCGTTTTTCGAATTTCTCGACGAGCCTGTGGGGAAGAAGAACTACCTCATCGCGGTGTCAGCGGATCATGGATCAATTAACATTGTGGAATATGAAAACGAGCAGGGTCGTCCCGGGCGGCGCATTACCGAGCGGGAAATCCAACAGGTACTGGACGACATCGATCGGTTTGTCAACGCTTACCAAGGCCCTGATGATACTTTACCTGAATAAATTGCCCGCCAATTGGAGCGAACCGATTTTATCGCCAGAGCGATGACGCCTGGGGAACTCGGTGGAGCCGGCCCGGCGGATAAGTTTCTGCGCTACTACCGGCACTCCTATATATCGGGACGTCACACCACTTTTCCGCTATGGACGAAAGAAGTTCTTTATGGAAAATTTTCGGACACCCATCCGGCTAATTGGGGCATTATAGTGGAGTTCGCTGAAAATACCTCGCTTTGGACAGCCCGCGCCAATCACGGCACCTCACATCGATACGATCGCGAAGTTCCCATCATTTTCATGGGGAAGGGCATTCAGCCCGGGGTTGCGCCCGGTCCGGCCCGCACTGTCGATATTGCCCCTACCTTAGCAAATTTGGCCGGGGTCTCCTATCCAAAAACAGTTGATGGAAAAGTGTTGCCAGTTCCCTGATCGGAAGGTACTGCGATATAGTTGCCGCAGGTCATATTCATTAACAGGAGGAATACCATCATGATAATACCCAAATTCGGGAATGCTGTTTATTGTTCAACATCAGAATTTGCCGCAAATGCAAACAACCTTGCGGTGGGTGTTTAAGTCTGCTCTCCTTTTGAACCGCACATTCTTATTCATGTTTTCTCCGGCGCGCAGATTCAGGAATAGAAAAAGGCTGTCGACCTGGTTCATCAAATGCTCCGGACGCTTGGCGGTAAGGAAATATGGGAAAACGTCCGAACAATCAGCATTCGACTGCGCGGGCATGCGTCAAAAGAGCCAGAGCCCTGGATGGAGACCTTTTGGATCGATCTTGAAGGGGTATTAAGTTCCGATCCACCGCCGGCTTCCTCGAACCGCCCGGCAAAAATTAAGAAAAGAACATTGAGGGCATCTTCAATTCTATCATCTCACCCGATTTTGTTATTCATCTTACTGGAAATGAATGAGCCTACGGAAGTGCATCAAAGCAGGTAAGTCACTCACGTGTTATCGATCCCAGCAGCAGTTTGTTATGCATTTACTTGCATCATTAGATTTCTTTAATCGGTTTGATATTTTGCTTCCTTACCACACATTAATCAGCACTTTTATTCAATTCTTTCCCACATTTCTCCATTCCACTTCCAGAAATCAGCCAGCGCAACCTGATTATCTCCCTTATATTTCTTTCCGCCGTATAAGTATCCATGCTGATGTTGGCTGTGATAAGTAAGCCCCACGCTATGCCGGGCGGATGGCCCGTCCGTTGACAGTGTGATGATTCTGTCACCCTTGACAGTCAGAGTATTTTTCTGAGCCCGGTATCGATAATTTTTCCCTCCAAACATAATGACTTGTTGCAGTTTCTCATCGTATATCATGTTATGATGATCGAGTGGCGAATTGTCATAAGGCCCTCCTCTGGAGTGCCACTTACCATTCGACCATTCCCACAAATCTGCGTACTGTCCATCTATCCATAATCCACCAAAGAGAATGATTTTAACTAATTTTTTATGATAGGCCATGGCGGTGGAATGGGTCGTAAATAAATGCGTGTCCCCAGCGAGGACCGGGGTTATTTGATTCCTGCAATTTGCCAGCCTGCAATACCATGAGTGTTGCAATTAAGATATGAAGAATAGCATAGGTTTTAACAGAGACTGAACAATTAGTGATGGCAGAAACGCAATTTTTCATATCTTTTGGTTCCCTAAGATTTCCCTTACAATGCTCTTATATTCAAGTATAGTTAAACTCAATAACCAAAATTAATAATATTATTATCTTTATTAGAATAGCAACAATTAACAAATAATGTGTTAAGCTTCACCGCTATCAATCTTCTCCCCATCCCGGCTATCCATCCTCTCCCAGGTCATTAGGCTGCTCTATGCACACAAATCCGGTGGGATGGTAAAGCGCAAGCTTCTATTAGGACTAATCCCCCAAATTCGTCCCGGGAAACCGGTAAGAAGGGAGCTTTTCCCCCCTTGCTTTTCGAGTGAGGGATCGGGGGTGAGTTAATTTGAGCACTCCCATTCCCTGAATTCTCCCTCTCCAACTTATGTGCAGGAGCAGGTCATTAGGAGAAGAGGAAGGGGAGAGGGTGGAAAAATCGAAAATTCTAAAACCCAACTTCCGCCAAACGAACCCATTTTGATGGTGTGTCATCACCAGATGAGTGAGCGTAGATACAGCAGCGTATCAGGCGAAACTGTATGGATTATTTCAGTAGAATCAGTCTCTTTGTTTGAGCTGTATGTTCGGTCTCCAGTCGGTAGAAGTACACGCCGGTTGAGAATTCCGGCGCCTGCCAGTTCACATAATATGTCCCACGGTTAAGCGTTTCGTCGACCAGTACGGCCACCTGCCTGCCAAGCGAATCGAAGATGGATAGTCTTACATGCCTCGAAACCGGGATTGCAAAGCTGATCGTTGTAGTGGCGTTGAACGGGTTTGGGTAATTCTGTTCCAGGCGAAAATCTGTTGGCGCATCGTTTTGGGAGAGCGCTATAGAGGTAATCTGCGAGATCGGCCTTCTCCACCCGCCGTTGTCATTAGTGCCGGCGAAGAGATTTGTGCCGGTTAACGCAAAAGCTAATACAGTCGGGCTCGCCGGCAGGCCGGTATTAAACTCTGTCCAATTGCTGCCGTTATTGGTGGAACGAAAGACGCCGCCGCCGTCAGTTCCGGCGAAGAGATTCGTGTCGCTGACCGCAAGAGCCCGGAGATTCATATTAGTCAAGCCGGTATTAACTTGAGTCCAATTTGTGCCGTTGTTGGTGGAACGAAAGACGCCGCC
>JABAHQ010032273.1_pt1 | contig 18814 bp, 20 predicted proteins | sample 7062091 | NCBI WGS metagenome assembly JABAHQ01 (sample SAMN14534359, study PRJNA622989) | marine sediment metagenome | biome: marine biome [ENVO:00000428]; feature: marine pelagic biome [ENVO:01000023]; material: deep marine sediment [ENVO:00002113] | place: India: Gulf of Kutch | collected...
GGCGGGCGCGATGGCTTCGCGCGCCACATGGGCGGCGGGCGCGACGCGGCCCAGGCGCCCTCGGCCATGGCCTCGGCCTTCGAGAAGCTGCGCGCGGGCAAGCGCTGAACGGCACCCGCCCGGGGCATCAAGTTCCGGGCGGAAATGCCGATAGCTGGGGGGTGTCAGTCCGAGGTATTCACTCATCCGCCCCGCCATGGAACTTGAAGCGCTCCTGAACTACCCCGGTGCCCTGCCGGCGATGTCCCGCACCGTCGCCGACCTGATGTCGGAGATGAACAAGGACGACCCCAGCCCCAAGCGCGTGGCCGAGCTGGTGGGCCAGGACCCTTCGCTCACCACGCGGGTGCTGCGGTTGTCCAATTCGTCCTTCTTCCGTGCCAGTCGCAAGATCGGCAGCGCCGAGGAGGCCGTGGCCATGCTGGGCATGACCCACGTGCGCTCCCTCGTGATGGCCGCCGCCCTGGGTTCGAGCTTCAAGAACGTGCCGGGCGTGAACCTGCCGCAGTTCTGGCGCTACAGCCTGCGGGTGGCCGACATCTCCAAATCGCTGGCCGGCCTGCTGCGCCAGCAGGAGGCCAACGCCTACACGGCCGGCCTGATCCACGCCATCGGCGACCTGGTGATGCACATCGCCATGCCGGACGAGATCGCTCCGCTGGACATGGGCACGCCGCCGCTGGACCTGCAGCGCGCCCAGGCCGAGCGCAACCGCTTCGACTACACCTACGCCGAGGTCGGCGCGGGGATGGTGGAGCGCTGGAATTTCCCCACCGCCATCGTGAGCGCCCTCAAGCACCAGACCGCGCCTTTCGATGGCGACGTGTACGACCCGCTGGCCGGCATCCTGCACCTGGCGTCCTGGCGCGCGCGGGCCGAGGAGATCCAGCTCGACGACGGCGGCCTGGCGGCCACTTTCCCCGACATGGTGGGCCTCACCCTGGGCCTGGACCTGGGCAGCGTGCTGGGCAAGGATCCGGCCGAGTGGGAGTTCACCGACGCGCTGTCCGCCTTCCTCGACTGAGCGCCGGTTACACATGTCGTCGATAGTTCTAAAGAATCGCAGCCAGGGAACGATAAACAAGACAAACCACCGACGCACCACCCGCAAGAGGATCGCCATGCACCTCGACAAACTGCTCAAGCAACCCCAGGCCCTGCCATCCGTTCCGAAGGTCGTGCGGCGCCTGATCGAAACCTTCGAGCAGGCCGACGTGGACCCCATGCTGGTGGCGTCGCTGATCGAGGAAGACCCCGTCCTCACGGCCAAGCTGCTCAAGACGGCCAACTCGGCCTTTTTCGGCCTGTCGCGCAACGTCACGAATGCGCGCGAGGCGATGAACATCCTGGGCCTGATCAAGGTGCGCGCCCTGGTGGTGGCCAGCGCGCTGGGCGAGGGCTTCCACACGGTGGGCGGCGTGAACCTCAACCAGTTCTGGCGCTACAGCCTGAACACGGCCAACCTGTCGCGCTACATCGCGCTGCCGATCCGCATCGACGAGAACACCGCCTTCACGGCGGGGCTGATCCACGCCATTGGCGAGCTGGTGATGCACGTGGGCATGCCCGAGACGATGATCGAACTCGATCGCAACGTGCCCATGCTGGACCTCAAGCGCGCCAAGGCCGAGCGCAGCCTGTTTGGCTACAGCTACGCCGAGGTGGGCGCGGCGCTGGCGCGCGAGTGGAAGTTTCCGCGCCGCATGATCAACGCCATCGAACACCAGACGGCCCCGTTCGACAACGACGTGTACGAACCCATCGCGGGCGTCATCCACATCGGCTCCTGGCGCGCCCGCGCCGAGGAGGCGGACCTGCGCGGCGAACTGCTGATCAACACCTACCCGGACCCGGTGGGCGTGGTGCTGGGCATCGACCCGGACACCGTGGTGGCCGAGCGGATCCCGTCGATCTCGCGTCACCCGCTGGAGGAAGGCGAGCCGCAGGTCGAGCCATTCAAGGACTCCCTGCCCCAGGGAACGTGAGCCCGCGGGCTCGGTGACAATCCGGGCCCATGCGAGCGCTGCGACTGTATGCGGGCCCTGCGGCCTTGTCCCACCTGAATGAACGGGGCCTGCGTCCCTCGGACGTCGGCGTCATCCCCGCCGCGGCCGGCGGCCCCAAGGGCCTGATCCTCGGCCCCATCGACCGCCTGCTGTTCGGCCACTGGCTGGCCGACGCGCCGCAGACCATCCACCTGGTCGGCGCCTCCATCGGCGCCTGGCGCATGGCCACGGCCTGCCTGCCCGACGCGCCGGGCAGCTTCGAGCGGCTGGAGCACGACTACATCCACCAGCACTACGAGCTCCCGGCCGGCCAGCGGCGGCACACGCCGCAGCAGTTGAGCGACCAGTTCTCGCTCAACCTGCGCACGTTCTATGACGGACGGGTCGAACCGGTGCTGCAGCACCCGCGCTGGCGGCTGCACATCGTCACCGCGCGGGGGCGGCGCCTGCTGGCCAGCGAGGGGCGCTGGCGCACGCCACTGGGCTACCTGGGCGCGTTCGCGGCCAACGCGGTCCGCCGTCCGGCGCTGGGCGGCTGGCTGGAGCGCGTGGTGTTCTCCGGTCCCGATTCGCAGGCCGGCACCACCAGCGCCTTGCCCTTTGCCACGCACGACCTGCGCACGCGTCAGATCCCCATGGGGCCACACAATTTCATGCAGGCCCTGCAGGCCAGTTGCTCCATTCCGTTCATGCTGCGGCCGGTGGTGGACATCCCGGGCGCGCCGCACGGCCCCTACTGGGACGGCGGCATCACCGACTACCACCTGCACCTGCATTACCGGCACGACAGCGCGGCGCCGATCGTGCTGTACCCGCACTTCCAGAAGGCGGTGGTGCCGGGTTGGCTGGACAAGGCCTGGAAGCGACGCCACCGCAGCAGCGCGGCGCTGGACCACATGCTGGTGGTGGCGCCCGACCCGGATTGGGTGAAGAAGACCCTGCCCGAGGGCAAGCTGCCCGACCGCACGGACTTCGTGCGCCATGGGCAGGACCTGGCGGCGCGGGTGAAGGCCTGGCGTGCGGCGGTGGTGGCGGCCCGGCAACTGGCCGATGAGCTGGGGGAGTGGCTGGCCAGACCGGATGTCGGGCGGGTGGAACCGCTCTGAGCCCGGCGGGCCGCGCGGGATAATCCGCCGGTGACCGCGTCTTATCTCACCGCCGCCCTCTACAAATTCGTCGACCTGCCCGACCACGCCGACTGGCGCGAGCCGCTCATGGCCTTGTGCCGTGAGCACCGGGTCAAGGGCACCCTGCTGCTGGCCCCCGAGGGCATCAACGGCACCATCGCCGGCCCCGAGGCGGGCGTGCAGGCCGTGCTGGCCTGGCTGAGGCGCGATGCGCGCCTGGCCGATCTGCAGCACAAGGCCTCGTGGTCCGATCACCCGCCGTTCCACCGCCTCAAGGTGCGGCTCAAGCGCGAGATCATGACCCTGCGCGTGCCCGGCCTGCGGCCGCAGGAGAACGCGGGCCGGTATGTGAAGCCCGAGGACTGGAATGCCTTGATCGCCCAGCCGGATGTGCTGCTCATCGACACCCGCAACGACTACGAGGTGAAGATCGGCAGCTTCGATGGCGCGATCAACCCGGGCATCCGCGCCTTCACCGACTTGCCCGGCTGGCTGGCCAGTCAGCCCGCCTTGCAAGGCGCCGCCAAGCCGCGCGTGGCCATGTTCTGCACCGGCGGCATCCGCTGCGAGAAATCGACGGCCCTGTTGCGCATGCAGGGCTTCGACGAGGTCTATCACCTGGAGGGCGGCATCCTCAAGTACCTGGAGCAGGTGCCCGAGAGCGAGAGCCGCTGGCGGGGCGACTGTTTCGTGTTCGACGAACGAGTGAGCGTGGGCCACGGCCTGCGTCCTGGCGCCCACGCGCTGTGCCGCTCGTGCCGATGGCCGCTCAGCGAGGCCGATCGCGCTTCACCGCTGTTCGAGGAAGGTGTGANNGTGAGCTGCCCGCACTGCCACGGCCGACGCGACGACGGAGAGCGCGAGCGCTTGGCCGAGCGTCAGCGGCAGGTGGCATTGGCCCGCGAGCGGGGCCTTGCCCACATCGGTGCCGACGCCATGCCCCCGGCGGGCTCGGCGACGGGTGGGCAGGCCGGCCAGGGCGCGCCAGACCGCATGGGTGCTCAGGGCGCCCAGAGCCAGCCCAGGTCCGCCTCGGGTTCGGCGACGCGGTAGTGCTCCGGCCTGGCGGCCGTGAACTCGCTTTGCGGGCGCCGGTGCAACTGGTTCAGGCGCTGGCCGTTCGATGAGCGGTGCAACCACGCGCCCGCCTGCGACAGCGCCTGATCGAGCGCCTGCGCGTGCGGCGGGCGGCGCCACAGCATGGCGGTCGCCGCCGCCATGGCCAGTTGGCGTTTGGTGCTCGAGGACGGCGCGGTCTGCCAGGCGCGCAGCATGAGCTGACAGGCCTGCGGCTTGTCGCGTTCCAGCAGCGCGAGGGTGGCATCGGCCGCCAGGGCAATGGCCGCGATGCTGCGGTTGTGCTGCCGCGCGTGGCCGCCAATCGTGTCGCGCAGCGCCGCCAGCGCGGTTCGCGAACGCGTCTGCCAGGCCGTGTCGATGGCGAACAGCCAGGCTTCGTCGCGAAACCACAGGCTGCAATGCGAGAGCACGGGCAGGGCCTTGTCCACCAGGGCCCAGGCCGCCGGGGCTTGCCCGTTCAGCCGCAGCCGGCGTGCCTGCAGCCAGTCGTTCACGGCGCGCCAGCGGGGCAGGCCGCCGATGGCAAGGTGCTCCAGGCCTTGCAGGCAGGCGTCGAGTCGCGCGCGGTCACCCAGCCGCGCGGCCAGGTCGCCCAGCGCCAGCCGGCTGAGCAGGCGCGGGATGAGCCAGGGCGAACGTTCGGCCAGATCGTGGGCGCGGGCCCATTCGCTCAAGGCGGTGTCCAGGTCGCCGTCGGCGTGACGCATCTGGCCCGACAGGGCATGCAGCAGGGCCTGCAGGCCCTCGCAGCCAGGGGCGACATGGCTGCCCGCGTCGCTGGTGCGGTGAAAGGCCAGCCCACTGGTTGCGTCGCGCGCGATCTGCCTGTGCAGGTTGGCCAGCCGGTGCCAGCGGCGGATGCCGGCAGGGCCATCGACGATGGGCGCGTCTCGCAGCTTGCGCCACCAGGCCGGCTGGGCCCAGTCGCCGCCCACGGCGGCCATCAGGTGTTCGGCGATGGCCCCCGCACGCACCGCCAGGGAAGTGCTTGTGGCCTGGTCAAAGTGGGTGAGCGCGCGGTCCACGAGGTGGGCCACGCGGCGCGGGTCGCCAGCCGTCCATTCGTAGACGGCCAGGCAGAGGTCGGACCAGCCTTCAAGGCGGCTGGCGTCCGCCCGCGAGGCGCGGCGCCGAAACTCGTTGGACTCGTGGGGCGTGCGCGGGTCTCCGCGCCAGGCACCTTCCATGAGGATGTCGGCCTCGGCGTCCAGGCCGCGCTCGACCAGAGAGCGGCACCACAGGGCGGGCAGGTGCTGACTGCAGGCGCCCATTTGCGGTGGCGGGTGCCCCACGAGGGCGGCCAGGCGTTCCCAGCGCCGCTCCACCTCGCCGGGTGACGTGGACAGGAGGATCTGGCGCAGGCGCAAGGCGAGGGCCGCGGAGCCGGCGGCCCGCCACGCGGCTTCGAATGGTGAACCCGCGCTGGCGCTGACGCCGGTGCGCCAGCCGGGCGCCGTGAGTTCGACCTCCAGCACGAAGACCGGCGGGCCATCACCGCCATCGGCCTTGGTGTCCGCCAGGCGCAGCAGGCCCCTGGCCTGCACGGAGTCGTCGTGCAGGCTCGCCGCGCGTTCCGCGTCGATGGGTTGCACGCCATGCGCCTGCAGCGAGAGCACGCTGAACCCGGCCAGGGCGCCAGGCAGCCAGGGCGGCAGGTTCAGCCCGTGGGCGAGGCGGGGGGCCGGCCACAGCACGGCGAGCAGCGCCGGGCCGCGGCCAGTCAGCCCCGGGGCCACGCGGCGGTGCCGCACCTCGCCCACCACGCGGTAGCCCACGCGGTGCACGGTTTGCACCGGGCAGTCGAAGCCGGGAACGTCGCTCAAGGACTTGCGCACCTTGAGCACCGCCTGGGCGATGACCGAATCGGTCACGCAGCGGCGCTGCCACACCTGTTCCAGCAGCTCTTCCTTGGCGACGACCCGCCCGTGGTGCTTGAGCAGGTAGTGCAGCAGATCGAAGGCCCGCCGCTCCATGGGGCGCAGCACACCGTCGCACATGAGCTCGCGGTGGTCGGAACGCAGCACGAACGGGCCGAACGTGAATTCGTCCCCACCGGCCGGTGCCTGCCCAGCGGGCGGGATGGCGGCAACGACCGGAGTCTTAGCGGGCAATTCGGGGGCGGCTTTGACACGCCCCGCTGCGCTGTGCTTTCGCATGACGGCTCTTCCTCACCTGAAAAGGCGATTACAGCACTGCGAAAGTCATCAATTTTTCGTGAACACAAATACAAAAGAACTACAAAAGTTCTCAAGCCATCAAGGACGACTCCAGCATGGCCCGGTAGTCCTGCGGCGATGCCAGCCGGGGATTTGTCTTGTGGCAATGGTCGGCCAGGGCGCCCTCGATGACGCGGTCGAACAGGGCGCGGTCCACGCCCATGGCTGCCAGGCCCTTGGGCAGGCCGAGGCGCTCGCTCATCGCCGCCACGGCGGCGGACACGTCGTCACCGGCACTCAGCCCCATGGCCTGGGCCATGCGGTCGAGGCGCTGCTCGCGTTTCATGCTGTCGGCCTCGGCGTTGAAGCGCAGCACCGCCGGCAGGAACACCGCGTTGAGCGTGCCGTGGTGCAGGCGCGGGTTGAGGCCGCCCAGGCTGTGGCTGAGGCTGTGAACGCAGCCCAGGCCTTTCTGGAAGGCCATGGCGCCCTGCATGCTGGCGCTCATCATGTTCAGCCGGGCTTCGCGGTCGCTGCCGTCTCGCGTGGCGCGTTCGATGTGGGCCCAGCCGCGGCGCAGTCCGTCCAGCGCGATGCCGTCGGCCGGCGGGTTGAAGGCCGCGCTCATGAAGGTTTCCATGCAGTGCGCGATGGCGTCCATGCCGGTGGCGGCGGTGAGCAGCGGTGGCAGGCCCAGGGTGAGCTCCGGGTCGAGCAGGGCGGTGCGCGGCACCAGGTGCCAGCTGTGAAAGCCCAGCTTGCGGCCGTCGTCCACGATGAGGATGGCGCCGCGGGCGACCTCGCTGCCGGTGCCGGCGGTGGTGGGCACGGCGATCAAGGGCGGCACGGCCGCGGTGATCCTGGGCGAGCCGCCCTCGATGGTGGCGTAGGTCTTGAGCGGGCCCTCGTGCGCGGCAGCGATGGCCACGCCTTTCGCGCAGTCGATGGCGCTGCCGCCGCCGAGCGCGATCAGGCCATCGCAGCGGTCTCGGCGGTAGATCTCGACGGCGGCGCGCACCGCGGCTTCGGTGGGGTTGGAGGGGGTCTGGTCGAACACGGCGGCGGGCGTGCCTTGCAGGGCGGCCTGCAGCTTGTCGAGCAGGCCGGCGTTGCGCACGCCAGCGTCGGTGACGATCAAGGGGCGGCGCATGCCGATGCGCTCGCACTCGGCGGGCAATTGCGACAAGGCCCCGTAATCGATGAGGATGTTTGTCACGTAGAGGATCTGGGCCATGTCTGTCTCCGGTTATGGTTCGGGCAGCGAAAACTATACGGACGCGCCGCGTTTGCGCGGTCGCCGAGCCGACAAGCCCACCCATGTCTCACCACCCCGATCCGCGTGCGCGGCTCACGCCGGCCATGCGCGGCGTCATCGATCGCATCGCGCGCGCCGGTCACCCACCATTCCACTCGCTGACGCCCGAGCGGGCGCGCGAGGCCTATGCCGCCGGCGCGGGCGTGCTGGAGGTGTCGCCACCGGCGATGGCCCGCACGCAGGACCTGCGCATTCCCACGCGCGACGGTGCCGAGCTGCCCGCGCGGCTGTTCCTGCCGACCGAGGCGCACGGCCTGCCGGTGCTGCTGTATTTCCACGGCGGCGGCTTCACCATCGGCAGCGTGGCCACACACGAGCCGCTGTGCCGCACGCTGGCCCACCTGGCGGGCTGCGCGGTGCTCTCGGTGGACTACCGGCTGGCGCCCGAGCGCAAGTTCCCCGGCGCAGTGCACGACGCCTGGGACAGCCTGGCCTGGCTTCGCGACGCGGCCGGCGCCCTGGACCTGGACCCCGCGCGCATCGCCGTGGGCGGCGACAGCGCGGGCGGCACGCTGGCCATCGCGACCGCGCTGCAGGCGCGCGACGCGGGCTGGCCGCTGGCGCTGCAACTGCTCTTCTACCCGGGCTGCGCCGGCCACCAGGACACACCCTCACACCGCACCTATGCGCACGGCTTCATCCTGGACGAGCCGAACATCAACTACTTCTTCGGCCACTACTTGCGCAGCCCGGCGGACCGCGACGACTGGCGCTTCGCGCCCCTGGATGGGCGCGACGAGCGTGGCGAATGGAAGGAACTGGATGGTGCGGCCCCGGTGTGGATGGGCCTGGCCGAGTGCGACCCGCTGGTGGACGAAGGCGTGGCCTTCTGCGACCGTCTGCGCCTGGCGGGCGTGCCGGTGGACCTGGAGATCTACGCCGGCGTGGTGCACAACTTCGTGCAGTTCGGCCGCGCCATCCCCGAGGCGCGCAAGGCCCACCAGCACGCCGCGCGCGCCCTGAAGAACGCTTTTGGAGGAGACGACTGAGATGAACCGACTGACCCGCGACGACTTCCGCTTCTTTCACCGCCTGCGCGTGCGCTGGGCCGAGGTGGACATGCAGAAGATCGTCTTCAACGCGCACTACCTGATGTACTTCGACACCGCCATCAGCGACTACTGGCGCGCGCTGGCGCTGCCGTACGAGGAGTCCATGCATTCGCTGGACGGCGACCTGTACGTGGTGAAGGCCACGGTGGAGTACCACGCCTCGGCGCGCGCGGACGAGCAGATCGACGTGGCGATGAAATGCAGCCGCGTGGGCACCAGCTCCATGGCCTTCACGGGGGCCATCTTCCGGGGCGACGAGCACCTCATCACGGGCGAGATCGTCTACGTGTTTGCCGACCCGGCGACGCAGCGCTCGCGCCCCGTGCCGCAGGCGCTGCGCGACATCCTGCTGGGCCACGAGGCGGGCGAGGACATGCTGGACCTGCGCGTGGGCTCCTGGGCCGAGCTGGGCGAGGGCGCTCGGCAGTTGCGCGCCGAGGTGTTCGTGCAGGAGCAGGGCATTCCGCTGGAACTGGAGATGGACGCGGCCGACGCGACGGCGGTGCACGCGGTGGCGCGCAACCGCCTGGGCCGCGTGGTGGCCACGGGCCGGCTGCTGCGTGGGGCGCCCGGGGTGGGCAAGATCGGTCGCATGGCGGTGCACCGCGTGCTGCGCGGCGGCAGCCTGGGCAAGCGGGTGCTGATCGGGCTGATGGACGCGGCCCGCGCGCGCGGCGACCGCGAGGTGGTGCTGGACGCGCAGCGCAGCGCGGTGGGCTTCTATGCGCGCCTGGGGTTTGCGCCGCGCGGCGAGGCGTTCGAGGAAGCCGGCATCCCGCACCAGACCATGGTCAAGTCACTCTGACCCGCTCTTGCCGGTGCGCCTGCGCGGACAGCGCGGGCGTGGCGGCGGCGCCGTCGTGGGTCCATTCGTCGATGCGCAGCTCACCGTCGGCGCCCAGGCGCAGCAGGGTGGAGCAGCGCGTGCCGTAGGCCTGGTCAGGCCAGCGCACGAAGGGGCTGGAGAGCACGCGCTCCACCGTGTCGGGCACGCCGGTGCGCGGCAGCTCGGCGTCGGCCGCGGGTGTGGTGTCGATGAGCGCGCCGGTCAGCGGCATCGCTTGCTCGTCGCGGCTGTCGAGCGCATCGCCCAGGGCTTTGGCGAGCCGCCGCGCCTTCGGCCAGGGCGTGTTCAGCGTGGCATTGGACAGGGTGTGCACGCCGGGGCCGATGGCCCGCCAGTGCCGCTCGGGTGCCTGCTCGGCGTGCGGCGCGTCGGGGCGTCGGTTGCCGATCCAGGCCCACTCGCCGCGGTGCAGGTCGCCCACGACCAGGTTGAAGCCAGCGTAGGCGGCGGGGTCCAGGGCCTCGACGAAACCGGTGCTGTCGGTGTCGCTCTGCAGCCAGCGCGAGACCAGTTCGCCCCGGCTGCGCCCACGGTGCTCGGCGGCGGGCTGGCGCACGTTGGTGAGCCAGGCGATGCGCCCCCTCGGGCCCAGGCCCAGCCAGGTGCCGCCGTCGCGCAGGTCACGCCCGGCGATAACGGGGGTGCCGTCGTCCAGCGCCCAGCGGTGCAGCGCGGCCGTGGGGCGGGCCCAGTACTCGTCGCGGTTGGCGGCCACCAGCAGGGGCACGCCGGGCGCGGCATCGATCGCGAAGGCGATCAGGCACATCTCAGATGTCGTCGAGCAAGGGGTAGGGCAGCGGCAGCAGGTGCAGCGTGGCCTCGCCCGCGCGCAAGGGTGCGCCGTCGGCAGAGCCGGTCTGCATGGAGACGATGGCGTCCCAGCCAGCTTGCGGGTTGGGCGCGGCCTGCACCACGGTGCCGGTGGGCTGCTCGGCGTCGCTGCCGTGGAAGACCTCCTGGCCGGACTGCAGCGGCGCGTCGGCGTGCGCCACATAAGCGCGGCGCTTGAGCGTGCCGCGGAACTGGCTGCGCGCCACCACCTCCTGGCCGGGGTAGCAGCCCTTCTTGAAGTTCACGCCGCCCACCGACTCGTAGTTGAGCATCTGGGGCACGAAGGCTTCGACCACGGGCTGGCTCAGGGTTGCCACGCCGCTGGTCACTTCCAGCCAGTCCCATTGGGCTTCGGTGAGCGCGGGACCACCGGGCGTTGCGTCGGCCGGCCCCACCCACAGGGCGCGCGGCGTGTCTGCGGCGGGGTACAGGCGCACCAGGCTCACGTCGCCGTCGGCCAGGTGGCTCCAGGGTGCGGTGCCCAGCCCGGCGGGCACGGCGTCGCCAGCCAGGCCACGCAGCGCGAACTCATCGCTCGCGTCGCGCAGCTTCACTTTGGCGCGCAGCACGAACATCTGCAGGCGCTTGAGCGTGGCCGGCAGCAGGTCGCGGCGGCAGACGAGCAGGATGCGGTCGTGCGCGCGCTTGAAGGCGACGAAGCTGGCCAGCATGCGCCCCTTGGCGGTGCACAGGGCGGCCAGTCGCGCCTCGCTCACGCCGAGCAGGGCGAAGTCCTGCGTGAGCTGGCTGTGGAGGAAGGACGCGGCCTCGTCTCCCTCGGCGGCGATCACGCCGAGCGATGGCAGGAGGGCCACGCCGTGCAGGCGGGGGAGGGGGGTGACTTGGGACATGCGCGCTGAATTATCATGGTCCGTCTGTCGCGCCGTCGCCGCCCGGCGCCTTCTCCCTGCCTTCAGCACGCCTACATGCGCCTGTTCAAGAACCTGGTGGTCGTCCCCTTGCTGCTCGCCGTCCTGGCCTACATGGCCGGCCACTGGTGGGTGCACCGCCCCCTGAGCCTGCCGGCCACGGCCAGCGACAGCGCGCCGCTCGAATTCGACATCCCGGCGGGCAGTTCGGCGCGCACGGCCGCCAACCGCATCGAGGCCGCCGGCGTGCAGGCGCCCGCCGCGCTGCTGTACGCCTGGTTCCGCCTCTCCGGCGAGTCGCGGGGCATCAAGGCCGGTGTCTACGAAATCGCCCCCGGCACCACGCCGCGCAGCCTGCTGAACAAGCTGGTGCGCGGCGAGCAAGCCATGGTCAACGCCCAGATCATCGAGGGCTGGACCGCACGCCAGGCCATCGACGCGCTGCGCCGCTCGCCCGACCTGACGCAGGACCTGGAAGGCCTGAGCCCGGAGCAGACCATGGAGCGCATCGGCTACCCGGGCCAGCACCCCGAGGGCCGCTTCTTCCCCGACACCTACCGCGTCACCAAGCGCACGCCCGCGTCCACCGTGCTGCGCCAGGCTGCGCGCGCCATGGACGAGCGCCTGGCCCAGGCCTGGGCGCAACGCGATCCGGGCGTGCCGCTGCAGTCGCCCGAGGAGGCGCTGATCCTCGCCAGCATCGTCGAGAAGGAAACCGGGCAGCCGGCCGACCGCGGGCGCATCGCCGGCGTGTTCGCCAATCGCTTGCGCATCGGCATGCGGCTGCAAACCGATCCGGCCGTGATCTACGGCCTGGGCGACGCGTTCAACGGCAACTTGCGCCGCGTGCACCTGGAGACCGACTCGCCCTACAACACCTACACACGTGCCGGCCTGCCGCCGACGCCCATCGCCCTGCCGGGCATGGCGTCCATCATGGCGGCGGTGCAGCCGGCCCGCACCAACGCCATGTACTTCGTCTCGCGCGGCGATGGCTCCAGCCATTTCAGCGCCACGCTCAACGAGCACAACGCCGCCGTGCGCCGCTTCATCCTGCGCCGCTGATGTCCATGTCGTCCACTGGCCTGTTCATCAGCTTCGAAGGCATCGACGGTGCCGGCAAGTCCACGCACATCGACATGCTGGCGAAGGCTTTCGACGCCGCCGGGCGGCGCGTGGTGCTGACGCGCGAGCCAGGAGGCACGCCGCTGGCCGAGAAGCTGCGCGCCCTGGTGCTCAACGACCCGATGGACCCGCTGAGCGAGTCGCTGCTGATGTTCGCCGCCCGGCGCGACCACCTGCAGCAGGTGATCGAGCCCGCGCTGGCGCGCGGCGAGGTGGTGCTGTGCGACCGCTTCACCGACGCCACCTTCGCCTACCAGGGCCACGGGCGCGGGTTCGACATGGCCGTTCTCGGACAACTGGAGCGCTGGGTGCAGGCGCGCGCCGACGGTGGCTTGCGCCAGCCCGACCTGACCCTGTGGTTCGACCTGCCGGCTGCGGTGGCGGCCGAGCGCCTGGCCGGCGCCCGCGTGCCCGACCGCTTCGAAGCGCAACCGCAGGCCTTCTTCGAGCGGGTCAGCGCGGGCTATGCGGCGCGCGCCCAGGCCGAGCCCGCGCGCTTCGTGCGCATCGACGCGAACCAGCCCCGCGAGCGCGTGGCGTCGATCGTGCGGGACGCGTTCCTGCAACGGGGCTGGTTGCCCGCATGAGGGAATCGCCATTGGCCCCCTGGCTGCAACGCCAGCTGGAATCGCTGCTGTCCTGGCGCACCCACGCCGTGCTGCTGGCCGGGCCGTCGGGCCTGGGGCAGTACGAACTGGGTCTGGCCCTGGCGCGCGCCTGGCTGTGCGAGCGGCCTCGGCCCCATGGCGCCTGCGGCGAGTGCCCCAGTTGCCACGCCATCGACGTGCGCACGCACGCCGACCTGTGCGTGCTCATGCCCGAGACCCTGAGTCTGGAACTGGCCTGGCCGCTGGACGAATCGACCCAGCGCGAGCTNNCGAGCTCGATGACAAGAAGCGCAAACCCAGCAAGGCCATCCGCGTGGAGGCCGCGCGTCAGGCCGTGGCCTTCACCCAGACCACCAGTGCGCGCGGCGGAACGCAAGTGGTGTTGGTCTACCCGGCCGAGCGGCTCAACGTCGAGTCCGCGAACACCCTGCTCAAGACGCTGGAAGAACCCAGCCCGAGCGTGCGCTTCGTGCTTGCCACCGAGGCCGCGCACCTGCTGCTGCCCACCATCCGCAGCCGCTGCCAGACGCATACCCTGCAGTGGCCCGACGAGGCCGAGGCCTTGCCCTGGCTGCAGGCGGCCGCCGAGGTGACGCCGGCCGCCGCCCAGGCCTGGTGGCGCGCGTCCGGTGGCCGGCCCGATGAGGCACTGGCCTTGTCCCGCCGCGGCTTCACGCCTGAGCAATGGGCCGGCCTGCCGCAAGCCCTGGCGCGTGGCGACTGGAAAGTGCTGGGCGAGCAGGCACCCGCGCAGCAACTCGACGTGCTGCAGAAGCTCTGTCACGACCTCATGGCGCGCGCGGCGGGCGCTGCGCCTCGCTTCTTTCCGGCCGAGCAGCTGCCGCCGTCGCCGCCCTGGCGCGTTCTGGCGCGCTGGGCTGACGAACTCACGCAAGCCGCCCGCAGCGTGGAGCACCCGTACCAGGCCGGACTGCTTCAGGAGGCCTGGGCTGCGCGGGCGCGTCAGGCCCTGGCGACCGCTGGTCGCTGAAGTGCAACCGGCTGCATCGCCACGCTGAAAACTGCACGACCCTCGCGCTCTGTTATCGGCCTTTCGGCCGGGCCCCAGCCCCTACACTCGACCGCATGAGCACCAACCCGTCCACCACCGGCGCCGCGGCGCGGCCCAGCGTCATCCAGCTCTCGATCAAGGAAAAGGCCGCTCTGTATGCCGCCTACGTGCCCCTGTTCGCCGACGGCGGCATCTTCATCCCTTCGTCGCGCGAGTACCGGTTGGGTGATGACGTCTACGTGCTGCTGAGCCTGCCCGACGACCCGCAGCGCTACCCGGTGGCGGGCAAGGTCGCCTGGGTCACGCCGGCCAAGGCCCAGGGCGGGCGCACGCAGGGTGTCGGCATCCGCTTCCCGGCCGACGAAAAATCGAAACAGCTCAAGCTCAAGATCGAGGAGATCCTGGGCGCCAACGTGAACTCCGAGCGCCAGACGCAGACGATCTGAACCGGCTCGCCTCGCGAAACGCCTCGCCGCCGCCTGGCCGCGAGGCGTTTCGTTTNNTGGGGGATCATTGGCGGATGTTCACTGACTCGCATTGCCACCTGAATTTCCCCGAGCTGCGCGAGCAGTTTCCGGCCATCCTGCAGGCCATGGCCGACGCCAAGGTCGACCGCGCCCTGTGCATCTGCACCACGATGGAAGAGTTCGACGAGGTCCACGCCCTGGCGCGCGACCATGCCCACCTGTGGGCCACGGTGGGCGTGCATCCCGACAGCGAGGATGACAACGAGCCCTCCCTGCAGGACTTGCTGGACGGCGCGGCGCGCCCCAAGGTGGTGGGCATCGGCGAAACCGGCCTGGACTACTACCGCCTCGGCGATCGCGGTCTGGCCGACATGGAGTGGCAAAGGGAGCGGTTTCGCGTGCACATCCGCGCCGCGCGCCAGACGGCGCTGCCGCTGGTGATTCACACGCGCAGCGCGTCGGACGACACGCTGGACATCCTGCGCGAAGAGGGCGGCTTTGGTCCTGGTGACGGTCGTGCACTAGCGCGGGGCGTGTTCCACTGCTTCACCGAGACTGCCGAGGTCGCTCGCGCCGCACTCGATCTGGACTTCTACATCTCGTTCTCCGGCATCCTCACCTTTCGCAACGCGGCCGACCTGCGCGAAACCGCGCGCCTGGTGCCGCTGGAGCGGCTGCTGATCGAGACCGACAGCCCCTACCTGGCGCCCGTGCCGCACCGGGGCAAGGTCAACACCCCGGCCCTGGTGCCGCACGTGGCCGCTCAGGTGGCCGAGATCAAGGGCCTGCCGGTGGAGGCCGTGGCCGAGGCCACCAGCCGCAATTTCGAACGCCTTTTCTCTCGGGTCATCGCCTCCTGAACCTCAGGTTCTGCATTAAAAAGATGAAAAAGCGCCTTGTTTTGAAATGCCTTATGGCCATAGGGGTGCTGGGCTCCAGCGCCTGGGCCAGTTCGTACGACGATTTCTTCTCTGCCATCAAACGCAACGACCCGGACACCCTGGCGAAGCTGGCCCAACGGGGCTTCGACCTCAACACGCTGGACCCCGCTGGCCAGCACCCGCTTTATCTGGCCTTGCGCGACGAGTCCGATCGCGTGGCCATGTACTTGTTGAGCCGGCCCGAGGTGAAGGTCGAGCACCGCAACACCAAGGGCGAGTCGCCGCTGATGATGGCCGCGCTCAAGGGCAAGCTCGAACTCGTGCGCCGGCTCATCGACCGCCAGGCCGAGGTGAACAAACCCGGGTGGGCGCCGCTGCACTACGCCGCCACGCACGCCAGCGAGCGCAGCCTGCCCGTGGTGCGCCTGCTGCTGGAGCACCACGCCTTCATCGATGCCCAGTCGCCCAACGGCAGCACGCCGCTGATGATGGCCGCGCTCTACGGCCACCCCCAGGTGGTCCGACTCTTGCTGGAGGAGGGCGCTGACACGGCGATGAAGAACGAGCAGGGGCTGAGTGCCATCGACTTCGCGCACCGGGCGGGCCGCAAGGAAACCGCCGACGCCATCGCCGCCGCCATCCGCGCCAAGCAGTCGACCGGCCGCTGGTAGCACCAAAGCCGAGTCAGGCTGGTGTCAGCCATAGGTGTATCCCACATGCCCGCCGCTCGGTCATGCGCGGACAATGCGCAGGTTTTTTGCATCCCCAGGAGACAGACGTCGTGAAAATAGCGAGCCAGAAGGACTTCGCGTCCGGCCTCATGTTCACCATCGTAGGCATAGCCTTCGGGGTGGGCGCCACCAACTTCGATATCGGCAGTGCGGCCCGTATGGGGCCGGGCTATTTCCCTTTGTTGCTGGGCATCCTGCTGGCCGTTCTGGGTGTGGTCATCACGCTCCAGTCCTTCGGCAAGCACGTCGGTGACCAAGCGCTCGGCAGCGTCGCCTGGCGTCCCCTCATCTTCATCCTCGGGGCCAACCTGGCCTTCGGCGCGCTGCTGGTGGGCATTCCGTCCTGGGGCATTCCGCACTTCGGCCTCATCGTGGCCATCTATGGCCTCGTGCTGATTTCGGGCTACGCGCGCCCGGGCCACAAGCTCAAGGAATCGGTCATTCTGGCCACGATCCTGGCCATCGGCAGCTACGGCGCCTTCGTTTACGCCCTCAATCTGCAGTTCCCGGTTCTGCCGTGGTTCCTGGGCCACTGATCACGGAGACAACAACACCATGGAATTGCTCGAACACCTCTCACTGGGCTTCAGCGTCGCCTTCACCGGGCAGAACCTGCTGTACGCCTTCGTCGGCTGTCTGCTGGGTACGCTCATCGGCGTGCTGCCGGGCCTGGGCCCGCTGGCCACCATCGCCATGCTGCTGCCGGTCACCTATGGCCTGGAGCCCGTGTCGGCGCTGATCATGCTGGCCGGCATCTACTACGGCGCGCAGTACGGTGGGTCCACCACCGCCATCCTCGTGAACCTGCCGGGTGAATCGTCTTCGGTGGTGACCGTGATCGACGGCTACCAGATGGCGCGCAAGGGCAGGGCGGGTCCCGCGCTGGCGGCCGCCGGCCTGGGCTCGTTTTTCGCGGGTTGCGTCGCCACGCTGGTGCTGGCCGCCTTCGCGCCGCCGCTCACCGAGATCGCGCTGAGCTTCGGCCCGGCCGAGTACTTCTCGCTCATGGTGGTGGGCCTGATCGGCGCCGTCGTGTTGGCTTCCGGCTCGCTGATCAAGGCGCTGGCCATGATCGTGCTGGGTCTGCTGATCGGTCTGATCGGCACCGACATCAACTCGGGTGTGGCGCGCTTCTCGTTCGACATTCCCGAACTCACCGACGGCGTGAGCTTCGTGGTCATCGCCATGGGCCTGTTCGGCTATGGCGAGATCATCAGCAACCTCTCGCACGACGAGTCCAAGCGCGAGGTCTTCACCGCCAAAGTCACCGGGATCATGCCGACGGCCGAAGACTTCAAGCGCATGTTCCCCGCCGTGCTGCGCGGTACCGCTCTTGGCTCGGCGCTGGGCATCCTTCCAGGCGGCGGTTCGCTGCTGTCCGCGTTTGCGGCTTACACCATCGAGAAGAAGACCAGGCTCAAGCCCGGTGAAGTGCCGTTCGGCCAGGGCAACATCCGCGGCGTGGCCGCGCCGGNNACAACGCCGGTTCGCAGACCTCGTTCATCCCGCTGCTCACGCTGGGCATTCCGCCCAACGCCGTGATGGCGCTGATGGTGGGTGCCATGACCATCCACAACATCCAGCCCGGCCCGCAGGTGATGACCAGCAACCCGGACCTGTTCTGGGGCCTGATCGCCTCCATGTGGATCGGCAACGCCATGCTGATCATCCTGAACCTGCCCCTGATCGGCATGTGGATCAAGCTGCTGACGGTGCCTTACAAGTGGCTGTATCCGGCGATCGTGCTGTTCTGCGCCATCGGCGTGTATTCGACCAACAACAACAGCTTCGACGTCTGGATGGTCGCGCTCTTCGGCCTCATCGGCTACATCTTCATCAAGCTTGGCTGCGAGCCCGCGCCGCTGCTGCTGGGCCTGATCCTCGGCCCGATGATGGAAGAGTACCTGCGCCGTGCGCTGCTGATCTCGCGCGGCGACTGGGCGGTCTTCGTCACGCGTCCCATCTCGGCTTCCTTGCTCGTGGTCGCGGTTCTCCTCTTGATCATCGTGCTCTTGCCATCGGTGAAGAAGAAGAGGGAAGAGGCGTTCGTGGAGGAGTGACCGGATCGCAGCAAAGGCCGCTGCATCCCCCGATGAACAAAGCCCCTGGTTCGAGTCGATCGAACCAGGGGCTTCTTGCTGGAGCGGCTCGTCAATAGCCGCTTGTGGGTCAAGGCAAGCTCGCAGGGTGCAGAGTGGGCAGGCTGTTGAGGTTGGCACGGAACAGCTGCTGCAGGCGCTCCATGGTCTGCGCTGCATTCAAGCGCTGCGGCGGCAGGGAGCGTCTTAGAGCCTCAGGTGGCACGCCAGCTCTGATGTAGAGCACCGGCGTGCCACTCGGGGTGGTAACAAGGGCTGACGGGAGAACGGCAGATGAAGCTGCGGGGTTGATAGTGAGCATGAACGATAGCGGCGCTGTGTGGAGGTGATCGGGTCTCAGACCAGAAGATCGAGTCCGTGCAGGGTTTGCGAGTCGGGCACTTGCGGAGCGACAGCGGCGAGTGGCTGATTGACCACCTCGCGCCACAGGCTTGCTTGGGCGGCCACGTCGTCGAAATAGGCGCCCAGCGCCTCGGGTGATACCGGGTCCATGGGCCAACGCGTCAGCAGTTCGTAGCGCTGGTCGCTGGTCAGGTTGATGGTCGGCACGGGGATCACGCCCTGGCAGCGCACGATCAGCTCGTTGATGGCGGCGCGCTGTGTAGCGT
>JABAHQ010002963.1_pt2 | contig 18791 bp, 15 predicted proteins | sample 7062091 | NCBI WGS metagenome assembly JABAHQ01 (sample SAMN14534359, study PRJNA622989) | marine sediment metagenome | biome: marine biome [ENVO:00000428]; feature: marine pelagic biome [ENVO:01000023]; material: deep marine sediment [ENVO:00002113] | place: India: Gulf of Kutch | collected...
TAACCGTTTTCGATTTGAGAAAATGGAGTTAGACAAACTGGCAGTTGATACATTGGAAGTAGCTACTGTAGACTCAGCGCTAAACGTCTATTTTAGCCAGATAGAAAAAGCCGCTTCTGAAGATCTCCACTTCTCTAAACATGAGACCCAACAGGGGACGATGGACAATGTGTCGATTTTGGAGGAAATAACGATGATCCGGGGCACATGGAATCTGGGCATGGATGGCTTAATCTATTCCAACAAGGACTTAAAGAAGGACATAGCTTTGTGGAAATCCTGGTGCGCGTCAAAGAAGATGCTGTTGGGATGGGACACGAACCAGAAAAAAGTTTACAACAAGTTCTTTCGCAACAATACAGATCTCGCTATGACTATGGTAGATCGCTATTTTGAAATCCTGGCTACCGCCATTGATGAACAGCCATTTTACCCAGGCACTGGTGGCGAAGGGCGACGATTAGTTGATGTCCTCTCAGCAATGGAGAGAATTACAGGTCATCGCTCTCTATTTTAGAAGTAATGACAAGGAAGTAAAGCTGCAATCGTTTGAGGTAGCCATCGCCCTTGGAGCCATGGAGGTCAAGAAGAGGTCGCAACATATGACTGAATATGAAATTGGTGAAATCGATACCTCGATATATGAACTTTTGGAAGATGCATTTACAAGTGCGTATCAAATCTTACGGTGGCGAGCTGTTTACACTGCGGGTCACCTCGACCTGCACAGATTTGGTAACAATCTAATACAAATAGTTTCAGAGGACCCGGATGGTAACGTCCGGGCAGCGGCGGCAGAGGCTCTAGGAGAGATCGGTGCCAAGGAGGCTTTAAATCCTTTAATCGAGGTAATGCGAACCGATACCACGAAGGTGGTGTTTTCCCGTGCAATGAGAGCAATTGCGAAAATGGGAGATGCGGGTACGTTGATCGTTCTCAGAAAAAATATCAAAAATTTCCCAGAGCACCGTCGTCCTGATGTTAAACGATTAATTGAAGTTCTCGAATCCAAAGCTAATTTAGACGAAATATGACAATAAGGTAACTTGCACTGTTTTTTTCTTTTTTGCAAGATTGTGCCTATGTGGAAGAGACAGACTCAGAAGTTCTAGCTAAGATAGGGAAGTAGTACGGCTGTTTTTCTACCTTCGTTCGCCGGTGATTTAAGCCCTCGTGCTCGTCCTGCCAGGTAAATCCCCCTGCGGAACTGCGGAACCAGTGAAAAAGGCATTGCATCTCACAAAATTGCCCGCAATTCCGCCGTTGATTTTTTAAACCGCAAGTTTTACCTTACACTTAAAGTTCTTTGACAACGCGTCTGTACAGAGCAAACTTTCACAACCGCTCGGCAATATCATCATTATAAATCGCTGGGTGCAGGCACATCAGTTGCTGAAAGATTGGGTCGAGACGCAGGCCACCCGCGATGAACGCAAGAGCGACACCTCGTGGGTGGAACCCTACGGCGCGATTGATGGCACCGACGCCAAATCCGAAGCCGAGGCCATAGTTCTGTTTAAGCAGGACCACCCCAAGTGGAAAAGCTGGAACCTGACCACCCTCACCCAGAAGTGGCTGGATGGCACGACGGCCAATTATGGCGTGATTCTCTGGGCCACCAATGAGGACACCGATGGGTACGATTTGCGCCTGCGTTCCTCGGAGGATTACGATACCAATCTCAACGACTGGCCGTATCTGGAAATCATCTGGTCGGAGAACCTGCGCACGGTGTATTTCCTGAAGGATCACCTTGGCAGCATTCGTGCCACCGTTGATGAAGCTGGCACGATGGTAGACTACGATGATTACGACGCCTGGGGTTTGATTCTGGATGGCCGCAGCTTAACCACGCCGTGGAGTTCGGTGCAGGGCACGGCCAAGAACAAGTTCAGCCTGTGAGATAAAAGTAGGTAAGTTTCCAGACAGAGATAATTTCCCACGACCAGGCTGAATGAATTGAATTGATAAATTCTCAGTTAGCGAACCACAGTAAGCAGGTTCGAAACTGGCTGAAGCGCATCGAGAATAGGGTGATGCCAATCCATGGTAGATTTATCGAATACGGCAAAATTGGCGCAGAAATCCCAGTATGACCAGCTAAAGCCAAGGGACTCGGCGGTGAGAGCCACGAAGGCAGTCCAGCGGGCGCGAGAAGCCATATCGGCTTTGTAAATGGCGCCAAACTCGCCGAGAAACAGTGGCCGATTGTTGGCCGTCGACCAATTAGCTGCATGCGTGAGATCGTCCACGATCGCCTGTTCTTCGGTAGCCGTGCCGTTCCAGCTTGTGCCCAGCCAGGGATCGCTCCCTGGCACCCACTCGGCGCCCTGGTGGGTGAACTGAAACGGGGAGTAGTAATGAAACGAGACAATGATGTTTCGGTCATCTTCGGGAAGCTGCAACGCTTGTAAGGCTTCGATGTCATACCAATGACCCGGTCCCACCATGATGGTGCGCCCCGGATTGGTTTTGCGGATGGTTTGGATAGCTTCATCGAGATACGCGTTCCAGATTTCAGGAGTGAGGGCGCCATTCGGTTCATTGAGCAGCTCGAAAATTAGTTCCCCCGGATAATTGCGAAAGTACCGTGCAACCTGTTCCCACATGCCCAGGAAGCGAGCTTTATGTGCCGCTGGCGATTGCATGATTTCTTCATAGTGGTGCATGTTGATGATAGCTAAGAGATTTCGCGAAAGAGCCTGTTGAACGGCCCACTCAACTCTTTCCAGGAACATCTCGTCGATGTTGTACGGCGCGGTTGCCGAAGCATGCGCAGACCAGCGAATCGGAATGCGCACCGAGTTAAATCCGCCTTCTTTGATTCTATCAAAGAACCAGTCTTCGAGGATGACACCCCAGGCGCCCTCGAACGGTGCTTCCAGTGCATTGCCCAGATTCACTCCACGTCCGAGTTTTCTGTTTTGCTCGAACGGATTGAGTTTCCCCGGTTCCGGAGGGTGATTTCCTGGGCCGGGTCCTGCGGGATTGAATTTTGAACATCCACCCAGTAAGAAAACAGAAGAGATGAGCAGCAAATTAATGACGCTAACGGGGCCCGAGATTAAAGGTTTGCGGTCACGCAACACTTGTTCCTTTTGCGACAGAGCAGGTCAAATTTTTGGACAAAATTGCAGAATTCGAACATCAATATGGGAAGCAGAATTACATGTGATTACATATTAAAGGGCTGAGTTAAAAATTTGCGCCTAACTGCCGATCCAGGCTTCGGTACTGGATGGCTTCACTGACAAATTCCGGTCGGATTGCCTGAGAACCCTCGATGTCGGCAATGGTTCTGGAAACTTTCAGAATGCGATCGTACGCCCTTGCCGACAATCCTAACTTCGTAATCGCCATCTTCAAGAGGTCATGGCCTCCTTGATCAATTTTGCAATGCTTTCTGATATCTTTGGATTCCATCCGAGCGTTGCAAAACATGTGTTGTTGGTTCTTAAAGCGTTCGAGTTGAACGGCACGGGCTTTCTTGACACGATTTCTAATGGTTGTGGAATCCTCACCGGTTGTGTCGCTGGCCAGTTCCTTGTAGCGAACCGCCGGCACTTCAATGTGAATATCGATTCGGTCAAGCAAAGGACCGGACACTTTTGACAAATAACGTTGGATTTGAGGCGGGGTGCACGAGCACTCATTGTTTGGGTCGGTGCTAAAGCCGCAAGGACATGGATTCATAGCTGCTGCGAGCATGAACTTCGCCGGATAGGTGAGGGATAGTCTCGCGCGTGAAATGGTTACAATGCCACCCTCTAATGGTTGTCGCATGACTTCAAGGACATTCTTCTTAAATTCAGGGAGTTCGTCCAGAAAAAGAACTCCGTGATTGGCGAGACTGACCTCGCCGGGTCTCGGAACTTTTCCGCCGCCAATTAGACCGGCATCGCTGATGGTATGATGAGGAGACCTGAATGGACGCGTACCGATGAGAGCTGTATCCGGAGGCAAAAGCCCGGCCACCGAGTTGATTTTTGTGGTCTCGAGGGCTTCCTCCAAAGTCAGGTCCGGTAAGATCGTCGGGAATCGTTTGGCCAGCATGGTTTTGCCTGAACCAGGAGGGCCAATCATGATAATGTTATGGCCTCCAGCGGCAGCAACCTCCAATGCTCGTTTGACATGCTCCTGGCCTTTGACGTCCGAGAAGTCGATTTCATAGTTTCTGCTTTGAGCGAACACCTCATCAATGTTCGTTTCGTAAGGTTTGATAGAGTTCAAGCCGTTGAGAAATTCAACCGTCTCAGTGAGATTGTTCATCGGAAAAACCTGCACGTCCCCGGTGATAGCTGCTTCTTTGGCGTTTAACTTTGGCAGGATAATGCCTTTCATTTTCTCTTTTTTTGCGGCTAAGGAAATAGGCAGTGCGCCGCGAATAGGCCGCAGACTGCCATCGAGAGACAACTCGCCGAGAATGACATAGTCCTGAAGCAGTTCCTGAGAAACCTGACCCATTGCAGCAAGAATGCCCACCGCCATCGGCAGATCAAAGGCGGAACCTTCTTTCTTGATGTCTGCAGGCGCGAGATTTATTGTAATGCGTTTCTGAGGAAATTTAAAACCCGAATTCTTGATGGCCGCATTAACACGTTCCTTTGATTCGCGCACGGCTCCCTCAGGAAGTCCAACTGTAGCAAATATCGGAAGCTGTCCCTCCAGATGAGCTTCAACTTGTACGATATAGGCATCGATTCCTAATACCGCGGCGCTTAGAACTTTTGCAAACATATTCCCGGAATAACGTGCCAGACAATAATAAGAGATGCCTTGAATATTACTAAAACAATCACTATTAGTCAACAAAAAATGTTGCTATTACTTAAATCAGGGAACCGCAAGGAATCAAGGTTAGTTAATGTTAAAAAGCTATGGGGATCGAAAGCGAATTTGATGATGAGATCTTTTAGTATTTCGTTAATTGCAGATTTTTATGTAATATAGCATAAAAAACTCTTGACTTTTTAGCGACTTATATCTTAAATTTAATTAGTACAAAGTGGTGGGGCTTCTAGTTCGTGGGTTAGTCTAATCATAATTTTAAAATTTAGCTGTTCTTTGAAACAAATCAAATGGGTCGAAATAGTTACTATTTCGACTTTTTTGTATCAAGCAAGTTTTTGTCTCATTTTTGCACAAGTGTCCAAGTTGTCAATGGGGTTTGGTCAAAGAAGTTTTTTATTTTTATAAAGTTAACGTGAAAAAAAGGCGAAATATCGTTGGCATAGTATTTGTTAATTTTTTTACAAATTTTTAGTCTCGGCGTAATCGTCTATTGAAATTGGAGGTATTTTTTTCATGAGCACCAAAGAGCAAACTAAAAAGAGCTCAAACGCTCCAGCAAAAGAAAACACAGTCATATCTATCATAAAAGGGTTACAAAACGTCGAACATTTTAAGGAACTTAATTGGGAAGGTGGTTTCGACGATTATCTGTCAATTGTGCAGCAAAACCCGCGGGTCACTCGCACGGCATTCCAGAGACTCTATGATATGATTTTGAGTTATGGGACCGAGGAGCATCTAGAGTACAAAGAAAAACTAATAAAGTATAAATTCTTCGACGATCCAATCGAGAACGGACGTGACGCGGTTTACGGTTTAGAACGTCCTCTTATGAAGTTTGTGAATCTGTTTAAATCGGCGGCCAGAGGATACGGTACTGAGAAACGTGTGTTCCTCCTCCACGGCCCGGTTGGCAGCGCAAAAAGCACCATCGTTCGGCTGTTTAAAAAGGGTCTGGAAGCTTATTCGAAAACTCAAGAAGGGGCCCTTTACACCTTTGCGTGGAAAGTGAAAGGGGGGGAACATTATGCCGAATGTCCGATGCATGAAGAGCCGTTGAATCTCATACCTGAAGAATTTCGGCCCCAAATTATGGAAGAGATAAACAAAGGAAAGTCGGAGGATGAACGAGTCGTCATTCAAGGTGAGTTGTGCCCATTCTGTCGACAGACTTATATGGACAAGAGTCACGAGTACGGAGGCGATTGGACCAAAATTATTCAGGATGTTAAGGTTAAGCGACTGATTCTATCTGAAAAAGATAGAATCGGTATTGGGACATTCCAACCTAAAGATGAGAAGAATCAGGATTCTACAGAATTAACAGGAGACATAAATTACCGAAAGATAGCCGAATATGGCTCGGACTCCGACCCAAGAGCATTTAATTTTGATGGCGAATTAAATATCGCTAATCGCGGAATCGTTGAGTTTATTGAGGTTCTGAAATTGGATGTCGCGTTTCTGTATGATTTGCTTGGTGCTTCTCAAGAACATCGAATCAAACCCAAAAAGTTTGCCCAGACCGACATTGATGAAGTCATTATCGGCCATACAAATGAGCCCGAATACAAGAAACTACAGTCCAACGAATTCATGGAGGCTCTGCGGGACCGCACGGTAAAGATTGATATTCCTTACATTACCAAGTTGTCTGATGAGATCAAGATCTATGAAAAAGACTACAATCAAGATAAGATAAGAGGCAAACACATTGCACCTCATACGATCGAACTCGCTTCGATGTGGGCCGTTTTGACGAGACTGGAAGATCCCAAGAAAGCCCAATTGACGTTGATGCAAAAATTGAAACTCTACAATGGAAAGTCGCTGCCCGGTTTTACAGAGGATAATATAAAAGAACTGCATATGGAAACGGAACGAGAGGGTATGGAGGGTATCTCGCCGCGATACATCCAGGATAAGATTTCAAACGCATTGGTCAGCGATGAGAGTGGAAATTGTGTCAATCCATTTATGGTTTTGAACGAATTGGAAGGTGGATTGAAGCACCACTCTCTTATCACCAACGACGAACAGCGGAAGAGATTTAAAGAGATGCTTTCTGTGGTTAAAGAGGAATATGAAGATATCGTTAAGACCGAAGTTCAAAGAGCAATTGCGGCCGATGAGGAGGCGCTTAAACGGCTGTGCGGTAACTATATCGACAATGTGAAAGCCTATACTCAGAAAGAAAAGGTGAAGAATAAATATACCGGTGCGGATGAAGAACCGGATGAGAGATTGATGCGGTCCATCGAGCAAAAAATTGATATCCCGGAGAGCCGGAAGGATGACTTTCGCAGAGAAATCATGAACTATATCGGTGCCTTGTCCCTGGAAGGTAAGTTTTTCGACTACCGTTCGAATGAGCGTCTTCAAAAAGCACTGGAGCTCAAGTTGTTTGAAGACCAAAAGGACACAATTAAACTCACTACTTTAATTTCAAGCGTGGTGGATAAGGAAACTCAGGAAAAGATTGATGTTGTGAAATCCCGAATGGTGAAGTACTACGGATATTGTGACATCTGCGCCACCGACGTCTTGAACTTCGTTGCGAGTATTTTCGCGCGAGGAGACGTAAAGGAAACGATGAAATAATAGCTTGCTATCATGGTTAAAAGAATTGAAAAAGATCGTGCTCGCTTTCGTCAGATCATTCGTGGAAAGGTTAAGAAGAACCTAAAGAAATACATCACTCGCGGTGAGCTGATAGGCAAAAAGGGGAAAGAATTCGTAAGCATCCCGATTCCGCAAATTCAGATCCCGCATTTTCGCTTCGATCACAAGAAGTCTGGTGGTGTAGGTCAAGGAGAAGGCGATGTCGGCACGCCCATTGGCAGAGGCGACGGACAGGAAGAAGGACATGCTGGTGACACGCCTGGCGATCATCTTTTAGAGGTGGACGTTTCGTTGGAAGAGCTTGCACAGATGCTTGGTGAGGAATTGGAGCTACCGAATGTTGAGCCGAAAGGCAAGAAAAACATTACTTCACACAAGGATAAGTACACCGGAATCAGCCAGGTGGGTCCGGAATCGCTACGACATTTCAAACGGACGTACAAAGAAGCTCTGAAGCGTCAAATCATCAGCAAGACTTACAATCCGGATAACCCGACTATCGTCCCTGTTCGGGAGGACAGGCGCTATCGATCCTGGAAAGTCACAATGGAGCCAGAGAGCAACGCTGTGATTATGTACATGATGGATGTTTCCGGATCCATGGGAGATGAACAAAAGGAAATTGTACGAATAGAATCTTTCTGGATTGATACTTGGCTGCGTTATCAATACAAGAATATTGAAACACGATACATTATTCATGATGCTGTCGCGCGAGAAGTTGACCAGGAGACCTTCTATCACACCAGAGAAAGCGGTGGAACCATTATCTCCTCAGCTTATAAATTGGCCGACAAATTGATAAGCGAGTTCTATGATCCAGGCGAGTGGAACATTTATCTGTTTCATTTCTCGGATGGAGATAATTGGGGAGAGATCGACACGGACGAGTGTATCTATGTGTTGGAGAACAACCTCATGCCGAGCGTGAACCTGTTTTGCTATGGTCAAGTGGAGAGTCCATATGGCAGCGGCCAATTTATCCGTGACCTTGACGATTATTTTGGCGATGGGGAAGGGCTGGTTCTCTCCGAAATTCCTGACAAAGACGCCATTTATTATTCAATAAAGGATTTCTTGGGGAAAGGCAAGTAATGAATATCCCAGAAGACCTGGCAAAAATCAAAGAAGAGATCGAGGAATACGCCGAAAGTTACAAGCTCGATTTTTTCGAGACCATATTTGAGATCGTCGAGTTTGATGAACTTAACGAAGTGGCGAGTTACGGCGGCTTCCCTACTCGCTATCCACACTGGCGGTTTGGCATGGATTATGAGGAGCTCTCCAAGGGTTACACCTATGGGCTGCAAAAAATATATGAGCTCGTCATCAACAACGATCCCTGTTATGCTTATTTGATGAAGTGCAATAACCTGGTGGACCAGAAGCTGGTGATGGCTCATGTGTATGCCCATTGCGACTTTTTTAAGCATAACCTCTGGTTTGCCCATACCAATCGAAAAATGATGGATAAGATGGCGAATAACTCCACACAAATTCGTCGGTTCATGGAGAGGTATGGCGAAGAACCGGTTGAGGATTTTATTGAAGTTTGCTTGTCGTTGGAAAATTTGATCGATCCCCACTCAGCTTACATTAAAAGAAAGAACGAACGAGAGGATGACACCTCTGATAACGGGATTGATCAAAGTGTGCCCAGAAAGCTTAAAAGTAAATCCTACATGGATTCATTCATCAATCCCGAAGAGTTCCTTGAAGAGCAGAAACGGATTTCCAAAGAGCGGAAAGAGAAGGAGAAACGGAAACATCCATTGGAACCCGAGCGTGATGTTCTAAAATTCTTATTGGAGAACGCACCGCTGGAAAGGTGGCAGGCTGATGTTTTGTCGATCATTCGGGAAGAGGCTTACTATTTTGCTCCTCAAGGCCAGACCAAAATCATGAATGAAGGTTGGGCGACCTACTGGCACTCAAAGATCATGACTGAAAAAGTTTTAACAGATGCGGAGTTGATCGACTATGCTGACCATCACTCTGGTACGCTCATGACCGGAACCGGGCGACTGAATCCGTATAAGCTGGGAGTGGAACTGTTTCGTGATATCGAAGATCGATGGAACAAAGGCAAATTCGGAAAAGAATACGAGGAATGCGACGACTGGGAAACAAAGAAGAATTGGGACAAGAAGCTGGGGTTAGGTCAGAAAAAGATTTTTGAGGTACGGCACATGTATAACGACCTCATGTTTATTGATGCTTTCCTGACACCGGAGTTTTGCTATGAACACAAGCTTTTTGCCTATGACTACAACGACAGAAACGACATGTATGAAATCTCGAGCCGGCAATTTAAGCAAATTAAAGAGAAATTACTTTTCAGCTTGACAAATTTTGGTCAGCCATTCATATACGTTGAAGATGCAAACTACCTTAACCGCGGCGAATTGTACCTATCACACAAACACGAAGGTGTGGATCTAAAGCTTAACGAGGCAAGAGACACTTTGACCAATCTTTTCAAAATATGGTCACGTCCGGTTCATGTGGAGACTGTTCTTGACGAGTCAAAAACTCTATTGAGCTTTGATGGCAGCGAACATCATGAAGTTGATATAGACTAACCATGGGAGGTGATCCTCAATGAATCTAGGCAAATCAGTAATTGAGCGTCTCAACAGGTCCTTGGATACTCAGGATAGACAGAAAGCCGAACATTTTGGGTTTGAGGAAGAATTTGGTGGCATCCGGTTTCAGTTTGAGCTCACCGATTTTGATAAGTACAGCTATTTCATCAAAAACTTGACACTGACGAACGCAGACGGTTCAAAAAAGCCAGTGCAGGATTTTGAAGGCCTGAAGAAAAAAGCCCAAGAGTTGACGACGACACTCAGCTATTTATTGGAAGGTCTTTCGGTTGTTGAGGCCGACTCGGAAAATCAAAAAATACAGATGCGCAGCTCAGCGCCAGACCAGAAGGAAAACGCGCTGTGCTACTACGAAATTATGTTAAATAAGAGCGGCGCGATAACGTTTCGTAGGTTTCAATTCAAGAAGAAAACCCAACGACGAACCGAAGTGCCGTCTCACTTGACAACTGAAATTTTTGAAAGGTTGCTCAACGATTTATCGAACGTCATTCAATAAAGGACTTTTATAACTTGGAAAGCTCAGTTAGTGCGGGCGGGCCAATTTTTGACCTGCCTTTTTTATTGCAACCAATCGCTCCGATCCTAAATTAGCTTTCAAATGTCTTCCGAAACCGGCAAGCAAAAACGCGGGTTCACAACTTTCGAGAAATGGGTCATTTGGGCTGTCTTTTGTCTGCTCATCGGGTTAAGTACACATCGTTTTAGCGTCTTTCTGGGCCTGATGTCATTCTCTTTTGGAATTTCTCTCGTCTATCGCAGACAAAATTGGTTACTGGGAATCATGTTTGGCTCTCTTGGGTTGCTTTTTCTGATCTTTAGCAAACATCTTATTTAGTGCGATGAAATTAAGCATACGATCGCTTCTTTTGACCTTGATGCTGGTGGCCGCGATTACTCAGTTGGTGCGTGCCCAAGGTGCTTCAAAAGTTGCCGTGCTCTGGTGTGATCCTCTCTTAAACGTCCGCGATATTTACACGCGTACGGGCATCGAAAATATCTTGAACAAGGCGAAGGAGTCCGGCATTGGCGCCATAGCTTTAGGGATCAAGTCTAACATTGGGGAGGTTATTTATGAAAGCAATATCGCACCGCCACTATTGGAGTGGGATAACTACCGGGTACCTCTGGGCGTAGATCCGGTACAAATGTTCTTAGAGGAGGGGCGCGAACGTCAGCTTCAAATCTACGCCGTATTTCCGGTGTTCGCTGAAGGCAATATGATGCAGCAAAGGGGACCGCTTTATGAAGAGCATGCCGACTGGCAAACAGAAGTGTATGTAGTTGAGGAGGGAGAGCCGGTCATCGAGCCGATAACGGAATGGGCTTATGGGTCGACCGCATTTGCCAATCCCTTACACCCAGATGTTCAGCGGTATGAGATAGCTTTGATCAAGGAATTTTTGTCAAAATACTCAGTCGACGGTCTCATTTTTGACAAAATTCAATTTTCAGGTATCGAATCCGACTTTTCCGAGTACACCAAGGGCCTGTTCATTGCCTCACTTGAACAGGCAAATGACATCCAATGGTGGCCGGAAGATGTATATGAGCTTCAGAAGAGAGACGAAGAATGGCAAATTGTGCCCGGCCGGTATTACAAGGAATGGTTTGAATTCCGAGCAAAGTCTATACATCAGTTCGTCGATAAGCTCATCGAAGAGGTACGAAAACTCGATCCTACATTGCCTGTTGGCATATCCGCTGGCGCCTGGTATCCGACTTACCACGAGTACGGACTCAACTGGGCCAGCGAAACCAATCTTCTGGAGGAGGAGTGGGCAGCCCGGGAATACTACAAAACTGCCGTTGCGGAAATGCTCAATTATGTGGTGGTCGGATGTTACTTTCCGCGTGTGTCCATTGAGGAGTCAGATGAAGCAGGCGCTGAATGGTGGATGAGCATAGAGGGCAGCGCCATGGTTGCCATGGAAGTAGTAAACAGTGCTTGTCCGGTTTACGCATCCGTATTGGTCGAGCTGTATAAGGATGACCCAAACAAATTCAAGGAGGCCTTGAATACGGCAATCTCACAAACGAATGGATTGTATCTTTACGATCTCAGCTATATTGAAAGACACAAGTACTGGGAGGAGATTTCGGATGTCCTTTTGGAAGCCCGAAGGCGACCTCTAATTCCTGAGTAGTTTGACCGCTTATTGAGTAAAATCGTCCTATCCGGGATGGCAAATTCGGAAATTGTTTCCTACTAAAGTTGTATCCTCGCATCCATAAAAACGAGTTTTTCAAAATCACCAGAGATTCCTACCTTGGTAATAATAGGCAGTTAGCGTGTACTGGGTGGCGACGTCCCGTTTTGGGCACGAGATTTTGTCAAAAGTGACACCCGGTGTTGTCTCCGAACTTTAACCATGGATCAAGGAAAGGCTATGGCTGAATACAACATTACCAGGGTTGGTTTGCGTGTCGCTGTCATGTCGACGGTTTTGCTTATCAACATCGAAATGGTTTACTGCGAATCTGACAAAGATTCCAATGACATGCAGAGAGATGTACTTCAGAATTCCGTTGGTACGCGATATGAATTGGCCAGCAAATGCCCAATCGCAGGCTTTTGTTGGAGAAGTACTTTTAACTGGTTCAGGAGAGGAGTTTTCAAAAGTTTTCGACCACCAATCCAAAAAATAGCGGCATTCAAGGAAACCATTGACTTGCCATTGTGTTATGTTAATCGTGACTTGAAAAGAAATCTCAGGATTCGCTTGATCGCAAATTTGCGCATCCGATGCCTCACACACCCATTAAGTGACGCACCATTCTATTCCTTGGCTGATTCCTTTCGGGCTTTCATCATGAATGAAAAGAGGGGGTCGATTTGATCTTTTTCACCGCCCTCGATGATCAGCACGTCGTTGTTTCGTCGCTCAATTATCACGTTCTCTTCGTGTGCTGCGTATTTGACCTCCAAAAGCTCTTGGTAAGCTGAATGGAATTCGGTTGCATCTGTTTCGGAGTCCCAACTCGAATAAATTAGAAGCAGTAAGTCGCCATCGCCCTTGTTTTCCAGAACAGCAAAGATATCACCATTCCAGCCGGCCGCGGCTTTTCGGCCCTGTTCAGCCATTTCATGTTCAGCGAAAATAATTTGCCACTGAATCTCGCCAATCGTATTCTCTTCAAGAAGCTTCCAATCCGAAAACATCCCTTCTTTAGCGAAATTTGGCCAGCTCAACTTAACTGGTTCTTCTTTGCTTAGCCATTTTTGAGGATGCAAAATTTGCTCAGTGGAGATGGGCGGCTGTGCGTACAGATCGCCGACCTTGTTCCAACTCTGCTTCTGGATTTCGAATACAAACGCCATGCCTTTTAAATAGGCTCCGACGAGCGTCTCAAGTAGAAACGGGGGAATGCTGTCCATTGCTGCAATCGCTTGTTTCATGCTTGTGGTATTCGCCTGGGAAATAGGCCCGCTTTTCAGCATTTCAAGGATTCTTAGCACGTCCAGTTGGGCTTGCATTTTGATGACGACTTCCAGCATCGAGGTGCCGGGAATCTGGCCCATCATGTTTTTCATACTCCAGAGAGTCATGATGTAAGTTGCTTCGCCCTCCACGACTGCCTGACGTGCCAGAAGTTGGTCGTCGTTTAGACCGTTTTCAAATTTGGCTAACACGTACGTTTCAAGGTCGTAATGTTGATCTTGCAGACCGTGATAAAGTTCATGAACGTAAACAGCGTCCAGCATCTGTTCTGGCAGATCTTCCATGACAACATAAAATGCTTCAGAGGCTGGATCGTAGTAGGCAGCTGCCTGACTCTGCATGATCATCTTGGCCATCTGTTTAAAGTTTTCTATTTCCGGTCCGAGATAGAGTCCGAGCTTTTTGACGATTTTTCCGTAATTTTTCTCCAGTCTGTCCGGAATCTGCATTTCCAGCATTTTGTCGAGATATTTTCCAAAATCCTCCGGGGATTGATTCGTTACGTTCACTTGCTGCTTGAATTCTAAGCCCCGAATTTCTTCGATCTCAGTATGCAAAGAGTCGATCTTTTTCTGTATCCGGGATAATTCCTGGGCATGTGCCTCGAAGCCAATTGCGAGTGAGAGTGTCAAACAAATTTGAAGAAGTTGGGAAGTGACTATTCTCATTGAAGAGTCCTTTGTGTTTTTGAACGGTTCGTGAAATTAACTCTATGTCCATCAGAGTGGCTAACGTAGCATAAGAGTTTTTGAGCCACGAATTCACACTGCCACTGCTACCGCTTACTGCCTACTGCCACTGCCACTGTCCACCGTCACCGGCGCACAAAGTTGCACAAATTCCTCGGGTGCCTGGATCATTTTTCTTGTTTCATAATCGTAAAACACCATCGCCGTTTTTGCTCTGGCGATTTCGTGGCCGGTTTTCTTGTTGATGAGTCTGTAGTAGAAGTCGCAGCCGTATTTGTGAAAATCTGCAGGCGTGACGTCGATAGTGAGTTTGTCCCCATGAAAACCTTCTGATTTGTAAAGAATCACTGCATCCGTCATAATGGTCCCTCGACCCGCCACATCCATCTCGCTGTAGCCGAATTTCTGCAAATATCGAGCTCGCGCTTCGTGAATGAACGAAAGCACTTTGTCGTTGCTCAAATGCCCGGCGTAGTTTACATCGCTCACTCTGACATCCATTTCCGTGGTAAAAGTGAATTTCTTAGGAAGCTTTAGTTTGGCCCTTGCCATGTCTGACTTGTCTGAATTATTGAAGGTTTAGAGGGGGTTTGAAAATATTAATTGTCGAAGTTTGTATACAGCTATTAGCAGTTTTTATTAACTTTAGAACAATACAAAATTCCAAGTTATTTATTCACACCCCCTTATTTGATGACCGGCAATTCGTAACAGGCCGCTTCCTGACTGTTTCGCACTAACAGATAAGGACCCGAGAGCGCTGGATTGTTCCAGGTTTTGCCTTCAATGGCCTGGAAGCGGGCTAATTCCTTGAAAGCATCGGGATTTGCCTCCACTAGTGCAACTTCACCGGATTCGGCCTGAATGATCAGTAGATTATTGACCAATATCAGTTGGCCGTGTCCATAACGACCACGTTTCCATGTGCGTTTGCCATTGGAAACATCCAGACAGACGAGAATGCCATCGTCCAATCCGTAAACGTAACCCTCGTGGTAAACGACATTGGTGAATTTCGCTTTGAGTCTGTTGCTTTCCCAAATCAAAGTAGGGGACAGGCTGCCATCGGACAGCTTGTCGATTGTCAAAAGCTTGCTGCCGACACTGTAGCCGCTTGTAATCAAAACTCGGTCGTTGGGTAACACCACAGGCTGGGCTACATTTTCTGTTTGCGAAGGCCAGGGATATTTCCAAAGTACGCGGCCATCGGTTGGACGGTGAGCTACGACCTGCCCATCGTTGAAAATAAGAATCTGACGCACACCGGCAATGCCGGCAATCATGGGCGAACTGTAACCCGCTCTGTCTGTTCCGGCCGTCCAGATTTGTTCTCCTGTGAGCTTGTGATATGATACCAATGAGCGATTTTGGGTGCCACCGGCTGAGACGATAACCAGACTGTCGAGCACAAGAGGTGAAGAGCTCATACCATACATGGCCACCTGTGCCTGATTGTCTTTAACAATATCTGTGTGCCAGACTCTTTTTCCTGTGTCCAAGTCAAGGCAGTTGAGGATTCCGGTTGCGCCTAGCGTGTAGACGCGCTCTGCATCAACTGTGGGGGTCGCTCGCGGCCCAACGCCTGCTAAAACGGTTTCGTAGCGTGTTTGGTCGCTGTGTATCCAAATCACATCGCCGCTCAGAAGTTGGTAGCAAACTACCGCCTCCTGTTCGCGGCGTTGTTCCTGTGTGATGGCCCGGTCCCCAACAACGGCGAACGATGACCATCCTTCACCGATCGGTTGTTTCCAAATTAGGCTGGGTGGATTGATGTCCCAATCTCTGGCAAGTTTCACGCCTTTGATTTTGGAATCCCTTGTGGGGCCCAGGAATTGCGGATAATCAAACGCACCTTTGACATCAACCTTATGGACAGTTTCAGCCATGGTATGTTTAGCGCTGAGGTGATTTTCCGCAAGTGCTGGCTTTTCCGACCAGCGCCATTCAAAGATGGGCACGATGTCACCGCTAAACTCTCGAAATCGAAAAAGCGAGACGAAGATGAGTGCGAATAGAATAACCGCAGAAAATGAAAACAACCTCACTTTCCAGCGTAGGCGAGAAAGAAAGAGCAGCCAAATGAGCAGCAGCAGGGCCGCGGCTATTTGAAAAAACATCGTGTTTATGACTTTTTCCTGTCTGATGGTTTCCTTGAAAAACCAAACCCACACCAACATCACAATGTCCAAAATGATAATAAGGGCCATTGGCCACCATCTTATGCCTGCGGGTGAGCTACTTTTGTTTGATTTCATTTTGCCTCAAATTTGTGCATGAACCATCATCTTTTTGGGGCAGCAATTTAGCCATTGCAGCACTCTTTGTCAACCTTTTTGCTTGCAGTTCACGCTTTAATTATTTAATATAGCCACGACTGATTTACGAAAGGTGCGATTAAATGTCTCACTCATTGGATGCAATTTTTAAGCCCCAATCCGTGGCCATCGTTGGGGCTTCAACTCAGAAAGGCGCCCTCGGCCGTCAAATCTTTGATAAGCTGCTTGACAGCGAATTTAACGGCCCGGTTTATCCGGTAAACCCAAAAGCAAAATACATTCATTCGGTTCAAGCGTATAAATGCGTTTCGGACATTCCGGAGCAAGTGGACTTGGCGATTGTGGTGGTGCGCAAGGAATTTGTTTTGGAGATCGTGAAAGAATGTGCCAAACATGGAGTGAAAGGAGTCATCGTGATCACGGCCGGTTTCAAGGAGACCGGCGAGGAAGGTGCAAAATTGGAACGCCAGATTCTGGAAGTGATCAAGGCCCATAAGATGCGCATGGTCGGTCCGAATTGTATGGGAGTCATCAACACGGATCCGAACATTCGACTGGACGCCACCTTTGCGCCGGCGGTTCCGTTGATGGGAAATGTTGGCATGGTTTCTCAAAGTGGAGCTTTGGGGCAGACGATTTTGGAGCACGCTCGCGAACTGAATCTGGGTGTCTCCATGTTTGTGTCGGTCGGGAATAAGGCAGACGTTTCAGGCAACGACCTTCTGCAGTACTGGCGCGACGATCCCTCCGTGGAGGTCATTCTCATGTATCTGGAAAGTTTTGGCAATCCGAGAAAATTCATCAAGCTGGCGAAGGAAGTCAGTCGCAGTAAGCCCATTGTCGTCGTGAAATCTGGACGCACGGCCTCCGGGGCGCGTGCGGCAAGCTCTCACACCGGCGCGTTGGCAGGTATGGACATGGCCTTTGATGCGCTCTTCAAACAATGTGGTGTGATTCGTGCGGATACCATCAACGAGATGTTTGATTTCGCACTCGGATTGGCGAATTTGCCATTGCCAAAGGGAAATCGGGTGGCCATCATTACCAACGCGGGCGGACCCGGGATCATGGCTGCGGACGCATGCGAGAGTGTCGGTTTGGAGGTTACAACGCTCAGCGGCACAACCAAGTCCAAATTAAAAGAGAAACTGGTTCCCGATGCGAGTGTGAACAATCCGGTGGATCTATTGGCAGGAGGGAAGCCGGACGAATTTCGGTTCGCCCTGAATGGAGTTTTGAGCGACCCAAATGTCGATTCAGCAATCGTTATTTTTGTGGCCCCCATCATCACAGATCCCTCCGAAGTAGCGTCAAAGATATCTGCTGTGGTGGATAGCTTTGATAAACCGGTTTTGGGCTGCTTTATGGGAGTGAAAGGAGTAGCCACCGGTGTAGAGGAGTTGCATCGAAATCGCATTCCGGCCTACCCATTTCCGGAGTCGGCGGCCCGGACGTTAGGTGCCATGGTCAGGTACGGTCGCTGGCTGCGAAAGGAGCTGGGTACCATTCCGAGCTTTACCGTCGAAACCGAGCGAGTAAAAGAAACTCTCGAACGGGCCGCTTCGGAAGAACGTGAGTTTCTGAACTTCGATGAAATTTCTGTTATTATGGACGCGTACGGCATTCCTCTCGGTCGGTCCAGAGTCTGCCGAAACTTTGAAGAGATTCAGGCCGCATGCGAGTCGATCCACTTTCCCGTCGTGTTAAAAGTGACATCGGAGGCGGTCATTCATAAGTCTGAAGTTGGCGGCGTAAAACTCAACTTGCAGAATAAAGAGGAGGTGCAGAAGGCGTATCACGACATGGTGGATTCTTTAAAGTCAAAAGGGCTCACGGGGCAACACGCTTCTTTTTTGTTGCAGGAGATGCTGTCGGGGGGAAGAGAAGTTATCATGGGGCTGCATGCGGTCCCTGATTTTGGCTCACTCATCATGTTCGGACTTGGAGGAATTTACGTCGAAGTGCTTCGTGATATTGCCTTAAGAATTACGCCGATTTCAGATACGGACGCTGAAGACATGATTAAAGAATTAAAAGGATTTGCAATTTTGCAGGGCACGCGTGGTGAACAGCCAGTCGATTTTGAAACTATAAAAACGACGTTACTCCGGTTATCACAACTTGCTCAAGATTTCCCCCAAATACGCGAAATGGATATCAATCCATTCCTGGTCTTTTCGGAAGCAGGCAAATGCAAAGCGGTGGACGCCAGGTTGAGAATTGCGGTATGAAAATGCCACCTAACCTTCGGCGCTAAAATAATAAATGCCGCCAACACTACCGCTGACGGCACGGAAGGAGGGGAGGTATGAATCATGGCTTATTAAATTCTACTCATAGACATTGACATCGATGATGATTCTT
>JABAHQ010018752.1_pt1 | contig 18790 bp, 22 predicted proteins | sample 7062091 | NCBI WGS metagenome assembly JABAHQ01 (sample SAMN14534359, study PRJNA622989) | marine sediment metagenome | biome: marine biome [ENVO:00000428]; feature: marine pelagic biome [ENVO:01000023]; material: deep marine sediment [ENVO:00002113] | place: India: Gulf of Kutch | collected...
ATTATATCGAGAAAAAGGCGAAGTAGAATCGGTAGCACCTTGAAATCGTTGGAATAAACGGCGGGGGGCGAGTGTCTAAGGCGTTTTACTCAAGACACCGTCCCCGTTTGATTTTTAAACCCTCACATGGTCTCCCAAAGGCCAGGATATGCTCTAGGTGATTATTACTCAAAGCCAAGGGAGTAGAAAAAAGCTCAACAGAGGATTATTTTGCTATGAGAAGGGTTGTTGTCACAGGCGTAGGATTGGTTAGCCCGCTTGGTACGGGGGTCGAGAATTCATGGAAGGGGGCCGTTGAGGGCAACTCAGCGGTACGCGAGATTACCCGCTTCGATGCTTCCGATTATCCGGTAAAGATTGCCGGCGAGGTGCCGGACTTTGATCCTTCTTCCGTGCTCGATAGAAAAGAGCAGAAGAAGATGGACCTCTTTATCCACTACGCCCTTGGTGCGAGCATCGAGGCTCACCGTATGAGCGGGTTTGAGATAACCGACGCCAACGCGGAAAGAGTCGGTGTATATGTAGGTGCCGGCATAGGGGGGCTCCCTGCCATAGAGCACTGGCACGATGTCTTAAAAAAGAAGGGCCCGGGGAGGATAACGCCGTTTTTTATCCCCATGGTCATAATAAACCTCGCCTCAGGCCAGGTATCGATAAGGCTTGGGGCAAAGGGGCCGAATAGCTGCGCGGTAACGGCTTGTGCGACCGGCACCCACTCGATAGGAGACGCTTTCAGGCTAATCCGCCATGGAGATGCCGACGCAATGGTCGCCGGGGGGGCCGAGAGCACGATAAGCCCGCTATGCATAGCCGGCTTCAACGCGATGAAGGCCCTCTCGCAGCGTAACGACTCCCCAGAGAGTGCTAGCCGCCCATTTGACAAAGACCGCGACGGTTTCGTTGTAGGCGAGGGTTCCGGGGTGCTCATGCTCGAGGAGCTTGAGAGCGCAAAATCCAGGGGCGCTGATATAATCGCCGGAGGTCTGCGGCTACGGACTCAACTCGGACGCCTACCACATGACGACACCCTCGGTAGACGGAGAGGGTGCGGCCCGGTGCATGAAGCTTGCGATCGCAGACGCAAAGATTGACCCCTCTGAAGTCGATTACGTAAACGCCCACGGCACGAGCACACACTATAATGACCTCTACGAGACAAAGGCGATAAAGACCGTATTCGGCGAGCATGCCAAAAAACTTATGGTAAGCTCTACAAAGAGTATGACCGGGCATCTGCTCGGCGCCGCAGGTGGCATAGAGGCGGCCTTTACGGTCCTTGCACTTAGAGACGGGATAATCCCGCCTACGATAAATTACGAAACACCAGACCCGGATTGCGACCTCGATTACGTGCCAAACGAGGCAAGAGAGTCAAGGCCGAGTGTGGCAATATCCAACTCGTTCGGTTTCGGCGGGACAAACGCGGTACTCGTCTTCAAACGTTACCAGGGATGACGCAGGGGGCCTTAGGCTGTTGCTCAGGTACCTATTTAGGAGGTGTGGATTATGGCGGAGAAGATTGCCATAGCAAGCGACCACGCAGGCAGAGAGCTGAAAGAGTGCATAAAGGAGTATCTCGTGGGCAAGGGCTTCGAGCTCTGCGACATGGGAACAGACTCAGACGAGAGCGTGGATTACCCGGACTTCGGGATACCCGTGGCAGAGAAGGTAAGCTCCGGAGAGATAAAGAGGGGGGTTCTTGTCTGCGGTACGGGTGTTGGGATGAGCATAGTAGCAAACAAGTTCAAAAACGTCAGGGCCGCGCTCGTATGCGACGTCTTTACGGCTAGGATGGCAAAAGAACATAACGACGCAAACATACTCGTAATCGGCGGCAGGGTCGTAGGTAAGGGGCTTGCCGAGGAGGTCGTCGAGGCGTGGATAAGCACCGAGTTCGCAGGCGGCAGACACAAGAGGAGGCTCGACAAGATACGCGACATTGAGGATAATTAATCCATATAGCGGAGGGATGATTAACAGATGAGCGAACTAAAGGACTTCGACCCGGAGATATACGAGGCCATAGGGCTTGAGATCGAAAGACAAGAGTACAAGCTCGAGCTCATAGCCTCGGAGAACATGGTCTCCGAGGCCGTCTTAGAGGCCGCGGGGAGCGTGCTCACAAACAAGTACGCAGAGGGGTATCCTGGCAAACGATACTACGGAGGATGCGAGTTTGTCGATATCGCTGAGCACCTCGCAATCGAAAGGGGCAAAGAACTCTTTGGCGCCGAGCACGTAAACGTACAGCCCCACTCGGGGTCGCAGGCCAATATGGCCGTATACATGTCGGCACTGAAGCCGGGGGATACGATACTCGGGATGAGCCTTAACCACGGAGGGCACCTTACCCACGGAAGCCCCGTGAACTTCTCCGGCCAGTTATATAACGTTGTCTCGTATGGCGTTAGCAGCGATGACAAGCGCATCGACATCGAAGAGGTAAGGAGCCTTGCAAAAGAGCACTCGCCGAAGATGATAGTCGTGGGCGCGAGCGCATATCCGAGGACTATCGACTTCGAGGCCTTCAGGGCCGTAGCCGACGAGGTCGGCGCCTCGATGATGGTCGATATTGCCCACATAGCAGGGCTCATTGCAGCAGGTCTTCATCCAAGCCCGGTCGGGTGTGCCGAGTACGTCACAACGACTACGCATAAAACGCTGAGGGGCCCGCGCTCCGGGATGATAATGTGCCGCGAGGAGTTCAAGAAGGCAATAGACAAACAGATATTCCCAGGCATACAGGGCGGCCCACTTATGCACGTGATAGCTGCAAAGGCCGTTGCCTTGAAGGAGGCCCTCGATCCATCGTTCAAGGAGTATCAGAAGCAGGTTATCGCAAACGCCTCGACGCTCGCCGATGTTCTCATGGAAAAGGGTTACGACCTCGTAACCAACGGAACAGACAATCATCTTATGCTCGTAGACCTTACGGCAAAGGATATAACCGGCAAGGAGGTAGAGGAGGCGCTCGTCAAGGCCGGGATAACCGTAAACAAGAACACAGTGCCCTTTGAGACCAGGAGCCCTTTTGTCACAAGCGGCATACGCATAGGGGTGCCGGCTGTAACTACAAGAGGGATGAAGGAAGACGAGATGAAGCTCATCGCCGAGTTCATTGACAAGGCCATAGAGGCAAGGTCAGACGATGCCGCGCTTGAGAAGGTCAAAGGCGAGGTAAAAGAGCTCTGCATGGGTTTTCCCTTCTATAAAGAGCGTCTTGCGAAGCACGTTAGAGGTTCGGTTTAGTTAGCGGGAGGGGGCATCGAGCGATGAGGTACCTGCTTGCCTTCGGCTCGACACACAAGGCCATGAAGGCCGAGAGTGTCCTTGTCGAACACAAAGTCGAGTTCCGGCTCGAGCCCGCCCCAAAGGCTCTTGCAAATTACTGCGCGCTTGTTATCACCGTGGAGGAAGAGTTGCTAAGCGAGACAATAAGACTGCTTAATGAAGCTTGCGCCGGTGCGAAGGCGGTCTACAGGAAGTCGGGGGAGGATTATGTTGAAGTGTGACTTCTGCGGACGCGCCTCAGAGACCCTCATAAGGGTGGCCATAGACAAGGGCTACGACCGGCTAAGCGTCAAACACTCCAAGATGTACGCCTGCCCGGATTGCTCAAAGAAAAAGGAAGAGAAGAGAAAAGCCACAAAACCCGGCGGCAAGGGTTCAAGGTAGCACAACGCTCGCCGACGTCTCGGCAACCGTAATCCAGGACTCATCAGTACTGCTTCAATTAACATACGCCAATCCGAGTCTCCTATGAGGGTGAAGGCATTTATTACCCCATATGGGCTTGCCCGCGGCTCTTCTGCGTGCTAACATCCACAGTATGAGGAGCGAAGCGCTTGCTGTAATGGTAAAATTGCCCCACTCGGGCAAGGTCAAGACGAGGCTTGTCCCGCCGCTTAGCGCACCCCAGGCCGTAGGGCTCTACCAAGCCTTTTTGCGCGACCTGTTCAGGCGTATTACCGACCTTGATGAGATAGATATCCACGTCTTTTTCACACCCTCGGAGGGTGTTGAAAACCCGCTCGAAACACTTGATATATCTTCTTATGATTTCTCCGTAACTCCTCAAAAAGGCAGGTGTTTGGGAGAGAAGATAAAAAACGTCTTCAGCGAGATGTTTTTCCTTGGCTATAAGAGGGTATCGGTGATTGGAAGCGACAGCCCGGATATGCCTCTTGGGCTTATCCGGAGCGCGTTTTCAACGCTTTCGGCTCACCCCAAAAGCCTTGTGCTCGGACCAGCAACGGACGGGGGCTACTACCTTGTGGCAGCAGATACTCTTTATGACGAGCCATTTTCGGATAAAATCCAGTGGGGCACAGGGTGTGTGCTACAGCAGAGCATTGAGCGTGCCGAGGAGGCCGGGATAGAGGTGAGACTTATTGGCGAGTGGTACGATGTAGATACTGCTGATGATTTAAAGAGGCTTGTTAAAAGCAGCGAGGCCGGCGCCAGTGTTAAGTATATAAGGAAAGAAGGGATATTATTTTGAGCAAGGAACCCAAAGTAGGGCTTGCCCTTGGCGGAGGGGCTGCGAGGGGTTGGGCCCATCTTGGCGCCATAAGGGCCGTAGAGGAGGCTGGCACCGAAGTCTCGTATGTAGCCGGCACAAGCATCGGCGCGCTTGTCGGGTGCGTATACGCCTCAGGCAACATAAAGGGCCTTGAGCAGATAGCCGCAGACTTCGACTTTAAGCAGATACTCTATCTGCTTGATATCGTATTTCCCCGCTCCGGGCTCATAGACGGCAAAAAAATCGCAGCCTTTGTCGGCGAGCTTATAGGCGAAAGGAGGATAGAGGACCTCGATATACCCTTTAGCGCGGTTGCAACCGACATCCGAAGCGGCACTGACGTTGTCATAAACACCGGGAGCGCGATAGAGGCCGTGAGGGCTAGCATTTCACTACCAGGGATATTTACCCCGCTTAGAATGGGAGACGCCATACTCGCGGACGGAGGTATCACAAACCCCGTGCCAGTGGACGTGGTAAGGGCCATGGGCGCTGACTTCGTCATAGCCGTTGACCTTAACTGCTCGAGCGATAACTCAAAAGGGCTTGAAAGGATATCAAACAGAGAACGTATAAAACCGGAGAAGGGTAGCGATGAGGGCAGCGCAGTAGAAAGCGGCAAGGCCCGAAGCAGGGAGAAAATCTCAAAGCTACTCGGAGAGAAGTACGGGGAATCAGAGGAAAAAAACCTCGGGCAGATAAGGAAGTGGTTTGCTGGAGAAAACGATTTGCCGAGCATCTTCGACGTGCTTATGGCCGCTGTCAATATCATGGAGAGTGCGATAACCGAGGCGCGACTTAAAGAGGCCCCGCCAGATATGCTCATAAGACCAGAGCTTGGGCACATAAACCTCCTTGAATTCAACAAGGCCGAAGAGGCCAAGGAGCTCGGCTATAAAGAGGCGAAAAGATGTATCGAAGAGGCTCGACTCAACGAGTAGTCGGTATTTTTAAGCTGTTGTAATGGTCGTCGAAAAGTGATATCTTGCTTAGATTACGCCTTATGACGAAGTAGTTCCGTGATGGCGACTTATGACTGTTACCCGTACTGGTAAAATGGAAAGAAGTGGCAAGAGAAAGAGGCTTCCAAAGTGGGCAAGGCGAAGGCTTGGACAGCCGAGCCGTCTGCACGAGATAAAGAGCATGCTAAGGGCAAAAGGGCTCCACACCGTATGCGAGAGCGCTAAGTGCCCAAACATCGGTGAGTGCTTTTCTAAGCCCACGGCCACGTTTATGATACTCGGCGACAAGTGCACAAGGCGCTGCGGTTTTTGTAACGTCGACAATCTCACCGATTTGCCTGCGCCAGATGGCGAAGAGCCACTTAACATAGCGCTTGCTGCCAAGGAGCTTGGGCTAAGGCACGTGGTGATAACCTCGGTTACAAGGGACGACCTTACCGACGGCGGAAGCGCCCACTTTGCCTTGACAATCAAAGCCATAAGGGATAATATTCCTGACACTTCCATCGAGGTCCTTATACCCGACTTCGGCGGCGATAAAGGGGCCCTCGATAGGGTAATCGAGGCCTCCCCGGATATCTTTAACCACAATATAGAGACAATGCGCTCGCTTTATAAGCGCGTAAGGCCGGAGGCCGATTATGAGAGGTCTCTCGAGGTCCTAAGCTACGCAAGCTCGCGTGGTATGCTCACCAAGTCGGGATTTATGGTGGGTCTTGGCGAAGAATCCTCGGAGATTGAGGCCCTACTTGCCGACCTTGCCCGCGCCGGCTGCGATATCGTGACCATCGGCCAGTACCTGAGTCCGAGCCAATCGAACCTGGAGGTCGTCGAGTACGTAGAGCCCGCGCTCTTTGAAGAGTACGCGGCAATCGGCCGCTCTCTCGGGATAAGCTACGTCTACGCAGGGCCCTTTGTAAGGAGCTCGTACAATGCCGAAGAGGTCTTTAGAAGCAGGAGCGTGGGTGCTTGATGGTGGAAGCTGTTGTCAGGATAAACCGGTTTATAGCGGCCATCTCATCAACTCTTTTGGTATGCTCTCTGGCCGGCCATGCAGAGGCTGCGCAACCTGGTCCCATGCCAAAGTGCGTCCATACCGAGCAACTGAGCGAGTACCTCGATAAGGGCGCAGATATAAACGCAAAGGACAGCAACGGATACACCGCGCTCATGGAGGCTGCCTGGTATGGCAAGACCGATATGGTCTCGACCCTCATAGAAGAGGGCGCGGTAGTACACGCAACTGACAACGACGGATACACCGCGCTTATCATGGCCGCAATCGGCGGGCACACGGGCATTATCCGTCGACTCCTAAAGGCAGGTGCGAGAGTAGATGAGAGGAGCGAGGACGGCTCTACCGCTCTTTTAAAGGCCGCGCTATTTAATAATCTTGAAGCCGTAAGGGCGCTCATCGGTGTCGGGGCCGACGTAAACTCCGCGAATAAGGACAACGCAACGCCCATTATGATGGCCTCGATAACAGGTAATGATAAACTCGTAACCGAGCTGATTGATGCCGGCGCGGACGTAAACGCAGTGGGCAGCGGCGGTGAGACAGCGCTTAAGAGTGCCGCGATGAGGGGCTCGGTTGAGGTTGTAAAGGCGCTTTTAGACGCAGGCGCGGAGATTGACACAAAGAACGCGGCCGGCTATAGCGCCCTTGGAGTGGCCGTTATGAGAGGCAATAACCTTATAGCCAAGCTGCTGATAGAAAACGGCGCCGACGTAAATGCCGTAGACAACCACGGCGTGAGCATACTCGAGATGGCAAAGAGAAGCGGAAACGATGAGCTTAGCCAGTCCCTTATCAAGGCAGGTGCGGAGCAGAGGTAGGGTGCCGCGGGAGTAGACGGAGTGGAAGAATTCTACAGGATAAAGAGGCTGCCGCCTTACGTATTCAATATTGTAACAGATTTAAGGGCAGAGGCACGAAGGCGCGGCGAGGATATAATCGACCTTGGCATGGGCAACCCGGACCAGCCCACTCCGCCGCATATAGTCGAGAAACTTGTTGAGGCGGCCGCCAACCCGAGAAACTACCGGTACTCGGCCTCGAGGGGTATCTACAAGCTAAGGCTCGCCATAAGCGATTGGTACAAGAGGCGCTACGACGTAGAGATTGACCCGGACTCCGAGGCAGTGGCTACAATAGGCTCAAAGGAGGGGCTTGCGCACCTCTCGCTTGCTTTGATATCTCCCGGGGACCTTGTGCTCGTGCCATCCCCGACCTACCCTATACACGCCTACTCGGTCATAATAGCCGACGGCGATCTGCGGAGCATACCGCTGCTTCCGGGGGTGGATTTTTTCGAGGAGCTGTTGAGGGCGACCAAGGAGGCCTGGCCAAAACCCAAGCTCCTTATAATAAACTTTCCGCACAACCCGACGACCGAGGTCGTCGACAAGGAGTTCTTTGCAAAGGTAGTCGACTTTGCAAAGGAGCACGAGATGATGGTCATCCACGACCTCGCCTACGCAGACATCGTCTTCGACGGATACAAGNNCAAGAGCTACAACATGCCCGGCTGGCGCGTAGGCTTTGCAGTGGGTAATAAAGAGATGGTGGGGGCGCTTACGAGGATAAAGAGTTACCTCGATTACGGGATGTTCCAGCCCGTACAGATAGCCTCGATAATAGCATTGAACGGTCCGCAGGATTGCGTGAAAGAGATTTGCGGGCTTTATTGCTCGAGGCGGGATGCGATGATAGAGAGTTTTGGCAGGGCCGGCTGGGAGATAGAGAAGCCGCGCGCGACTATGTTCGTATGGGCGCGTATACCAGAGAGGTTTCGCAAGATGGGCTCACTTGAGTTTTCCAAGTTCCTTTTAAAGGAAGCCAAGGTGGCGGTCTCTCCGGGCATAGGCTTTGGCGAGTACGGCGACGAGTATGTAAGGCTCGCTCTCGTTGAGAACGAGCAGCGCATAAGACAGGCGGCAAAGGGCATAAGGAGGGCCTTTGAGTCGGCCCCTTGACGGCCTCCCGTCGGGTCTTGATGGAAAAAATAAGATTCAAAGTGAAGGGAAGAGAACAATGGAAAGAATCAACGTAGGACTTATTGGTTTCGGCACGGTCGGTTCGGGTGTGGTAAAGGTGCTCGGAGAGAATGCCTCGGTTATAAAAGACAGGCTTGGCTGCGAGCTGGTGCTCAAGAAGATAGCCGATACTGACATAAAGAGAGACAGGGGCGTGGACTTAAAGGGCGCTGAGCTCACCGAGGACGCCGAAGAGGTTTTAAACGACCCGGATATATCGATTGTGATAGAGCTCGTCGGAGGCAAGGGGGTTGCAAAGGACTTCGCGCTGAAGGCCCTTGATAACGGAAAACATCTCGTTACAGCAAACAAGGCGCTTCTTTCGGCTGAGGGCAAACAGATATTCGACAAATCCCTCTCGCTTGGTCTCGACGTCGGCTTCGAGGCTAGTGTTGGCGGAGGGATACCCATCATAAAAGCGTTGAGGGAGGGGCTTGCGGCAAACGACATAACCTCCATCTACGGCATAATAAACGGAACGGCCAACTTCATACTAACCAAGATGACAGACGAGGGCGGCTCGTTTGCGGACGTATTAAAGGAAGCCCAGGATATGGGGTGTGCCGAGGCAGACCCGACCTTTGACATAGAAGGAAACGACAGCGCCCACAAGCTTGCGATACTCATAAACCTCGCTTTCGGCACTTACATGACGGACGCTGACATTTATACCGAGGGAATAAGCAGGATTACCGAGCTCGACCTCAACTTCGCAGCCGAGTTCGGCTTCAGGGTAAAGCTGCTTGCCGTGGCCAAGGCAGAGGACGACGGGGCGATAGAGGCGAGGGTGCACCCTACGCTCTTCCCCCTCTCTCATCCGCTTGCGTCGGTTGAAGGCGTATTCAATGCCGTGCTCGTCGAGGGTGACGCAGTCGGCCCGNNCTACCGCGAGCGCGGTCGTGGCGGACGTGATAGACATCGCAAGGAACATAATGAACGGGTCATGCGGAAGGGTCAACCCGCTCGGCTTTATAAGCGGGGCCATAAGGAACGTGAGGATAAAAGACATAGAAGAGGTAAAGACCTCCTACTACATACGCATATCTGCAGCCGACAAGCCGAGCGTGCTTGCAAAGGTCTCGGCCATACTCGGCGATAACGACATCGGCGTATCGTCGGTGATGCAAAAGGGCATAGAGGCCGAGGGAGCGGTACCGCTTGTAATGCTCACCCATACCGCGCTTGAAAAGAACATGAGAAAAGCGGTAAGGGAGATTGAGGCGCTTGACGTTATAAAGGACAAGGTCATCTACATTAGAGTGGAGGAAGATGTCGCCAGGGAGAGTCAAGGTGCAGGAGCTTAGTAGAAAAGGGTTGTGGGGGGGCATAATAAGGGAGTTCTCCGATCACTTGCCGGCGGTGAGAGACGAGTCCGTCGTAACGCTCGGCGAGGGCAATACGCCGCTTATCGAGGCCGTCAATCTAAAGGACGTACTGGGCGAGATAAGGCTACTTCTTAAGTACGAGGGGCTCAACCCGACCGGCTCGTTTAAGGACCGTGGGATGACGATGGCCGTTAGCAAGGCCCTGGAGGAGGGCTCGGATGCCGTGATATGCGCATCCACCGGCAATACCTCGGCCTCGGCCGCAGCCTATGCCGCAAAGGCTGGGCTAAAGGCCTACGTGCTCGTGCCAGAGGGCGCCATAGCGCTTGGTAAGCTATCGCAGGCCATGATGCACGGCGCACTCGTACTTCAGGTGGCAGGGAGCTTCGACGACGCCCTCGAAATAGTAAAGGAGCTTACCGACGATTACCCGCTCACCATGGTCAACTCTCTTAACCCCTACAGGTTAGAGGGCCAAAAGAGCGCGGCCTTCGAGGTCTGCGAACACATTGGGTATGCGCCGACTTATCACTTTCTCCCTGTCGGCAACGCGTGCAACATAACCGCCTACTGGAGCGGCTACAAGGCCTATAAAGAAAAGGGGATGATTGCCAATCTCCCGAAGATGATGGGCTTTCAGGCCGAAGGGGCCGCACCGATAGTGCGCGGGGAGGTGGTGAAGGAGCCAAAGACCATAGCCACTGCCATACGCATAGGAAACCCGGCGAGCTGGGCAGAGGCAGAGAAGGCACGTGACGAGAGCAGGGGCGTGATAGATATGGTCACAGACGACGAGATAATCGATGCATACAAGATGCTCGCTTCGCGCGAGGGGGTCTTCTGCGAGCCTGCGAGCGCGGCCTCGCTTGCAGGGGTGATAAAGTTGAAGAACGAGGGTGTTCTAAACGACGGCGATACCGTCGTCTGCACGCTCACGGGCCACGGCCTAAAGGACCCGGACGCGGCCATAAAGAACTCGCCGGAGCCGATAAGAGTTAGCACGGACATTGCCGAGATTAAAAAGACACTGGGGTTTTAGGATATGAAGTACGCAATTCTCATAGGCGACGGGATGGCGGATGAGCCGATTGCGAGTATCGGCGGAAAGACACCTCTCGAGGCGGCAGAGACGCCCTTTATGGACCAGGTGGCCTCTGACGGCACCATCGGGCTCTTAAGGTCCGTGCCGGAGGGTTATCCGCCGGGCAGCGACGTTGCAAACCTGAGCATACTTGGCTATGACCCAAGGCGCTACTATACAGGCAGGGCGCCGCTTGAGGCCGCGAGCATAGGCGTTGAGCTCGCGCCGACTGACGTTGCCTACAGGTGCAACCTCGTAACCCTCTCCGGGGCGCCCGAGAGGGCGGTAATGGCCGACTACAGCGCAGGCCACATATCCACCGAAGAGGCAAGAGAGATAATAACCACCCTCGATAAGGAGCTTTCCTCCTTTGGCGTGAGGTTCTATCCCGGTAAGTCCTACCGTCACCTCATGGTGATGGCAGACGGCCCTACCTCTGTAAAGGCCACCCCGCCCCATGACATAAGCGATAAGGAGACAGGCCCCCACATGCCAAGCGGCGAGGGCTCGGAGAGGATCGTCGAGTTGATGGAACGCTCAAGGGATATCCTCAGAGACCACCCGATAAACCGGGCGCGCAGAGAAGAGGGTAAGAACACCGCTGATTCGATATGGCTATGGGGCCAGGGCAGGGCGCCCTCGATGGAGAGCTACCCGGCCAAGTACGGAGTAGAGGGCTCGATAATCTCGGCGGTTGACCTTATGTGCGGCATAGGGGTATACGCCGGGCTGAAGGTGATAGACGTGCCCGGAGCGACCGGTTACCTCGATACGAACTACTCGGGCAAGGCAGAGTACGCGTTGAAGAGCTTGAAGGAGAGGGACTTCATCTGCGTACACGTCGAGGCCCCGGACGAGGCGGGCCACCAGGGGCTCCTTGCAGAGAAGATACGCGCAATCGAGGACTTCGATAAAAAGGTCGTCGGCAGGATGCTGAGCGGACTAAGCGAGATGGGAGAGTTCCGCGTTATGGTGGTCTCTGACCACCCGACCCCTGTGGAGCTCAAGACCCATACGAGCGATCCGGTGCCCTTTGCCGTCCTTGGCAGCGCTGATGCCGCCAAAGGGGGGAGAGACAACGGCTTTACAGAGGCCAATGCCAGGGCAAGCGGCGTCTTAGAGGACGACTGCGAGGCAATGATGAAGAGGTTTCTTTCGAGACCATCATCATGAGTAGAAGCCAAAAGGGTATGTAAAAGGCGATAAGTCGCTTGCGAGCCTTTTTAAGGTAACTGCCGCACCTATCAACTAATACCTCTTATGAGCAAGACCTCCAGAAGAGACGAAATCCTGCTACGGGAATACGAAGAGGCTGGGCGTGTATGTCGTAATCAAGACCAGCTTACGCGTACAGGCATGCATATCTTCGTGGCGATTCAGGTGGGAATCTTCGGAGTCATAAAATATACAGAAGATAATGGCCTGAATACAGTATTATTCTCACTGAAAATCCTTGGGTTCTGGTTGAGTTCTGTTATTTTCTATACAACATTGCGGCTGCATCGTCGTCACAGAGACTATATCCAACGAATCAAAGACATCGAAGAACCATTAGGAATGAAAATATATAAATCCGACCCCGATAAAACTAAAAGCAAATCGTTTCTCGATGAGTGGCCAGGTAACAAGATAGTATTAGCAAGTGTTCCNNACCTAAATTGAATGATACCAATTTTATATTTGTGGCATGTGTGGAGTCTTTAGTTATCTATTATATATTATGCTGTTTTGGGCACACTTCATGCGACAAGAAATAAAGGCCACCACAGAGCTTCTGGCCATAGGCTTAGGTTATTAGTAACCCGCAGTACACACTTGGCTCTGAGCCGACAGAACACCGGTAGCCGTTGCCTATCCAAGCGGTGACGTGAAGACGTAAAGCCCTGTTCACTTTCCGAACAGTTCTCACTTATCTCAAGAATCCACTTGAAATTCGATGCCTTTTTTTGTTCAAGGACTGAACATTACCCTTGACAAGGCCCTCGGCTTCGTGTTACGTTCAGCTTATGAACGATAAGCTCGACACAGAGAANNAAGTCGTCCGACGATTACCGCTCGCTTCTTCTCCTCGACGAGATATCAAGAAATAACGAGATAACTCAGCGCGAGATGAGTAAAAGCCTCGGCGTTGCGCTCGGGCTGGTGAACTCGTACATAAAAAACCTCATAAGCAAGGGTTTTATAACCATCTCGAGCATACCAAGGAACAGGTACAAGTACTACCTTACCCCCCGCGGCTTGAGCGAGAAGACACGCCTTACATACACTCATCTCCAGAACTTTACAAACCTATACAGCGTCGCCAGGCGGGACTTCAGAAAGGCCTTGACCGAAATGGCGGCCGCCGGCATTAAGAGGGTGGCGCTCTGCGGCGTCGACGAGGTAGCGGAGATAGCGTATCTCTCGCTAAAGGAGGTCGATATGGAGCTTGCCGCCATATTCGACGACGCCGAGTTATCCCAGGGCGCAAAACGCGGTTTCTTCGGCCACAGCGTGCTTCCAATCGGCGAGGCCAAAAGGCTCGACTTCGACGTAATCGTCATCACCTCTTTTAACAAAGGCGACGAGCTTAAGGCGAGGCTCAAGGACGCCGGAGTAGACGATGCCAGGATATGCGACATAAGCCGCGGCGGGTGGCTCAAAAAGATTTAGGAGACTATTCGACAACCACGGAGAGCGCATGAAGGGACTACTTGAGAAGATAGACGACAAGAGCGCGAAGGTCGGCGTGATAGGGCTCGGTTACGTCGGCTTGCCGCTCGTACTCAGGTTCTGCGAAAAGGGCTACGAGGTCACGGGCCTTGACGTGGACCCGGCAAAGGTAGACAGCCTCAACGCCGGCGACTCGTATATTAAGCACATACTCTCATCCGAGATAAAAAAGCTTACCAGCGGCGGGTTCTTTACTGCAACGACTTCCATGGACGCCCTTACCGGGCTCGATGCCGTAATCATATGCGTACCGACCCCGCTCGATGAGTACCGCGAGCCGGAGATGAGGTTTGTCAGGGCCACGGCCGAGGCCATAGCGGGCCGCTTAAGGCCCGGCCAGCTTATCTCGCTTGAGTCCACCACATACCCGGGTACGACCGAGGAGATGCTGCTACCGATATTTGAGTCAGGCGGGCTCAAGGCCGGCAGGGATTTCTTTCTCGTCTATTCTCCTGAGAGAGAGGACCCGGGGCGCACCGACTTTACAACCGCCACCACCCCGAAGGTCCTCGGCGGGGTCACCCCAGAGTGCATAAAGGCGGGGAGCGCNNAGCGCGCTTTACTCCAAGGTCGTCGATAAGGTGGTGGAGGTAAGCTCTCCGCGCGCCGCCGAGATGACAAAGCTCCTTGAAAACATCTACAGGAGCGTCAATATCGCGCTCGTAAACGAACTGAAGATGCTCTGTGAGAGGATGGATATCGACATCTGGGAGGTCATAGATGCCGCCTCAACCAAACCATTCGGCTTCCAGCCCTTTTATCCGGGCCCAGGACTCGGCGGCCACTGCATACCCGTGGACCCGTTCTACCTCACATGGAAGGCAAGGGAGTTCGACTTCTCTACGCGTTTTATAGAGCTTGCCGGGGAGATAAACACACATATGCCGCACTACGTGGTGAGGCGGACAATGGAGGCCCTAAGCGACAGGGGCAAGGCGCTTAGCCGCTCGCGCGTGCTGGTGCTTGGGGCCGCGTATAAAAAAGACGTCGACGATATGCGCGAGAGCCCATCGCTAAAGGTCATCGAGCTTCTAAAGGAGCGGGGCGCTGAGGTCGACTACAACGACCCGTTCATACCGAGGCTCCCGAAGACGAGGCGATACGACTTCGGACTCGAGAGCGTCGAGCTTACAAGGGACAATATCTCCGCATACGACTGCGTGCTGATACTAACCGACCACTCGGAGTACGATTACGACGAGATCCTCGGTGCCGCCTCGCTCGTAGTAGATACGAGAAACGCGGTGCGCGCAAGAAACGAAAAGTTGGTGAGGGCATGAAATGAAGAAAAACATCGCAGTAGTGGGCGCAGGATATTGGGGCAGGAATCTCGTAAGGAACTTCCATGAGCTCGGGGCGCTCCGGGTGGTATGCGATTCAAACGAAGAACTGCTCAAGGCAAGCGGCGAGAGCTATGATGATGTTCGCCTCGAAAATTCCTTTGACGCGGTCCTTGCAGACGACTGCGTCGAAGGTGTCGTAGTAGCCGTGCCCGCCGCCCTACACTTCGAGCTTGCTTCGAGGGCGCTTGCCGCCGGTAAGGACGTCTTCGTCGAGAAACCCCTTTCTCTGACCGTCGCTGACGGTGAGGAGCTTGTAAGGACGGCTTCGATCAACGGCCGCATACTCATGGTCGGACACATACTCCACTACCACCCGGCTGTGGTGAGGCTAAAGGAGATGGTGGAAGCCGGAGAGCTCGGGGCCATAAAGTACATATACTCAAACAGGCTCAATATGGGTAAATTGAGGAGCGAGGAGAATATCCTCTGGAGCTTTGCCCCGCACGACATCTCGGTAATACTCGCGCTTGTAGGCGGTGCGCCGCAGAGCGTCTGTAGCAGCGGTGGGGCGTACATACAAAAGGGCATATACGACACAACGCTTACGATGCTCGACTTTCCCGCGCAGGTAAAGGCGCATATATTCGTAAGCTGGCTCCATCCATACAAGGAGCAGAAGCTTATCGTGGTAGGCGAGAACAAGATGGCAGTATTCAACGATACGATAGAGGATAAGCTCGTGGTATACGCCCACAGCGTAAGGTGGGAGGGCGGCGTGCCCCTTGCCGAGAAGGCCGATGCCGAGGTAATCGAGATAGAGCCGCTCGAGCCCCTTAAAGAGGNNATCTATCGTCTCGCGCAGCACGCCAAGGACCGACGGTGAGGAAGGGCTGAGAGTTCTCAAGGTACTCGAGGCTGCCGAGAGGTCGCTTGCCACCGGAGGTTGCAAATGAGCGGATATTACGTTCACGAAAGCTCTTTTATAGACGAGCCGGCGGAGATAGGCGAGGGGACCAGGATATGGCATTTTTCGCATGTGCTCAAGGGCTCGAAGATAGGGCGCAAGTGCAATATAGGGCAGAACGTCGTAATAGGGCCGAACGTCTCAATCGGCGATGGGTGCAAGATACAGAACAACGTCTCGGTATACGAGGGCGTCACGCTCGAAGAAGACGTCTTCTGCGGCCCATCTATGGTCTTTACAAACGTCTTCAATCCCAGGAGCGCCATACCGAGGATGGGTGAGGTAAAGAGGACTACAGTGAGAAAGGGCGCTACCATTGGGGCCAACGCAACCTTGGTATGCGGCATAGAGATAGGGAGATACGCACTAATAGGCGCAGGCGCGGTCGTAACCCGCGACGTACCCGACTACGGCCTTATAGTCGGCAACCCCGCAAGGCGCACCGGCTGGGTATGCGAGTGCGGCGTTAAGCTCGACTTTTCAGGCGGCGTGGCCTCATGCACTGAGTGCGCAAGAGAGTACGAAGCACTTGATAATTCCATTAAGGAGAAGACTTCCTGATGAAGGTATTGATACTCAACTTGAAAAGACAGTACGAATCCATCAAAGAGGAGGTAGACGCGGCCATAACCGGTGTTCTTTCAGGACAGAACTTCATACTCGGCGCCGAGGTATCAAGGCTCGAAGAGCAGGTAAGCTCTTACTGCAGCACAAGGCACGCCATAGGGGTCGGGAGCGGCACGGACGCGTTGCTCCTTGCCTTGAAGGGTGCGGGTATAGGTCCTGGAGACGAGGTCATAACCACCCCCTTTACCTTCGTCGCCACCGCCGATACTATAATGCTCGCAGGAGCAAGGCCGGTATTTGTCGATATAGACCCGGATACCTTCAATATAAACGTCGACAGGCTGAGAGATGCCATAACCGATAAGACCCGCGCCATTGTGCCGGTCCACCTTTACGGCCAGTCGTGTGAGATGGACGCTATAACCTCTGTTGCCTCAAGTGCGGGCATCAAAGTAATCGAGGACGTTGCCCAGGCCTTTGGCGGTAACTGGGGCGGACGCGTGCTCGGCGCAATCGGCACTGCCGGGTGCTTCAGCTTCTTTCCAAGCAAGAACCTCGGATGCTTCGGCGATGGCGGGATGGTCATTACAAGCGACGATGAGGTCGCAGAGACTGTGAGGATGCTAAGAAAGCACGGGGGCAGGGACAAGTACAACGTAGAGATACTCGGCCATAACAGCCGGCTTGACACCTTGCAGGCGGCCGTGCTCCTTGTAAAGCTAAAGTACATAGAGAGGTGGAACGAATCGAGGAGGGCGGTTGCGTGCGCATACGATAGCGAACTCTCGGGCATCGACGGTCTTCAGCTTCCAGTCACGATAGATAACGCATACCACGTCTACCATCAGTACACTATAAAGACAAACAGGAGAGACGAGCTTCAATCCCACTTAAAGCAAAACGGTATCGGCTCGATGGTCTACTACCCGGTGGCGCTTCATGCTCAGAAACTCTTTAAAGACTCCGCGCGCATCTCTGGCACGCTTGAGTGCGCAGAGCAGGCAGCGGCAGAGGTGCTCTCTCTTCCGATAGACCCGCTTCAGAGCGAAGAGGAGACACAATACGTCATCACCAAGATAAAGGAATTTTTTGCATGACGAATCTTTACGAAGAACCTGAGTTTGAGACACTCGAGTTCCCGGAGAGGCTTACCCTGGAGCTTACAAACGACTGCAACTTAAGTTGCGTGATGTGTCCAAGGCGCGAGATGGAAAAGGGCACCGGATACATGGATATCGAGCTATTCAGGAAGATAATCGCCGAGGCCTCCGGGCAGTTGCCCGTAACGCTCGTGCCGTTTTTCAGGGGAGAGAGCCTGCTGCATCCGGATTTTCTTACCATGCTAAAAGAGGCAAAGCAGGCCGGGCTCGGACCGGTGCAGCTTACGACAAACGCCATGCTCCTTGACGAGGGGCTTAGCCTAGGCATCCTTGAGGCGGGTTTGGACTTCATAAGCTTCAGCCTCGACGTACTCGGCAAGGGTAACTACGAGCGGATGCGCCGCGGAGGCGATTACGAGCTGGTCACCTCTAATATAGACGGTTTTCTCGGCTTAAGAAAAAAACTGCGTCTTGCCCGCCCAACGGTCCAGGTCTCTTCTGTCGAGACCGAGGAGAACTCGGCTATGCTCGACGACTTCGTCGATTACTGGAGTGAAAAGGTCGAGAGGGTGCGCATATACCCTGAGCACTCGAAAGACGGCTCATTCGGAAGCCTTGGTGAGAGATTCGAGCTCCCCGAGTTCGAACGCAGGCTTCCGTGCAGGAAGGTCTTTACCGATATGGTCGTGTACTTTAACGGCGAGGTCGCGGTATGCAACCACGACTGGGCAAGGAGCGAGTTCATAGGCAACGCCAGGGATGCAACCATACGCGAGATATGGCACTCGGAAAAATACGAGGAGATAAGGGAGAATCACCGTCTTGGTATGCTCGATGCAGACCCGACCTGCTCGGGGTGCGACCACTGGAAGATGTACTACGTGGACGAGGGGAGGATAGGGGCACTCTACGAGGAGGACGCAATATGAAGGTCCCAATCACAAGGCCTTCGCTTGGCGAAGAGGAATTAAACCTTGTCGGTGAGGTGCTCAAAAGCGGCTGGGTCGTGCAGGGGCCGATGGTCGAGGAGTTCGAGCGGCTCTTTGGAGCCTTTACCGGCTCTCGTTATGCCGTTGCAACGACCTCTTGCACAACGGCACTGCACCTAAGCCTGCTTGCTTCCGGCGTAGGGCCGGGCGATGAGGTAATCGTGCCTTCGTTTACATACGTAGCCACTGCAAACTCAATCGAGTACACTGGCGCAAGGCCGGTATTTGTAGATATCGATTCGGATACCT
>JABAHQ010000598.1_pt2 | contig 18787 bp, 20 predicted proteins | sample 7062091 | NCBI WGS metagenome assembly JABAHQ01 (sample SAMN14534359, study PRJNA622989) | marine sediment metagenome | biome: marine biome [ENVO:00000428]; feature: marine pelagic biome [ENVO:01000023]; material: deep marine sediment [ENVO:00002113] | place: India: Gulf of Kutch | collected...
GCGAGGTGGCTTGTCGAAACCTGGGACGCAAGTGCCTGTTCACGTGCAGCTAGGTACTCAAGCATTCCTTTGCCTGACCTCGCCCAGGCCGCGGCATCGAGAAACAAGGGAACCCGACTTCCTTGCTCGACTAGCATGGAGCAGACGTGCAGCAGCAACGTGGTTTTGCCAAGCCCACCATCGCCGAAAATGACGACGTTCTGATGAGTCGCAATTAGCTCGGTGACCCTGTCGAAATCGACCGGGTCACGGTCTGCGAGGTCCCGGCCGAACCGGCGGTCTATCGAGAGTGTGACCACACGGGGCGGCATGCCCCAGTTTCGTTCGGCCGCCTGAAGCAGCTGGCGGGCCATTGCTCGGACGAGGTTGAGAACGTCGTCGTCCAACGTATGCGTTTGAGACCCCCCGGAAAGCGCTTCTAGGTGACCTGCCATACGAAGCTGCAGTGCGCTCCTGAATGCTTGTCGGCCTGATTCCGTGGAATTCGTGACGTTCAGCAGGTGGGTGAGGACATAGTTGATTGCTCCCTCCGCTGCCTGTGGCGCCTCACCAGTGACCGTTGCGTACTGGTTCGCCAGCTCGGAGACGGTTTGAGCATCTTCTGCGCCTCGCGCCTTTGCTAGTAGGGCGGATGCGAAGCGCCTTTCCTGGCCCACACCCAACACCCAATCGCGAAAACCATCGTGCGACAGGTTTGCCGGCAGTCCCGAAGACTTCGCGAGTTCTCGTAGCTCTTTTTGAATCAGCGAATCGAGCAGGAAGGCTTCCGCTCCAGTTCCTTCGCGGGCGGCCTTCCTGGCGGCTCGCCATCGCCGGACTCGGTCCAGCAGCAGTACGAGGGCTAACGCTGAAATTACTTTGCCCAGCTGGGATTCGAAACCCTCAAGAAAAGCCATGCTGTTCTGGAGTTGGAGTTGACGTGCATCAGCAAGGCGGACTGCCCATTGCCCTAATAGCTGTTGAAGCGCGTGTAGAGGTCTGGTAGTCGCTCGTACAGCAAGTCAACGGCGTTGACGCTGGGAATCACAGTTGACCGCCCGCATGAGCCTACGTAGAAGCGGTAGCTGGTGCTGGAATCGAGTTTGCGAACGCCCGCATACAACCAACTCACGACTCGCCCAGTTCGATACCCTATGTCGGGCCGCTTCTGAGGCCCAATGCGCAGATTGCCGCAGAACTCTTGCAACCAAGTGCCAACTCCCACCATGCGCTCCTTGCAGGAGCATAAATGAACTGCTGCTACAACACCACTTGGACGGGCTTCGGCAGTAGCGAGCTAATTGCCATGCGGGGCCTGCCTAACCGCGCAGCAACGCAGGCGCGGCCCGCGCTGGAAATAGGTGCGCGCGGCGCGTCGCCGTGTCATTCACACGGTTGCTCACACGAGCTGTGGAACACTTGAGCTGCTCGTCGGCCGTCAGGCGAAGTCAGTGCCGAACTGCGCTTGGAGCTCTCGTACGCCGTCGGGCAATTCCGAGGTCTGGGCCGTAATGATTGCATCGCGCAGTGCGCGCAGCTTCAACTCAAAGTCGCGCATCTGCTTGTCGGTCATCGGCTCTAGCAGGTCTGTGAAGGGGGCGACGGGGAGCGCCACAGCAAGGCGGCCGTTCTCGAATCGCTCCAGCATGGTATTCAGCAGCTGAAGCAAGGCGGTCGCGTCGTCTTCGTCTTCGAAAAGCCGGTCTGCATTGGGCCTGAACCAGTGCAATGCAGCGACGGTCAGCGCGATGCTGTACGGAGCGGGCGAATCGAATCCATACGCTTTCCAGCGCTTCAAATACCGCACACAGCGACGGAACTGTGACAGTCGCGCTCCGGAGAACGCATCGCGCACATGCCTAGTGAGGCTTTCGGGGTCACACGCCAACCAGAATTGCTTGTCGGCAGCGGAGCGCGCCCGGCCTTTAGCCAACAGCAGTCCTGCGTCCTTTGACCTGACGTAGACGGCGATGTCGACATGGTGGTCGGGAAGTCCCTCCGTCCCGCTGTAGCTCACGGTCACGCACGAGCGCCGAATCTCCACGCGTCTGCTGCCCTGGCGAAGCGCGTCTAGCACGACTTGTTTGGCTTGGACCGGTCCGGTGAAGCGGCGCTTATCGCAATCGAACTCCAAGCCAATGTCGATGTCGTAGTCGCCGGATAGGGGCTTGACGCCGGTCTGCATCGCGTAGCTTCCCTGGTCAAAAGGCCGGGCCTTGAGGTCGGCGGGCAAGTTACGGTCTAGGCAACCTTTGAGCGCCTCACGCCGCTCCCTCAGAAGTTCACGCTCGCCGAATTGTTCGTGCTTGATGCGGTCGTGGAACGCCAAGAACTCGCGTTGGAGCGCTTCTCGGCGCACTCTGGCATCCCAAAGCTTTTTGATGCCGACGACAGCAGCGACAACCACCGCACCGACGGCTACCGCGGCGCGACTCATTCCCTCTTCAGCCCCCTGGTTTGCCGAAAGAGCTCCGCTTGGAAGACGGCGTCTTCCAGAGCATGGTGTGTGCCGCCCTTAGTCATGGGCTTTAGCCGCCCGACCATCTGCCTGGCAGTAGCCTGGCTCCAGGTGCAGCCAGTCACCCCCATGTACAGCGCCTTGATGTCCAGCGCCGCGTGGCCAAAGGGGTTGCTGCCAGCGAATCGCACGAAGTAGTAGTTGACGAAACTCCAGTCGAATGGAGCGTTCAAGCCCACGAAGACTGGCTTGCTGCCTGCAGGAACAACGGAGGCAACCCAGGCAGCGAATGCTTGCATGGCATCAGAGGGAGCTTGTCCGTCCTTCAGCAGCTTGCTCAGTGAAAGGCCGGTCACTCTGAGCGCCTCTGAGTCGACTTTGGCCTCATTCAGGGGCTTGAGTTCGACGTAATACTGCTTCGATTCGTCGTCAACCGAGACCGCGCCAAGCGAGAGCATGCTGTACTCACCTGGGATGGGTCCTGAGGCCTCAATGTCGACGGAAATGTAGTGCTCACGCATGTGATTCAGGATAGCAGCGCTTTTTCGCTACAGCAGGTGACGAGTCGGCCTCGAGCAAGGCGCGCCAAAGGATTGTTCCATCATGGACCCACACGCCGAGGCCCTCGGGAAGCGGTGACGTGCCCATGATGACGAAGACCAGTCCCGCGAACGATGACTTACCGGCGCGCGCGTGTTCGGCAGCCAGCTCGATGTCGTCGGGTGACGGCGAGGGTGTCGCCTCCGGATGGGTGTGCCAGAAGCCAAGGCAGTGCAGCCCCTGGTCGAACATCAGCTTGCGCTCTTTGTCGACTGCGGGAATGTCTAGCCGCAGCCCCGTTCGGGAAGCTGACTTGGGAGTCAGCCGGGTGACGGCGTCTACGCGTACCGAGCTCTGTCTTGGGTCGCTTGTGAAGAGCTGGCCCACCGCTTCCTTGGACCACCAGCGCTTCTGAGCGTGCGCCTGCACGGCGGCCAGGACCTCCGCAGGCAGGTCGAGTGTCCAGGACGCGCCAGGGATGCGATAGACGAGACCGCCGCTAGCCACTTTTGAGAAGGTCCGACAGCTTGCGGGTCAGCTGCACGGCGTCCACGCCCGAAGCGGCAGTGGGCACGTGGCGCCCTGGCTTGACGTCCACCCCGAGGCTTTCGAAAAAGGGCGCCGAACGCACCCAGCTGCACGCCACGGAGTCCTGGAGCTTACCGTCCAGGGCGGCAAGGAGGCGCTCGGCGACGAACCCCGCTGCCTGGAAAACGTCTGCTGCCCCGTAAGGGTGAAATCCAGCGCTGCACGCCGGCAGCTTCACGCTCGTATCCTGCGGCCACTCGCCGACGTTCACCTTGTCCTTCGGGTCCTCAGCGGGCCAGTGGTCCCCATCATGCACCAGCACGACATGAGCGGCGGCGCAGAAGGGCTCCATCCAGGCATGAGCCACCTGGCAATTGCCCAGCGTGTGCTCGCGCAGGTGTGACAGCGCGGTACGTACGGAGGGCTCGCCCGTGCACTCGACCACCAGGTCGTAGGTGCCTGGCGTGCACCGGTGGCGAATCCAGTCGGCCGCCAAGTCGCGAAACGCCTTGACCGCAATACCAGGGACCTGCTGTCGCAGGCGCCTGGCCAGTTCATGCGCCTTGATGCCACCAATGTCCTTCGCGCCGAGAAGATGTCGGGCGCAGTTCTCCGAGCCGAAGAACTCCTTGTCGACGAGGTGCAGCTCGCCGATGCCGGCTCGTGCCAGCAGTTCGGCGACAGGTGTCCCGAGCGAGCCGCAACCAAGAAGCAGAACCCGCTTTTTGCGGCGTGCCTGAAGGACATCGAGGCCGTGGTCACGGGCCAGCGCCCAATCGGCATCAACGCGGTCGATGGGAACGGGGAAGATGGTCGCAGTCATGACCCGCGACGATGGCGGATAGACCACGTAGCCGTAGCAGGTCGTGTCGCGAACGAGCACGACGAGGAATGAGTGCGAATCCTGCATCCCGTTCTCGACCCACTGCTTCACCGAAAGCGTGTGGTCCGTGGCGCGGNNCCTCCAGTTGCTCTGCCGTCTTGGGCCAGTCCTGCGGCGTCCAGCCTTGGTCAGCAGGGAGCGGCACGAAAAGGGCGGCGCCACGGACGAGCGTGCCCTTGGACCAGTCGTGGCGCACGGCCAGCCCGTGGGGGTCTGTCTCGCCAATGGTCGCCACAATCAGGTCACTGCGCGCCTTCTGGTCTTTCTTGAAATAAGCAGCAACGCGTCCCTCCGTGACTCCATCAAGTTCAGTGAGACAGACGCGTACGTCCGATGCGCCGGGCGCGCCTCGCACCGACTTCTGCTGAAGGCAAAAGCGCAGCCAGTAGGAGAGGTTCTCATCCTCGAACTCCTTCGCAACCCAGGCAGGGTCAGCGGATTTGGTCCAGAGTTCGTCTAAGCGCTTGAAGATAGCGTCGATGACCCCTTTCGGGTCGATGTAGTCGTTCGGGTGCGACTCAACCCCGTGACAAAACCTGCCATCTTCCTCTATGTGAGGCATCACGAGGCACAGACGCTTGTCGACGCGCACCTGCGGCGGCGTGGCAGGGAATTCTCGGGTGAGGTAGATGCTGACGCGCTGACGCCCGTGGACCGCGTGAGGCAGCTCGAATTCCCAGGACGCTGACTTGCGACGCGGGTCCGGCTCGCGACTGCGCGTCACCATGGACGCAGCAGGCCCATCCAGCCAGGCCTCGATGGCGGCCGTGGCTGTCTCGAACGGTGTCAGCGCAACTGCATGTTCAGGCAAGGGTGTCCTTCGCGCCGCTGCTGCGTGGCGCCTGAGGCTGCGCACGGGGCTGGGACGGTGCCGTAGCCAGGATGCCCGACAGGATGGCCGCCGGCGTGGGCTGGCTGTCCTTCCAGGCCTGCACGCCAGGCTCGCCAAAAACGGCGCGGATGCGTCCCTCAGTGCGCTTGGAGTACTCCTCAGAGAAGAGGGCCTCCAGGTCTGTCACGAGACGCGCGTGCCACGACTGGAACTCGCGCTGCGGCAACCGGTCCCCGGAGTTCCAGCGGTCCGCGAAGTTTTCGCCCCTCTTTGTGCCGCGCATCGCGGGGTTGAAGACGTAACTGTCGCCCTCGATTCGCTCAATGAATTTGGGCATCCGGTCGATGACCTCCGTGGCTACCTCCAGAGCAGACGAGTAATTCGCCCGCTCCTTGGTGACCATCTCGTCATACGCGTGAGCAGCCAGAGTGACCAGGATGACAGAGATGGGCTTGGCGTCTTGACGCTCTTTCGACAGGTTCTTGTAATGCCCGTCGCGATGCAGCTTCATGAGCTGCACTAGGCGCCGCAGAATGTCATCCAGCGGGACTTTCGTCCCAGGCACCGGGTCGATGGTGGTCCTCGCCTCGTCCATCGTGATGGCGGACTTGACCATCCGCTCCTGGAAGACAAAGCGCTTGTTGGCAATAGTGCAGAACCAGTCCGCGAACTCCTCCGGGTTCGAAGGACTCCAGACCTTAGCCTTGTCCCGCACGCGCAGGTGCGTCCCGGTGATTTCTTCAGACAGAGGGATGGCGGGCGTGACGTCGAAGTAGAACGGCTCGCCCGGGTACTGCAGCCGCCAGCACCGGTTCTTCGGCTCTGGAACGCCCGCGCCGGGTACCCCGTACAGCGCCTTGCCGAACTCCTCGAAGAACTCCTGGGAGTCGCGCAGCCCTTCGAACTCCGGTCCGCACAGCTTGACCACGATGTCCAAGTCGAACTTCTCCCGCCCGTCGCCGGCGACGGTGGTCTGGGTGCGCATTGAGCCCTGAACGACGACGTGAGCGTCGGCCGGTTCCGCCCCTTTGCCCATTTTGCGTGCGACATGCCGGCCGAGTTCCTCGTAGCGCTGCACCGCTTTGGCGTGCTTTTCCCTCGGAAGCTCCAGCTTCGCCAGCATCTTGGCAATGAAGTCCTCCCACTGATAGTTCTCCTGACGCCTTGCGAGCGACTCGAAGACGGGGCGCAGGCGCTTGGGGCTGGGGGGAGTGGTTTGAAGGTCCATGAGGGCTTCCAGGTCAGGCAAGAGCCGGAACAACCGGCTCATCGGCGGCTTCGGCGGGCGGGGGTGTGGTGGGGAGGTATCTCACTGCGGTGCTGGCTGTCGGCATCTGCACACTCCAGGGATAGGCAGGAACGTGGCCACGCTTCCACTCGTAGCAGCGCAGCGTCAGGTGATTTTTCGGGTCATAGACCCGGCCCATACGCAGAGCGAGGCTGGCAGATGCGGCAAGAACCAGGTGCACAGTCTTCACTCCTCGGTTCTGCAACTCCACCAGGGTGTCGAGAAACTGCGCGGTCAGAGCGGCCTGCCCATCGGCGGACCAAAGAGTGTTCGGCTTGGCGTTCGGCCGCTCCAGGTGGACTAGAGGCAAGTCGGGGAAGGTCTGCTTCACGCCATCGAGGTCCACTAGGTAGGAGGCGGAGACTGCGAGTACCGCTTCGGGCCGGGCGGCTGCCTGCAAGCCAGTCACCTGGAAGCGCGAGCCATCATCGGCCTCGTCAAGCTGGCGCCAGCGCCCGCTGATGCGGTCCCAATCCATGTGCTCGACGCGACCTTCATCATCCAGGAGCACCCCGGCGTAAAAGAGCAGCGGCACCTGCAATACCCCGCCGACGACAACGGAAACATGCTCGCGGGCGGTGCCACCGCGGGCGCGGCGCACCTGCGTGGCCAGTGCGCCGAGTTCGTGGAGCGCGGCGGGTACGTCCTGAGTACCAGCCAGCTGTTGGCGAACGTCGACCAAGCAGTCTTCGATGCGACCGGTCAGGTTGACCGGCACAGCTTGGGTAAGTGGCCGGTCGGACGTGTCCACCAGCCCACGCAGTTCGGCGACCAGAATACGGCTGATTCCTCTGAGGTGAGTCTCTTGTCGGTGGGCTTGCCAAGCGATGACGCCCCCAACAAAGAACCCGAGGCCGGCCAGTGCTGACACCGCATAGAGGATGGCGGCTGGTGCGCCCTCTGCCGTGGAGAAGAGGACCTTGAAATCGCTGCCGGCCTGCAGCTGCAGGACGAAGCCGCTGGAGAGAGCGCCGACCAGCACCAGCCCGCACCAGCGCATCATCCCCAGGCCCACGTTGCGCGGCCGCGTCCACCAGGTGACAAGCTGGCTGCCAATCCTCATCAGCCAATTCGAGAACTTCATGTCCATGAATGCGCGCCAGGAGTTACTGCTCAGACAGTGCGATGACAGTGTCTTCAATAGCTGAGGTTGCCGTGGGGGAACCAAGTGCCCCGTGGTCAGAAATTGCGCATCTGGCGCTGCACCTTCTTCGAGGCGCTGGCTAGTATTGCGCCGGCGACAGCGATGGCCACGTACGTAGCCAAGAAGGCTGGCGATTCAGGGACCCACCAAGTCCACAGGTTTGGGTAGTGCTGCGCAATCCCCCCGCCTGGGGCGGCAGACCCCGGCACGGCCGAGGCAGTGACGGCAACTACCTTGGCGAAAGCGCCTGCGAGCAGTCCGGCGGCGCCAATCTGGAACAGCGCCTCACCGGCAGCCCGGAACAGTGCCGGACGCCGGTACAGCCAGACCCATACATCTTCAAATTCGAAACGCATCGTGTTCTCCTGGCGCGGCTTGTGCCGAGCCTTGAGAACGGATTCTTGAGGGGGTGGTGCCTCAAGGAGTGAGCTACCTCAGCGGTGTGTTGTCGTACAGTTTTGCTGCAGTGCACAAGGCATCGAAAACGCGCGTGCGAAGCTCCGGCGGCGAGAGCACTTCGACGTCCGCGCCGTATCGCAGCAGGTCCATGACGAGTTCCTGGTCGTTCGAGTACGGAACCTCCATAACGTAGCTGCCGTCCTCCAACCAGCGATGTGACTGGTCCGGGTGCCAGGTCTCCAGGGACACGTACTGCGCCTGTTTGGGCGTGAACTTCAGCACCGCTCGATACTTTGCCTTGCCCGCAAAGATGCCGTAGCCGCTCTGGAAGTGCTCCCGCATGTCCTCCTCGCTGACCTTCTTGGCGGGCTGGTCGACCAGGATGCTCACGCCTTCGATGGCCTCCAGGGCAAACGAGCGCAACTCCTCCCGCATGTGGCACCAAGCGTCCAAGACCCAGTTCTCGCGGTAGTGAACGAGCTGCAAGGGTGAGATGACCCGCTCGGTGTGCTGCTGCTTGTCGCGGCGCAGGTACTTCAGTGTCAGGCGCTTGCCCTCCAGCAAGGCAGTCGCGACCTCGCGGAAATGTCTCGGTTCAACCTTGCGTGGCGCAAAGTGAATCAGCTTGACTTTGGTCTCGAGGTCCGCGGCCGATTTGCCGCCTGCTGCCAAGATGGACCGCAGGCGCGTCTTCATTGACGCTAGTGGCTGCACAAGCAACCCGGGCTCCATCCCTTCGACCAGGTGGACCATCATCAGAAGCGCAAACACCTCCGAGGCGTCAAACCACAGCCCGGGCAGCTCGAACCGGCCGCCGTCCGGAAGCTCGCGAACGAAGTAGCGCTGCTTCTGAGCGTCCCAGTCGATGGGGCAACCCATGCGGTTTCGCAGGAAGTCGATGTCGCGGGTTACGGAGGCCCGCGAGACCTCCAATTCGCGCTTGAGTTCCTCCATCGTCGCGCCGCTTCGTCGGCGAGCCATGCGGAGAATCTTCTCGAACCTGTCAATGCCAACCTTGACCCCGCGCTCCTTCTTCGCGCCTATGGCAGTGCTGGAGGCGGCTTCTGAGGAGCGGGACTGCTTCGCGGAAGTGGCCGAATTAGGCATCGCAGTTCAGCTCGGGTGAGCGGCCTGGGGAGCTGGAGACCCAGACGGCGCAGTCAGGAAACGTTTGCCGCTGGTGAACCAGCAGGTAAGTGCTGAACATCTGATTCCTCCCTCTTTCCTCGCATCGAAATCCCGAGCGCTCGTCGCGAATGCGCAACGCATCGCCTCCCCGCGGTCTGCTGGGTGGCGTCCCAGACGTCAGGCGCCTCAGCGCCTCTAAAGTCACGCGCTTTCGCTTGTGGACGGCAATTAACGCTTTAGAAATGGCGCTCTACCGATGTCGTCTTCAATGAAAAATGCGCGGACTTTAAATTTTAGATGACGCAGACAGAAAGGAGTTTAGAATAGCAAACGAGGAGTGCGCGTTTCTTGCAACGAGAAACTCATTTTGTCTGTCTGCGCAATTCTGAACTTCCCTAATTTGTCTATTTTTCTGCCAGTGAGCAGAGTGCATCGGTTATGTGGCCAACCGACGCACCGATTGCTGACCTAAACGAGGACGCACAGGCGGCTCTCGAGCGCGAGCTCGAGGACGAAGAATCTGAGCCCGGCTTCATCGTCATGCGTGGGTACCGAGCGCATGACCCTTCACCGCGTCTTTTGGGCAATCAGATGGCAATGTGCCTGCCCAAGCCTGTCAGCGACCAGCGTGTCATCAACGTGATTGGTGACCCGCCACTTCCCAGGCCGGCAAATCTCTCGTCGATGCCGCTCTCCGCGCGGACCGAATACCTCGCACAAATCCAGTTCTTCCACCACGTATTCCAGGCGCACATCGACTTCGTCCACAAGGTCATCGCGGTCGTCCGTGCGTCGTTCCTCTTTCGAGACCCTCGCTCCCGCGATGTGATGGCCTTCGTCTGGAGTCTGGTGTCTGGTGCTACAGGAACGCTGCCGCGACTCAGTGGAACTGGCGGCGGTGGGGGCCTCGGCATTCTGCTGGTAGGACCAAGTGGCGTCGGCAAGACCTCCATCGTTGACCGGATAGTGGTCTATCTCAGGCCCAAGGCTCGAATACATCTCTCGCTCGGAGGTCGAGCTGCACGATGGATGCAGTTGGGCGTGGTGCGGATTGTCGTTGGCAATACATGGCACGAGACCCTCATGAGCATCTTGGCCGAAGCCGACCGCCAGATGCAGATGGACCGCTACGTCCGAGAAGGCCGCCTTGTTCGACGTGGAGAGTTGCAGGGCCTCGTTTGGCGAACGCTGACGTCTCACTTCTGCCCACTACTGGTGCTCGACGAGTTCCAGATGCTTGGACGGCTGCAAAGCGACCAAGCGCTCAGGATTCTGAAGGGCTTGGTCGAACTGATGGAGCAACTCGGAATTCCTGTGTTGGTCGTAGGCACTGAGGCAGTTCGGAATCTGTTCGCCAGCTTTCCTAACTACATGGAGAAATTCAGCAATGAAGGGCTGACGGAATTTGGCGTTCTGCTGCCTGAGGACCCTACGTCTGTCGACATCCATGAGGACGCGCAGGTCTTGCTGGACACCTACAAAGCCTTGCACGTCTCTCCCGTAGAGCCGCGGTACTCAGAAGATTACGACTACCAGTTCATGCTGCACACGATGGGTATTCCGCGAGTAATGCGTGAGTACAAAAAGGTGCTATTTCGAGAGCACGCCAACGCTTGGGAGAACGGTCACGACCTCATCTTGGATAAATGCTTGCTCGTAAGGCTGGCGCTGGGGCCAATGAAGATTTACGAGCCCTCGCTGGACGTCTTACGGAAGCACAGATTGGGCTACCCGCTCAGCGTTGAAGACTGGAGAACATACGAGAACAGCCTTCCACCAGAGGCGGAGCTCACAGAGGCGCAGAAGCTACTGTACTTCGAATGGCACGCCACCGGCAACGTAAACCGGCCTATGCCAGCGAGCGTATTCGAGGAAATGCGGGCCAAGCTCGTAGCTTTTGGACTTGCCGAAGCGGCGACACCTCGGGACTCGAACGGAGCAACTGGCGNNGCGGGTCCGACAACTGCGCCAAGCGCTCCGCCGAAGAAGGCGGCGCCGGCCACTGGCGGCTCTAGTCCGAAGCCTCGCGGCAAGAAGAGTAACTCACCTGGAGACCTTCTCGAATCTCTGAAGAAATCGAAGGTGCGTAGCATCGCTACGGCGCGCCAAGAGAAGACCGGCGAAGGCCCGCCGACGCTATCTGTTGACGACATCCGTTGACGTGCTGATGCGATTGAGAACCGATGGCCTACAGCCTCTGCGCCCCAGCCAAACGCGACATGCGGACCGTCTTGGCCATCTTGGTTCCCGCAGAACCTTCCGAGGCGTTGCGCAGCCTCATAGACCGCACAGCGGCGCTCAACCAATGCACGCGCGCGGAATTCTCCCGGCGGGTGTTCTTGCGCACATGGTCACACGTCGATTGGGGAATGCCTGCTGGTGTTTCGCAGTTTGCAGCGCAGGCCGGAGAGTTCTTGGGGTTTGGAGACCCTGAACACTGGGTCATGCAGCATACGCTTGCGCCTTTCTGGAGTGCAGCCATGGCGCCGAAGGCTCGGGCGCATTACGTAGCGCGGTGCAACAGCTCAAAGCCTGGCCCGAGAAGGCCATTGCTGCCGGTCTCGGCAGTGGAGTGGGTGGCCACTCGGCCAGTTCTGTGCCGAGTCTGCGACGACGACCACGTCCGCAGCCTTGGCTTTAGCTACGTCGACCGCTCGTGGCTTCTGCCCTTTGTCACCAGGTGCTCCATCCATGGCGAGAGATTGGCCGTCTTCCCGCAGTGGCAGCCCGCTTCGCGCGGCAAGCCTGAGTCCATACCCGCGTATCCGGGGAGGGTGGCTGCGGGTCGCGGACTGACCGAATCAGGAGCGTGTCTGCTGCAGCACAAGGAAAGCATCCTTCCTGAACTCGGGGCGCTGCTCCAGAGCCGCGGCTATACCACCCGCAACGGAAGTCTCCGGCGAAGGGCGCTAGCCAATCTGCTCTTGATGCACTCGGCGAATCGCTATGAACACCCGGCCTTGGACAAGTTGCTCTCGTCGCCGCAGTCGGTTTCGCGTCTGCTCGCGCCCTTGTGGGGAGGCCGAGGGTGCCTGCACCCGTTTGTCGGCACGGCCCTGGTGTCCGCGTTGCGCGCCGAGCCTGTCGTCCAGGATGCACTCCCTTTGCTCTTCGAGAAGATGCCTGCCTCTCGCGCTGAAGATGCACTGGTTGCCTTGAGGGACGGGGCAAATTTGACGGCCGCTTCGCGGGCGGGCGGGGTCTCCGTGACGACGGCTGCGGTCCTGGCTCTGGCCAATGGCATCTCAGTGGACCTGCGTCCAAAGCTGCTGACGCGTGAGCTTCGCGAGAAGGCGGAGAAACTGCTCACGACAGGCATCCCCGTTGCCGAAGCTGCATTCAGGGCAGGCATGTCGGTCTCGAGTGCCTACCGTGTGCTCAAGTCCAACCCTGCCATTGCGCTTGCGCGGACGCGGACCATCGCGCAGGGAAGGCTTGCCAAGGCGCGAACGGACTGGCTGTCACACATCGCCGCCCACCCGGACTGGGGTGTAACCCTGCTGCGCAGAAACCTTGCGTCCGTGTACGCCTTCCTTTACCGCGCCGACCGTGAATGGCTCCGAGCTAACAAGCCCGCTCGCGTCCAGGCGTCGCGAACCACGCCCAGGAGTTCTCGAGTTCCGTCCGGAGCGGACAAACTTCTGGAGTTCCGAGTTCGAACAGAAGCCGCTCGCGACTGGCAAGTTGCCCAGCCGATGGCCACGAGGACGCGGATGGCGACCTTGGCTGGTCGGGGCCGATTCAGGGTTGACGGGAAATCGACACCTAACGGAGACCTAGCGCTCGCGCAGAGTGTCGAGACGCGCCAAGAGTACGTCTTCCGCCGCCTAAGCCAGGCCACCGCAGAACTGCGCAACCTTGGCGTCCCGTTGATGCCGTGGAGGGTGATGCGCCAATCCAGACTGCGCACGACAACAATTGAGGCTTCGGGCGTAGACGTGCGAGATGTTATCCAGGCCACCCGTGCAGCCGCACTTAAAAGGCCACGCTATGGCTAGAGCGGTCGTGCGACTGAGCGTCCACCCACCCAAGGAGTACGAGGAGTCCGCACTTGGTTACTGCTGGAGAGGTTCAATCGTGTCCGGTAGGAAGCGAATCAAGGGGTTGGCGGACTACCTAGTTGAGCGGCGAACGCTGCAACCACCCTGGATTGTCCCGGCCAACCTGCGACAGCTGCACGCAAGGCTCGCGCCTGTCTTGAGCTCGGCTGACGAGATTCTGAAGAATCACACCTGCATTCCGGCGCTAATGCCGTTCGTGCGGCCAAAGCACGTCGCGGCCCTCCTGAACCACCTTCTGGACGGAGAGCACGTCAGGGGAATCTCCGCTGTCGTTGGGTTCAGTGGCCGCAACATCGAGAGTCGCCCGGCGATGGCGCTCTGCCTGGAGTGCGTCAGAGCGGACCGGGCACGTGGGGGCGTTGCCTACTGGCACCGTGAGCACCAGTTGCCAGGCCTTGGCTACTGCCCCTCACCATGGCACACCTCTGGTTGCCGGCTGCGGACTGTGCCAGTTTTCGCATCCGAACAACCGCAAGCCCAAGCTACCGCAGGATTTTTGCTGGTGCGGCCAGCCACATGCTTTGAGCCATCCTGAGGTGAGCGAGGAGGACGGCGCCGTCCTGACCCGGATGGCGAGGATGGCTGTACGCCTGCTGCGAGGCGCGTTGGCAGGTGCCAGCCCCGAAAGCATCGGTGCGTATTACCACGAGCAGGCTCGGAAAAGAGGGTTCGGCAAGCAGACCTACATCGCGTCCGAGAAGCTTACGCAAGAGGTCCGGCAGGCTTACTCGCCGCAGGTGCTGGCAAGGCTCAATGCGTCGCTGGGGAAAGGTCGCAACTGGCTTGCCGTCTGCTTGGGCCAGCGCCGCGCGCCCATCATCTTGGGGCGCAACCTGCTGCTGATGGACTTCTTCGGGCGCAGGATTCCGAACGGGTTCCAGCAGCGACACGCACTTGCGTATGAGCGCTCGCTGGAGAGTCGCAGAGACGAGGTTCGAAAGCCCCGGAAGGAGGACTTCGACGAGGGCAGGCGGGATGAGGTGCGGGAGACGCTCCTCGCATTCAAGCAGGACTGGCCCGACGCGGGTCGTACAAGGCTGCTGCAAGAGCTCGGGCGCACCGCCGTCTGGGCTCGGGAGAACGACTCTGCGTGGTACGAAGAAACCTTCCCGTCGCAGAAACGAGGACGCCTGAAACAGTCAGACGAGTTAAAGGTCGCCTTACGGCGGGAGTTCGATGAGCGCGCGTGCGGGCATGTCTTCTCGCATCAGTTGCGGCTGCTCTTGGCCAAAGGGCAACCAAAAAAGCTGACCAAAACGCTTTTACTAAAGGGAATGCCTAGGGGCAACCAGCTCTCCTGGAAGGCTCTGGAGCACTTGCCATTGACGTCGCAGGCCCTGGACCTCTGTGTGGAGACGACCGCACAGTACAAGCGCAGGTACGCGGTCTGGCTGCTGGACAACCTACCCGCAACGGATGACCTCTGGAAAGTCGTCCGCGACAGAACGGGCTTGCCGCTCCCAGCCATATCGCGCCTAGCAAGTCGGCCAGGCTCCCGGAGGCGCGCCTAGATGGCCAGACCGTTCTCCCTGAAGCGCCTACTGGGTTTCTACATCGCCCAATTGCCGGACGACTTCCAAGGGCTTCCGGGTGGGGCTGAGTACAGGCCCTACTACAAGCTGCGTGACTTGCGAACTCGCATGAGCTTACGTGCGGAGGACACCGGCGCCTGGAGCGGCCGGCTGCACGTCCTTGCTGGTCACGCCGAGTACAAGACCTTTCGTGCGTTGGAAGGTAACCCACGCATTGTCTACATCCGCGAGCAGTATCCCTTCACGAGTCCAGAGGTCCTGCAGGCATTGCTTGATGGTGTGGTGCCCGCCAGGAACCAAGTGTGGACCATCGACTTCCTTCTGACGCTTCCGCCTTTACAGCGGTTCGGTCCCTTGCGTTACCACGCACTTTCTTCCAAACCTGACGGCCTGAAGGAGACGCCCTCAGAGCAGAGACGCAGAGCCAGAGAGGTCGCGAAGCTTCAGTCCTTCGGAATCACGTGTAGCTACATCCGGGAGCCTTCTGACATTGAGCACTTCAACAACGAAAAGCTGCATGGCTGGTGCAAGCACCGGGGTATCGACGAGGCTTGGGGAAAGGCGCAGGAGCTTGCAGCGCTGTTCTACCGGACTACCAGCAGAAAGACGCTGCGCGGCCAGCTNNGCTGCAAATTCCCGCGGAGCTGCAGTGGTTCTTCTTTGCGGCCGCTTACTACTTCGGCTTCATCCAGATTGACCACCGCTTCAAGCTGGGTGAGGACCTGCCGCTTGTTCTGAAGGAGCCGCGTCATGAGTGAATCCCAGTCGAACGGTATCCTTCTGCGCGTTGGCGTCCTTTACCTGCATTACACCCGCAGCGAGAAGCTGCTCCGGTTCATCGCGCAGCAGGGCGAGGAGCTTCTCTTCAAAGAGGTGGCGCAGAAATGGAGCCAGGTGCCTACGCCGGTTCTGAAGTGGCAGCGCGAGCCGACCTTGGAGCTGCGCCGCAAAGGTCGCCTGCAGGACGTTCCTGAGCAGGTCCGGCCGGATTTCATGGCGTGGTCTGACGAGGAACTCACGTTCAAGTTCGAGAGTTCGCGGCGAGGGGTCAACATTGACCGCAATCGGGCATGGATTGCGAAGCGTGATGACGACTTGCTGAAGGTCAAGGAGCTTGTCACGCCAGACGCAATGTTTGCGGCTTACTCCCCCTTGACGAGTCTGCTTGTCATTCGAGAGCACGTTAAGCGCCTTTTAGGCGTCACTGAACCAGACCCCCTGATGGAGCAGGTCATCCGACGGCTACTGCACCGCTACGCGTGGTACGGGATGGGCGAGAACGCGCTGCTCGCTATGACGCACCAGCGCGGGCACATGGACGTACTGGTTCGAACGTACAGCACCAAGACAGGCAGACCTAACGCTCTGGTGAGCCTTGGCGCCAGCGAGAGGTACGCCGGTCGCAACATCACCGAGAGCGACCTGCGAAAGTTCATCGACGCGCTCCAGTGCTGGTACGTGAGGATGGACCACTCGCTTCACAAGACGTACGACCTCATGGTCAAGTTCTTGTATGTGCAGAAGACCAAGACGCCAGACGGAAAGGAGGTTGTTTGGCCAATAAGCACTCACAAGATTCCTACCTTTGAGGCGTTCGAGAAGCGCGTGCCGGCGCTCATTCGGATGCTCAAGTTCGATGTTCAGAAGGCAGGACCTAAGGACAGCAAAGAGCTCCAGGAGCACAGAGGATACGACGACGACATCGTCGAGAACTTCGGCGACATCTTCTGCATCGACGCCACTGGTTTCAACAAGGAAGGCGTGCTGGAAATCGAACTCGATGGTGAGACGAAGAACGTTGGACGTGANNTCGAGACCGTAAGTCAGGCGACCCAAGAGGGTGGCACCTCTACACCGGGGCGGAGAGCTGGGACGAAGGCTATCGCCTTGCAATGCTCTGCGCGCTAACGTCCAAGAAGCGGCACTTGGCGTACCTGAAAATTGACGACCCGGATGCCTGGTCAGACGACGAGAACATTGAGCCACTAGCAGTCGTCGTCGATAACGGCCCTGGCGTGGGCAATGAAGCCAGAGCAGCTTTCGAACGCCAGGACATCCGCGTCCGGCCAACGGGCCGCAACAACCCGCAGCAAAAGGGAGGAAAGGAGGCAATGCTCGGCCGCGCGCAGAACGCGCAGTCGCGTGACCCTGGGGGATTACGCCGCACCACGCGAGACCGGGACCGCGAAGCTAGGCGGCATGCGAAGGAATTCGCGGCTGAGAACCACTGGGAGATTGAGCGCAAGCTGGTGCTGCACCTCATCGCTGAACGCACAGCCAGGAACAAGCAGCACCTCCTGACCATCGAGATGAAGAAGGACGGGGTGCAGCCCACGTCCCGGGACATTGTGAGATGGTCTATCCGGAAGCTGGGAGGTGTGCAATCGCGACGCAGTACGGAAGCCGACATCTACCTGAACCTGCTGCGACGCAAGCCGAACGTCGAAGTACTCAGGGCCGGCGTGACGCTCAACAAATCAAAGTACAACTCCCGGCGACTAAGGGATTACCGCCAGTCGGTATCAGGCAAGCTCTCCATCACGGTGCTCTATCACCCCAGCCGCCCTGAAGAGGCGTACTGGATTGCTCCGACTGGCGAGTTGGACATTCTGGAGCGTGAGAGGCGCGGTAAACGCCAGTATGGGGTCATGTCGGTGACCGAAATCGAGCTGTGGCATATGCGCGACCGGGCCTCAAGACAGATTGCGCGTCAGAAAGAGCGCGAGTCCACCGCAAGAAGCAAGGGCCTTGTCACCGTCGACCAACACCAGACGCTCTTGAAGATGGCCTCTGCGCTACCGAAACGTCAGCGGACGAAGGCCACCGATGACATTGACGGGAATCGCAAGATTGCTCTGACGCTGCAGCGCGACCAGCGCCCGTACGACAAGGAAGAAATTCATGCTCCTCACCTCGCGCAGCAACGCAAGGTAAGCCAGCCCGCTGCGCCGTATGTGAACGCCGCCAAGGGCGCTCGGCCAGCGCCGCCAGCGGCAGCTCCTAGTCAACCGCCGCCGCGCGAGTCTGCGCCTCCCCGTGTCTCCCCCGCTCCACCTCCCGCGCCTTCAGGCGGGGGGCGCGTCCGGTCTGCCGACATCTGGCGCGCGAGGCTTCAGAACGGTCCTATCGACCCGAGCGGGAGCCAGAAGAAATGAGCGACCACCAGACGGTGCAGCGCGTTCACCCTGAGNNCTTATAGGCTATCGGCTCAGGTGAGTGCGAGGTACGGGCTGGCAGCTAGCCGTGCTGACGGGTTGAGATGTGAGCTTTCCCAATGGTTTCCGCAGGCGAATGGAGCGAAGTTCAGGGGGGTGCTGAGACCAATCCGGACGGCGTGGTCAGCACCCGCGGTGGCTGCAAAATGTGTTTTCTGACAGTAGGTTAGCTATAGGATTCAGCCCTCGGTTTCGCGTTCTGTAGGTCAGTCAAATCACTTTCTGTTTCTGGACCACACGCGCCGGGGGTGCGTGTCAGGGGCCTGCATCCCGACTGAGGGACGAGAGCAGCGATCTCATCAACCCCGGGAATCGCGCATCCAGGTCCTTTCGTCGAAGGGACACGAGTTGCTCGCGTCCGTTCGGGCGTTGCCAGATGACGCCGCCTTCGCGCAACACACGCCAGTGGCGGGTCATCGTTGACTTGCTCTGCCCCAGGAGCAGCGACCCACAGGTGAACTCTCGTCCGGACGCCAGCATTTGAACCACTGCCAGACGCAGCGGGTTGCCAAGGGCATTCAGCACGTTCTCCAGTCGGATCTGTTCGCGCGCGGGGTGGTAGTTGTGCATGTACGACCAGTGCATGCGTGACGGACATCGCTCCAACCGGGTGTGCCCGCCTCCACATTCATGTACCAGGTGATCAGGCCTTTGGGCCTTCGGTTCGTACGATTGTACGCGTACATGTAAACTGTCCATGAACTGGCCATACAGCTGTGACCTCCGTCGGCAGCACGCCAGTCAAAGGACTTTTCCATGGCCCGCACCACGCCCCTCGAGCGCTACCGCAACATCGGCAT
>JABAHQ010008193.1_pt1 | contig 18783 bp, 13 predicted proteins | sample 7062091 | NCBI WGS metagenome assembly JABAHQ01 (sample SAMN14534359, study PRJNA622989) | marine sediment metagenome | biome: marine biome [ENVO:00000428]; feature: marine pelagic biome [ENVO:01000023]; material: deep marine sediment [ENVO:00002113] | place: India: Gulf of Kutch | collected...
AGATCCTCGGCCATGCGCTTGGTCAGGGTGGTCACCAGCACCCGCTCGTGGACCGCCACCCGCTTGCGAATCTCGGAGAGCAGGTCGTCCACCTGGCTGGTGGCCGGGCGCACTTCCACCGCCGGGTCCACCAGCCCGGTGGGCCGCACCACCTGCTCCACCACCTGCCCGGAGTGCTCGCGCTCGTACGGCCCCGGAGTGGCCGAGACGAAGACGGTCTGCGGCGCCAGGCGCTCGAACTCGTCGAAGCGCAGGGGGCGGTTGTCCAGGGCCGAGGGCAGCCGGAAGCCGTACTCCACCAGGGTTTCCTTGCGCGAGCGGTCCCCGCGGTACATGGCGCCGAGCTGGGGGACGGTGACGTGGCTCTCGTCGATGATCAGCAGGGCGTCGCTGGGCAGGTAGTCGAACAGGGTGGGCGGCGCCTCCCCGGGCCTGCGCCCCGACAGGTAGCGCGAGTAGTTCTCGATGCCGGCGCAGTAGCCGAGCTCCAGGATCATCTCCATGTCGAACCGGGTGCGCTGCTCCAGGCGCTGGGCCTCCACCAGCTTGTTGGCCGAGCGCAGCTCCTCCAGGCGCTGCTTGAGCTCGATCTTGATCTCCTCCACGGCATCCAGAAGCGTCTGTCGGGGCGTGACGTAATGGGTCTTGGGATAGATGGTCAGGCGCGGTACGCGCCGCAGCACCTCGCCGGTGAGCGGGTCGAAAAAAGACAGCGATTCGATCTCGTCGTCGAAAAGCTCGACCCGAACCGCCTCTCGCTCGGACTCCGCGGGGTGGATGTCGATCACCTCGCCGCGCACCCGGTAGGTGCCGCGCCGCAGCTCGGTGTCATTGCGGGTGTACTGCAACTCGGCCAGCCGGCGCAGGATCTGGCGCTGGTCGATCTGGTCGCCGCGCACCAGGTGCAGCACCATTGACAGGTAAGAGCGCGGGTCCCCCAGCCCGTATATGGACGACACCGTGGCCACGATGATGGTGTCCGGGCGCTCCAACAGGGCCTTGGTCGCCGACAGGCGCATCTGCTCGATGTGCTCGTTGACCGAGGCGTCCTTCTCGATATAGGTATCGGAGGACGGCACGTAGGCCTCCGGCTGGTAGTAGTCGTAGTAGGAGACGAAGTACTCGACGGCGTTGTCGGGGAAGAACTCCTTGAACTCGCCGTAGAGCTGGGCGGCCAGGGTCTTGTTGGGGGCGAGCACCAGCGTCGGGCGCTGCACCGTGTGGATTACGTTGGCGATGGTGAAGGTCTTGCCCGAGCCCGTGACCCCGAGCAAGGTCTGATGGGAAAGACCGTCGTGCAGGCCTTCCACGAGCTGCGCGATGGCTTGCGACTGGTCGCCGGCCGGCCGGTACTGCGAGTGGAGCTCAAATCTGCGACTCATGGGGATTCTGCCGGTACCACGATTCCAGTATCATTGCAGCATTTTGACGATCGGCCCAATGATCAGGGACACGCTTTGGACATCCAGCTCTCCACTCGGGTTCAGCGCATCAAGCCCTCGCCCACCCTCACGGTAACCGCCCGAGCCGCCGAGCTGCGCGCCGCCGGGCGCGACGTCATCGGCCTGGGAGCCGGCGAGCCCGATTTCGACACTCCGGACCATATCAAACAGGCCGCGAGGGAGGCCATGGACCGGGGAATGACCAAGTACACTCCCGTGGACGGCACGCCGGCCCTGAAGCAGGCCATTATAGCCAAATTCGCCCGCGAGAACGGGCTGTCCTACGAGCCGGACCAGATCCTGGTCTCCTGCGGCGGCAAGCACAGCTTCTACAACCTGGCCCAGGCCCTGCTGCAGACGGGCGACCAGGCGGTCGTCCCCGCCCCCTACTGGGTGTCCTACACCGACATGGTCCTGCTCGCCGACGGCGAGCCGATGGTGGTCACCGCCGATCAGGCCCGGCGCTTCAAGATCGCCCCGGAGCAGCTCGAGGCCGCCCTGACCGACCGCACCCGGCTGGTGGTGCTGAACAGCCCCTGCAATCCCACGGGCACGGCGTACACGCGCGCCGAGCTACAGGCCCTGGGGGAGGTGCTGCGCCGCCATCCTCGGGCGCTGATCGCCACCGACGACATGTACGAGCACATTCTTTGGGCGGAGGAGCCGTTCGCCAATATCGTCAACGCCTGCCCGGACCTCTACGAGCGCACCGTGGTGCTCAACGGCGTCTCCAAGGCCTACGCCATGACCGGCTGGCGCATCGGCTACGCCGCGGGGCCGGTGGAGCTCATCCGGGCCATGAAGAAGATCCAGTCCCAGAGCACTTCGAACCCGGCGTCGATCTCCCAGGCCGCGGCCCGGGCGGCCCTGGAGGGCGATCAGTCCTGCATCGGGGAGATGGTCCGCGCATTTCGCGAGCGCCACGACTACATCGTGGGGGCCCTGAACGCCATCGACGGGGTGGAGTGCCTGGCCGGCGACGGGACCTTCTACTGCTTCCCCGACATGCAGGGGGCGATCCAGCGCCTGCCCGGAGTGACCAACGACGTGGAGCTGGCGGAGTACCTGATCGACGAGGCCAACGTGGCCCTGGTGCCCGGCTCGGCCTTCGGCGCCCCGGGCCACATGCGCCTTTCCTTCGCGGCCGGGCTGGACACACTGCAAGAGGCCGTGGCGCGGCTCACGCGGGTGCTGGGCCAATAGGGCACGCCTTTTGCGTACCGCGTCGCCGGTCGCAGTGCCGCTCACCGATGCCCGGCGGCCACAGGCCGCCCTATCCAGCTGGAGGTGTCCGTAGGGCGGTTCGCCGAAGGCGAGCCACCGGGCCGAGATCCGCGGGCACCTGCGGCGGCTTGCGCTGGCGCGCAAACCGCCCTACGAGGATTCCCGCCGCGATCACCCGCAAAACGGCTCCCGTAGGGCGATTCGCCGAAGGCCAGCCGCCTTCACTCCCGCCACGCCTCGGGCTACCATTTGCGTGTGCCGATCGGGGGCCATCGGAGTGGCCTGGAGCGATCCGGCAGGTGGTCAGGGCACAATGAATCTCACCGGGCCAGGACGGCCCGGCACCGATGCAGGGAGACAAGGACATGGACGTCGTCGATCGCGCTCGCCCGCGGCCGCGCGCCGGCCGGCCGGGCGCTCAGTCCGCGGGATTCACCCTCACAGAGTTGCTGATCACCATGGGCCTGGCGGTGATCCTCACCGTTGGGGTGATCCCCTCCTTCCGAACCATATTGGCCAACAACCGAGTGTCCGCGGCCGTCAACAAGCTGGTCGCCCACCTCCAGGCCGCCCGCAGCGAGGCCGTGCGAAACGGCCGCCAGGCCATCCTGTGCCCCAGTGTCGATGGCCAAAGGTGCGAGCGTACCAACCAGTGGCACCGCGGCTGGATGATCTACGCAGATACCAACCGCAACCGCCGCCGTGACCCGGAGGAGCGCGTCACGCGGGTGCACGGGCCGCTCACCGGGCTCAGCATCCATTCGGGCAGGTACAGCTACCGGGTGCGGTACCGCTACGACGGAAGCAGCTATTTTTCGAACACCACGTTCACCTTCTGCGATAGCCGCGGGGCCGAGCACGCGCGGGCGGTGATCCTCTCCAACTCCGGGCGCCCGCGGGTATCCGGCGAGGGCCCGGGCGGACGGGGTCTCGTGTGCCCTTAGCGTTACCGGAGGAGAACGCCCACAAAAAACCCCGCAAAAGCGGGGTTTTCGCAGATATTTGGCTCCCCGGGACGGACTCGAACCGCCGACCCGGTGATTAACAGTCACCTGCTCTACCAACTGAGCTACCGGGGAACAAGTACTTGGAAGCGCTGAATCTTACGGATTCGGGGATGGGCGGTCAACTCTACACAGCGCGTGGAAACGCCGACACCCAGGGCAAAAAAACGGCCCATCGGCGCCGGCGCAGGCGGGCGAAACATTGGGCGGCCTATGGCCGCCAGGCTCACGTGAGCCGCAACACGAGATCCAGGATCGGGCGGCCCGTGGCCGCCGCCTCGGGCAATGGCACCACCCGAGACACGGCGCGCACAGCGCGCCCTATGGAGTGCCGCATCGACCGCGACGCAAGATCCGGGATAGGACGGCCCGTGGCCGCCGGGCGCCGAAGACTGGCCCGCGGCCGAGAGTCCACGCTCAGAGATTCTGTGGAATACAGAATCGCTGAAGATATTTTCGAAAAGGCTCTCCGAGCTCGGCGTGCTTCAACCCGTACTCCACCGTCGCCGCCAGGTAGCCCAGCTTGTCGCCGCAGTCGTAACGCTGACCCTCGTAGCGGTAGGCGAGCACCTGCTCATTTCTCAGCAACGCCTCGATGGCATCGGTGAGCTGAATCTCGCCGCCGGCACCCTTGGGCGTTTCTTCCAGGAGCTCGAAGATCCGCGGCGTGAGCACGTAGCGCCCCACCACCCCGAGGTTGGACGGGGCCTCGGCCGGGGCCGGCTTCTCCACGATGCGGCGCACCGTGCTCAACCGATCCTCCAGCGGATCCGCCTTGACGATGCCGTAGCGGTCGGTGGTCGAAGGGTCGACCTCCTCCACCGCGACGATGCTCGACTGATGGCGCTCGAATACCTCCGCCATCTGCACCATCACCGGACGATCACCCCCGTCGATCAGATCATCGGCCAGCACCACGGCAAAGGGCTCGTCGCCCACCACGCTCTTGGCGCACAGCACCGCGTGCCCCAAGCCCAGCGGGCGGGGCTGGCGGATGAACACGGCGGAGACCTCGTTCGGCAGGATACTGCGCACCTCCTCGAGCCGTGCGAGCTTGCCGGCCGATTCCAGCTCCACCTCCAGCTCCACGGAGACGTCGAAGTGATCGGCGATGGCGCGTTTGCCGCGCCCCGTGACGAAGATCAGCTGGTCGCAGCCCGCGGCGATCGCCTCTTCGGCCGCGTACTGGATCAGGGGCTTGTCGACCACTGGAAGCATCTCCTTGGGGCTCGCCTTGGTCGCCGGCAAGAACCGCGTACCCATTCCACCAACTGGAAAGACCGCCCTTCTTACTCTTTTTCCCATCTAGTCACCCGACTTGTTTACTGAGAACCGAACGACGCCATCCCCATCCGCTGGGGAGAGACAAATTGAAGACAGAATCTTGAGGACACCGGATGGCGGGATTCGAGGCCGCGGCCTCCTCTCGCCGTATCGCTGGCTTATCCTGCCAGCTCAGTCCTTGTTCTTGCACTCAGTATAGACCACGCGTCCCGGCACGATGTTATGGGTCTCGCGCTGAAAGTTGATCGCGGCTAGAAGGCCGCTCCCGCCAAAAAATCCACTGCCAAGATCTATGGAGCAGCGGTAGGGCGGGTTGTGCGCCAGCGCAAGCCGCCGCAGCGCCCGCGTACCGGATTGGCGGCTCGCCTTCGGCGACCGCCCTACGGGGACTGCACAGGCGGCCTGTGGCCGTCGCGTACCGCGCGGGACCGATAGGGCGGCCTGTGGCCGCCGTTTCGATCGCGGCTCACCGCACCGCCCCCGCCGCCCCACCCACCGGACGATCGATCCTGGCGCTTCCGCCCCGCTCCAGCCATGCCTGAAACATCAACACATCCCAGATGTAGTAGTGCCAGTTCCGCTTGCCCGACTGGTGCTCCATCCATTTCTTGCGGATCGGCCCGGGGTCGAAGAAGCCCTCGCGCTTGAGGCGGGCAGCATCCAGCAAGTCCTCCGCCCACTCGCGCAGCGGCCCCCGCAGCCAGGAGTCGATGGGCACCCCGAATCCCATCTTGGGCCGGTCCATGAGCTCGCGCGGCACGTAGCGGTAGAGCACCTGGCGCAGGATCCATTTTCCCTGCTCCCCGCGCACCTTCATGCGCAGCGGCAGGCGCCATGCGAGCTCCACCACGTTGTGATCCAGCAGCGGGATGCGCGTCTCCAGGCTCACCGCCATCGCCGCCCGGTCCACCTTCGTCAGGATGTCACCCGGCAGATAACTGATGGTGTCCAGGTACATCATCCGGTGCGTGAACTCGGCAAGATCGGTCCAGCGGTCCGGATCGGTCAGGGCGGTGGGCGGCTCGCGAGCGCCCACGACCACGGCCGCCGGGTCCTTCCAGTGCGAGACCAGCCCCCGGTAGACCGCCTCCCCCGACTCCGCGCCCATGATCTCGGCCAGGCCGTGCATCTTCTGCCCGGGGTTGGGCTCGCGCAAATTGGCCGACAGGGCCGGGCCGAGCACGCGAAACACCCGGTCCCACTGCCGGGGCGGAACGGAGCGGATCGCCCGCGCGCTTGCCCTGCGCAGAGGAACGGGGATCCACCCCACTCGGCCCCAGATCCCGCGCCCCCAGGCATAACGCTTGTAGCCGCCGAACAGCTCATCACCGCCGTCTCCGGACAGGCTCACGGTCACGTGTTTGCGGGTGAGCTGGGCGACGAGCAAGGTCGGGATCTGCGAGGAATCGGCGAAGGGCTCGTCGTAGAAGTCGGGCAGGCGGGGGATCGCCGCCATGGCTTCGCTGGGGGTGACGTACAGCTCCGTGTGATCGGTGCCCAGATGGGCCGCCACCGCCTTGGCGTGCTCGGCCTCGTTGAAGCCCGGCTCGTGAAAGCCGATGGAAAAGGTCTTGACCGGCTGGCTGCTCTGGGCCTGCATCAGGGCGACCACCGTGCTGGAGTCGTAGCCGCCCGAGAGAAAGGCCCCCAAGGGGACGTCGGCCACCATCTGGCGCCGCACCGAGCTACGCAAGAGCTCATCGAGCTCATCGACGGCCTCGTCGTCACTGCCGGCAAACGAACTCTTCGCGCCGGCCGCAACCGCCGATTGCAGCGACCAGTAAGGCTCGAGCCGCCGCCCCACCTCACGCCAGTCCAACGGCCGGGAGGCATCCTCCGGCGTCACCGAAAAAACACAGCCCGGCTCCAGCTTATAGATGCGCTCGAAGATCGAGTACGGTGCCGGCACATAGTTGTGGCGCAGCAGCAAGGCGATGGCATCCCGATCCACCTCGCCCTGCCAATCCGGATGGGCGCGCAGCGCCTTGAGCTCCGACCCGAAAAGGAAGGTCTTGCCCTGCCACCCGAAGTACAGCGGCTTCTCGCCCATCCGATCGCGCGCCAGGTGCAGGCGCCGTTCCTTGCGGTCCCACAGGGCGACCGCGAACATCCCCACGAAGCGCTCCAGGGCGCCCTCCAGCCCCCACGCCTCCACCGCGGCCAATAGCACCTCGGTATCGGAATGTCCCCGCCACGCCAGCCCCTCGCCTGCGGCGGCATCCAGCGCCTGGCGAATCTCCAGAAAATTGTAGATCTCCCCGTTGAAGGCGACCACATAGCGCCCGCTGGCCGAGACCATGGGTTGGTGGCCGGCCGGCGAGAGATCGAGGATCGACAGGCGCCGGTGCGCCAGCGCGACGCCGGTATCGGAATCGACCCACACGCCTCCGTCGTCGGGCCCGCGATGGCGCAGCGTCGACGCCATGCGCCCGGCGACCGCCGCGCGCGCATCCGTGCCCGCCGAAGCCGGCGCGGCTATGAAACCTGCAAACCCGCACATATCGCTGGTTGGATCCGGCGTCCAAAGGCCGCCCTATCGCAGCGGAATATTGGTGCCCGCCTCGAAGTTACGGTGGGAACGACATTCTTGTCGCGACAATGACAAGTGAATAGTTCGCCGGGGCTCGGAAGACAGCCACACTCACAAGCTGGCGAGCGTGCCAGAGTTGTAGATAGGGAGCGACATTCTTGTCGCGACAGCCGCTCACCGGTGAGCTCATGCGACCGCAGCCCTCCTCGCCGGCGCCCGCTGCTCGGGCATCATCGCAATCGTTACGAACACCAGCCACCAGAAAATCGCCGACCAGAAACTGCCGTAGAACGCATGATTGACGTTCAGCGGAAAACCGGCAACGAGCGCGCCGATCCCCCATGGCCACACCCTCGGCCATGCCTGCCGGGGCACCCCGAGGAGCCCCCTCACAAGCACCACCAGGAACACGGCGTACCCGGCAATACCAATCAGCCCCGTCTCCGCCGCGATCTCCAATGCAAACAGGTGGGCATGTGTCGAGACCATGCCGTCCACGCCCCGTTCCTGAACATAGTGCTCGGAGGCAGCGTCATAACCTCGCCCACCGATCCCGTTGACAGGATGGTCGCGGGCAATCTCCGCGCCGACCCTCCATATTCCGAGCCGCAGCGAGGTCGCTCGGTTGATCCCCTCGTAGTCGCCTTGGAAGACGGCCAAAGTTCTACTCATGCGATCCTGGACGAGCTGCGTTTGACTGACCATTCCAACGGCAATGGCGAACGCCACGCCCCCGACCGCCATCCATCGCAGCCACTGCCTCCGCTCGGCTACAAAGTACAGGTACGCCACATACCCGACGGTCGCGATCGCCAGCATCATCCAACCGGCCCGCCTGCCGTTCAAGATCACGGCCGCGACCATCGCCAACAGCACGAGCCATGACCACGGGTACCTGCGGCCATACCGCCGGACCCCTTCATATAGGACAGGCGCAAATACCGCCGTGACCACGCCGAGCCGTATTTTTGGATAAAACACACCCGTGAGCGCGCCCGGTTGAGACGGGTATCCGAAGACGTCATAGCCGAGCGTCCATTGGATCATCGCGTCCAGGCACCAGAACCCGACAACGATCGCTGTCCCGATGAACACGACCTGCCGGGCCTTGTCGTCACTCAAGGCTTGAACGATGAAGATACCGGCCAGCGGATAGCCGATGAATCGCACGGCGGTGCTCAGGCTGCGTTGAAAATCGACCGCATCGAACACCGATAGGACGAGCGGCACCCACACGCAGAGGAAAAGGGTGCCCAACAGCCGGACCTTGGGGTCCCTCATACTGGGTCGGGGCCCGCGAACGGAATAGTACAGGCCGCCCACCGCCATGAGTATGAGCGGAAGGTTGAACGTCGTCCGGGTAGTGAACAGAGGAACAGCCGACAGGACCAGTAGCCATCGCTTGTTCGCCCCGAGCCATCTTGCGATGCCGCTAGCGCTCACGCAACTCCACGTCAGTCTGGGCACCCGCACAAGTCATCCGGCCGACGCGTCTTTCCGCCCACTTCTCCATTGACATGTGCGCGAGCTACTTCTCTCTGGCTTCCTCGAACGGCACGACCTTGGAGGGAGCTTCTCCGGCTTGTGTGCGCCGAAACTCCGGGACCAGGTCTTGGAGTATTGCCGTCACCGCCCCGTCGTCCAGCCCCTCAACGGCCCGCGCCAACGCATCCAGCTTCGCCTCCAGCCCCGACCAGTCGACCCGCCGGTAGCGCGCCCGCAGGATCTTCGCGTGCTCGGTCCCGAACAGCGACTCTTTCTCATGGAAGAGCTCCTCTTGCAGCTTCTCGCCGGGACGCAGCCCACTGAATAAGATCTCGACATCCTCGTTTGGTGTCTTCCCGGCCAGCCGAATCATCTGCTCCGCCAGATACGAGATCCGAATCGGCTCGCCCATGTCCAACACGAAGATTTCTCCGCCGCGCCCCAGCACGGCCGCCTGCATGATGAGCTGACAGGCCTCAGGGATGGTCATGAAAAACCGCGTCACCTCCGGATGAGTGACGGTCACCGGACCGCCCCGCGCGATCTGCTCGCGAAACAGCGGCACCACGCTTCCCGCCGACCCCAGCACGTTGCCGAAACGCACGGTGATGTAGCGGGTATCCGAGTGCGCGTCCAGATTCTGGCAGTAGAGCTCCGCCATGCGCTTGGAAGCGCCCATCACGTTGGTGGGGTTCACCGCCTTGTCCGTGGAGATCAGGACAAAGGTCGCCACCCGGTGACGACCGGCTGCATCGGCCACGATCCGGGTCCCGATGACGTTGTTGCGCACCGCGCTGCGCACCATCCCCTCGAGCATGGGCACATGCTTGTAGGCGGCGGCATGGAAGACCACCTCCGGCTGGAGCTGCGCGAACGCCTGCTCCACCGCCTGGCGATCCGTCACATCCCCCAGGTAGGGCTGGACCTTCACCTTCGGGGCCCGCTCCTCGAGCTCCAACTGGATCTGATACAGATTGAACTCGCTGTTCTCGAACACCACCAAACGCGCGGGATCCAGCCGGGCAATCTGCCGGCACAGCTCGGAGCCTATGGAGCCACCGCCCCCGGTCACCATCACCGTGCGACCGGTCAGCCCCGTCTCGATGGCCTTCCAGTCCAAGGATACCGGTTCGCGGCCGAGCAGGTCGTCGATGGACACCTCCCGAAGCGTCTGGATCGCCGCCCGCCCCGACGCGATGTCCTGGGTCCCCGGCAGGGTCCGAAACGGCACCCCGGCCTTCTCGCACGCCTGCACGATACGCCGCATATCCCGGGAGTTGGCCGAGGGGATCGCGATCATTACCAGATCCACGGCATGAGCCTGCACCAGATCCGGGATCGACTCTATCGGACCGAATACCCGAAAACCGTGGATCTCCTTACCCTGCTTGCGGCGGTCGTCGTCGGCGAACCCGACGGGCTGATACTGGCCCGTCCGGGTCCGCAGCAGGTCCCGAACCAGCATGTCCCCGCCGCTGCCGGCGCCGGCGATCAACACCCGTTGCCCTGAACTGAGGATGAGCCGATGATCCCTGTACCAGCGATATAGAAGGCGGGGGCCGCCTACCAGGAAGGCCAAGAGGATGGCAAAAAGCGGGAAAACCGAGCGCGGGATATCATGAAGACGACTGACGAGAAACACAATCGCGACCGTAGCCAACGTGCCGACCGCCACCGCCTTTCCGATCCTGACAAGATCCGGTAGGGACGCGAACCGCCAAATACCCCGGTACAGCCCGAACAGCCAGAACGCGGCCCCTTGGCACAGCAGCAGTATCGGCAGCACACCCAGCGCCCGCGACAGGAACGGCTCCGGGATGCTCTCGAGGTTAAAGCGCAGCCAAAACGCACCGAGCCAGGCGACCGGAATCATCGCCAGGTCGTGCATGACGACTGCAATTCTGCGCGACAACCTATTGATCACGGTGTTGCCATGTTACCAAAAAACCTACAGATCGGCTGAATCGTCTATGTCCTAGATGCCCGAGACAACGGACTTCGCCGGATCCGACGTCGTACCGGCTCCCAGCCACACCGCGACGCCGACCAAGGGAAGATAGGCAACGCAGAGGAACCACGGCCCTTGTCCCGGCCATTTTGCGGCACAGGCCGCCAGAGGCAACAGCCAGAGCAGATTGATCCCCGCCACGGCCAAAGTAACGGTCCTGTGGCTCTTGAACCGCCGGGCCGCATGCTGATAGGCGTGCGTGCGGTGGGCCTGACTGACCCGCTGCCCGGAAAGCAGACGCCTGACCAAGGTGTATGTGGCATCGACCAAGAACACCCCCAGCAAGACCCCCCACACCCATGGGTTGAGCGCGTTGCCGGCCGGGCCCAGCGCGAACACCGCCAGCACGAACCCGACAAAGCCGCTGCCGACGTCGCCCATGAAGATGCCGGCCGGCGGCCAGTTCCATACCAGAAAGCCGGCAGTCGAGGCTACCAAAATGGCTGGTCCCTGCCAGAACCCGCCGTTGCCGAAAAGCAGGTACAGCAATGCCGCGCCGCCGGCGACGGTAACCGCCTCTGCCCCTGCGATACCGTCGATGCCATCCATGAAGTTGTACAGATTGAGCAGCCATACGATGAACAGCAGGCCCAGCGCCGGCCCCAACAGACCGAAATCCAGCGCCCTGTCCCCGATGGGCAGAGCAGGCATCCCATCCAGCCAGGCAAGCGCCCAGGCCGCGGCGAGAGCGTGGATGAACAAGCGCAGGCTCACCGCCACGTGCCCCCGGTCATCCACGAATCCGATGGCAGCGACGGGCAGGCCGCCCCCCACGAGCGCGATCATCGCCGACTGCGGCAGCGTCCCGGCTGCCCAAAGACCGAACAGAGCTGCGATAAACGCAACCACGAGGCCGAGCCCTCCGCCTTTCGGAGTGGAAAAGGCATGCGAGCTTCGCTCATTGGGAATGTCCATGAGCCCCCATCGCGGCGCGTAGAACAAAACGAGCCGGGTTACGAAAAAAGCGATGAGAAACGCCCCGACCAGCAGTAACCAGATCATCTTTGGCGGCGTCTTGTACCGATCAGTCGAAGAAAATTCCGACCACACACATGCCGCGCCAGATACCAGCCGCGGCGTGCGCCGGCTCAACCACGACCGGAATTCGTGCCGGTCTTCGCAATGGCGGCGTTCTCCGTGGCGCGGCGCTCCTCACAAGGACTGCTCCCGGGGCACCTCTGCGGCAAGCTCCGATGGTCCGAGGAGCTCGCGATAGACGTCGAGTGTCGCATCGACGACCTGCCGAGACGTAAAACCTTCCTTCAATACCCGCTCCCTGCCCCGGGCGCCCATGCGCGCGCGCAGTGCGGGATCCGCCAGCAGCGTCGCCAACGCATCGGCCAGGGCCTCCGGATCGCGTGCCGGCACCAACAATCCGTTGTCGCCATGCCGAACGATCTCGCGGCAGCCCGGGACATCCGCTGCGACAATCGCCCTGCCCGCGGCGGCGGCCTCGACGAGCGTTTTCGGGATGCCCTCTCTGTAGCTCGGAAGGCACACCACGGAGGCTCTCGCGAAGATTTCCGGCATGTCGTCCCGGTGTCCCCACCACTCCGCCATACCGCTGTCGGACCAGGCCGCCAGCTCGTCCTCCGGCACCGTTGCGGGATTGTCCGGATCCGTGTCGCCGACCAGCGCGAAACGTACCCCGACACCCCGGTCCCGCAACTGCCGCGCCGCCTCGATAAGCTCGCCCACACCCTTGGCCCAGAGCATTCGGCCCGCCAGGACCACGAGCGGCTCACCCCCCGGTTCGGGCCGGGGTGCGAACTCGTTCGGGTCCACACCCGCCCCGGGAATTACCACCGCTTGCCCTTTTCGCAGCGCCCGGCGTAGCGCCGCCCGATCGTCAGGATTTTGCAGGATGACGCGCGAGCAGGGGTGCCGAAACGCCATGCGGTAGGCGCCGGCTACCAGCAGACGCCGCAGCGCTGCCACCTTGCCCGGGGCGATAAAGAGATGCCCGAGGCCCGAAACGGCCTGCACCAGTGCCGGCACGCCGGCCAACGGTGCGACGATACCGCTGTAGAGCACGGGCTTGATGGTCACCGCGTGCACCAGAACCGGGTGAAGGCGCCGAAACAGCCGAAACAGAGCCCAGACCGCGCGCAGCTCTTTCAGCGGATTGGTACCGCTGCGCGTCAGCGGGATCGCGTGGTGCTCGAAACCCTCGGCGCCAACCCGTGCCGCCGCCGGCCCGGCCGCGGTGGCTACGTGGACATCCCAGCCGTGCCTGCGCATCGCATGGGCGATATTGGCACGGTGCGATAGAAAGAAGCCGGCATCGTTGACAACGAAAAGAATGCGCTTCGTGTTCAAGTCACTGGTAATGCCTTCGGAGGGCCTGGCCCGGCCCTCCGAGCTCACTGCAAGCCCGCTGCTGCGAGCCATCGTAGTCAAGTAGGTTGCGTCAAGGCGCGAAGCGCCGGACGCAACAGCCCCACTATCCACTCGCGGCAGCGAGCCATCGTAGGATGGGTCAAGCGCCGAAGGCGCGGACCCATCACCTCGGGTCAACTGCGCCCACCGAAGTCACTGCCGACCCGCTGCCGCAAGCTCTTCGTACAGGGCCCGATATCCAGCTGCCACCGCCCGGATCGAATAGTTGGCCTGGATGCGCTTTCTCGCTGCACGCCCGAGGGCGGCACGCTTCTGAGCCGCCAGACATAGCATGTCCTCCAACGCCCCGCCAAGCGCCTGCGAGTCCCTCGGAGGCACCACGCGCCCATTGTCGCCGATCACGCTTGCGCTGTCACCGACGTCCGTCGCTATGCACGGGACCCCGCAGGCCATGGCTTCACCCAGCACATTGGGGAAGGACTCGCTGTACGAGGAAGAGACGACAACGTCCGTGGCTGCCATCAACCGTGCGACATCGCTGCGCTCGCCCAGGCAGCGCACGCGACCGGCCGGGAGCCGCGCCAAACCCGGCGCCAGCGCGGCATGCTCGACCGTCACGTTCCTTCCCGCCAACACGACGTGAACGTCCCCGTGCCTGGCGAGAACCGGGGCGAGCGCCCTGAGCAGCCCTGCATGGTCTTTCACCGGGTGCAGACGCCCCACGTGGCCGATCACCCGCGCCGCCTCGGGGATGCCCAGCTCGGCTCGAACGGCACGCCGGGCCTCCGGGTCCGGGCGAAAGCGGTCCACATCGAAGCCGTTGGGGATCACGCGCCCGGCGCCCCTGCTGAAGCCAAATGCCTCGTGCTGCAAGCGTGCCAGGTCGCTGTTGTAAACAATTGCAGCAGGCTTCCCGGACAGGGCCCGATTGGCCCTGATCACCCAGCGCGTCAGACGCTTCTCGTGACTCAGATCGTAGAGGCAGTGCCGAACGTTCCAGGCAAGCGCCGTGCCGGCGGGCGCCCATCTTCGAGCCAGCACGGCGGCCGCGTTGCCATGATACATCCATCCCTGAATCACATCCGGCGCCGTACCCTTGACCCGTGCGCGCAGGCGGGCGAGCGCCGGAACAGCCGACCATGCCGAATCCACATTGAGCGCGAACACCGGCACACCTAAAACCTCGAGCTGCGGTCCGATGGTGCCCGCGTCCTTGAGCGAAACCACGGCGTGCGAAACGCCCGCGCCGCCGTCGTTCTCGCAGATGCGCAGCAAGGCGCGCTCGGCCCCTCCCGTGGAAAGGCCGGTGACGATGTGCAGAACCTTCACGCGGGCGCCTCATCGAGCGGCCAAGGCCGAAGGAACAAGATTACCAACGCCTGTGAGATGTGCGGGCTAGGACGGCGCCCCGGCCGCTCGTGCCGGAGCATTTGCTTCGCGGCCTGTTGCGTCACTGTGATCGCCGAGCAATGCGGCGAGGTAGCCGTCCACCGCTTGCGCCACGCTGAAATCTCGCGCCCGGCGCGTTACGTCCGGATGCTCGGGGGCGTCGAGCGCAGCCGCGATGGCCGCCGCCATCGCCGCCTCATCGCCCACAGGCACCAGGCTTCCCCATCGGCCGTTTTCCAGGATCTCCGCCGGACCACCCGGACAATCGGTGCTGACCACCGGGGCGCCGCAAGCCATGGCCTCCACCAGCACGTTTCCGAACCCCTCCCAGAGGGACGAAAGCACGAACACAGAAGCGTGGCGCATCCAGGCGTACGGGTTGTCCACGAACCCGGGAAGGAGGACGTCCGCTTCGAGCCCAACCTGCGCCACCAGCGTCTGGAGCTCCGCGCGCAGCTCCCCCTCCCCCAGGATCACCAGCCGCGCCGGACGCGCAGCACGGAGCTGCGCGAAGGCCCGAATCAAGCTGGAGAAACCCTTCTCCGCGGTTAGCCTTCCCGCCGCCAACACCACGGGCGGGGCGCCGGTCGAGAAACCAGGATGCCGCACCGGGAGTCGGCTGAGTGCCAAGAGTCGTTCCGTGACGATCGGATTGTACACTACGCGAATGCGACTTCGGGGCAGGCCGATGCTTCCCGCCAGATCGTCCGCCACACCCTGCGAGACCGCTACCACAGCGTCGGCCCTCGGGTAAGCTCGCCGCATCAGCGCGGGCAAAAACCGGCTACGAATCGTCCTCGTTTGTTGCCGCGACCGGGCCAGGCCATGCTCCGAAACCGCCAAGCGTGTCCCGGTTCCGGACCATTCACGTGCCCACACCGCGGCGACGTTGGCGTGGCATACCGCCGAAAGCATCGCCTTCGGCCGTTCGCGGCGCAGATAACGCGCGAGCGCCGGCACGCTCCCGATCACGCGCTGCGCTCTAAGATCCACTACGTTTACAGTCGGCGCTACGTCCCGCGCATACGGACCCTCGGCACCTGCAACCACCAGATCCACGCCAAATCCGCGTTCGGCAAAGCCATTGGCCAGGGTCACCATCACCCGTTCGGCTCCGCCGCCGCGAAGGGAAGGCAAATACACGGCCAGCCGCCGCCCCCGAGCGAGGCTGTCACCTTGCGGCACCTACCACCTCCGGTTGCCCCATGCTCGAACCGGAACATGCGTCCGGTCGAGACCCATCCGTCGCATACTCAACGCCGCCCGTCCCCGAAACGACACACTTCGATCAACTTCGTGCGTCGAGCCAGTGCGATAGGTGACGGCCGGTGAGATTCCCGAGCAGCGCGATATCGTCACGGAAATACTCCGCCAGTTCCTCTCTCATGGCCCTGCTGAGCGGCGGACGGGCCCCTTCGATTGCAGCTGCACGATTCGCTCGATTCAAGATTCCAAACGTAAAGGCACGACCGAAGAGCTTTCGTCTGATTGCCCCTATCCGGAGGATCCAGCACGCCAGCCCCGGATATTTGTGCACCTTGGCGGCGTTCTCAACCGGGAAAATCGTCCTGCCGTCGTCCGCCACGCCGAGGAATTCCAACAGTGCGATCCATTCACGTCGAGGCGCCTCTTTGATGTCGTCGAGAAACATGAAATGGCAGCGATCGGGGCCAACCGTATCGAGCAGCCGCTGAACCTGCGCTCCCACCCTGCAGTATGTTCCATACTGAAGAAGAAAGGGATTGCTGCAACCAGAAGGGACCTTGCGGCCCCGGCGGCGCTCGTCCTGAAGGCGCCAGGCGGTTTCGAAGTGCGATACGTCTTCGACGAGCTCGTACAGACGCTGCTGGTGAAGCGAGGGCGCCATCTCGAGCGGGTTTCGCAGCATCGCTGCGAACCTGGCATTGGGGTTGTAGCGCAGGATATTGGGTACCGCGGACACCGACAGCAAATAGCCTGTGGAAGCCTCGCCAACCGCCCGATGGGAGGACTCCGCGCCCTTGAACAGACGCTCGTACTCCCTCAACTGCCTGATGCGCCTGGGGGTATCCTCGTTGAAGAAGTGCGGCTCTTTCTCCGGAGCCATAAACACCTGCGGATGCTCATCGAGCCAAGCCGCCAGAGACGTAGTGCCGCTCTTTGGCGCGCCGACGATGAAAAAATTGGGCTTTCTCACCGCTTGCGGCCCCGCTCTGCGAGCGCCCTCATAGCTGCCCGCAGTTCCCGCCGTCGCTCGACAATGGGCGTCCCGCACTCCGCCGGCATGCCGCTCTCCGACCATCGCAGAGCGCCGCAAGGCTCTGACATCGCTCATCGCACTTGGTCCGCACTTTCGCTCGGGCTAACAGCGAGCCGCTTTCCCCTTCATCCGATCTCGCGACGCCCGGCTGAACACAACGATCTCCGGAAGCGCGTCGTACAAGCTGTGCGTTGGCCGGTAGCCAAGCTCTCGGCGAATCTTCTCATCATTGTAACAAGCCGACCCCAGCAGTTTTTCCACTGCGGCGCCCGTCAGCGGCGGCGTTTTTCCCGTCACGGCGGCAAGCGCATCTCCCGCCACCCCGCCGAAACGCAGCAACAGGGCCGGGAGCGTCCACTTCGGGATGGGCCTCCCCAGCGCCCGGCAGATCGCCTCGTAGATCTCCCGCGTGGAATACACCCGCCCATCGGTTACGAGATAGGTCTTGCCTCTCGCCTCATCCTTTTCCGCTGCCAGGATGAGTGCCTGTACCGCGTCGCCCACGTGTACCATGGAGCGCTTGTTCCCCGTTTCGGGTATTGGCGGAAAACGGCCAGCGTCGATGGCGGCGATCATGCGTACGAGGTTGCTCTTGGGGTGGGCACCGTACACCATCGGCAGCCGCAGGCTGCACGTCTCTATCCCGTATGCCTCTTGCGCGCCCGACACGAGCCGCTCGGTGAGCCATTTCTCCCTGCCGTACGCCGTGACAGGGCGGCCCTCCGCCGTCTCGTCGACACAGCCCTCAGTCATTTCCCCCATGGCCTTCACGCTGCTCGTATACACAAACCGCCCTACTCCGGCCCGTTTCGCTTCTTCCAGCAAGGTGCGCGTGCCCTCGAGCGAAGGCTGATGATGACCGCGGACGGCAGCCGCATCCTCGGGAACGCTGGCCAGGTGAAATACGACAGCGACCTCTTCGCAGACACCGCGGACGGTGCTCGCTTCCAACAGGTCACCTTCTCGCAGCCGGACACCGCGCCGACTCCACTCGGCCGGCAGGCGCCCCGGATCCCGCGCGAGCACCGTGACGGCGGCCCCGCGCGCAAGCAGGGCCTCGACGAGCTGCCGCCCGATGAACCCGCTTGCTCCGGTGACAAGAATCCGGTTCGAAGAATCGATTGTTCGCATGCTCCTGGGCAGCCAGAGGCTCGCCGAATACTATGCGCCGCTCATCATCGCGGCCCAGCCGCGTGGTGACGCTCGCCGTGCCCGGCTTGCGCGGACCTTCTGCGTTCCGTTTCGCACTCTAGTTGCCGCACGTTCTCCTCGCTGTCAGGATGCAACGGCGCAACTTGCTCTCCGCCCTCTTCGCCCCTATTGCCGACACCATGAAACTGCCTACGTGTGAGCCTCAATGTCTCACGAATCGCCAGAAGCCCGAAGCGCGCCCAGACGGACCCCACTACGAACACCATCAGCGGCAGCGGATACTGGTGGCGGAAGAACTTCCGGTAGAAGCGCACCATGCCCTTGTGCTTGTGCCAGCACACGAACACCGGCCGAGCGGCGCTGCAGGTTCCCTGGTAGTGAACGACCTCCAGATCCGGCACGAACAGGATCTTCCAGCCCGCCTTGCGAAATCGCATGCACCAGTCCAGATCTTCGCAGTGCAGGAAGTATCCTTCGTCCAGCAGGCCGACCTGCTCCACGGCCTCGCGGCGGGCGAGCATGAACGCCCCGGAGATCCCCTCGATGTAGCACGGTCCGTCCGGTAACGCCTCTTGGCAGAGAACGAAGTTTCGGAAACGCCGATGATTTGGGAGGAGCCTATCCAGATGGAACACCCGAACCGCGGTTCGCCACGGTGTCGGCACGCTGCGCCGGCAACCCGCCTG